>Ga0316187_10003708_pt1 | contig 13272 bp, 12 predicted proteins | sample CroRivburrow1_MG_FD_204927 | JGI IMG/M metagenome (GOLD analysis project Ga0316187, IMG submission 204927) | Coastal sediment microbial communities from Maine, United States - Cross River worm burrow 1 | ecosystem: Environmental > Aquatic > Marine > Coastal > Sediment | place: USA: Maine...
GACCTAGTTCTTGCTTCTGGACGTCAGCCGCAAAGTGAGTCAAGTTTAGGTTCTGAGTAACGCTCTCTTCCTTGACGAGTCCAGCAACATGCGTCATGGCCAAGGTGTGAGTAACGGTCACTGGAATCGGTCCTGTGACGATTACTTCGTGAGACATTCTCAAGTTGTGTTCGAGTGGACTAAAGTTGACATACTCGACTACGTGAGAAATGCCCAGCTCGGCTTCAAGAAAGTTGATTGTGCCCGAGAACTCGACCGTGTGTCCGATGCCCAAGTCATGTAGCAAGTTTTGAGTTTCGCCAATGACGATATCGAAAAGGACCGTGTGCCCCATCGGAAGGACTTGCGCAACAATCCCCTCAGCACCTGTGAACGATTGCAAGTTCAAGGAGTGGCTGAGCGTAATGTTGAACGGATCGCTTAGACCTGCGACCATAGTCGATCCGAGCAGGCTCGAATCGCTTGTTCCTAGTTTTGAGGTAAGGGCCATGTTTTACTCTTCGAGCCATGCGAGAAGGTGACACTGCTGGTTGGCGACAACGGTGCTGCTGCCCCAGAATACTTCGTCGGGAGCAGTGGTAAAGGTGGTTGCTTTAGCTTCAGAATGAATTTCGAACCAGTTGTACCCATTTGCAGAGCAGTAGAATATCAGGTCGGTGTCGTCATTCTCAATCTTGAACCACCAGTCTGTCCGGTCGCCAGTCTGAGGTGCTTGTGCAAGCTGGGAGTTAAAGGTTCCCCAGTCGGTGCTGTAGTTAATGTCGTATTGGTTTGCGTCCGAGTAGTGGAACTCATGATAGACAAGTTTTGAAGTGGCACTCTCCCGGAACCCAAAGAAGATTCCGTTCTGATTGGCCGCGTTCTCTCCGACGCCCAACATCGCACGGATGGTTACGCTGTACGGAGCTGTGGGGGCCGACTTGTATTGACCCCGAATGTTAGTCACACCAGTCTGCGGAGTTATCGTAATGCTTCCTCCGGTGTCATCCGTAACCGTTGAGGTGCCTTGGTTTCCCCAGGTGAAGTCCGACGCTGTCAGCACGTTGCCATCAATGTCGAGGATACGGTGAGGGGGTCGGCTGAAAGCGTACGGGTCGTAGAAGTCCATGATGAACCTGTCCAACGCCCCTTGAGTGACAGAGACCGGGGCCTCAGTACCAGTCAAGTGTGCGGACGCAGTAGTCCCCTCAGCTCCTCGGATCACAGTCAATGTGTTCCCAGTCCGCCCGGTGACGATCATGATCTCTTCCTGGACGACGAGTCGGAAGTCACCTTCGGTAGGCAGACCTGTAGCGTCGACAACGGCCATGGTAGTGGCCACGTCAGTCACTCCGCCGTTTAGGGTCAGAGTGATGTCGTTTACAAATCGTTCGTATCTTACCATTTATTTGAATCCTATCGCGATTGCTTTTGTCAGCACGTCAGCCGTGGTAAAGTCGAGAGTCATACCATCGTCAGTGAACTCAACGAAGTCAGCTTCCCAAAGTGTCCCGGCAGTAGGTGTCGGGACCTTTAGAGCTTTCTCGATGAATAGACTTTGGCATTCTGTTGTGGAGACGTTATCAGCAGCGATGCACGATGAACAAGTTTGTGCGTCGGCGTTGATGAAGCTGATACAGATACCTGTATCGTGGCTTGCATCAGTGTTCAAAGCCGTGCTGTAAACAGAGGCCATGATGACGAACCGAGGCTTGAAGCCAAAGCTGTATGTCTGCTCACCGGTGCTCGCGGGCCAGTCCAAGTTGATGACAGATGCGTCAGTAGCTTTATCAAGCTTGAGAGCGAGTGCGGTGCTGTTGATCGTGTAGCCATTGATTCCTCGGTTTGTCCACGTGTACCCGTCCGCTCCCCACGCTGTGACCTCTTGACCTTGGAGTGTTGAGGGTCCGGCGTAGAGGCCTAGTGACCAAGCGTCTGACGTGTATGCTACCATGTTAGTGGTAGCTAGGCCGTTGTCAATAAGGAAGTTCACAGAAGCTTGGTTGCCGTCTCGCACAGCGAAGCCAATGCCTAACGGAGCGTCGCCTGCGAAGGTGAACCCGCCTATCGCTACAGTCGACCCACTCAAGGTGATGAGGACGTCGGGAGCAAAACCGACACCAGTAAGAGCGGACGCAGTGTCTATCACTGCTTGTGTGGGCGTCCACTCGTGAGCATAAGTTTGGTGCCGACTTCCTCCAAGGAAGGCGATTGCCCCTTGGGTCTCTCCGGTCGTGAAGTGTCGGCTCCAAATCAGTCTCAAGTCGCCGCCGACGTTGGAGGCGTCGCAACGGGCCAAAGTATTGTCGTTATCCTGCAGGTACATGAGCGTACGTCTGTCTCGGCCCCGCCTTGCATCTTCCGTCCCCAGACCGTCTTGCGACAACATGGCGGCGCTATATTCGACGCCTGTCAAATCGGTGAAACCTATGCCGACTTGGGCGTTCGGAGTGATAGTGCCGGCTACCTCGCCATCCCCCTGTGCGTGCATAAGAAAAGCTGCCGCCGGGTTTGGCCCTGTTGTAGATGAGATGTCTTGAGTGGTCCCCACGTCCGTCAGAAATTCTACCGGCAATACTTCGTATTCAAAGCCGAGAGGTTGGTCATCAACGTGCTCAACAAACGACTTGATGTGGAAGATTTTGTCCGCTCCGCCCTGTGTGGTACAAGCGAAGAAGATTTGGTCCGCGTCCAGGTAAGCGTCTCGGACATCTTGCCCAACCAGCATCCACCGAACCCCGTCGTGGGATGAATAGAAGTAGATGTTGACGTTGTCGTCAACTGCCTTGAACCAGTACCGGGTGAGGTAGGCATCGTATCCGTTATGCCCAGAGCCGACGTTTGTTCCGCCACTGTTAGGAGTGGCCAGTCTCTCCGCCACGACCTCTCCGCCCTGAACGCCGTAGATCATTTCGAGTTCGCCAGTCACGCTGTCGCGGAAACCAAGCCCCATAGCGCTTCCAGAAGCTGAGATCGTCATGAACGGGCCGAACTCAAAGCAGGCTGTGACCGCGAACGGAGGAGTAGGCATGGTTTTGTACATAACCTTCCAGCCGCCAGTAGTCTCGTTGACTGTCATGGTCATGCCGCCACCTGGGTCATCGGTGATAGAAGACGTACCCATGGACTCCCAAGTGAAATCAGAAGATGTCAAGGTGTTGCCGTCGAGGTCAAGCAGACGGAAAGGCTTTCGGTAAGTGACATGCCCCAGACTGTCGAGGTCGAGACCCATCGCGTCGTTGGCGTAAGTCTGGATTGCTCCTGAAGTCAAAATCGCAGTCACTGCATCAGTGTTCGAGTGGGCAGCAGCGGTAGTGCCGTCTTGAGCCCGGACGATTGTCAGGACATTAGTGGCACGTGCCGTCACCAACATCACTTCACTGTTGATCAGGATTCGGAACTCGCCCGTTGCAGGGAACACCGAACCATCAGCAACAGTAGCTGACGTGGCTGAGTCTGTGATGCCTCCATCGAGTGTTGAGGCCCCGTTGTTTACAAATTGTTCTCTTGTCATTTATACTTCTTCCCACGATCTGATATTGACTTCGTGACGGGGTCCATGAGGGAGTGTGGTTCCCATGGCCCGTTCGGCGATTTGGAAACCTACTTGGTCAGGCCCTCCGGCCATGAAGGCTGTGCGGCCTTCGGTCCCAAGTTCGAAGAAGTTCAGCCCGTCGTACGAACCTCTCCAGAATAGGTCTGTGTTGTCGTCTTCGATTTGCATCCAGAAGAACGGCGAATGAGCTTCAGGAGCCAGCGAGCCGCTGACTGCCGCGCTGAAAGAAGTCGGAGAGTTCCATCTGTTGACACCCCAAGTGGCCGATAGGTTGCAGGCGACATTGATGAACTCCCCGGTGCTGTTCTCGCGGACAAGAAGGCCAGCAGTCGTTGCGTTGGCACCCCACTTCATTCCGGGTCCGACCTGGAAGCAAGCTGTGACCGTGTAAGGAGGGGTAGGAGCAGCCTTGTAGACCACGTTCAGTGTCGCGCCGCTGGTATCTGTTTCCTCTGAGATCAGAGAGATGGTTCCGTCTGGGTTGTTTTCCAAGAAGCTTGACGCTTGATTGTCAAATGACCAATCAGCTGCAGTCAGAGTGTTTCCGTCGATGTCGCGTAGACGGGAGTCTCTTGTGCGGCTAGTGTAGCCAACTGCGTGATTGAAATACGTTTCGAGACCGGTAGCCGTGATGACTGGCTCGATGGTATCGGCGTCAGAGTGGGATGCAGCGGTAGTACCGTCGACTCCACGTACGACCGTGAGGACGTTGGCTGCGCGAGATGTAACCTGCACGACTTCGCTGCCGACCCTTAGACGGTAATCGCCTTCGGTTGGCCAAGAAGCTGCGTTGTTTACAGTGATAGAGGTGACGGTGTCATTGATGGCACCGTTCAGCGTCGTTGCGACGTGATTGACAATTCGTTCGTATCGTGCCATGGATGTACCTGTGAAGAAAATCCGGGGAGCCCCGCTTTGCAGAAGGGCTACCCCAGACCGAGAGGGAACGGTTTAGCCAGAAACGGTGTACGTCACTTTGAGCGTGTCGCCGTTGTTGACTGTGACATCAGTTGAGAATGGAGCTGTGCTCCACAGAGTACCAGTGCTTCCAGAAGAAGTACTTTGGATGAAGATTCCGTGGATGTTCTCCGTTGTCGTGAACGCGAAGTCCAGAGTCGTCGAGTTCGAGATCGACCGAGTGGCTGCGGCTGCGAGAGCACCAGTCCAGCTAAGTCGAGTTCCACCACCTGTCCACGCGGTGTTCTCCGTCCAAGTGTGGGTAGCAGCCGTGTCCGAGTTGGACAACGAAGCCCCGGAGGTATTGATCAGACCCATGTACCAAATCGGAATCTGGGTCTGGTTGCGGAAGAACACGTCAAGCAACGAGTTCATTCCTTGGTCGACGATGTCGTTGTAAGCGTAAGCAGTCTGGACGACTTCGCCGTCTCGTACTACTTGTGCTTTGATTGGGTTGCAGAACGCCATCTTCACGATCTTGCGAATGATAGGTGTTACCACCTTCGCCCGATACGCGCCATAGAGTTCGTGCTTCATCTCGGGCCATGATTCGAACCCGCTCAGTGTCTTAAACATTGGGTTTTCTCCTAAGAGTTAAAGGGAAGAAGTGCGAGTTCGAAGTTCGCGCTTCAAGTCACGTGCGATAGAACGTCCTTGGACAGCACCTGTGTCCGAAGAATTGATGTTAACGTTGATATCGCCTACGTTCGTTACGGCTCCACCAGTCTCCCTGAATTGTGGAGTTTGGTTCGCGTTCATTGCGGTCAACTCTGATCGGAACTTCCGAGTCGAGTTGGCGTTCATGACGAACTCTCCAGGAGCAGTGGACGTCAAGATTCTGTCTTGACCACGAGTGAAACCACCCGTTTGCCTGTGAATTTGTTTTCCGAAGAAAGCAGCTTGTGGAGCGCCTGCTCCGCCTCCGGCAGCAGCAGCGATTCGAGCTTCCTTAGCTACTGTTCTCCATGCCGCTGCGACGGCGTTGATCGATCCAATCTGGCTCTGAGCCGTTGGGCCAATCTTTGCTACTTCAGGAGCAACCTTTCCGGACGCGGTGACCAGATTGTTTGTTGCCTGTGTAGCGGTGTTGATCTTGGCAGTTGTGTCTCCCGCAGCTGCATCAATGATTCCTTTCTGAGCGTCCAGTCGTCCTTGCTGAAGTTGCAGAGCGTTCTTTCCAGCTTCGATAGCCTTCTTGGCTTGCTCGAAAGTTTGCTGGCTGATGTCGCCTGATTTCAACTGGCCTTCAGCTACGTTGAGAGCCGCGTCGAGTTGCGTCTTAGCGTTCGCCACACCGTCCTCCGTCAGAAGGTCAGTGTTCTTCAGGGCACCTGCGATGCTGTCGCGCAGCTTACGTTGAGCCGAGTCAGTCTCAAGTGACTGTCGGGCCACACCAGCCAACTTGGCTTCATAGTCCGCAGCCTTATCAGCCGCTCCGGTGAATGCGTCCTGCAGTCCGAACAATCCGGTCTCTCGTGTGAGGGCGGACGCAACTTCTGTCAGCTGCTTAGCCAACGCTGTGCTCAGGCTAGCCAGCTTAGCTTCCGCTTCCGCCGTACTGATCTTAGCTTCTTGCTGTTCCAGAGCTTGCTCGAACTGAACCTTCGCTTGGAACGGAGCACTATTGAGCACGTTCTGCAGGCTCGTCCGAATCTGTGCTTGCTGGGCCGCGAAGTCGACAGCAGCGGTGACAGCTTGGTCTCCGCCGGACCGTAGTTCGTCTCCAGCCCCTACTTTGTCAGCTAGGCCGCCCGTTGGGTCGCTCTTCGCAAGTGCGATGATTTCCTCCAAGACCTTCTTGGCATCTTGGAAATCAGCCTTGAGTTGTGCTGGTCCTTTGAGGTTGCCGAACTCGTCAACTGCTGATAGCAGGTTGATGTACTCGCCTTTGAGGTTGCCGACTTCTTTGGTCTGATCCTGGAGAGCCTTGATGGCTTCTTTGATCTTGCCTTTTTCTTCGTCGAGGAACTTCTTCTTCTCAGTGATGTTCTTCTTCTCGTCAGCAGCAATTTGCTTCAAGAATCGTCGCTTAGCTTCCGCGACCTGTCGGTCGTCGACCTGAGTCTCGGTAGCTGCAGCAGCGGCAGCGGCAGCGTCAAGCTGTCGTCGTGTCGTTGCTCGTGAGTCTAGGGCAGCTCGTTGCTTCTCAGTGTCCAATCCAGCCGCAGCAAATTCCTCGCGTGCGTCTCGACCAGTCTTCAGGGCTCGGTTAAGGAGAGCTTGTACTTTCGCTTGACCTGACAGTCGCTCAGTGCTCTTGGCAAAGTCGATGTCCGCGATCTCTTGCGTGATACTCTTTAGGCGACCAGCTGAAGCTGCGATCTCGCCCTCGGCATTCTTGATCGAGTCCTTGAGGTCTTTGATGACTGCCTTGCGAGAGTCGCCAAACGCCTCGATGACGCTGTTGAAGCTTTGGATAGATTGAGTGTTAGCTGCCTTCGCCGCAGCAACCTGCTTACCATACTCGGCAGTGATCTGTTTGGTGACGTCCTTGATAGCCTGCTTGATGATCTCGGCCTTCTCTTGCTCGATCTTGACTTGGTCTTCGGCAGCCTTCTGAGCCGTCTGAAGGTCTTTGATCCGAGCGTTCTTGAGAGTTTCGAACTCGGCGTTAACGCTCCTCAAAGCCAGAGCGGTAGTGAGAGCTGCGGCACCGATTGCGGCGATTAGTGGAGCGACAGGAAGTAGGATGCCCGAGATAGCCCCGACTGGTAGCAAAGCGGCCAGAGCGGCTGTAGCTGAGACTGCTACAAGACTGAGTGAAGCGGCTACGGCTGCCAGAGCGATTCCCAAAGTTTGTGCATCAGGAATGATCGTGTTGATTCCTTGGACAAACTTGGTGATGACAGGAACAACCGCGTCGCCCAGCTGCTCGACGGTGACCTTGAGTTCGTTGAATGCGATCTCAGCCTGTCGGGCATCGGTAGCGTTAATCTTGTCGAAGGCTTCTTGCGTTGCGTTGGCAGAGTCTTCTAGCTCCTTCAATACGTCGGCGAACACTTCCCCGCCGTCCGCTGCCAAGTTCAAGACACCGACACCAGCTCGAACTCGTCCGAACATCTTTTGTACTGTGGTTCCGTTCTTCTCGGCAAACTGAGTCATTTTAACTAGGAACTCGTTGAACCCACCAGCCGCCTTGATAGCAGACGGTCCGTCAGTCGCACCGAACGATGCGAATGCTTTGTTCATTTCCTCAGTAGGCTTCAAAACCTTCTGCAAGATACCTCGGACCTGTGTCATCGCGACGCTGGCAGTTGTACCGCGTCGTGTGATGGTAGCCAAAGCACCAGAGACTTCTTCGAAGCTGACTCCAGCTTCCTTAGCAAGCGGCGTGACAGTACCGAGAGAGTTAGCGATTTCAGATAGACGCAGACGTCCTTCCTCGACCGTCTTGAACAAGACGTCAGAGATGCGTGCCGCGTCAGAGGCCGCAAGACCGTATGAGTTGATGACCGACGATAGAACGTTGACCGAGTCGGCAGTAGACGACACTGTAGCGATAGCCAGCTTGTTCGCGTCATTCAAGAAGCCCATGTCGGCGGACGTCTGGATAACTTGGTTCGAGAACGCTTGGTACGCAGCTTCAGCCTGCTCTACTGTTGGCTTTCCAAATTCAACAGAGAGGGCTCGGATTTCGTTTGTGAGTGTGCTGAACGTTGTTCCGCCGGCAATGGTCTGGACTTCAGCGATGGACTGCTGGAACTCGCGAGAGGCGTCAGCGGCTTCGAACAGAAGGTCCTTGATGGCCGATAGGCCCTGGCGGGCTACGCCGAGAGTGGCGAAGGCTCCAATCATTCCTCTGATGGACTTAGTGGCCCCATCAGCTCCGGTCTGTGCAACTTGGAAGTTTCCGTTAAGGACGCCGAGCTGCTGGTTGGCAGCGGCGATGCTTCCGCCGGCAGTAGAGGTTCCTTGGGCGAACCCTCGGATCGTTTTGGTCGCAGCCGAACCGGCGGTAGAAGCACCGCTCAAGTTTCCACGGATGGAATCAAGCTGCTTTGATACATTCCCAAGGTTGGCATTGTTCAGATTGCGAAGCGAGATGTTCAACGACTCGACCGCAGTGGATAGCTCGCGCAGAGCCGACACACCTTGGGAAACATCGAAGCCTAGCTTTTGGGTAATTTCAGCCATTTAGAATTTTCTTGTCCGGAGGAAACGGAATGGGTCGGGTAGCCGCACTTTCAACATCTCTCTCTTAAACAACTCTTCTCCAGTCTTGGTGAAATTGAACGGGGTTTCAGTTCGCAGACCTTGTGGAGAGAAGATTCCATGGTCTGGATACTCTACGTGCATGGTCTCGTTAGCAATCAAGTATTGCAAGTTCGTCTCGTAGCTAAAGTGGAAAGTCGAACCAGTTAGTTCGAGGCCGCCACGACTGACGGATTGTCCAAGGGCACTTCGGTCCTTCTTAGCAATCAGCGGTTGCGATGGGATTATGAATCCGACCGCGTCCGCCAATGGCTTGAAGGTTCCGTGGGATGCTCGGGACCAAACAGGGACGGTCAAGATCGCGTTCTTGAGCCAAACGACTGCAAGACCTTTGATCTCTTCTTCCATCTCGGCTTCGAGGACCCTCTGCCACGACGAGGTGTCGAGGGAGATTGATCTCAAGTCGAACTGTTTTCTGATCCCGGCCATTTATTTCCTTGTTGGTTTTGGTTTCGGTGCGTCGCCGCCCGATTCCAGATAACATTGAAGCCGATGGTACTCGATCATCTTGGCTTGTGACCAAACGTCGAGGTCATCCCAGCAAACGTAGTTGGGGTGGTTGATGCCGGGAGGCATTATTCCCCATCGCTCGCAGGCTGCCCAGAAGGCGTAGTCGCTGGTTCGGTACTTGGGCCAGAGGATTTTTCCTGCGCCTCCACCAGCCCATGTAGAAAAACGTCCCGCGCCTCTTTCAGCTTGTTCTCGTCGAGCGAGTTAGCTTGCATGACACAGACGATGATCCGTTGGGTTTCAACGTCGCTGAGTCCAGCTTCTTTGAGTTCTTCGGTCCATCCGGTCCAAGTGCTTGGGTCATCGAGGGAAACTTTCTCCCACTCGATTTCAGAAGGCTCAAGGGATTTGATCGCCATGAAAGCAAATCGCTTCTCTCCGTACGTGTCCATTTCCTTTTTGAAGTTAGGGTCATCCGTCATTAGGATGTTGCCCTTGCCCTTCACCCAAGCTCGTGGAGCCTGTGGTTGTGGAACGTAACGGTCGAAGTCTTCCATTGAAAGAACAGCCCGAGCCGTGATGATGATGTCGCTGCCATTTGCTCGCGGAAGTACTAGGACTTCCTCGGATGGCTTGTCGATAAGTTGGCCGCCAATGCGTAGTGCCATGATAGAATACCCTCTCACAGGTAGGAGAAAAGAAATCTCCCGGCCCCGAAGGGCCGAGAGAAAGGTCAGAATTAGGTGATGTCGATTGGGTTTGTCACAGGACAATCCAATGACGCCAGTCGAGTCGCAACCGCGTCCGTTACGTTGCATCGTCCTGATACAGCGATGGTCGCTTCTTGCAGATCGTACTCCAAAGTCTCGTACCGGAAGTCACCAAAGACGAGCTTTTCGTCTTGATCAGTTCCGCACGGAACGCAGTGCCGAAGCTCTACGTCAATGGCGTAAGGAGCACATTGGTCCGAGTCACTTGAGACCCACTCTGCCGCGTCGCCAAGCTGTTTTAGAGCGTCAACAGGCGTTACGACTTTGTTGGTCTGCTGTGTCACGTACACATACGTGAACTCAAGGTTGAGTTCAAGAGGTTGCTCGTCGCCGTTCCGGACGGTGTCCAGAATGCCACGGTCACGGTCGTAGATTCGTTCTACTGTTTCCGTGAAGGTCAAGTTTCCGTCACCGACCTGAATGTACAGAAGCTGCGGTGCGAAAGTGATTACAGCGGTGTCGGCGATAACGCCATCCAGTGCTGGGGTGAACAAAATGTTCGTGGTCGTCCCGGAGTTCGGGTCGCGGTCGGTCACGGTGTGGACGTTGGCAGTTGCCTCACCCGCCACGGTGAACGTAGCTCCAACAGGAATCTGGTCTGCGACTGTGGTGTTCAAAGCCACCGACAGAACATCCATGTCTGTGTCACCGTCGATGGTGACAAGGTTGTTCGCCGCTGTGCCGGCCAAACCGTCTCGCAGATAGATAGGAGCGTTCTTTAGCTCAATTCGTGCCATAGGTTAATTCCTCTTAGGCGATTGGGTTGGTTACAGGACAGTCAAGACTTGCGAGTCGCGTAGCGACAGCGTCAGTCACGTTACATCGACCTGAGACAGCGATAGTCGCTTCTTGCAGATCGTACTCAAGTGTCTCGTAGCGGAAGTCGCCGAACACGAGCTTTTCGTCTTCGTCAGTTCCACAAGGGACACAGTGTCGGAGTTCGACATCGACAGCGTACGGAGCACACTGATCGGCGTCGCTCGAAACCCACTCTGCCGCGTCACCGAGTTGCTTCAAGGCGTCGACCGGAGTCACGACCTTTCCGCTTTGGGCAGTCACGTAGACGTAGGTGAACTCAAGATTGAGTTCCAAGGGCTGCTCGTCACCATTTCGGACAGTGTCCAAAATACCTCGGTCGCGATCATAGATACGCTCGACGGTCTCAGTGAAGGTCAGGTTGCCGTCACCAACCTGAATGTACAGGAGGTGTGGTTGGAAAGTAATGACCGCGTCATCGAGATACGTACCCGCTCCGAGAGCCGGTGAGAACACGATGTTCGTGGTCGGTCCGGAACTCGCTGGAGTCCGAGCCGTTACGACGTGGGTTTGGGTTGCGTCTGTTTCGCCGACCACTGTGAACAAAGCCCCTACAGGGATCAAGTCAGTATCAGTGGTGTTGAGCACGGTTGTGTCAACCGTCAGATCAGTATCAGTAGCGGCTGGAGAAGCCTCATTGATCGCGGAAGTACCAGACAACCCATCACGCAAGTAGATTGGGGCATTCTTCAATTCGATTCGTGCCATTGGATGGTTTACCTCATAGGAAATTTGTTAGCTAACAACGTCACCTAGCTTGTGATTCGTCCAGCTGTGAACAGGACTTCGTCTGGGTTACTAGTGACCCGGCTTAGCTCCAAGGGAGCCATGTATCAAGTACGGCCACAACAGTGGCCTGCTGGACGGGGACGTTCCCGTCAGTGAATCCGTAACGGTCGACTCGGATCAGTTCTCGTTTCGACACCTTTGGAGTCAAGCAGCCGATTAGGCTGTCGTCGTCGCCGACTCCCGAGCCCTTCTTTCGAATCTCGATAGGCTTCCGGAGAGCGTCTTTGTAAACGCCCAACCATCGGTCGAGTGAGAACATGTCTTTCACTTTGTCCTGTCGGAAAGTCATCATGAAACTCAAAGGAACTTCAACTGACAGCCAGCCTCCGCCAGAGGTGTCTTTTTCGTACGGCCCTTGAATCCTCATCTCAATGTGGTCTTGGTTCTCGTCTGAGTTCAGAGAGTAGCCAGTGACACTGATGGGTGGAATCGGTGTGGGCAGAGTTGGATTCACTGTGTTGACAAAGAAGTCAGTCAGTGACGCGACGAACCAGCGTGTGGTATTCTCGTCAGATTGATTTTGGATGGGGGTGGTCATTCAACGCTCACATTCACAACATGGTTCAGTCGAAGTTGAAGGGTGTGCGACACGTTCTCTTTGAGGACCCGTTGAGGAGTCACGCCTTGGACTCTCACGCCCGTGACCAGCCAACCTGATCCGAAGTGAAGCTCTTCGAAACTTGCGACGTCGTAGCGATGAAGAGTTCCAGTAAAAGGGTCGTCAACGATGATCCAGTCCGACAAGTCCCATTCGTACGTGTTCGGTAGGCCGCGTCGTTCCTCGAAGTCGAAGATGAAGTTCCGCTTGCCGGTCCCGTAGTAGCCGCCCATCATGAACGGCTTGTTTGCTGAGATCAGAGAGATGCTTTGTACGATCTCGCTGTTGACCTTCACAGGAAGAACGATGCAGTTATCAACCTCAATGCAATTATCAACACTGCTCCTAGTTCCGGCGGACCAGTTAACACTCTCGCTCACCGACTTATAGACTTGCACAGGGCTGCCGTGTTGCTTCTTCAGCGAGCCAAGTACTTGCCGTACGAATTTCTTTGGGTTAGCGCGTGCCATTGTTTTCCTTAGAGGATGATCCAGCCAGAGCCGGTTGAGAATATGGTCAATGCTTCCCACTGGCTGAGGTTTGCGGTAGACAAATTGTCTATCATCTCGACTCCATCTGGGTCAATAGTAAGCGTCCCAACTCCGATGTTTTTAATTTCCAATCGCTTGCGACCAAAGCTGGCTGCGGCAATCAGGGTCAGTGTTAACGGTGTGGCTTTGTCGGCGATAATTACTTGATCGACTGCCAAGCTGGTGAAGTCGTCGAAGATAGTTCTGGCAACTGATGGACCAGAGTCCATCGGGCTTGAGTTCTGTTGAACGACGCCCTCATTGATGACCAAGGGAATAGCAGGAGGAGTCGGTTCTGAGATGAAGGACGCAACATGTGCGATGGTCATCACGTGGCTCAAAGCCAGCGAGACCTCCACCTGAATCGTTTGCCCCATGCTGATGGTGCTTGACACTGCCTCGGATACCGTGGACAATGTCAATTCGCCGGCCACCATCTCATTGGCGAGCGTCGACTCAGCTGTTGCTAGTTTACTGGTGATGGCCATTACAGTAGGATCGGCTCCGCGATTTCAATGTCAAGCTCAGTTGTAGAGGCCGCTCGGGCCACAGCAACAACGTGCTCTCCAATGACGGACGTCGGAGTCGAGGTCAACAGACCAGCTGTTGAGTCCA
>Ga0316187_10003711_pt1 | contig 13268 bp, 11 predicted proteins | sample CroRivburrow1_MG_FD_204927 | JGI IMG/M metagenome (GOLD analysis project Ga0316187, IMG submission 204927) | Coastal sediment microbial communities from Maine, United States - Cross River worm burrow 1 | ecosystem: Environmental > Aquatic > Marine > Coastal > Sediment | place: USA: Maine...
GTTCCCCAAGTCGGGTCAAGTGTACAAAGGTACAGAGATCGATTCTCTTTGCAAAATCGCTTGCAAAAACGAGTGGTTTGGTAATGGATAATAGGGTGTAAGAGATCTGATATTTGTTTGCGAGCTTTGGCGTCACCGTCTGCAGCAGCCTGTGCCAAACGAATGCTTTCAGTATTGATGATATTTTGCTCACTGTTAGTTTTAGATTTTTGATTTGGGCCGGTCACCGATTTTCCCAGGCTTAGCTACTATTAATTTAGCGGATAAATATCCGATAACCTTAGCCTAAGTGAGTTGGGTTTTGCAAATACCATTTTAAAATACTGATATAACCCACAATAGATGTAATTCGTCCGGTAGGCTTAATACAAAAACCAACCGGCAATTTTATTGTCCATAATATGAAACGCCAAACCGAAATTATCATAGGCAAGATACTCCCCTCGAATGACGTTAAGTCGTCGGTCTGGCAGGCCAAAGGTTTTTAACGGTCTATCAGCCTTATCGCCAAGTTTTATGCCTCCAACGAGTGTTTCTTCGCCATGCGTTTGCCAGGCACTGATTATTTTGTCTTTATTGTTCACCACAAATTTGCTGCCATTTTCTAACTGATAAAAATGAAGCCGTTCGCCTTCAATCCAAATTTCATTTGAGACTGAATTATCGCCCTTTAGATTTTGGGGAAGCCTGTCACCAGGACGAAGTCTGGAGATCTGTGGGTGGTTTTTCACTTTACTGTTTAATACTTGCTTTGAGTCTAAGTTTTGTAGGGCTAAACGAAACAAAACACTAGATCCATTACGTTTAGCAGTGGTTGCCAGGTTTTCCCAAATTCGGCGAGCAGAATCTGCTTTTTTTTGCTTGATTAATAGCTCGGCATGGTTGTAATAGGTTACATATAGCAATAACTCAATGGGTAGTGCTTCGTCATTTTGCTTGTTCAGTGTCAGATGTTGGCTTAATTTTTTAAATTGCGCGAGCGCTTGTTGTGATTTGCCTTCCAGAGCGCTAGTCATTGCTATGATTAATTCTGCGGATTTGTCTTTTTTAAATTTGGGTATGTATTGTCCTTGTATTACACCCCTTGCCATATAGGTATTTTCTTTAAGAAGATAAGCTATGGCTAACATGATATACGTTTTTCTATGTGCCGGTTCCAAACGAATCGATTTTTCAAAATTCCCTATGGATTTATCAATAATACGATCCCTGTTATGCCTTAATTTTTGTGCCAGTTGCTGATTGTTTCCGCGAGCAGTGGTTTGTGTATTATCACTTATCGCCGGTTCTGCTTGTGGAGAAGCATCCAGCACCATGGGGTAATAGAATTTGGGCACGGAATTATTTTCTGTGCGATTAATTATTTCTCGAATCTGTTGGGCTTGTGCCAGATAGGTCATGCCTAGACTGGTATAGGCGGCGCGCGTTGGATAGTCACGGCCGTAGGCTGTAAAATATTGCAAGGCATTATCAAAATTTCCAGCAATAAACGCCTGTATTCCCAGCTCATAGAGAGTGGCTTGGGAGGCGACTGTGGTTAATTGTGCGCGGGTTCTTAGCGCGCGGTTTTGTGCCTGTAAACAGGCCTTGTTCATATAATCTGGTCGTGCACTGGCATCACAGGAATTGCGCCAGATACTTTCCACCCAGTTTGTAAAGAAATCTTTCTTATCAATGATTTGGTATGGGTCATAACCAACACTTGCCATCATAATCAGCCCATCGTGATCGGCTTGTGCTTCTTTTTGCTCAATGGCAACAATATTCTTACTATCGATATTGAGATCATTTATCAATTTTATTCTAAGCTCAGGGGATTGGTTGCCCACTAAACGGAAAAACTTTTGGTGCCAAAGATCATCGGCACGTTGGTGGGCCAGTTCGTGGGATAAAACGAAGGCCAATAAATGTTTGGCCCGGTTACTACCAAAACTTAAACACGTTTTAATGGCATCTCGGCTCAATAATATATTGCCATCTGCCAAGGAAGCTGCCCAAGGGCCACCGCTTGATTCAACGACATAAAGACTAGGCTCGACCCTAGAGTTATCCCAGGCACGCAGTAGATTATTAAATATATCGTGTGCAAGCCAGACATCTTTATCATTTTCCGGGATTATAGTGTGCGGTTTCCAATACACAATGGATTGGGTGGGGTCGGGTGGCGGGATAATACTGTCTGCCAACAAAAATGGAATGCTCACACAATACGCACACAAAAATAGCATTTTGCTTAAAATTGTCATTCGCTTGATCATTCTTGCCGGTTTTTCCTAAAGTAACTCTAAGTGGTCCACTAGTATTGGTTAAGAGACACGAAATCTTTACTCATTTGAAAATTTATTTTGCGATTATCAATTTGTAACCTGTCTGCCTAGCGGTAATTCATCTTTGTGTACCAGTTAATAATTGTAAGGAATTGAATATTAACGACTATGTTGATGTTTTTGGTTCGTCCTGGGCTTGCTTGATCTGGCGATGTCCAGAGGGACTCTTCACATAAAGTATAATTCCACACTACTGTCCCGTTAACTTTTAGAATCGAGGCAAAGAGCTAGGATATGGGATTGGTATACCCAAATCAAGACCGTCTGCCGCAAGGTGAATTGCGAAGCAAGAGAGGGTGCCCTGGGGTGCAGGGATGCGGCAGTCGAGCTTACATGGATGTATTCACGCGCGTCTTGAATTGGGTATACCAATCCCATGTCCGGGGTACTTGTGATAATCTACAACGTATCTATCACACAGGTTTACGTAAATAGGTTCCATTTTAACGGGACAGCAGTGATAATTCCAAGATAACGCGAACCAGTGTAATCCGACAATTTATTTTTTCAAATAGATAAACTCTTCCTGTCTCTTATTCCTTAAGACGAATGTAACAGTTTCTTTTTACTGATTGAAAAACGGGAGAATAAAAATGTTCACGATTAAAAAAACGCCAATACTAAGTAGATTAGTACTTGGATTGAGCTTACCACTAATGCTCATACTGTCCGGTTGCAATGACCAGGGCGAATCGGACAGTGGCTCAAGCTCAGGTATGTCCATTAGCATGGCAATTCCCGATAGTATGACTGGTGGTCGTAACACGGGAGTTAGTGCCTCACTAGTAGCCGCGTCACGTCGTGGTTCTGGTGCACCTTGCGCATTTATGGGAGGTGACGATGAAGATCCTTTCCGAAACGGATATGAGATAACTAAAACGCTGGTATCTGGCATATCAACCTGGACCTGTGTTGCTGACAATGTGATCATTATTGCAAACTCAGAGACTATTCCACACGACGGTGAAATACATGAAACCGAAAATAATCGTCAATCTGAGACTTATGATCCAGATGATCCTACGCATTACAGTGTGAGCGATGACTCCAGCACCCAGGTGACTCTGCGCTTATATTATGGCTACGATCGATTTGCGCCACCCACAACCAGTACCGACCCACAATTTTATATTTCCTGGAACGAACAGGAAAGCGGCCAGATTGATGGGCGTATGATTATTGATGGAGTCGGTGTTGATAAAGATAAAATTTCGCGAAAACAGGAAGATCCTACATTTATGCGCATGGATTTTACATTTAATGATAGTGAAGAAAAAGCCGACATGTTTTTACGTTTTGATGAAAGCAATCCTTGGGCTGAAGGTTTTCGAATCATAGTAACTAAAGACTTAACTGCTAATCTTTTGCAGCATGTTTTTACCGCGAAAGGGCTCATCGACATGAAGGCTCAATTTTTGCCTGTTAGCGGTATTAGCGAGTTGCCGGTGGTAAGAATGGTGGCAGTTTCTGATGTCTTTGGTGAAGGTGCGGCAATAGCTGAATTCAATGATGTCTCTTTACCTCTGGAATTAAATTCAGATACGGGTAACCATTTGGGTAATTATCTGTTTAGTAAAGAGGATCGATATTATTTTGATGCCAACCAATCTAGCAACGAGCCATGGGATTGGATTCAGAAAACCATTTCTGTTGCGCAATATCGTGGCGGAAGAACCACACCTGCCACAGGTGGTACGTGGATACCTTTTGATCCATCACTCGATTTGTTGGAAGCCTTCGAAGGGCTCGACTTAGGCACAGGTTATTTCGATAGCACTTGCAATAATATCAACGCCGATTGCACGGCACTATTAAATGCTATACACCATTATAGCGATGGATTTGCAGGGCAAGAGCCCAATCAGGGACAAGATCCGCAAGATTGGCGCAGCACCGCTCTGGCCAATGTCAGCTACATCGATTCCATTTACCCTAATGATATGAATTGGGATGGGGCGTTTGACTTTAGCTTTACACCATAAGACAGATTTTACATTTCCAATTGTCTGAATTTTACTATAATTAGAGTGTAGCTTAGTCAAAAATATGACACGATCAACCAGACTAACGCATAAGCACATAGTTTAAGAGACGATAGAGATTAAGAGCAATAGGTGGTACACAGAAGTAGACGCCTGAATCTGCTTGGTTCAGGCGTCGAAATCTTTTACTCCAGAATTATATCCCTCCCGAATTTCCACCCACCTGGTATACTGACCATGGCTCCCTAATCTAGCGTAAAGAGTAGTGGTGAGGTTTTATAAGTGAATGAAAATCATAGAAAATTAACGGCGATACTTTTGTGCCTACTGGTTTTAGCCCTGCCTTATGTGGAGACCGCCTCTGGTGCTGCCAATGTTGCTACTGCCGGTTCAGTCATTGATCGACGTGATCATGATATCCAACAGTTAATGAAAGTAACGGGTGTTGACGATTTTCTTGCTCAACTGCCGGATTTGGTTGAAGCGGGTTTGTTTATGTGGGTACAGTCACAACAGGGCGTGAGCAGGGACCAAATTGAAAAAATTAAGAAGCTCATTTCCGAATTTTTTAATCAAGAGTATTTTAAAGACAAATTAAAACAATACTTTAAGACAAAATACGATGGTCTGCGATTTAAAAAGGTTACCCAGTTATTTCGTACGCCTTTATCCCAACAAATGATTTTATTGGAAAATGAATTGCGTACTGAACAGGGTATGGCCGCACTGCAAAAGTATCCTGACCAATTAGCCAAGCAAGCACCTACACCGCAACGTGCAGAACTTATAGCAAAACTTAGCAAAGTGTCCCATTCTTCCGAGGTGATATTGACGACGCAGCTACAGATTTTGAAAAATATTCTGTTAGTTGGATCAAGTATGGCCAAGCCTGAATCCTCACTATCTCTAAATCAAATCAATGCCATACTGGAACAAGCGAATAGCCAAATCGGACAACAAGTTATAGAACTAGTTATCGTATCGTTTTTGTTTACTTACAGAGAGGCGTCGGATCTGGATTTACAAAATTATGTTGAATTTTATAACAATGAGAGTTTACAGTGGTATTTCAAGCTATACCTCAAAGGTCTCGATTCGATCTTTATGGACATCCCTTCGGAACTCGCTTTATTAATTAAACAAAATTGACCAGTTTGGCCCGCCCCATGCAGGTCAGTTAGAGGCTGGATCCTGTTGTTTATTGGGAATTAACCATACGTTAGTTAAAGGGTTATTGTGACGTAGTTTACAAAACCTTTGCTCATATTTTTCTCAATATTGCCGATTAAAGTGCTGTTCGATAACAGTTTTTTAGCATTAAATACCAAAAGGATATGCGCAGCGAGACCTTATGACATTGATCATTTGGTGCTGTTGAGTGTGCGTATTAGTATAAATATCAGTTGTTTGTATGCGATTGAGCCAGTGACTGATGTTTTTGATTTGCAAGGACATGGTAATATTAATGGCGTCTGCTACCGCAAAATGTATAAATATTTCACCACTTGGGCTTTCTGATTTACAAAATCAGGTGCTAAAAGTGGCTGTCAATTTGCTTGCGCAAGAAGGCATTGAATACCAATTATTACAGGACAATAACACCGGTGGTCAACTATTGGTAGTTGACAACGATACGGATTCTGGTCGGTATGTGTTAACACGAGCGCGCAAGGCGCAGATTAAACTCGCCTTTTCAACACAGCCTCAATCGGGAAAAAATTTAGTCACACTCAAAAAGCCTGTTCGAGTCAGTGCACTTAAAGAATTGCTAGGCGCCATCCACCGCAAGATAAATAGAGTAGAGATTAACAAGGTTCAGCCCGCAACGGAACACGAGATTCCTTCCTTAAAGCAAGAAAACGTTCCTTTAGTCGAAACCCAAGCTCCCACTCAAGCTCCCAATCTGGAGCCTACATTATTGGATGCTTTATTAGAAGCGAAACAAAATCATCAGTCACTGCATATACAACACGATAAACTTGGTGATATTTATTTGAATAGTCCAGAGCAGACTTATGCCAGTTCAAATAACGCTGTGTATATCGATCAATTGTCTGCCATTCCGTTTGGCGAAATGCAAATTAGAATAATAAACTCTCACACATTTAATCAAGCGGTAAAACAGCTAGAGATACACGCCCTCAATGGCCTATTATGGCGCATTGGTATACATTGCTCCTGCGGGACATTGCTTGTGGGTCATAGTGTGGACAAGCTCATACGACTAAAGGCTTGGCCAAATTTTACGCGGAATAGTTTCAATCCAAAGCATTTAAAAATAGCGGCGGTGATGGCCAAAAAGCCTACGACACTTATTCAGCTAAAAGATACTGTCGATTTGCCATTATCGGAAGTTGTAAATTTTTATAACGCCTCATTGATGATTGATTTGATAGATGAAAACCCTAAGGAAACCCTCGATGCACCGCAAGCAGAAAAGGGAGCGGTCAATAGAGGACTATTGAAGAAGCTAGCAGAACGATTAGGATTCGGTTAGCCCGAAACCTAAGATAACAGGACTATAAATGCAAATTGGCGAAGAAAAAATTATATTTACTGGCCCGGTTGGCGCTGGAAAAACCACAGCCATAGCGGCAATTAGTGATAAGCCACCAGTTAGCACCGATGTAGATTGTCGTGGTGAAGAAAAAAAATTAAAAAATACCACAACCGTCGCTATGGACTATAGCTATATTGATTTAGACGATGGTCCGCGTGTTCATTTGTATGGCACTCCTGGCCAGGAAAGATTTAGTTTTATGTGGGGCATATTAACTCAAGGTGGTATTGGTTTAGTAATTCTCATTAATAACGATCACGCCGACCCAATTTCCCAAATGGATTATTATTTAGATGCGTTTAAGGAATTTATAAATAAAACCAGTGTTGTAATCGGGGTGACTCGTATCGGCGTTAGCGATCAGGCCAGCATTGAACAATATCAACAAAGGCTGTATGAGCGTGGCCAGGTTTTTCCCGTATTTGAAGTTGATGGTCGCTCAGCACCAGACGTTAAGGTTCTTGTTCAGGCATTATTATCAACGCTTACGAACTAATCCGCATATTATAATTATGTGGACGGCTAGGGATAAAAATATTATTAAAACTTCACAACTATGCAGGTATAAGGTTAGCAAACATGGCATCTGTAACAGAGATAAACAGTAAGTTGAGAGAGCTTAAAAGTAGGCGTGAAAAGCATTCACCACAAGATACTAGTGCCGAACTTTCGATAATACTTGCCAAATTGATGGCTGATTGCGATGACATTGCTGGTGCCATGATCAGTAGTACGGACGGCCACGCCCAAGCTCAAATGCTTGCCAGTGAACTTGATTACAATCGCTTTGCGGCAATGAGCAGTGCTCTATTGGCACTAAGTGATACCTTAATAAATGAAACCCAACAAGGTGATACAAAGAATATTCTCTTGGAGAGCGAAAGTGGAAATATTTTTATCCTGCATGCAGGAAACCAATTGCTCTTAACTGTCTTCTCTAAACCCGAATCAAGTTTGGGTATGTCACTTGCATACGCAAGAAAGGCTGCTGAAGAGATTTTACGTATGGATATAGAGTTACCCTAAACCCATCGTATTTTGAGAAACGTTCAATAAAATATTGCTGAGAGAATAATTATGGCCAGTATAAATGATGTTTGTAAGAATATTGTGAACGATGTCGATGACGCTTTGGGGGCAGCGGTGGTTGATCTAAGTACTGGATTGTTGTTGGGGGCCTATCACAACGTTCCGTATTTTACTCAGAGTTATTTGGATGCTGTCGCAGCTGCCGCGGTAGATATGTTTCGTGGTAAAGGTATTTCCAGCGTAGAGAATCGGCTCTCGCAATCCCGTGGTGAAGAAGTTAAAAACTGCATGCAAGAAATACAAATGACTACGCCGAAAACCTATCATTTTATGTCTGTTATCCCAGGTAAGCCGGATGCCTTAGCGATTTTGATCACCGGTAAAACTGCCAATCTGGGCATGGGGTGGTCAGGATTGCGAGGTTCGTTGCCGAATCTTGCTGCTATGTGTCCTTAAAAAACAGGTTAAAGGCTAAAGGCTAAAAGATAGGTTAAAGGTACGAGGTAAAAGGTTAAAAGCTGAAAAAAAATCACTTACCTGTTTCTTTAGTTTTTAACCTTTAACCTAGTACCTTTAGCCTTTAACCTGTTTTTTAACCTTTAACCTCGTTCCTTTAACCTATTTTTTACCTGTTTCTAACCTATAACCTTGAAGCGCGTTAGGACCAGTGAAGCAGTTTCCGTCATATAGGCACGCAATCGAACGGTAAAAATTTTGCTTTTAACTTTGACTGTCAAAATGTTTTTTAAGTTAAGCATGGTTTTGTTTAACAAAAGCGTTGCCGGTTTAGATACGGATTCATCTTTAGGTAAATAGATTGCATAAAACTTTAGCCGCTGAGGATCTTTAGTTTGACCAGTGGTCCATATTACAGGATAGGCTTCAATGGAGAGGGTTTCTATACCACACTTAATTTCACCGCTCTCAAAGTAACGTATCCATCGGATTAAACCAATTGAGACTTTGGTTGAAATTTTATCGTCTTGTTGTTCGATTCTAGCTACGGTGTTATTAACCTTCAGTTCCTTAAGCTTGTCACTAGATTGATCGATTAATATGGTATAACCATATTTGCTGCTTTCTAGAACATTCCATTTCAGTACACCATTGCTTTCAAACGCATCTTTTACCGATTGTTGGGCCACCGCTCTGATTTCTTCAGAGACATTAAGCGTTTCGGTAGATTGTAGTGCTTGAAAAATCATGTGTAAGCCTATGGCAATGTAATCTTTTTTAAGATTCTCAGGATTATTTGGTAAGGGATTCCATTGTTGATCGATTCTGTCATTGAAAGCCAATAACAATTGCTGCTCTTCTTCATATAGAAGAGCATCCTTTTTCGTGGGTTTGATATCAAGCCAACTGTTGATAGCGTCCAGGCATGGTTTGATATCCATATAACGTATGTATGGATTATCAGTGTGTGTACCTGCTTCTTTTGGGATATATATTTGTGGGTAACTATCTTCCATTAGATCTATGGTATAAAAGTAGTCGCCATGTTCAACGTTGGAGTCGTTAATGTCACAAACAGAACTAAATGATTCAAGATACATAAATAATTCTGAAATTTGGTGTGTATCAAATTGATAAGGATCGGCTATCGTCAGTATGCTTATCTGTTTATATAAATTTGCAATTGTGGCGGCTGCATGATGACTGTGTATCGCCCTGTTGGGTAGATCCAGTATATTCTGGTGTTCAGCGAGGTGAAATAGCTGATTGAATTCGAGAAAAGTTAATGGCGGTGGTGTTATGTGTGCGTGATACGCATAAATAAGCGAACGTACGATATATTCCATTGATCGGTAGGTTGAATGCAAGAGGCTGTTGTCGCGTTTTGGGTTTACCTGATTTTGGTAGCCGTTTTTAACCACAATTTTATAACCATTAGCCAGTCCTAAATATAACCACATGATATCTTCAGCCAGATTTCTTTGTTCACTGAGTGAAATTTTTAGTTGTCTGATGCGCATATTGTCATAGTTATATAAAATATCCTCAAATGCTTGAGTATAAATTTCCAGCAACATAATTCTTTCGTGGTCAGAAAGTTGCAGTGCGTTAAAGGGTTCAATAGCGCTAATTAGTTTCTTTACCGTTTCAACTACATTGGTAGTGGGAAGCGCGTCTAACCACTTTTTCAGATTTTTGGGGTCGGTTTCAACTGCTGGGTTATTGGCTTTATGTTGCGCTGGTGTTGATAAAAGTAAAATATCCACTTGTGATCCTTGTCGTTCGATTATTATTATTTTAGCGCTATTTGTGGTTTTATTCTCAGACTTTATTAAACGATCTCAAGTTGGTTACAGTACAATAGAATTAAAGTAAGTTTAGTTGGAAATTTTCGGATTATTGCGTATTGTGTAAAATTTGATAGTTTTGAACCTAGATTTGCCAATTTCCCACCAAGATTAGGCGTATGCTGTTCACTTCAATAGAGGAGCAATTGGGTATTGATCCAATAGATGTGGAAATTACATTATACGAGGTACCTGCGTGCAATTGGGGATTTCGCGGTATTACTGGGGATAACGCTAAGCTAGATTATGATATCAATGTATAGTGAGAATTATTGAGCTACGTCAACAATGCAGCCATCTTCTTCTCTGTAGAAACCTTTTTTACACTCCCAGTCATAGCCCATAAAGTTTAACTTGGCATTCTCTGGGATTGAAATTTTTATACAGGCATCTTGTTGTTGTAGGTATCCATGATGACATTCCCAGCCGGTGCCGACAAAGTTTAGTTTTGCGTTAGGGGGAATTATAACTTTACGACACGTGTCCTGATCTTGAATGTAGCCATAGTTGCAGTCCCAGCCTGTGCCTGTGAAATTGAGTTTAGCATTTTCGGGTATATTGATTTCTGCACATAAACTGGCTACTTGTCTAAATCCTTTTATACACTCCCAGTCTTTCCCGTTAAAGGTTAATTTTGCATTTTCGGGAATTTCAAATTTTTCGCACATGTTGTTTTGTCGACGAAAACCACGCAAACATACCCAGTGAGTGCCTTTGATATCAAGTTTTGCATTTTCTGGTATTTTGACTTCGTCGCACGATTCGCCACTTTTTATATATCCACGTTTGCATTCCCAATCAGTTCCGAAAAAGTTTAATTTGGCATTTTCGGGGATTTCAATGGGTGCTTCCTTATTTGGATTTTTTGGTAATTCAAGTTTTTCTACTAAATCATTAAATTGATAGGTACTACCATCTGTACCTGGCCTGATTTTTTTAAAATAGGGCGTTCCATTAGGGAAATAATGTGTTTTTGGGGGGATGTAGCTGCCGTCTTTAGTGAAAAATCCTTGTTGAGCGTTTTTTCTGTCCACATAATCTGCAGCATAGCAAGGAGTCAAATACATGCTTACAAACATAAGTACTGTAAAACTTAAGGTGCTTCGATGTAATATAAGAAAAAAGTTGTTTATCATCAAATGCTTGTGTATTCGTGATGGATTAAATAGGGATTTCCAATAGGACTCATGGGCATAATTATACGGAAATCATGTGCCCAGACCAAGTACTGCAATGAAATGATGCCAGTTGGTAATAATCAAGACAATAGAGCTCTAGTCTATTAAAAATGTGCTCTGTAATTCTTGCTGGTTTTCAAATTCTCTTTGTTTATTAAATAGATAGTCAGCTTCATTAAGTTCGTACAGTTGGGGTTTGAACAATTTGGTGTAAGAATGCCAACGTAATAAACTGGCCATTAAACGATTTTCTGGGCTTATTTTTAGGGTCTCCAGGTAGGTCTGAAACGCGAGAAAATAGCGTGCGGTATTTCGCTCCATTATGGCTTTAATACCTGTAATATATTTGGGCGAGCCATCCTTGTTTTGATCTATGACGGTAAAACCAAACTTATTTCGACCAATGGTTGCGAGATAGGTATTCAGTAATATTCTGGATATCCATCCAAAATGTGCGGAGTAGGCAAGATGAATAAAACTACGATTTTCCTCTATGGGAATAACTTCTACAATAAATAAATAATCCCCTGTATCGTATGGGCCTTCTTTAGCGTCCATTTTGATATATAAATAGTCTTTTATCTGACGAAAAGCTTCATGTCGGTAACGAATATGGTAGGCATTTTTTGGGTTAACATAATGTTCATCTTCAACATATAGACTTAAATATTTTAAATCAGCTGTATCCTGCTCGTAGGTACAGGTTTTGATATTGACGTTCACTATTATGGCAGCACACCAATTTTCAACTGAAATTAGCAAGTTTATTATATCTGAATAACTATGATTCACGATGCTAAAAGCATGACCTGTGGCTATATTATTTTCCATTAACGACGTAATGGAAAAATTGACATTTTTCTTGCTTATTTTTTCTTCGTTGACATAGTCAAAATAGCGTTCCAGTAATTTTGGTTTACCAAATAACAATTGAGGTGATGTCGTATTAGCCGATTGGGCCAGCGCAGAGGAATTCATTGCTAGAGCTAAAAATGCAAAACAAAGTGGATTATGTAGAAAATTAGCAATCAATTTATTATTACTTTTACTTGATATTCTATTAGAAAAAGGTTTAACCACATAAACTATGGAAGCATGGTTCAATATAAAACACTATACTATTTTATTTGGAAGCGATATATAATCCTAGACAAATAGTGGTCAACCTCATGTCATTACCGATGGATAATTATCGGAAAGGCTAAGCATAATATCAACGAAAGTAGAACAGTGACAATCAATACATCGGAATTTGAAATAGGCGCTCGAGGTTGGTTATACAGGCAGTGGTCAGGCCAATTTTATCCTGATGATCTGCCTGATGAGTGGCGGTTCTCCTATTATAGTAACCAGTTTCGTACCATTTTAGTACCAGCCGAATTTTTTTGCCAAAGCGCATTGCAAGACATCGAGGACTGGGCCGAATATTGTGATGAGGAATTCAGATTTTATATTGAGTGTTTTTCCAACACTAATTGGGAACACATTAAACTCAAGTTGGCTTGTTTGAATCGACATTTATCGGGTATTGTCATCCGTTCTGACAAAAATTCCAATACTTCGCCTGAAGCGGTCAAGCATTTGATTGGACTGGCCCTCGAGATGGCACCTACTTACATCGATGCTGATGTAGCGGGTAGTATTGACATTGGTGATATCCCCCGTTTAAGTAATGAGTTGGGTTGTGTTTGTGAATTTGAGGCCTTGCAGTCGGATTGGGTAAAACCATTCAAGCGTAGTGTTGTCTTAATATCAGCGGCTAGTGGCCAAGAGCCCAAACAACTACGTAAAATGTTTGATAGTTTCCTGTCAAATGATTCTCTGGTTGTGTATAGTTTGTTTTTCGCGGGTTCTGTGCCCAATATTAAGGATATGGAAACCATGCAAAC
>Ga0316187_10003714_pt1 | contig 13267 bp, 10 predicted proteins | sample CroRivburrow1_MG_FD_204927 | JGI IMG/M metagenome (GOLD analysis project Ga0316187, IMG submission 204927) | Coastal sediment microbial communities from Maine, United States - Cross River worm burrow 1 | ecosystem: Environmental > Aquatic > Marine > Coastal > Sediment | place: USA: Maine...
ACGCCATCGCCTCGAGCTCGATGACATCACCGGGCGCCAGAGCCAGATCCCGGGCCAGCCGCTCACTGACGAGCGCCTGCCCCTGAGGCAGCGTTCCATCCAGCCCGTATCGTCCACCTTCCCGTGCATCGAACCGCGTGAACCCAACCACGACCCGCCGCCCCGAGAACGTTCGATCGGCGCGGCCGTAGCGTTGCACACGGGACACGCCGGGCAGCGCTTGCAGACGATCCGCCAGCTCGTTCAGATTCTGATCACGCTCACCGCGCACAAAAACATCGTGCACCACCCGCTGATCGAGCATGGCTTCGAAATCCAACCTGAAGCTGTCCACCATGAGCGCCATGGCGACACTGGTCGCCAGCGCCAGAACAAGCGCGCCAATGGCAACCGACAGGTCGCCAGGGTGCCAGAGCATCTCCCGCAGGCCGATCCGGGCGAGCAACCCACGCCGCGCGACGTAGCGGGTTGCAGGCCGGACCGCCAGCCGCTTGAGTCCCCCCAACACCCGCGGAATGGCAACCAGGGTCAGCACGCCGGCTGCCGCGATGGCTGCGAACCCGCCGAGGAGAGAGCCATCGAACAGCAGCCCGTAGATTCCGGCGACCAGCAGGCCCAACCAGACGAGGCGGAAGGGCCATTTGCCCGCGGCCGGATCCGCTTCCCGCCGACAGGCCAGCCAGCCACCGACCAGGCAGACCAGAACTGCGCTGCCGGTCGCCTTCAGGAACAGCCAATGATCCACTGATACCGTCGGCAGCGCATCACTGAACCCGGTCGCAATGCCGGCCAGCCCACCTGCCAGCCAATCGCCGAGCAGGATGCCCAGGCCACTGGAAACAAGACCCAGCAGGAGCAGGTTGAGCAGGAACACCCGACGCAGCTCAGCTTCACTGACCCCCATCTGTCGCAACCGTTTCAGCGTCATCGCCCGCCGGCGCAGCCAGATGACGCTGACCTGATAGACCAGCAACCAGGCCACCACCAGCGCCAGACTCCCCAGAGCGCCCAGATTGAAAAGCACCGACCTGGAGAAGGCCAGCGTGGGTTCGCTGGCCGCCGCCTCCGTCACCGTCCAGCCCGGTATGTCCAGAGTCTGAAAGCCGATGCCGGCGGAAAAACCGGGCATGAGTCGATCCAGCCAGTCGATGAGCCGCTGGCTCGGCGCGCGAACGACCACACCGATCGCATCCAGCGCGTCGTCACTGCGGCCGAGTGCCACCTGGGCGGTGCCGATGTCCGTGACCAGAAGGTTCTCCGGCAATCCCGGCACGAGCCGCGCCACTTCCAGCGAACCGCCAGCGGCGAGAATCCGCTCGCCAGCCACCCGCCCGGACGTTTCCCCGGCCAGCACCTGGTCCGGCAGCAGCAGCGCAAGACCCAACGCGGCCGGCACGCCGGAAAAGGCATCCACGCCAAGCAGTCGGCCAGCCTCGACGCTGCCTTCGACGATGGGCATGAGGGCAGACACCCCTTCCAGTTCGCCTGCCCGCCAGCGCGCTCTGAGCTGGAAGTAATCCGCCATCGTCAGGTCTGCCCGGCTGAGCTGGTGCGTCACCCCGGCAAGCTGTGGCGGCGTCACCGACGCCAGGCTCACGACCACCCGCTGACTGATCTGATGCACGGCGACGATGGAGCTCACGGCCAGGGTGACGCCAAGCAACACGGTCAGCGTGCTCCAGGGCGCGAGTCGGAAGAACCTGAGCTGGCTGAGCGTTAGCAGTTTCATGCCTGCGTCAGGCGGTCAGCTTGTCGAGGCGCAGGACCCGGTCTGCCAGGTCGGCGATCTGCTCGCTGTGGGTCGCCATGACCAGGCCGCTGGACAGCGAGCGAACCTCGCCAATCAGCCGCTGAGCAACCTGCGTCGCTGTCTGCGCGTCCAGATTGCCGGTGGGCTCGTCGGCCAGCACCAGCCTGGGCCGATGCGCCATCGCCCGGGCAATTGCCGTGCGCTGCCGCTCGCCACCCGACAGGTGGCCGGGGAAGTCGTCCATCCGCTCTGCCAACCCGAGCGCCGCCAGCCTGTCCAGCGCCTCGCCCGCCAGATGCGCCAGATCGTTGAGCTCCAGCGGCAGCAGGACGTTTTCCCGCACGGTGAGGGTCGGAACCAGATTGAAGAACTGAAAAACATAGCCGATCTGCCGACGCCGCAGCCGGGTCAGCTTCAGCTCAGACAGATCGGTCAGTATCTGCGGCCCATCTGCGAGGGTCAGCACGATCGAGCCGGCGTCCGGTCTGAGCAGCCCGGCCAGCAGATTCAGCAGCGTGGACTTACCGGACCCGCTCGGGCCCATCAGCGCCAGGACTTCTCCGCCACCGAGATCCAGATCCAGATCCTCGAGCACCGCACGCTGCACATCGCCATCGAGGAAGGCCTTGCCGAGCGAACGAACGCTTAGAACCGGACTCATCGGAGAGATTGCATCCCCTGAAAGGAAAGCGCTTCGGTGAGCAGTGGCAGGTGGGTTTCATCGGCGACGGCCGCAAAGGCCGCTTGCACGGTGCCGAAAGGCAAGAGCGATTCCAGCGTCGTGGTCGTTGGCGAGATCATCTGCCAGCGACCCTCTGCCGCTTCCTCGAGCGCCGCCTTCGGAGACACCCAGTGCTCGCCCGCCGTCTCCCAGGCATGCGCGGCGGTATCCTGCATCATCGGCATCCGCGCCACGAAGAATCGGGTGTCGAAACGGCGAGGCGCTGACTCCGGCGTCAGCCAGTGACTGTGATAGAGCAGGCAGTCCGCTGCCAGAACAAGCGATTCGCGCTGGCAGAGATCGGCCATGGTCATCCGGCCATCGATGAGTGCGTGGCGATAGTCATCGAAGCGAGCCACTTCCGCGGCATCTGCGACCTGTACGAACTCACCGCCGCGCCGGGCCAGCAGCACGCCGCACTCCTCGAAGCACTCGCGGATGGCCGTCACCCAGTATCTGAGGCCGCCTGCATTGAGACCGAGCAGGCGATTGGCCGTCGCTTCGGTACAGCCGCTCACCTGATCTTCGAGCAGATCCTGCTCGTCCACCTTGCCGCCGGGGAAAACGTGCAGGTCCGGAAAATCCCCGGTGCCGGGGCGTTGCAGCATGAATACCTCAGGCCCGGCATCCGTGTCCCGCATCAGCACCACCGTCGCCGCCAGCCTGATGTTCTGGCGCTCGAGTGGCTGCATCTCCTGATTCTCCTGACGCTGACTCAAAGACTCCCTCTCCTGAAATCGGTTTGTGATATCAGATTGCCACCCTTGTCCGGATCAGATATCGGGGCTAGATTCAGTCAGGCGTTTTGACTACACCCGATCCGATTCCGATCGCGTCTTCATCTGCAGCCAGAACCAGAAAAGCCTGACGAGCCGAACATGAAAGAACAACCCTACAAATACATGGTCCGTCTTCCGCCAGCCATGAGGGATCAGATTCGGGAATCCGCTCGCCATTACAGGCGCAGCATGAACTCCGACATTGTAGCGCGGCTGCAACAGACGTTCAGCGGCCTGCCGGACGAGACCCGCTCGAAGGATCTGGAGCCCGCCCTGCACGAGCAGATCGAAGACCTGTTCCGGCGCGAGCTGAGCGCCGATGAGGAATCCCTGATTCGCGCTTTTCGACGGATGTCGGGCAAGAAGCAGGAAGCGCTGAAGAACCTGCTGTTCTGATTGCTATGAGCCCGGACATGACCCAGCTGACGCTTGCGCCCTACTACCACCCCACCACCATCTGCTTCGTGGACGACAACGAATCCTTCCTGGCGAGCCTCGAACTGGAGCTGCCGGGCGACTGGGCCTGCCGCACGTTCAGCGATCCGGAAGAAGCGCTCGACTATCTGAACGAGCCCATCCCGCTGGAGCCGCTCATGGACCGCTGCTTTTCGCTGCAGCGGGATACCAACCAGGCAGTAATCCATCTGGACCTCGGCATGATCGAGCAGGAGATCAGCCACGTTGACCGCTTCCGCCGCAACTCTGTGCTGGTGGTCGACTACGCCATGCCGTCCATCAACGGCCTGCAGTTCTGCGAGGCGCTGAAGGACGCTCACATCCGCCGGGCCATGCTCACCGGCGTGGCCGATGAAAAGCTGGCCGTTCAGGCCTTCAACGCCGGGCTGATCCATCGCTTCATCCCCAAACAGAAGGACGATCCGATCCTCTCGGTGCACCGGTTCGTCGAAGAACTCGTTCAGGAGTACTTCAACCAGTACACGGTGCGTCTGAAAACGACCCTCGCCATCGATCCGCCCGCCTTCCTGACGGATCCCGCAGTGGCGGGTTGGGTGCGCGAGCTGATGTCGGCGCACGATCTGGTGGAGTACTACCTTGTGGGTGATCCGCCCGGTTTCCTGATGCTGAAGAGCAACGGGCAGATCTGGCGGCTGGCAATCCTGTCACCGGCAGACGTGGCGGGCCAGGCCCGGCTGGCCGGTGAGTTCGGCGCGCCCCAGCATCTGGTGAACGCCCTCGCCGCCGGTGAGGCGGCCGTGTTCCTCGCCGGCCTGTCGCCCGAGGACTATTTCGGCGACGAAGACTTTCCCTGGGAGGAACTCACCCATCCCGCAGAGCGGCTCGCCAACGAGTGGACGATCGGGATCTGGAAGGACGCACCGGGAGATATCGACTTCGACCCGGCCCTCGCCTCCTACGACGCCTACCGCAGAACGCTCTAGTCCCTGAGCGAGGCCGGGATCAGCCAGCGTTCCAGCCCATCGAAAACGAGCTCAGTGAGTATGGCCAGCACTGCGGCCGGAATGGCGCCCTGCAGGATGAGGTTGGTGTCGTTCAGCGCAAGGCCGGTCACGATCGGATCCCCCAATCCCCCGGCACCGATGAAGGCCGCGAGCGTCGCGGTGCCGATGCTGATCACCGCCGCCGTGCGGATACCCGCAAACATGCTCGGCGCCGACAACGGCAGGTAGACGTGCCGTAGCTGCTCGCCGGGTTTCAGCCCCATGGCCTCGGCCACCCGGATCAGGGTCGGATCGATGGTGGTGAGCGCGGTCAGCGTGTTGCGCAGGATGGGCAGCAGCGAGTAGAGGAAGAGCGCCAGAACCGCCGGCGCCATGCCGATGCCGAGCAGCGGAATGAGCAGCGCCAGCAGGGCAATGGACGGCACCGTCTGCAGCAGGCCGCAGAAATAGGTCACTGCCCGGGCGACCATGGGTTTACGGAACACCAGCAGGCTGAGACCAATCCCGAAGATCACCGCCCCGACCAGGGCCGTCGCGGTCAGCTTCAGGTGCTGCAGCGTATTGCGGCCGAGGGCACGAATCAGGTTGCCGGTCTCACCACGCACCTCTGACAGCCCTTCCGCCACCAGAAACTCATTCGCCACCGAGGCGAACGAGCGCTTGGCGAAGACGACTTCCGCATTCATTGCCTGCATGCGGGCGGCATCAATCCGGTCCGCCAGCGAATCGATGGCATCGAGGACGGGGCCAGGCAGATCGGTGCGCACCAGCGGCGCCGCCAGGTACTCGGGAAAGTAGCCGAGATCATCTGCGAGCACCTTGAGGTCGTAGCGCTCGAGCTCGCCATCCGTCGAGTAGGCATCGGTGACATCGATGCTGCCCTCGGCGATCGCCTGATAGGCGAGACCGTGCTCGATCCCGGTCACCGGCATGTCGAGACCATAGGCCACGGACAGCCCGGGCCAGCCATCGTCCCGCTCCAGAAACTCATGGCTGACCACCACCTTCAGATCACCGTGGGCGGCCATGTCACCAATCCGTTCCAGGCCACGCGACTCCGCCACCGCCCGGGGTGTGGCCATCGCGTAGGTGTTGTTGAAGCCCAGGGGCGAGCGCATCGCGAGCCCGCGATCGGCGATGAGCTCGTTCAGGGCATCGACCTCCGTGACTTCAGGCGAACCGAGAATGGCCTGGCTCAGCGTGCCCGTGTACTCAACGTAGAGGTCAATCTCGCCGGCCACCAGCGCATCGAAGCAGATCAGGGTGCCACCCAGGCCGAACCGCCGCTCAACGGCTATCCCGTCCGCCTCCAGACGCTGGGCGATGACCTCGGCAAGAATGTAGGACTCGTTGAAGTTCTTGCTGGCGATCACGACAGGTGCGGTCTCGGCCGTCTCCGCCAGGGCAACACCCGCCGTGACAGCAGCCAGAAGCAGAAGAGCGACGGCGCGGCAGTTCATTCCAGTTGCCCCCTGAGCAGCTCGGCAACGTAGTCATTGGCCGGATTCGCCAGCACGTCGGCCACGGGGCCTGCCTGCGCCACCTGCCCCTCCGCGACAATGACGAGCATCTGGGCAAGCTTCACCGCCTCGCGCATATCGTGGGTGACCAGCAGGCTGCTCACCCCCTCCTGGGCCTGAACCTCCCGGAACCGCTCGTAAATCCCGACCCGGGTGATCGGATCCACGGCGGAGAACGGCTCATCGAGCAGGAGCAGTCGCGGGCTCAACATCAGCGCCCGGCACAGGCCCACACGTTGCTGCTGGCCACCGGACAGCTCTCTGGGAAAACGATCGGCCAGCTCTTCCGGCAGCTCCATTTCTTCGAGCAGCGCTTCGAAGCGTTCTGCGATTTTATTTTCCGCCCAGCCTTCGAGCCGCGCCAGCAGCGTCACGTTTTCCCGGTTGGTCATGTGCGGGAAGAGGCCAGCACCCTGAACGCTGTAGCCGATCTGGCGCCGGAAACGAATCGGATCCTCAGGAATCGGCTCGTCGAACACCAGCACAGTACCTCGGTCCGGCTCTTGAACCGCATTCACCAGCTGCAGCAGCGTTGTTTTACCCGAGCCGCTCTCACCGACAATGGCCGTGGTCGCGCCAGTGGGCAGCGCCAGGCTCACATCCTTGAGAACGGGCTGATCCGGGAGGTAGGACTTCCAGACATTTTCGAAGCGGACACAGTCACTCATGCGGCCGGATATCTCGCTGCGAGACGCTCCCCATGGCTGATCAGTGCGTCGAGCAGCTCCAGATCCCGCCCGGTGGCCGGTTCGTTCTCGAGCTGCGCCCGGGTTTCGCGCACCTGCTTCATATAGCTGCCAAGGGTCAGCCAGTCGGCATCACCGGCATTGAGCTTGGTGGCTACGTAGGCCTGCCAGTCACCGCGCTCCGTGTCCGTGAGCCGGTCCGGAAAGCTGCGGGCCTTCAGCCGCGCGGACAGCACGTGCAGTCGCTTGTCCTGATAATCCAGGTCCTGCCAGTCGCCGGCCCGGACCGAGTCGAGGAAGGTCGCACAGCGGGAACGGTCTGCATCCTGCAGGAAGGCATTATATAGGGCGGCGTCCGGATCCTCCGGATTGGCGAGGGACCGGCCCGTGTAGACCCGGGCGATCTTCTGGGTCAGACCCGGCTGTTTAAGACGTCGCATCCGTCGCTCCGCATCCTTGCGTCGGAAGCCGATCCGCGACCAGTTCTCCTCATCGAGCACTTCGATACCGGCGACGAACGGGCAGCGGTTGATCTTGATTTCCTTGAGCGGCGGCCGGTCCGGCTGCCTGCCCGGCGTGAAGAGCTTCTCCCGGATCTGATCTTCCGGCCACTGCAGCAGCGACTCCACATCCTGTGAAAGATCCGCAACGATCACGGAGTTGGCGTTAGTCGGATGCCGGCACAGCGACACCACAGGTGCCGAGCAGAACTGCTCGCGCGGGTACATGCCGGAGACGTGCAGGCAAAGCCGGGCGCCATAGGGCTCGAGCAGTTTCCGAACCGATTTCTTGCGCCGCATGTTGAAGTAATAGTCATAAAGACGCGGCTGGGCGGTCTTGATCATCCGCGCAACGGCAACCGTGGCACGAACGTCCGACAGCGCGTCGTGGGCGTGACCATGATCCAAGCCGTTGGCGTGGGTCATGTCTTCCAGCCGATAGGTCGGCAACCCTTCATCGTTCACCGGCCAGGTGATGCCGTCCCGACGCAGCGCGCCAGTGGCCCGAACCAGGTCGATGATGTCCCAGCGGGAATTACCGTGCTGCCACTCCCGGGCATAGGGATCCATCAGCATGCGATAAAAACCGTAGCGGATGAACTCGTCGTCGAAGCGCAGGCTGTTGAAGCCCGCCACGCAGGTATCCGGTTCGCTGAAGAGCTGCCTGATCCGGTCCAGGGCCTCGAATTCGCTGATTCCTTCCTGGTGGGTACGCTCGGGCGTGATGCCGGTCACCAGGGTGGCCTGCGGGTTCGGCAGCACATCGTCAGGCAGCGATACGTAGGTGCAGTACTCGTCGCCAATCGGATTCAGATCCATGTCGGTGCGGAACCCACCGAACTGCACGATCCGATCCCAGCGCGGCTCGGTTCCGGAGGTTTCCAGGTCGTACCAGTAGAGAGTCTGGGGCATGGAAACTGAGCTCGCTCCTCGACGAACAGGTAAGTGATTTGCGTTCCGACGTCGCCGGAGGCATCTTGCGTAACCGATGACGAATGACCGGAAAAACGGCGCGCAATCCAGCCAAGCGCCCGCCAGACAGATCGCGCTGTATGCGGGCCCGGCGCTCGCCGCCCTTGCAGCATACCTCATGTACGCCAACGGGTTCTCGAGCGACGTGGCTGCGACCCTGGGCGTGACCGTAATCTGTGTGGTCTGGTGGGTGTTCGAACCGATCCCGATCCCGGCCACTTCGTTTCTGCCGCTCGGCCTTTTCCCACTCATCGGCGTGCTGACCCCGGTGCAGGTCGCTCAGTCGTACGGGCACAGCCTCATCCTGCTTCTGCTCGGCGGCTTCATTCTGGCCACGGCACTGGAGAAGAGCGGCGCCCACCGCCGCATCGCCCTGACCATGGTCCGCGCCTTCGGCGGCAATTCCAGCCGGTCGCTCGTGTTCGGCTTCATGGCCGCTGCCGCCGTGCTTTCCATGTGGATTTCCAACACGGCCACCAGCCTCATGCTGCTGCCGGTGGCGCTCGCCGTGCTGGAGAAAACGGAAGATCCGAAGCTGGCCACCCCCCTGCTGCTCGGCATCGCCTATGCGGCCAGCCTCGGCGGCATCGGTACGCCCATCGGCACGCCACCTAACATCGTCTTCATGGGCGTCTATGAGGCGACCACCGGGGAGAACATTCCTTTCCTCACCTGGATGACCTGGGCGGTGCCGATCGTGCTGGTGTTCCTGCCGGTGATGGGTTTCTACCTGACCCGGAATCTGAGCTATCGAGGCCGCGTGGAGCTGCCTGTGGTCGGCCATTGGGAAAAGGCGGAGGTCCGCGTGCTGCTCGTGTTCGCGCTCACCGCCTTCTTCTGGATCACCCGTCAGCAGCCTTTCGGGGGCTGGACCGCGTTATTCGAGTTGCCCAGAACCAACGACGCCATGGTCGCCCTGCTGGCGGTGGTGATCATGTTCCTGGTGCCGGATGGCAAGGGCAGCAAGCTGCTGGACTGGGAAACTGCCGAGCGCATCCCCTGGGGCATGCTGGTGCTGTTCGGGGCTGGCATCAGCATTGCGACAGCGTTCACAGCCTCCGGTCTTTCCGAGACGATCGGCGCTGCGCTTTCCGGCATCGCCCACCTGCATCTGCTGCTTCTGCTGCTCATTATCTGCCTCTCCGTCACCTTCCTGACGGAAACCACCAGCAATACCGCCACCACCACCCTGCTGATGCCCATTCTGGCTGCCGGGGCTCTCGGCGCGGGCATCGACCCGAAGCTGGTCATGATCCCCGCGGCGATGAGCGCTTCCTGCGCTTTCATGTTACCGGTCGCTACCGCGCCCAACGTCATCATGTTCTCGACGGGCAAGTTCAGCATCGAGACCATGGCCCGCGAGGGCTTCGCATTGAACCTGATCGGCGCCCTGATCATCTCCGTCGGCTGCTACCTGCTCCTTGCCTGAGCGGACCAGCAGCGCCTCGATCCGCTTCTGGCGTTGTTCCGCGCCGAGGTTCGCGAGCACGTCCACCGCGTCGAAGAACGCCTCCCACACCCCACCGGCATCGGCGAACAGGACGGCAAACGCAGGCTGCTGATCCGAATAAGTAGCCAGTGACGCCAGGTAGGCGTTGTTCAGACGGGATGCAAGCCGCTGGTAGCCGTCGTTGCCCGTTGCTTCGGTCATCTCCGCCAGGCAGCCTGCCGCCGCAGTGAGAATCTGCGCCTTGGCCGATCGCTTCCAGGCGTCGGTCTCTTGTGCGGCAAAGGCTGCCTCCAGCGCCGCACGGGTCTCTTCCAGAAGATCCCGCGCCCGTGCCCAATCCGCCTCAGCGGCCAGATGGGCGTCGAACTCGGCAGCACGGCCCTGCCCTGCAAACCAAGCCTTCGCGCCCTCGCGGCCGACGAAGCTGGCAAAGGATTCATTGAAAGGTGCGTCGTCTTTCACCCAGACCCGACTGTGCGCCAGCTCGTGAATCAGCAGCTCGACGAAATCCGGTTCAGCAAGCTCAACGAAGGTGCTCAGGATCGGATCGTCGAACCAGCCGAGCGTGGAATAGGCGCTCACCCCGCCGACATAGGTATCCAGCCCCTGGGCTGCGAGCCTGGCGCGCGCGCGTTCTGCTTTCTCACGATCAAAGTAGCCTCGATAGGGCGCACAACCGACAAACGGATAGCACCAGGTGTGCGCCGAGAGAGACAGTTCCGGCGCAGCAACCAGATTCCAGACCACCGCATCCCTCTCCAGCGCCACGTAGGTGCTGTATCTGCCACCCACGTCCAGACCAAGCTCACGGTGGGCGAATACCAGCAGCCGCTGACTGAGCTGAAGTCGCCGGCTCAACGCCGTGGCGGCCGGATCGGTCTTCTCTTCCAGATCGGCGATCAGTTCTTCCACGGGTTCCCGTTTCGAGAGCAGGCTCAGCTGACCACCGCTGACATGGGCGTAGTAGCCAATGCTTGCGCAGCCTGCAGAAGCCAGCACAGCAGCGATGAGCAGACCAGCCAGCGAGAGTCGTCGAATCCGGGCGGTTGTGATCATGGCGAGATGTTTCGGAACCCTGGGTCAGAGAGTGAGAGGAGTTTGCGGGACAGGTTCAAGCTGCCCTATGCAGCACGCCTCTGCTAAATTCCCGCTATGGGTCTGATCATCGGAATACTGTCAACGGCGCTCGTGGTAAGCAACCTGGTCATCAACAGCATCCCGCTGTTCGCGATGACACTGCTCCGGATCGTCGTTCGCCTGCTCGGCCTCAAGCAGGCCGAGTCCAGGGTGGCCAGGTGGATGGATCTGGTGATAGACAGCTGGGTCGTGATAAATCGATTCACGTTCCGCGTCCTCGGCCTGGCCCGGGTCGAGGTGAGCTGGGAAGGCGATACGGATCTGTCCAGAGATCGCTGGTACCTGGTTGTCAGCAACCATCAGAGCTGGACCGATATCTTCATGCTGCAGAACGAGCTCTACGAGGCCCTGCCGCCACTCAAATTCTTCACCAAACGGCAGTTGCTCTACATTCCCGTTTTCGGTCAGGCCATGTGGGCCCTGGACTTCCCCTACGTGCGGCGTATGAGTCGGGCTCAGATCGAGGCCAACCCTGCGCTGCTGGCGGTAGACCGGCAGGCAATTCTGACCGCCTGCGAGAAGTTCAAGAACCACCCGACCACGGCGTTGAACTTCCTCGAGGGCACGCGCTTCACACCCGATAAGTACAGCGCCCAGGAAGCGCCCCGCTTTCAACACCTGCTCAACCCGAAAACAGGAGGCGTCACCCAGGTGCTGGCCGCACTCGCCGATCGGCTGGACAAGCTCGTGGACGTGACCATCGACTATCCGCAAGGCGTGCCGAGCTTCTGGGAGTTCATGCAGGGCCGTTGCGCACGGGTGACCATGCACATCAACTGCATGGAAATTCCCAGCGCCATCACCGACACCGGTGATGAGGAGAAGCGGCGGACGGCAGTCGGGGAATGGGTGGAGACGCTCTGGCGGGAAAAAGACGCGCGCCTGAACAGCGTCCGTGAGCGCGTGAACTGATGTACGAGCAGCATTTCAATCTGGACCAGCCGCCCTTCTCGATCGCGCCGGATCCGAGCTTCCTTTATCTCTCCAGCGCACACCGGGAAGCCCTGGCACATCTGATGTACGGCTTCAGCCACGGTGGTTTCGTCATGGTGACCGGCGAGGTCGGCACCGGCAAAACCACCCTGCTGCGCAATGTGGTGAAACAGACGCCACCGGATCTGGACGTGGCTTTCATCCTGAATCCCAGGCTGACGGTGCGGGAATTGCTCGCATCGTTATGCGATGAGCTCGGCATCGCCTATGACCCGGACAGCACGGCTAGCGTCAAGCAGTACGTCGACCTGATCACCCGACACCTGCTGGAGACGCACCGGTCAGGTCGCAGCACGGTGATGATCATCGACGAGGCGCAGAACCTGTCGCCAGCGGTGCTGGAGCAGGTCCGCCTGCTCACCAACCTGGAGACGGACGACCGCAAGCTGCTCAGAATCATCCTGATCGGTCAGCCTGAACTGAAGGAAATGCTGGAACGGCAGGACCTTCGCCAGCTGGCCCAGCGAATCACCGCCCGCTACCACCTCGGCAGCCTCAGCCGCCAGGATACCTATGCCTACATCATGCACCGCATGAGTCGGGCCGGCGGCAATCCCCACGCCTTTTCTTCTGCCGCTCTGCGCCGGATCTACTCACTCTCCAAAGGCACGCCCCGTCTGATCAACGTGATCGCCGATCGGTCGCTTCTCGGTGCTTACACGCTGGGGAAACATCAGGTCACTGCGCCGATCGTCAGCCGCGCAGCCAGAGAGGTGCTGGGCCAGAGCCCGAACCGACGGATCTGGTGGGCGGGTGCGGCAACCGCCGTGTTTGCTGCCGGTGCAGCCTGGGCCATTCTGTCTCCCTTCACTCAGCAGGAACCGCAAATCGAACCGGCGCCGGGCAGCAGCGAACCAACAGCCTCAGTGTCGTCCAGCTCGCCTGAGCCCGAGCAGGCCGAAACCGGATCAACTGCAGCGCCAACTCTAAAGCCAAAGCCAATCCTGACAGAGCCGATTGCCGTCGCGCAGGATCCGGCGGTGATCCCAGAGGCGAACAGAACCGGCCAGGCGGCAGCGAACGATCAACCACCCAAGGCCGTATTCGACGTGGCGGGGACGAGCCCGCCCCCAGAAGAAGCGGAATCGAGCGCTGTCGCAGGGGATGAGGTCATCACGCCAGAGACCTACGCGCGCATGCAGGCGAACGCCCGACGCCAGCCGGAACCCGCGCCAGCGCTGAATCCTCAATCCGTGCCGGATGCCAGCGGCGCAAGGGCGGCCGCCAACATCGAGCGGCCCACAGGCAGCTATCTCCGCAATCAGCAGCTCGCCTATGCGGCCGTGTTCGAGCGCTGGGGCGTTGCCTACGACGAGATCGGTTCTCAGCAGATTCCCT
>Ga0316187_10003715_pt1 | contig 13263 bp, 11 predicted proteins | sample CroRivburrow1_MG_FD_204927 | JGI IMG/M metagenome (GOLD analysis project Ga0316187, IMG submission 204927) | Coastal sediment microbial communities from Maine, United States - Cross River worm burrow 1 | ecosystem: Environmental > Aquatic > Marine > Coastal > Sediment | place: USA: Maine...
AAAAACGCCTGTCATTTGGTGATGTGGTGGTTGATGGCGGGAACTCGAATTACCACGATAGCATGCGTCGTGGCGCGATGCTGGCTCAATCCGGTATCGGGTATCTGGATGCTGGAACCTCCGGTGGCATCTGGGGGCTGAAAAATGGTTATTGTTTAATGGTGGGTGGTGAGTCGCAACATGTTAAAACCATCGAGCCGATCCTGAAGGCCCTGGCCCCGGCAGAAGATCGTGGTTGGGCCCATGTGGGCCCGCGCGGCGCCGGTCACTATGCCAAGATGATCCATAATGGTATCGAATACGGCATGATGCAGGCCTATGCCGAGGGTTTTGACCTGCTACGTAAAAAGACGGAATTTGACTTTGATCTGGCCCAGGTGTCTGAGCTCTGGCGTCATGGCTCAGTGGTGCAAAGCTGGTTGCTTGATCTGACGGCCGGGGCCTTGCAGCAGGACCAGCAACTGGATTCGGTTGCGCCGCATGTGCCTGATTCGGGCGAGGGCCGCTGGACTGTGCTTGAGGCCATTGAGCTGGGTGTCGCTGCGCCGGTCATTAGCCTGGCGCTACAAATGCGTTTTGCCAGTCGTGATGATGAGGGTTATGGTAACCGCATGTTATCGGTGATGCGTAATGCCTTTGGTGGACACGACGTCAAGAAAAACGATTGATCTGATCCATCTTGATCGGGCAAATACGATAGATATAGATACGCTGGGGATATTCGACGACATATGGAACCGTCTACATTAGTCATCTTTGGCGCGACCGGTAACCTGTCGCGTATCAAATTAATGCCATCATTATATTCGCTGGAGGCCGATGGCCGGCTGCCGGAACGTATGGCCATTCTTGCCTTTGGTCGTCGAAACTGGGATCAATCGCAATGGCGCGAAGAAGTGATGCGTATGCTGAAGAAAAAATTCGGCACACTTGATGATGACGTGGCGAGTCGTTTTTGTCAGCGACTGCGATTCTTTCAGGGTGATCTGGGCGATGAAAAGACGTTTCACAATTTGCGTGAATATGTCGATAGTGATGACAGTTTACCTTCTAATATGGCCTTTTATATGGCCATTCGCCCGGCCGAATTCGGTAGTGTGATATCCCATCTTGGCGAGTCCGGATTGCTTAAGGAAGAACATGGTTGGCGCCGGGTGGTCATAGAAAAACCGTTTGGTTATGACCTGCTCAGTGCCCAGACCTTACAGCAGCGTTTTAAACGCTATTTGCATGAAAATCAGCTGTTCCGGATTGATCATTATCTGGGTAAAGGGACCGTTCAGAATATTCTGGTATTCCGTTTTGCCAACCTGATGCTGGAACCCTTGTGGAACCGCAACTATATCGATCATGTCCAGATTACGCACTCGGAGACACGCGGTATCGAAAATCGCGCGGATTATTATGAGGGTGCCGGCGCCTTACGCGATATGTTGCAAAGTCATTTAATGCAATTAATGGCACTGGTGGCGATGGAACCCCCGGCGATGATGGATGCCGAGTCCCTGCGCGATGAAAAGGTCAAGGTTTTGAAATCGATCCGGCCAATCACCCAGAATGCCGTCCATGCTCATGCCTTCAGGGGCCAGTATGCGAAGGGTGAAGTGGATGGTCAGCCGGTGCCCGGTTATCTTGATGAAGCCGGTGTCGATCAGGCCAGTATTACCGAGACCTATGCGGCATTGAAACTATATGTTGATAATTGGCGCTGGCGTGGTGTGCCATTTTATCTGCGTACCGGTAAACGTATGGCTGAAGGCAGTTCAGCTATCAGTATCCGCTTCAAGGAGCCACCGCATCACCTGTTTCGCAATACACATCTGGAACGTTTGCAACCGAACTGGTTGCTGATGGGGATTCAGCCCAATGAATGTTTGAAAATGGAAATCCAGGTAAAAGTTCCGGGGCTGGAAATGGATACACGCCGGATCTCGCTGGATGCCAGTTATCGTAGTGGTGATGAGTCAATGACCGATGCCTATGAAGACCTGTTGCTGGATGTGCTTGAGGGTGATCGCTCGCTGTTTCTGCGTTATGACGAGGTTGAATGGGCCTGGCGTGTTGTGGATCCGGTATTGAAGGTCTGGTCAATGGAGCGTGACTTTATTAATACCTATGCCGCTGGCACCTGGGGGCCACGAGGTACCTATCGCATGTTTGATCGGGATGACCAGTTCTGGCGTCATTCGCTGGAGCTGGATGGTAGTGATGTAGGTTCCGAGGCATTCTGAATAACTGGTGTTTAATAAACTATGAGTGGATTGACACAATCGCCAGCCTGGCGTGCCCTGCAGCAGCATTATTCTCATGCGGCCGGTTTTTCCATGCGGGGCATGTTTGGCGCCGACCCGCAGCGCTTTGATAAATTTTCATTACGCCATGGTGACTTGTTAGTCGATTATTCCAAGAACCGTATTAATGAAGAAACGATGTCGTTGTTGCTGGATCTCGCGCAACAGGCAGCAGTACCTGCGGCTATTGAGGCTATGTTTTCCGGGGCCAAGATCAACAACACTGAGCGGCGTGCGGTCCTGCATACGGCCTTGCGTAATCGTTCCAATCGTCCGGTGATGGTTGATGGTGAAGATGTGATGCCTGCAGTTAATGCCGTACTGGCGAAGATGCGTTCATTCAGCGATGCCGTGCGTAACGGTGAATGGCGCGGTTTCACCGGTAAGGCGATTACCGATGTTGTTAATATTGGCATTGGGGGTTCTGATCTGGGGCCGGTGATGGTTACCGAGGCCCTGAAACCTTATGCTCGGGCCGGACTCCAGGCTCACTTTGTCTCCAATATTGATGGCACCCATATCGTTGAGACCCTGAAGCCGCTCAACCCGGAAACCACATTGTTTATTGTGGCTTCGAAGACCTTTACCACACAGGAAACGCTGACCAATGCCCGGACGGCACGGGAGTGGTTACTACAGGCCCTGGGTGGTGATGCTGCGGCAGTAGCGCGGCATTTTGTCGCCTTGTCGACCAATACCGATGCCGTGGCGACCTTTGGTATTGACACCCGCAACATGTTTGAATTCTGGGACTGGGTAGGGGGGCGGTATTCTCTGTGGAGTGCCATAGGTTTGTCGATAGCCATTGCCATTGGCATGGAGAATTTCGAGGAGTTGCTGGCTGGCGCCCATGATATGGACGAACATTTCCGTACCATACCACTGGCAGAAAATATCCCGGTGATCCTGGCGTTGCTGGGTATCTGGTACAACAATTTTTTTGGCGCCGAGACCCATGTCATCCTGCCATATGATCAATATATGCATCGTTTTCCGGCCTATTTCCAGCAGGGGGACATGGAAAGTAACGGTAAACAGGTTGATCGTGAGGGTCAGGTGGTTGATTATTCCACTGGCCCGGTGATATGGGGTGAGCCAGGCACTAATGGTCAACATGCCTTTTATCAGCTAATCCATCAGGGTACCAAGCTGATTCCGGCAGACTTTATTGCCAATATAGAAAGCCATAATGCGGTAGGTGATCATCACGATATCCTGTTGTCAAATTTCTTTGCCCAGAGCGAGGCGCTGATGAAGGGTAAAACCAGCGAAGAGGTTCGGGATGAGCTGGAGCGGGCGGGGCTTGGCGGTGAAGAACTTGAGCAGTTACTACCACACAAGGTATTTACGGGTAACCGGCCGAGCAATTCGATCCTGCTGCAAAAACTGACGCCGCGTTCTCTGGGTAGTCTTATTGCAATGTATGAGCATAAGATATTTGTGCAGGGTGTGATCTGGGATATCAACTCTTATGATCAATGGGGGGTCGAGTTGGGCAAGCAGTTGGCCCAGGTTATTCTGCCGGAGTTAGGTCAGACCGATGACGTGAGCGGTCATGATGCCTCCACTAATGGGCTTATCAATTATTATCGCCGGCGACGTGGTGAAATAGTTAGGGGTGAGGAGTGAGGGGAAATACAAGATCATTATTAACACATATTACTTGGCCATATACGCATATTTACACAAGATTATTTACAGGCTCGAATGAAGTTTTTCCTCACCCCTAACTAGTTTTAAAACCGATAGATATCCAGCAGTTGATCCGCTCCTGAGTGACTGGCGTTGAGATTACGCAATATCCCGTCATCAATGCTGTATATCAATCCATGCACAGTAACCTTCTGGTTGCGTTTCCAGGCATCCTGAATAATATTGGTATGACAGATGTTGTGTACCTGAGAGATAACATTCAATTCACAGAGTTTGTCGAGTCTTTCCTTTTTATCAGTGATGCTGTCCAGTTTTTCCTGGTGATGGTGATAGGTATCCTTTATGGTATGGATCCAGTGGTCGACCAGCCCCAGTTCATGACCACACATTGCGGCCTTGACGCCACCACAACCATAATGACCACAGACGATAATATTTTCGACCTGTAATACATCCACGGCATATTGCAGGACCGACAGGCAATTGATATCGGCATGGGAGACGATATTGGCGACATTACGATGCACAAATAATTCGCCCGGCAGCAGGCCAACGATATCATTGGCCGGGACTCGGCTGTCTGAACAACCTATCCACAAATAGTCCGGCGCCTGGAGTTTAGACAGGCGGGAAAAGAATTCCGGATCATTGGATTTGATCTTTTCCGCCCAATTGCGATTATTGTCGAACAGTTGTTTCATGGTCTGCTTCTTTTTTTGTCAGTTTGGCGCTGGATTTGTAAAATGCACCAGCTTGTAACACAGCTGCCGGTTTTATGTCCTGGTGACTGTATCAAGTTGTTGTTTTTAATTCCGATTATAATACATTTTTTTTGACCACTGGGTTAGGCTGCTATATTGACATAAAGTCACCGGTTTCTCGATTGGAAAGTGTAATGCGAATTGCGATGGGTATGGAATATGATGGCAGCGAATTCTGTGGCTGGCAGATTCAGCCGCAGGGTGGGGTACGTACTATCCAGGGTTGTCTGGAACAGGCCCTGGCAGTTGTTGCCGATCAGTCAATACGGGTGCACTGCGCCGGTCGTACCGATACCGGTGTTCATGGTCTGGGGCAGGTCATTCATTTTGATACGATGGCCGAGCGCAGCATGCATTCCTGGGTTTTTGGGACCAATGCCAATTTGCCTGCGGATATCAGCATCTTGTGGGCGCAGCAGGTAGATGCAGCGTTTCATGCCCGGTTTGCCGCGATCCGTCGGCGTTATCGCTACGTCATTTTTAACCGCCGGGTGCGCCCGGCTATGATGGCCCGGCATGTTTCCTGGGAGTACCGGGTGTTGGACGAACGGCGTATGCAGCAGGCGGCGCAGTATTTGCTGGGTGAGCATGATTTTTCCTCGTTCCGTGCCTATGCCTGTCAGGCAAAACACCCGCTGCGAACTATTTATGAGTTAACGGTTCGGCGTGAGGGAGAGCGGGTGATTATTGAAATAGAGGCCAATGCCTTTTTGCATCATATGGTACGTAATATTGCCGGTGTATTGATGTCTATAGGTGCCGGTGAACGAGCAGTCGAATGGGTTGCTGAGGTCCTGGCGGCCCGGGATAGACAGCTGGGTGGTGTCACGGCCCCCCCTCATGGTTTGACTCTGGTGAGGGTGGAATATCCGGAGGAATTTGGCTTGCCACCAGGTTAATATGGTGCCGGTCGCGCAGATCTCCCCTGCGTCCTGTTTTTGATTCTTTATCTTTTTGCGTGTCCCTTGTATCTTGTGTCTATGATTCCCGTACGCATCAAAATTTGTGGTATTACCCGCTCCATAGATGCCGTGGTGGCGGCACAGCTGGGTGCTGACGCCATTGGCCTGGTATTTTACGAGCCCAGCCCCCGGGCCGTGTCGGCAGCACAGGCGCAGGCCATTGTGGATGATTTGCCACCGTTCGTGACAACGGTGGGTTTATTCGTTAATGCGGCCGTGGCGGAGGTGCAAGCGGTATTGCAGCAAGTGCCTCTGGATGTGCTGCAATTTCATGGCGATGAATCCGCCGAATACTGCGGTCAGTTTGAGCGCCCTTATATCAAGGCATTACGTATGCAGGCTGGCGTCGATATTGTAGCAGCGAGCGCGGCCTATAGTGATGCCCAGGGGATATTGCTGGACAGCTATGTGGCCGGTGTGCAGGGTGGTACGGGGCAGGTGTTCGACTGGTCGGACGTGCCTGGTGGCCTGAAAAAGCCTATAATCCTCGCCGGTGGGCTGGCGCCGGAAAATGTTGCGGCCGCGATCAAGGTTGTGCAGCCCTGGGCCGTGGATGTCAGTGGTGGGGTCGAGGCGGACAAGGGCATAAAAGATCGTGACAAAATGGCGGCGTTCTGTGAAGCAGTTAACAACAGGGCTTAGGACATAGGACGGAGAGGATAGTTTTGGTCTTTTCTTGCCCCCAGGTACCCAGTTCTAAGAACGGATCTTAGTTCAGTAACTAAAATTTTATTAAAGAGATGTTGTGGATAAATTGAATTACGAGCAATTACCGGATGCCGCCGGGCATTTTGGTGTGTATGGCGGCCGTTTTGTCGCCGAGACCCTGATGGCGCCGCTGGAAGAACTGCGTCTGGCCTATGAGCGCTATATGCTGGATCCGGCATTTATCGCTGAACTCGATGCCGATTTGCGCCAGTATGTCGGTCGGCCTTCGCCGCTGTATCATGCCGAGCGCTGGAGCCGGGAGCTTGGTGGGGCGCAGATTTACCTGAAGCGGGAGGATTTGAATCATACCGGCGCCCACAAGGTCAATAATACGGTGGGTCAGGCCCTGCTGGCCAAACGTATGGGTAAACAACGTGTGATTGCCGAGACCGGCGCGGGTCAACATGGTGTGGCAACGGCCACGGTAGCGGCGCGATTTGGTATGGAATGTGTGGTGTATATGGGCGCTGTAGATATCCAGCGCCAGGCCAGTAATGTCTTTCGCATGCGCCTGCTGGGTGCTGAAGTGGTCCCGGTTGAATCCGGCTCAAAAACCCTGAAGGATGCTCTGAACGAGGCGATGCGTGACTGGGTGACCAATGTCGATAATACCTTTTATATCATTGGTACCGTTGCCGGCCCGCATCCCTATCCAGCCATGGTGCGTGATTTTCAGACCATTATCGGCCGCGAGTCCCGGCAGCAGATTCAGGATCAGAGCGGACGTTTGCCCGATGCGCTGGTGGCCTGTGTCGGCGGTGGTTCTAATGCAATTGGCCTGTTTTACCCCTTTCTGGGGGATGAGCAGGTAGCTATATATGGGGTAGAGGCCGCCGGTGATGGCCTGGATAGTGGCCGGCATGCGGCACCTTTATGTGCCGGCAGGCCCGGTGTGTTGCATGGTAACCGTACCTATCTGATGGAAGATGGCGATGGCCAGATTATAGAAACGCATTCGGTATCGGCGGGTCTGGATTATCCGGGAGTTGGCCCTGAACATGCCTGGTTGAAGGATGTGGGACGTGCACAGTATGTTGCCGTTACTGATGATGAGGCACTGGCGGCGTTCCACAGTCTGACCCGTATCGAGGGCATTATCCCGGCTCTGGAGTCGAGTCATGCGCTGGCCTATGCCATGAAACTGGCGCCGACCATGACGACTGAGCAGATTATCGTGGTTAATCTGTCAGGTCGTGGGGACAAGGATATCCATACCGTTGCCGCGCGGGAGGGTATTACGCTGTGAATATTCCCTCGTGCAGTCGTCTCGCCGGCCGTTTTCAGGAATTACAGCAACAGTCACGTACGGCACTGATCCCGTTTGTGACCGCTGGCGATCCGGAGCCTGGAGCAACGGTTGCGATTATGCAGGCCATGGTTGCAGCCGGTGCCGACATCATTGAGCTGGGTATCCCGTTTTCCGATCCGATGGCCGAAGGGCCGGTTATTCAGCGCGCCAGTGAACGAGCCCTGGAACATCATGTCAGTCTGCGTGATGTGCTGCAGATGGTCAGGGACTTTCGCCGGCAGGATACTGCAACACCCGTGGTATTAATGGGATATCTGAACCCGATTGAGGTCATGGGTTATGAAGCCTTTGCCCGTGAAGCTGGTCGGGCTGGCGCCGATGGTGTTATTACTGTTGATCTGCCACCCGAAGAGGGCCGGGATTATGTGGCTGCCTTGCGAGCAGAACAGTTGGACCCGGTATTCCTGCTGGCGCCGACCAGTACGGAGGCACGGATGGCCAGTATCTGTGAACAGGCCGGGGGTTTTGTTTATTATGTGTCCTTGAAGGGTGTCACTGGTGCGGCATCACTGGATGTTGCCACGGTAGCTGACAAAGTGGCACAGATTCGTCGATTTACCGATATGCCGGTCGGGGTAGGTTTTGGCATCAAAGATGCTGCCACGGCGGCCGAGGTAGCCCGGGTTGCCGATGCGGTTGTGATTGGTAGTGCACTGGTTCGGATTGTGGAAACATTTGCAACTGATCAGGTGGCATTGCTGGCTGAGATCAAGACTTTTTTGGGCGGGGTGCGTGCCGCTATGGATGATGTTCAGGTTTAGCAGTGAGCTATATTGGTAATCCTGGCTGCAATAAGTTGAAAACAAATAATAAATAGATACCTACTGTTTAAGGTTTAATATAGAGGGCAGCATGAGCTGGTTACAAAAATTGATACCATCAAAGATTCGTACTGAAGGCAGCAAGAAGCGTTCAATACCCGAAGGCCTGTGGACCAAGTGCAGCGCCTGTGATCAGATACTGTATCGGGCCGACCTGGAACGGAATATGGATGTCTGTCCGAAATGCGATCACCATCATCGCATTGGTGCGCGGCGGCGACTGGATATATTTCTGGATCCGGAGGCCCGTAGTGAAATCGGTGCCGAAATCGAACCCGTCGATGCCCTGAAGTTTCGGGATTCAAAAAAATACAAGGATCGTTTGTTGCAGGCACAGAAGGCAACGGATGAGAAAGATGCCCTGGTTGTTATGAAGGGGCAGCTGAAAGGTTTACCACTGGTGGCCGCAGCCTTTGAATTTCGTTTCATGGGTGGATCAATGGCGTCGGTGGTGGGTGAGCGTTTTGTCCGAGGTGCCGATATGGCGTTGGCGCAGGGTATCCCGCTGGTATGTTTTTCAGCCAGTGGTGGCGCCCGCATGCAGGAGGCGCTGGTGTCATTGATGCAAATGGCCAAAACCAGTGCAGCCCTGGCGCGGATGCGTGAGCGTGGTATTCCGTTTATATCGGTGATGACCGACCCTACCATGGGCGGTGTTTCTGCCAGTCTGGCCATGCTGGGAGATATCAATGCCGCTGAACCGAATGCCCTGATCGGTTTTGCCGGCCCGCGTGTGATAGAACAAACGGTCAGAGAGAAATTACCGGAAGGTTTTCAGCGCAGTGAATTCCTGCTCGATCACGGAGCGATAGACATTATTATAGACCGGCGTGACATGCGTGACCGTCTGGGATCGATTTTGTCGATGTTGACTTCAAGTGAGGGGTGATGAGTTAGGGGTAATGAGTAATGATGCTTGCCGGTTGAGGGTGGGCGGGCTGATCATTTTGCATAACCCATAACCCATAACCCATAACCCATAACCCATAACCCATAACCCATAACCCATAACCCATAACCCATAACCCATAACCCATAACCCATAACTCATCGTTATGCGCTTTTCCTCTCTCAATGACTGGCTGACCTGGCAGGAAACCCTGCACCCTCAGGCGATTGATCTCGGGCTGGAGCGAGTTGCGGCTGTAAGGCAGCGCCTGGGGATTGACCTTGACGCAACGACGGTCATTACCATCGCCGGGACCAATGGTAAGGGTTCCTGTGTGGTGATGCTGGAATCTATCCTGCTGGCGGCCGGTTATACCGTGGGTACCTATACCTCGCCCCATTTAATGCGTTACAACGAACGTATCCGTATGGCTGGTCTGGAGGTTGATGACGCAGGCTTGTGCCAGGCCTTTGAGCGTGTAGATCAGGCCCGGGCTGGGGATTCACTGAGCTATTTTGAGTTTGGCACACTGGCGGCACTGAGCATATTTGCGCAACAGCGGCCTGATGTTGTGCTGCTGGAGGTTGGTCTGGGCGGTCGTCTTGATGCTGTTAATATCATCGATGCCGATGTTGCACTCATCACCAGTATTGATATCGACCACAGTGACTGGCTCGGAAACGATCGTGACAGCATTGGTTTTGAGAAGGCCGGTATTTTTCGTGCCGGTAGACCGGCCGTTTGTGGCGATCCGGCCCCGCCGGCCTCAGTGCGGGAGCAGGCGCAGTTGCTGGGCGTCGATCTGTATTGTCTGGGGCGTGATTTCCATGTGTCTGCGGAGCGGCAGACAGATACTTTGTTGCCGGATGCCTTATCCTGGTCATGGGGTAATCAGGATAAATCGTTACACCAGCTGCCAGAACCGGCGTTAACAGGGGCGATACAGCTCAACAACGCCGCCAGTGTATTACAAGTACTGGCCCTGTTGGCCCAAGTGTTGCCCGTGACCATTGATGCCATAAGGCAGGGTTTATCCCAGCTCCATCTGCCGGGCCGTTATCAGCGTTTTTATTGTTGTGCGCCCGGTTTGCGGCTGTGTTTGCCAGGCGATGATGGCGCAGTGATGGTGATTGCCGACGTGGCCCATAATCCGGCAGCGGCTCAGGTGCTGGCACAGGCCCTGCTGCGTGATCCATACATTAAAGCCGGGAGTGGTTCGATCCGGGCCGTGATTGGCATGTTGGCCGATAAAGATATAGCCGCAGTTATTGAGGCGCTGCATGGAGTCGTAAAACACTGGTATGTGACCGAAGTGGCGGCTCCACGTGCCTGCCCGGGGGTGAAGCTAATCTCGATACTGAATAAAAGCCATTCCCAGGGGAATAGCCCCGGTATTATTGCCTGCGCCAATGTGGCCGAAGCTGCGCAGCAGGCCCTGGCGGATGCCCGTGTCCATGATGGTGACAGCGTGCTGGTGGTGGGGTCATTTTATACGGTGGCGGAATTTCTGGCCGCCCTGTCATCCTGAGTCGGGGTGTCACCAATGGATGGGCGTCCATCGTCTTATCCTGTTAGAATACGCGGCTTATGGCTCAGGACAAACATCAATCACCCGTTAATATCAGACAGCGCTTGATCGGTGCGGTTGTGCTCATTGCGCTGGCGGTCATTGCCATACCTTTGGTGCTGGATTTGCGTAAGGATTATGAGCATGTCATAGGTAGCAGTAATATCCCGCCCAAGCCGGATGATTTCAGGGTAGAGGTTATCCATTTTGATACGAATGCCGAGATTAAAGTGCCGGGCAGAGCTGTAGACCGGGTGGTGACGGGTTCCGATGAGGCGACCGGAAAGCAACCGGTCAAGAGCACTGCCGCTGTCGCCGCAACGACACAACAAACGCATGCCGTTGAGCGCGTCGGTGAGTTACGCAGCCGTATTAATGACAGCAAAGATGGTTCGGTTGCCGGGGCAGGGCAGGCTGCTGCTGAGGCCTGGGTGGTGCAACTGGCCAGTTTGACGCGCAAACAAAATGCCCTGCTGTTGCAGGAGCGGGTACGTAAAAAGGGGCTGCATGCCTTTGTTGTCAGTAGTCAGGTCGATGGCAACACCATGTATCGGGTGTTGGTTGGCCCGGAATTGTTACGTTCCAATGCCGAAAAGCAGCGTCAACGCCTGCAGCAAGAGATCAAGCTTAGTGGTCTGGTGATTAAATACAGGCGTTAGGTAGATAGCGCTGTGCGGAGGGCCAGGTGCCAGTTTGCTCAGAAAGGTTTATAATCGGCATCGACTGTAGCTATGGATCATTGGTTCCATGATTTGGCTTGATTATGCCCTGTTGATCATCGTCGCCCTGTCGGCACTCTATAGTGTTTTTCGTGGTTTTGTCCGTGAAGTCCTGTCACTGGCGGGGTGGGTGTTATCGTTCTGGGTGGCGATCAAGTTTTCGGCTCATGTGGCCGGATATTTTGAGGGTTATATTGATATTCCCGGTGTGCGTTTTGTCACGGCGTTTATATTGCTATTCCTGGGTATCATGATCGGTAGTATTTTTATCAGTCGTCTGCTTGTAAAACTGGTGCGCCTGGGCGGTTTGCGAGGATTTGACCGTTTTGTCGGTGCCGGTTTTGGCGTTGCGCGCGGTTTTATCATCGTCACGGTGCTGGTATTGCTGGGAGGGTTGTCGCCATTGTCACAGGAACCAGCCTGGCAGCAGTCGCTGATGGTGCCTTATTTGCAAAAGGTTGCGGCCTGGGCAACCGATAAAGTGCCTGATGAAGTTGTTAATGGTGTTCATGCCCGGGCAGAAGCACTATTGTAACTATTCTTAAGTTGTATCCATGAGGTAAATGTTATGTGCGGTATCGTCGGTGTAGTACAAAAATCCGATGTTAATCAATCTATTTATGATGCCTTGACTGTGCTGCAGCATCGAGGGCAGGATGCCGCCGGTATTGTGACCTGTGCCGACAAGAAATTTTATCTGCGCAAGGATAATGGTCTGGTCAAGGATGTATTTGATGTTAATCATATGCTGAACCTGCATGGTAACGTAGGTATTGGGCATGTGCGTTATCCGACGGCGGGCTGTTCATCATCAGCCGAAGCGCAACCTTTTTATGTCAATTCACCCTATGGTATCGCCCTGGCACATAACGGCAATTTGACGAATGCTGTTGAATTAAAAAAACAATTGTTCCGTGAAGACCGTCGGCATATCAACACAGAGTCGGATTCGGAAATATTGCTCAATATTTTTGCCCATGAATTACAAAATATTGGCAAGCTGCGTATTGATGCCGATGATATTTTTGCTGCGGTCGCTGCCGTGCATAAACGTTGCCGGGGTGGCTATGCAGCCGTTGCAGTGATTACCGGCTACGGTATTGTTGGTTTTCGTGATCCCTATGGCATTCGTCCGATTGTGTTTGGTAAACGCGAGACGGATCAGGGGGCAGAATATATGATTGCCTCTGAAAGTGTGGCGCTGGATGTGCTGGGTTTTGACTTGATTCGCGATATAGCACCGGGTGAGGCCGTGTTTATCGATATGGATGGTCATTTGCAGACACATCAGTGCGCCGGAAAGCCACATTATGCCCCGTGTATCTTTGAGCACGTCTATCTGGCGCGGCCCGATTCAATCATTGATGGTATCCCCGTTCATCGTGCCCGCCTGCGAATGGGAGAAAAGCTGGCAGAAAAGATCAAGCGCGACCTACCGGAGCTGAAAATTGATGTTGTGATCCCGATTCCGGACACCAGTCGTACCGCTGCACTGGCTTTGGCAACCCATCTAGGGGTGGACTACCGCGAAGGGTTTATAAAAAATCGTTATATAGGTCGCACCTTCATCATGCCGGGGCAGA
>Ga0316187_10003716_pt1 | contig 13262 bp, 11 predicted proteins | sample CroRivburrow1_MG_FD_204927 | JGI IMG/M metagenome (GOLD analysis project Ga0316187, IMG submission 204927) | Coastal sediment microbial communities from Maine, United States - Cross River worm burrow 1 | ecosystem: Environmental > Aquatic > Marine > Coastal > Sediment | place: USA: Maine...
TTCGACGCTCGCAGCAGAGAAGCATGCTTGACTCGCGGATTTTGTGGGTTTATGGCTGGCGTAGGTTTTCACCAAATTTTAAGGAGGCCTGGGGGGATGTTCTATGTTACAACGAACTGGTTTTATGTTATGTTACGCAGCATGTATAATCACAACCTTGCGGTTCAATGAATAAGCTGATGTCCATTGCAGGCAGATTTCTCAGTGGCGATTTCTTTTTTGCATGTTTCTTCGGAAAAGCGTTCTTTGCTTTGTTAAATGGATGCTTTCTAAACCAGAGCGGGGGAAATATGTCTATACTTTTTTATCTCTTTTTAACGGTGACGATGATTTTTTCGATGGAAGGACAGGCAAAAAATGTTGAACCTGTTGAGCTGAAGTCGCTTGCCGTGTTATGCGGCGGCATAAAACCGGCGGATATGATTTCTGCATTAGCGGATGAATATCAAGCCACCGTCACGATTGCCGGGCAGCCGGTAAAGCTGTTTATAAATGCTGACTATGCGGGCGGCAAAATACTTTGCTTTCCACCGGTGAAGGCGCCGCCAGGTTCCATGCGGCCTGATCGGTTAGAGCGTGTGGAAGTTGAAGTAAGGGTATCCTTTAAAACCAGCGACGGTTTGTTTGATGAATCATTTAACGCCTTATTAAAAGGCGGCTCAGCCGGTTCCAGCCTGGTTGGTTCATTAAAGCCAGATCAACTGAAGGGTAAATTCAAGCCACAATTAATCGGCTATGAAAAAACGCTGATTAACTTTGAGATACGCTTCACGGGGAAAGATTGCATGGGAACCTTGTCAAAAAGCGGGCGCAAACCGGGTCGCGCCAATGAACGAATTCCGGTGTTTCGTTGGAACAGCATTGAAAGCAAATAGTTGCTTTCAATAAAATGTCGCAGGTTTAGCCGCCCGCAATGGCTCCGACAATCAAGAGCGGTTCTTGTCCCGATAAAATTGCTTGCGGAAGCTCTGTTGCGGACATTCCATGCGACCAGTCTTCTCCACAGACAAAAAATCGTAAGAAAGGGCGCCGTTCTCTGGTTGTTTGGTCGCGAATGGCGCCTTTGAGCGCGGGATAGCTTTCTTCCAGCATGTCGAGAACCCGCTCAATGGTTGGCGATCCTTCAACTTTGAGTTCTATCTCAGAGTCGGTTTTCGCCAGGTTTTTTAAGTGGAAAGGCAAGCGTACTTTGATACAATGCATTTATTTGAATCCGTAGGACATTGACCTTGATAAGGCGGCGCTGTAATCAGCCAGACGTTCTCCTCTCGTGAGAAGTAACTTCCTGATATAATTTATTTACTTTAAAATAGCCTTTCGTTAAGGCAGCGTTTGCACTTCTACCGACAGTATTGCTGGCAGATCGCGAATGACAGCAGTCCAGTTATCGCCAGCGTCAGGCGAGCAATAAAGCTGACCGCCTGTAGTGCCAAAGTAAATTCCACAGGAGTCAAGCGTGTCAACTGCCATGGCATCGCGCAAAACATTCACATAGCAATCAAACTGCGGCAATCCACTGGTCAGCGCTTCCCATTGATCGCCGCCGCTGCGGCTGCGATAGACACGCAGCTTGCCTTCGGGTGGATAGCGCTCGGAATCGCTTTTAATTGGAATTACGTAGATGGTTTCTGGCTCATGCGCATGAACATCCACTACAAAACCGAAATCGCTGGGCAGGTTTCCGCTAATCTCACGCCACAGCTCGCCGGAATTATCGCTGCGCATAACGTCCCAGTGTTTTTGCATATACAATGTGCCGGGACGAGATGGATGCATTGCAAGATGATGCACACAATGTCCGACTTCAGCGGTTGGCTCAGGAATATATTCTGATCTCAGACCCTTGTTGATGGCTTTCCATGTTTTGCCGCCGTCATCGGTTCTAAACGCGCCCGCCGCTGAAATAGCAACATAGATTCTGTCCGAATTTTGCGGATCCAAAACAATTGTATGCAAACATAAGCCTCCGGCGCCGGGCTGCCATTGCGAACCGGTTCCGTGGCCTCGAAGTCCGTCGAGCTCACACCATGTCTTGCCGCCATCTGTTGTTTTGAAAAGTGCCGCATCTTCAGCGCCTGCGTATACGGTTTCCGGATCGGTCAATGAAGGTTCAAGGTGCCAGATTCGTTTGAACTCCCAGGGATGAGGAGACCCGTCATACCATTGATGGAAGCCGGGTTCACCCGTATAGACGAAGTCATTGCCAACGGTTTCCCAGGTTTTACCGCCATCCAAAGAACGTTGAATCATTTGGCCAAACCAACCAGTGGATTGCGACAAATAAATACGATTCGGATCTACAGGCGAGCCTTTTATATGGTAAATTTCCCATCCGCCAAAATGCGGTCCGCTGACATCCCATTCCTTACGATTTTTGTCGGAGATTAAAACAAAGGCGCCTTTTTTGGTGCCAACCAAAACACGAACTTTATTCATTTCCTTTTCTCCTAGAGCTATTGTTTAACATCCATGGTCACTTTGTCATCGACGGTCAGGGCGTTGAATGGCGGATCGGCTTCTTTTCTGCTTTCCGGCCTGCCGGCAATTTCAATATTTTCCCCAGGCTGCTTTTTCCTGTTGAGTCCGATATGTCTGATCCCGTTTAAAAGCAGCCATTGCGTAGAGATAATGCAACTTGCATCCCCTTTTCACCCTGACTTGGCGAACAATGCCGCAAAGCAACCTGCAAAATTCGGATAATATAAGTCGTCGCGGCATAAATTGCAATTTATCGAACCAACATCATTTTTTTTGCCTTGACGCCGCCGCCAGAAGTCAACTTGTAAATACAAATTCCAGACACCGCCTGCCTGCCTTGTTTTACGTGCAAACTATATCTAATCAGACCACTTCTCCCTTCGGGGGCTGAAGTCAACAACATTGATGCCCGCCATGGTCACAACTGAAAGCTTTTTGAAGTTTCAAGAATGGTCTGCCATGCCTTTTCGACGTGAAGGCGCTGTACATATGTCTGGCCTATCACCAACCGCAGCGAATATTGGCCTTTGACTCTGGTGTGGGTTAAATATAATTTGCCGCCTTCATTCAGCTTGCTCAGAAGCAACTCATTCAAACGATCTAACTGAGCTTCATCTGATATTTCAACCGGGTGATATCGAAAACATACCAGATTCAAAGTGCGTTCGGTCATCATCTCAAAATTGGCCGCATGCATAACCCGGTCAGCAACCAAGCTTGCCAACCGAATATGTTCCCGAAGCCGCTCCTGAATGCCTTCGACGCCAAAATTTCTGAGAACAAACCAGAGTTTTAGCGCGCGAAACCTGCGGCCAAGTTGTATTCCCCAATCGCGATAATCATTTACTTTGCCGCGCATCCCTGTCTTCAAGTATTCCGGTAAAATTTCAAATGTCTTAATCAGTATGTCTTTGTTTCGCACAAAATAAGCTGAGCAATCAAAATTTGTGAACATCCACTTGTGCGGATTAAAAACAAAACTGTCGATGTTGTCGACGCCCTCAATCATCCAGCGGTATTCTGGCAAAGCCAGGGCTGTTCCGGCAAAAGCCGCGTCAACATGCAGCCAAAGGCTAAACTCTTTGCAGACCCGCGCAATAGCGGACAACGGATCAATTGCCGTCGTACTCGTGGTTCCCAAAGTCGCAATCACACACAATGGCGAAAACCCGCTTGCAATATCTTTTTGAATTGCACGTTTCAAATGCAGCGAGCTCATGCGCAATTTGTCGTCGACATCAATTTTAACAAGATTTTCTTTGCCAAACCCTGCAATGGCCACTGCTTTATCAATGGAAGAATGCGCCTGGTTAGAACAATATATTCTGAACCGCTGCCGCCCATCAAATCCGCTGCGATTGCATTTCCAACCTGTGGCTTGTTCACGCGCCGTTAAAATAGCTGTAAGTGTGGCGGTTGAGGCAGTATCCTGAATAACGCCGGTAAACTTTTCAGGCAAACCGAGCAGCGCAATTAGCCATTTCATCATTTTTTCTTCCAATTCTGCGGCGGCCGGAGAAGTTTCCCATATCATGCATTGCGCGCCCAACGTTGCGGTCAGCATTTCAGCCAACACTGAGGGATAGCTTGCGTTTGCCGGGAAATAAGCAAAAAAATTAGGACTTTGCCAATGAGTGACTCCCGGCATGACAATATTGCGGAAGTCATCAAAAATTTCTTGCATGGATTGACTTTTCTGCGGTGGAAGATCAGGGATTTTCTGATAAATTGAATGCGGCTTCAGGTTTGGCTTCACGGGGCGCTGATCAATATTCTCAAGATAATCTGCCATCCAGTCAACGAATTGGTGCGCATATTTGCGAAAATCGTGGGAGTTCATCATTTTATCAGCTCGCTTTTTGCCAAAAGTATAGTTGAAAGAGGAATGTAAATAGTTTACTTTCCTCAAAACCAAAACAATATAAATATAGTCGAAAGGCAAAAAATATGAAACAGGGAATAATGCTATCCTTTTTGCTTCTGGCCACTGCTGTTTACGCTGAAGATATGTGGTCACATTTTACCGCCGATGATTTTGCCCGGCGCAGAGAGCAATTGATGGAAAAAATTCCGGATGGGGTCGTTATTTTGGTCGGAGCGGAAATACCGGCAGCGGCGCGAAAATTCCGACAGGACAACACCTTTTACTATTTCTCAGGTGTGGAAGTCCCCGACGCCTTAATCATGATAGACGGAAGAAGAAAGCGTTCTCTTTTATTCGTGCCGGATGAAACTTCAAAAGATATTAAAGAGGAAGCGCGGATTGCAGTCGGGAAAGAGGCGGCCGGGGAATATAAGTTTGACAGCGTTCTCTCCCGCAGCAAGTTCACCGAAACCATTGGCTATACTGTTCTGTTTAGCAATCCGGTCGTCTATCTTTATATGTGGCCGCAGGAAACCGCAATGACGAGTCCTGACGGCGCATTGAAACGCCATGCCAAAAGACTAAACGATCCCTGGGATTCCCGCATGCCACGCGAAATCGACTTTGTCAATTTGTTTAAAGAACGTTTCCCCACAGTTAAAGTTGAAGACATTTCCGAAGTTATTCACGATATGCGCTGGATTAAAGATGAAAAAGAAATTGCGGTTTTGCGTGAGTGCGGCAAAATAGGCGCTGAGGGTTTCAATGAAGCCATGAAAATCACCAGACCTGGAATTTATGAATATCAGGTAGCGGCCGCCTGTGATTTCATTTATCAATACCGGGGGCAGCAAAACCCGGCATTCTTCCCGATTGCCGCATCCGGGGAACGCGGTTTGTCCTGGCACTATAATGCAAATAACCATAAACTTGAATCCGGCGATGTTATCTTGTTAGACTATGCGCCAGATTATCATTATTACGTAACCGATATCACACGAACCTGGCCTGTGAACGGAAAATTCAGCAAGATGCAACTGAAGTTTTATAAATGCCTCGTTGAGGCGCATAAAAGTATTATCGCTGCGATGAAACCGGGCATTACGTATGCAGACATGCAGGAAATAGGAAAAGGTGTCTATGAAAAACACGGGCTTGGTAAGTACTGGTTTGGTTATGTCGGACACTTAGTCGGAATGGCGGTTCATGACGTAGGTCCACGTCACAAACCTTTGGAAGCCGGCGTTGTTTTCAATGTGGAACCAATAGTCGAAGATAAAGATAAAAAAATCCATTTTAGACTTGAAGACACCGTGGTCATTACAGAAACAGGAGCCGAAGTCTTAACCTCCGGAACACCAATCGAGATTGAAGCAATCTATGCTTTAATCAAAAGCATAGGCTTGCTTGAATAGCTTGATCTGACTAAACTGATTGGGGCGCGACTCTTTTGGTCAGGCTGCCATTTCGAGTGTTTTTTCACAAAATTGTCGCTTCCCCAAGCATATTTTATATTTCCCGGAAGTAAAGCAAGACTTCTGAACGCGACTTCAAGATAAGCCCCAATAAACGGTCTCATTTTCACGCCAAACAAATCTTTTCAAAAGACCTGTTCACAGCTGTTTGCTTTAAAGCTTCACTGAACACTTCAGAGCTTGTATGGAATATTACCTCGCTTTTCTTCTGCGTACTTTACCTTATTTTTCCGGCCTAACCTTGCCTGAAGCCTATCGCCTTCTTTGAGAGATAAATTTCCTTTCCCACACACGCGCCACACTATTGCATTTTGAAAAAAGATTCTATATCTTCCGCGGCTACTTTTGAAGCAGCATTACCAGGAGAAGACTATTTGAATAATTTTAAAGATTTCGGCCTAGACGACAAAGTGTTGCAGGCTCTGGAAAAGATCGGTTATGAAACACCATCGCCAATTCAGGCAAAAACAATTCCTCACATTTTGGCCGGAAAAGATGTGGTGGGTCAAGCGCAAACCGGCACGGGGAAAACTGCCGCATTTGCCTTGCCGCTGCTCTCTCGACTTCAACTAACAGTTATGGCTCCACAGGTTCTTGTGATGGTGCCGACCCGTGAATTGGCCATCCAGGTGTCTGAAGCGTTTCAGCGTTACGCAGCCGGCCTGCGCCCTTTCCATGTCATGCCAATCTATGGCGGCCAGGATATTCGTGTGCAACTCAGGCAACTTAAACGCGGGGTGCATGTTATTGTTGGCACTCCCGGACGAGTGATTGACCACATGCGTAGAGGCACATTAGATCTTTCCACTCTCAGCTCAATTGTGCTTGACGAAGGCGATGAAATGCTGCGTATGGGTTTCATTGACGATATTGAGTGGATTCTTGAGCAAACGCCCAAAGAACGGCAAACTTCACTTTTTTCAGCGACAATGCCGCAAGCGATTCGCAAAATTGCCAAGAGACACTTACGACAACCTGAAGAAATCACCATAGAAGTCCAAACAACCACCGCTGACACAATCAACCATCGCTATTGGATGGTTAGCGGCTTGCACAAACTCGACGCCTTAACCCGCATTCTCGAAGCGGAGGAGTTTGACGGCATGTTGATTTTTGTTCGCACCAGAAGTGCCACCACAGATCTTGCCTCACGGCTTGAAGCGCGAGGATATTCAACAGATGCGCTAAACGGCGAAATGCAACAAAAACAACGCGAGCGCACCGTTGAAAATTTCAAAGCCAAAAAGTTGGATATTTTGGTCGCCACGGATGTGGCAGCGCGCGGATTGGATGTTGATCGCATAACACACGTGGTAAACTACGATATACCTTATGATACCGAAGCATACGTACACAGAGTTGGCCGAACCGGGCGCGCAGGACGAAAGGGAGAAGCCATTCTATTCGTCGCACCCCGGGAAAGAAGGATGCTGCATTCAATTGAAAATGCTACAAACCAAAAAATAAAAATGATGGATTTACCATCAACGGAATCGATAAATGATCAACGCATCAACCGCTTTAAGCAACGAATTTCAGACACTTTGGCTGTTGAGGAGTTAGGATTCTATTATCAAATCATCGAGCAATACCGGCAAGAACACAATATTCCAGCCCTTGAAATTGCTTCCGCATTGGCAAAAATGGTTCAAGGTGAAGAACCGATGTTGCTAACCAAAGATCAGTTAAAATCTCAAACTTATAATGATGCGCCGCGCCCGAGAATAAGTCGCGACAGGGAACGTCCGAAAGGGCGGTCGCTACCTGAAGCTGGTATGGAACGGTATCGCATCGAAGTTGGCGCCACTCACGGCGTAAAGCCTGGCAATATTGTTGGAGCCATCGCCAATGAAACCGAACTCAACGGTGAGTACATTGGCCAAATTGAAATTTTTGATGATTTTAGCACGGTTGACTTGCCGGAAGGCATGCCGCGCGATATCTTTCGCGCGCTAAAAAAAATATGGGTGTCCGGGCAACAACTGCGCATCTCGCGGCTCGAAGAAAGTGATGGGAAACCTCATTTCAAAAAGACCAGCAAGCCCAAAAAGAATACCGGACCAAAAGATTTCGGGCCTCGCAAAAAACGTCACAAAAAGTTCTAAAGCAAAACAAGAACTACAACTTACTTTAAATGGAGGCGGCTTTGCATGTCTCGTCAAAAGCCGCCGCCAAAATACTCAACATTACTGTCTTTATAGAGCAACTCTTCATTTCTTCGTAAATATCCGGCTGCCTACATCTTGCCGGTGATCTATTTATTTATTCACCCAAGTTTACCAATTTCATCATCAAGCTCCGTTAAAACAGGCATTTTGACAAAAACATAACCTAACAGACTGTTTATAAAGGAGGTGTTTCCTGGAATGCCAACGTAGCGCCCCTTAGAAGCGGGTAGTTCTTATTATTGCCTTTTGACTTTCGTATACTCAAGGGTTCAGGTCAAAATAATATTACCCGGAAAATCTTGAATTATGAGTTCAGATGGAGTGGAAGGTGGCAAGTTTATTTCGATCAAATGCCCAACCATGTTCATCAAAGAAATCAAAAAGAAAAACCAAGGCTACGATAAAGAATTCATCACGCATAGACTCGTGGAGTCTTATCGAACTGGAAAAGAACCAAGGCAGCGCACCATTCTCAATTTAGGCAAACTTGACCTGCCGAAAGAACAATGGAAATGGCTTGCCGACCAAATTGAAGCCGAAATAACCGGACAAAAAAGCTTTTATACCGTTGCCGAGCATATTGAAAAACTCGCAACTTATTATACTCGTCTCATTATTGAAAAGAACCTGATTAAATCTGCAACCGCTGCACAGGAACAAAAACCGGAACCTGAGTATGAAACCATAAATCTGACCTCTATTTCAGGCTCTGAAAGCGGAGCAGCGATTCTCCGGTTCATATTTTTTACGCACCAGCCGAACCTGAGCCGTTCCACAGGCTGATTTATAATGCGCTCGCTTTAAACTACTATCCGCTTAAAGGCAAACGAGTCGAATTCTAAAAATATGTAGGCCCCATAGAAAGCAATAATTTATTGTTAATATAGGATTTGTAGAATTGAAGTGGTAAGCTTGGGTTAGGGAATGTCGGCGCCTCACAAATTGTGTTACCCAAAAAGGAGGAAACATAACTTTATGAGGCAATCCGGGGCGCGCAAGCTGTTATCAATCTCATTGACTACGACTTTAAATAACCTTACATTGCGCCGACTTTTTTTAAAAAATGATTACTCTTGAAAGAGGCTGTTCGGGAAAGTCAAATTGGCGACGGCAGTCAATTGTCGCACAATGAGCTACTCTGAACAGCCTTTTTTATGTTGGGAAACGAAAAAATGCAAACTGAAAAAATACGCAACTTTTGTATCATTGCCCACATTGACCATGGCAAATCCACTCTGGCCGACCGTATGCTTGAGGCTACCGGAACACTATCGCACGTGCAACACGACCAGGTGTTAGACAATATGGATCTTGAGCGGGAGCGCGGCATTACGATAAAAGCGCACTCCGTCACGATGAAATACAAACACACCGACAAGAAAGAATATACCCTTAATTTGATCGACACACCCGGTCATGTGGATTTCACCTATGAGGTATCCAGAAGTTTAGCCGCCTGCGAAGGCGCCATCCTTGTGGTGGACGCTTCCCAGGGTGTTGAAGCGCAAACTATTAGCAACCTGTTTCTTGCAATGGAAAATGACCTTGCCATTATTCCGGTTCTCAACAAAGTTGACCTACAGAGCGCCGAGATAGAAGCTGTTTCAAAGCAGATTGTAGATATTCTTGGCATTGACAAAGAAGAGATTATTCTGGCCAGCGCAAAAGCGGGAATTGGCATTGACCAGATTCTGGCGGCAACTGTTGAGCGAATTCCAGCGCCGCGCAATGAGCCGTCAAAACCATTGCGCGCCCTTATTTTCGATTCACTGTTCGATTCTTACCGCGGCGCTATCGCCTATGTTCGTATTTTTGAAGGACAATTGAGCGCAGGCGATCAAATTAAGTTTTTTTCGACTGGAAAAAACTTTGAAGTTGCTGAAGTGGGAATTATGCAGCTCAGGCAAATTAAAAAGCCAACCTTAAATACCGGCGAGGTCGGCTATTGCATTGCCGGCGCCAAACAGGTGGCAGACACCAAAGTCGGCGATACGATCATCTCTGCCAGCAATCCCGCCAGCGAGCCGTTGCCGGGTTATCAGGAAGTTAAACCGATGGTGTTTAGCGGTTTGTTTCCTTCTGATAATGAAGATTACGAAGAGTTGCGCTCATCCCTTGAACGGCTCAAACTCAATGACGCTTCGCTGGTTTATGAGCCCGAAACATCGCAGGCGCTGGGTTTTGGCTTTCGCTGTGGTTTCCTTGGACTTTTGCACATGGAAATCATCCAGGAACGCCTTGATCGTGAATACAACCTTGACATACTCACCACTGTTCCCAATGTGGAATACAGGGCGCATACCAAAGCTTCCGAACTCATTCTCGTCGATAACCCGTCTATGATGCCGGGCATAGCCGAACTTGACTATGTCGAAGAGCCCTACATTTCCGCCGATATCATCGTGCCTTCCGAATATATCGGTAACATTATGAAACTTTCGCAAGACAGGCGTGGTATTTACAAAAACACTGAATACATTGATCCTACAAGGGCAAGCCTGCACTATGATTTCCCCCTGGCTGAAATCATCTTTGACTTCTACGATAAACTTAAATCATTCACGCGTGGTTACGCTTCATTGGATTACCAATTTTGCGATTACAGGAAATCTGACCTGGTGAAATTGGATATCATGTTGAATGGCGAGCCGGTCGACGCCCTCTCTTATATTATTCATAAGGACAAATCGTATGAATGGGGCAGAAAAATTTGCAGCAAACTAAAAGAGTTAATTCCACGTCAGATGTTTGAAGTTGCCGTTCAGGCGGCAATAGGCAACAAGGTTATTTCCAGATCATCGGTAAAAGCTTTGAGAAAAAATGTTACAGCCAAATGCTACGGCGGCGATATTTCCAGAAAGAGAAAGCTTTTAGAGAAGCAGAAAGAGGGCAAAAAACGCATGAAACAAGTAGGCAAGGTTGAATTGCCGCAAGAAGCCTTTTTAGCTGTGCTGCAGGTCGAATAAACTCGAATATTAATATTTCATAGATGAGCCTGTTTATTAAGTCCATTTTTGAGAATTTTCTCAACGTAGATATTGGAGTTAGGTGCTGTGATTTGCTAAAAAATCTATTAAATAAACAGAGTCATAGATAATGGAGTGAAATAAGAGCGAGCATGAATAAGAAAAATCACAAACCTAACTATCTTCGCAAAAATGAAGAGAAAACCGGAGCCCAAAAAGCAAATCAGGATAAGGTAAAAGAAACCATAAAGGCATTCGCAATTGCCTTGTTGGCCGCCGCGCTTCTACGGGTTTTTGTTGTGCAGGCTTTTCGGATACCGACTGGCTCTATGAAAGACACCTTGCTGGTAGGAGATTTTTTGCTGGTCAATAAGTTTGTCTATGGTGTGCGCACACCGGATCAAATTCCGATGGTTAACGCCTCGGTGCCATCCTTTCGCTTGCCCTCCTTCAAAGTTCCACAAAGAGGCGATGTCGTTGTGTTCAAGCATCCGCCGTTTCCAAAGCCCGGCGACGAAGTTTTAGACTATATCAAGCGTTGCATTGCCATTGGCGGCGACACAGTAGATGTGGTCGGCCTCAAAGTTTTTGTCAACGGCAAACCCGAAGGAAAAGCCAGCGACCTTGGCCAGTTCTTTGACGCTTCGGAAAACGGCGGCCGCTATATCAGGCGCACACAAATTGATTCGCCAACCGGCAAATCTTATGTGATCAGACATTACGAGGGTCTGGAGCATCACCAAAAGCAAAGATGGATTGTGCCGAAAGGACACTATTTCATGATGGGCGACAATCGCGACAATAGCCTGGACAGCCGTTCCTGGGGAATATTGCCCTATGAAAATGTCGTCGGTGAAGCACTTGTCATTTATTTTTCATGGGATAAATTTGCTGACTGGAATTTACTTGAACGCGTAAGATGGTCGCGACTCGCCCAGCTCATAAAATAGCGCCACAACCCGAAACCGCAGGCCTTTATCTGCATTTTCCTTTTTGCAATATCCGCTGTGGATATTGCGATTTTTTTACGGTAACCAAAAAACCGGATTTAATTCCGGCATATCTCGAAGCTCTTATGACGGAAGCTGAGATTTATGCGAAGGACTCCGCCTGGCAAAGCCGACCGTTCAGCACAATTTTCTTTGGCGGCGGCACCCCATCTCTGCTGCAGCTCGGGCAAATCTCATCTCTTCTTAATCACTTTCAGAAACAATTTAATTTCTGTCCGGAAGTTGAAATTACACTTGAAACCAACCCGAACACAGTTAATCGGGAAAAATTAGCCTCCTTTTTAAGCGCCGGAATCAACCGTTTAAGCTTTGGCGTGCAATCATTTCATACGCATGAATTAAATTTCCTCGACCGGGATCATTCTCAAAATCATTCGCTGAGCGCCTTTGAAAATGCCCGTCAGGTCGGTTTTGAAAATATTAGCGTCGATTTAATCCACTCTTTGCCCGGTCAATCTATGCAAGATTGGCGGTATAACCTAAAGCGGACGATTGCAATAGCGCCCGAACATATCTCAGCCTATTGCCTGACTTATGAGGAAGGAACACCGCTTTCCGTCCTAAAACAAAAAGGGAAATTTAAACCTGCTGCTGAAGAGCGTCAACGCGAAATCCAGCTAACCACAATCGATTTCCTCGAAAAAAGCGGCTATCCACAGTATGAAATCTCCAATTTTGCCAAGCCCGGATTTGAGTCGCAACACAATCAGAAGTATTGGGATGGAAGCCCTTACCTTGGCCTTGGCCCTTCCTCGCATTCCTATGCCGTGAACCAGCGCTGGTGGAATATCGCGAACCTCAACGGTTACATTAAATCGTTAAAAAACAACATACTGCCCGTTCAGGAAATGGAGACTTTGACCTCGGAAGCATTCAGTTTCGAGAAAATATATCTCGGCCTGCGGCAAATGCAAGGCGTAAACCTGCGGGCATTTGAGCATACTACGGGCGTTTCCATTTTTCAGCGTTACCGACCAACTTTGGAAAAGTTCTTTGGCGCTGACTTCAACGAGCGTGAAAGTTCTTTAACGGCTGGAAGGAGTGAAGCTTATACTAAATTATTGCAAATCAAGGATGGGTTCTTGCAATTAACTCAAGAAGGCGCCCTGCTCTCTGATTCAGTTTTTTCAGAGTTTCTATAGATGACTCTGTTGATTTAATACAAATCCACATCCACATCATAACTTCATTAAAGTAAATAGTTTGTATTGATTTTTATGTTTGGTTTTTTAAAATAGATTCACTATGTTATCTACTTAATAATTAAGCAGATAACAAGAAACTTTAGTAAGCGCCATGTT
>Ga0316187_10003717_pt1 | contig 13260 bp, 11 predicted proteins | sample CroRivburrow1_MG_FD_204927 | JGI IMG/M metagenome (GOLD analysis project Ga0316187, IMG submission 204927) | Coastal sediment microbial communities from Maine, United States - Cross River worm burrow 1 | ecosystem: Environmental > Aquatic > Marine > Coastal > Sediment | place: USA: Maine...
TGTGCGGGACTCACGGGTGCCATCAGCGACAACACCTGACAACAGAGAGGTAACAATTTTGGTAACAATGAAGTACAACTGAAGGCCGTAATGGGCAGCAGACGACATTTACGCCTGCCGGCGTAAGTCGCGTGTTTTGTTGCGGTTGCGTATTGTCATTTGTTGCCGTCTGCGGGTTTTCAAAGGACCTAAAATCCCCCCTCCGCAAGGAGTTGCGGGTTGGCTCCCTCTGGTCGCCTTCACTGCACCACCCACACCTTCCCCTCCGTGGTCGAATCCCGCCTCCGGCACCAAGCTAACTTCAACAAATAAAGAGACTTACAGATCTTTGGGCGAGGTCAATTTGAGCGCCATCGGGGGCTGAGGTAACAATTCTGGTAACACTGAACTACAACAGATGGCCGCAGTCGACAGCAGGGTGCATCGCATCTGCATCTGGGGCCTGGGGACCGGTTGTGGTCGAGCGGCACAGCGTTCGCTGATCCGCTGGGCGGACCGGGGCGTCGTTGAGAAGCACTCACACGGTCAGGTACGCTTGTAGCATCGTGGGACACAGCGCGACTCTTCTGCGCACCAAGCTGCACCGGCCGACTGTGGCCGGCGACCTGGTGGATCGACTGCGGCTGGACGAGCGGATGGACTCTGCATTGGAAGTGCCGTTGACCCTGGTCTCGGCGCCGGCAGGCTACGGCAAGAGCATGCTCGTCAGTCACTGGGCCGAGTCGCAGGAGATGCCCCACACCTGGGTATCTCTCGACGAGGCGGACAGCGATCTGTTGGTCTTTCTGAGCTATTTCCTGGCCGCGGTGAGGAAGGTCTTTCCTGAAGCCTGCCCGGAAACGGAAGCTCTGCTGCGCGCCCCCAATCTGCCGCCGCTGAATGCGCTGGCCGGCGTTCTCACCAACGAGCTGGATGCGATCGAAAGCCCGTTCGTGTTGATTCTGGACGACTATCACGGCATCGCGCCGGCCTCCGAGGTGCACGATCTGCTGAGACTCGTGCTGGAGCATCCTCCGCAGCCTCTCCACCTGGTGCTGGTCACCCGGCGAGACCCGCCACTGCCGATCGCGTCGATGCGGGCTTCGCGTCAGGTGAACGAAGTGCGGCTTCAGGATCTTCGGTTCAACGACCGGGAAACTTCGGACTTCCTTGTCGCCACCGCCGGCCTGGAGATCAGTGACGATTCCCTGGCCAACCTGCAGCGGCAGATCGAAGGTTGGGCTGTGGGCTTGAGCCTGGTCTCACAGTATCTACGCCATCGCGAGGATCCCGAAGAGTTCTTGCAGAGCTTGAGCGGCGGCATTCAGCTGACGCAGCAGTACCTCGTGCAGGAGGTCGTCGCGCGACGCTCGCCCTTGATGCAGGACTGGTTGTTGAGGACGTCGATCCTCGACCGGTTCTGCCCTGCCCTGTGCGACGCGGTGTGCGCTGGTGAAGGGGAGTCCGGAACCGACGATCTCGATGGCGATCAGTTCATTGAAGCGCTGCTGCGGGTCAACCTCTTCGCCATCTCCCTGGACAGTCGGGGGAAGTGGTTTCGGTATCACCATCTCTTTCGGGAGTCGCTCGAGAAAGAGCTGCAGCGCCGCCTGGAACCGGGCGAGATCTCCGCACTCCACCTGCGAGCAAGCGAGTGGCTGGAGTCCCGTGAGCTGATCACCGAGTCGATCGAGCATGCCCTGAGAGGCGAAGACGTCGAGAGCGCAGCCGACCTGATCGAACGGCATCGGCATCGGGAAGTGAATGCAGATCGCTGGTATGTCGTCGACAAGTGGATGGCGAGGCTACCGCCAGAGATCAAGCAAGAGAGGCCCGGACTCCTTTTGATGCAGGCATGGATTGCCTTTTGGCGATTCGAGCTTCCGAGACTCCCTCCGCTCCTCGACCAAGCGGCTCGGCTCCTAGGCGCCGTTTCGGTGGAGCCGGAACTTGCGGGAGAGCTGGATTTCCACCGCGGCAACCTGGCGTATTGGGAAGGTGACTGCGAAGGTGCCTTACAACCTCTGGAAGAGGCGCTGGAGAAGACCAGAGGAATCGGCGGCATCGTCGTAGGCAACGTTGCGATCATGCTCGGCCTGGCCCGCTGCATGAGTGGCCGACGCGAAGTGGCAATCGAGGCTCTCAACGACCAGATTCGGACGGTTGACCCCCAAGACGTGATGCTCCTCTCTCACCTGATCGCCTCTCTCGTCTATATCCATATCGCGTCTGGCGATCTGGCCTCGGCCCGTCTCGCTGCGGATCAACTGCTGTCGATCTCGAAGAGAGCACCGATGCACAACACCGCCGCCTGGGGTCACTACTTCGTGGCGTGCACGTGCCTGCACTCACTCGAGCTGGGCAGGGCAGCCCAGGGCTTTGCCGACTCGGTTCGGCACCCATGGGTCTTCGAGCCACGAGCGGCTGTCGATGCCTTTACCGGTCTGGCGCTCGCGCAGCAGCTTGCTGGAGAGGTCGGGCAAGCTGAGAAGACCATAGCGCGCCTTTTCAGTTTCGTTCAGGAAATGAACTCTCCTGATTACCTGATCATGGCCCATGCCTGTCGTGCCCGACTGTCCGTTCTGCAGGGCGATGTGAGATCCGCTATCGAACTGGCAGACTCCCTCGGCGAGGATTCCGCGCTGCCAGACCTGTTCACCTGGCTCGAGATCCCTGCGATCACCCACGCGAGGGTCCTGATCGCGGCGGGGTCCAAGCAGGGCCTGACCCGGGCAAACGAGTTGTTGCGGACTATCCGCGAACGAAGTGAGACCTGGCGGCTCAGGTGCCAGACGATCGAGGTCACGGTGCTTCTGTCCCTGGCACTGGAGAAGCGAGGACTTGCCACGGAGGCCCTTGCAGGTCTCCAAGAGGCGGTAGAGCTGGCACGGCCAGGGGGCTGGGTGCGGCCCTTTGTCGAGGCCGGGCCGACCATGGCCGAGATGCTCGATCGTCTGGAGGGGCAAGAGGACCCAACGGGTTTTGTCGAACGAGTGCTGGCTGCGTTCGAGATCGGCGGATCTCCGGTGCCTTCCGTCGCCCCGCACCGGGAGCAACTCCCGGTGGGCTTCGCTGAGCCCACCCGTACAACAACCCAGGATGCTCCCAACAACCTGACCGATCGAGAGCTCGATGTGCTCGAGCTGCTCGCCCAGCGCCTGCAGAACAAGGAAATCGCGACGCGGCTCGGTATCTCGGCCCACACGGTCAACTACCACCTCAAGCATGTCTACGACAAGCTCGGTGTCCAGAGCCGCCGCCAGGCGGTGGAGCACGCCCTGGAGCGCGGAATCCTCGATCGCGCCCAACTCTTTGGCGAACCTCCCGCTCCCTCCCGACAGTGATACGGCACCTGCAGTAAGCGCACTGTCAGCCCTCAACCCCCCTCATTTCCCCCTTGTTTCCCCCCTATTCCTGGGGATTCGCACAGTGGCGGCGCTGCGCAGAATGGGGCTGTTCCGGACGGGGGTGTGAGATGAGGATTCGAAATCCACTATCCGCGAGCGTGATCGGTTTCATCAACGCTCGATTTCTCTGGGAGAATGGGATCCGCAGCCAACTGGAGGGGACCGTCTTCACTCTCGCCGCATCGTTCCCGATCCCCAGTATCGCGCTACAGTAGAGGAAAGCTGTCTCTCACCCCAATGACCAAGATGGTCCGGAGTGCCTAATGGGAAAGAAGCTTCAACGTCGCTCACCAGAGGAAAGGCGCAAGCGAATCCAGTGGCTCTACCTGCTCGGCTGGATCTTTCTGGCTGTAATTGGACTCATAGTCAATTGGGTGGGTGCACAGCTATTCGAGCAACTGGACTGGCTCGTGCAGTGGCTGGTGCCATCCGGGACTTTGGCGTGGAAGATCGCAGTGGGTGTGATCCTCCTCATCGCAGTGCCTCTGGCGGCCGGCACGTTCGCGCAGTTCCTCATGGAGTTCTTCCATGGGCGGCGCAACGTGGACGCGCTGATACAGATGCAGCAGAAGCTCTTCGCAGAGTTGGAGCCCGGCGATCAGGGGTATCGGGTGGCACTGGTCGACACTCCCAATGCGAGTGTGAGGTCCCTGGCGGTCGTCACCGGTACCTTCGAGGAATCCGAGACGGGCCGCCAACTGGCCGCCATCTTTCTTCCGAACACCCCAGACCCGACAAAAGGCTCGATGCGAGTCGTGCCAGTGGAGGATCTTTCCTTCACCGGCTGGACGGTGGACGACCTCACCACCTTCCATCTCACCTTCGGATCGGTCAGTCCAAGAACCTGCTGAGATCTGCGCTCGGCACTCTGCGTGGCCTTGCTCTGCAGTCAGGAGAGTCGTAGAATGACTCATTGTGAGTCACTAATGACTCGAGCGATGAACGGATGCCGACCATGAAACAGCTGACAATTCGAGGATTCGACGAGCCGCTCGAAAGACGCTTACGAGAGATGGCTCGGGAGCAGGGAATCTCGCTCAATCGGGCCGCGCTGGCGCTCATGCGCCGAGGTGCCGGTGTGTCCGAGAGCCGTGATGCGATCGACACGGTGGGCTCCGGCTTGGACAGCTTTATAGGCGTCTGGTCCGACGAGGACGAGGCGGAGCTCCTAAAGGCCCTCGAGCCGCTCGAGCAGATCGACCCCGAGCTCTGGTCGTGAGGATTGCTCTCGACACGAACGCCTACTCGGCCCTGATGAGGGGCCACCGGGATGTCGCGGTATTGATTCGCCGCTCGGAGGTAGTTCTGGTCCCTGCCGTCGTGGTCGGTGAGCTCATCTACGGGTTTCGGCTCGGCTCTCGCTTCGAGGAGAACGCTGCCAGGCTCGAGGCATTTCTCTCAGCTCCTTCCGTGGACCTGCTGCCAGTTACCTTCAGCACCGCGGATCGGTTCGGCCGCATAGCGGCAGCTCTTCGGCAAAAGGGCACCCCGATACCGACGAACGACATTTGGATCGCGGCCCAGGCTATGGAGGTGGGCGCGGATCTCCTGTCCTCGGACTCTCACTTCGGCGCGGTCGATGGCCTGGCGTGGCTGGCCTTCTCGTCTACGGAAGAGGACAGTGTGCGCGAGCGGGTCTGGAAGTATCACGCCGGCCAGGCTCCCTGAGCCCCACTCATTTCCCCCTTGATTCCCCCCCATTTCGAGGGATGCGGAGGCCGTTGCCCGGCCTCAGAATGACGGTGCACAAGGAGGAAGTGACGATGTCGAAGTCGCCAGTAGAGAGAGACATCGAGTTCGGTGGCCCCGCCACCTATCGGATCGTCGTTCAAGGCGAGTTGACCCAGGACTGGAGCGGGAGGCTCGGTGGCCTGCGGATCGTGAACTGCAGCAGGGAAGGCCGGGCCGCCCGTACGCAGCTCGAAGGGCGAATCCGCGACCAGGCGGAGCTCAGCGGCGTGCTCGGCACCCTGCATGGCCTTCACCTGCCGATCCTCGAGGTTCTGGAGATCGAGGGCGAAGAATGAACTGGCTTCGAAGTTCGCCTCGGCCTCAAAGGAGGAAAGTGATGAGACGAAATGCAAAACAAGAACGACTGACCCTCGCTTGGGCTGCCGGCCTTCTGGCGGTGACCGCCCTCGCATGGACCACAGTCGGATGCGCGCCGCAGGGTGGGTCGCAAGGTGATACCTCCGAGGCTCAGACAGCGGTCGCTCCACCAACGATGAAGATGACCACCGACATTCCGGCATCGATCACTGCACCGGATTCGGTGGAGACTTCGATCGGCACTCTCGAGTACTTCGACGGCGTGCCGAAGAAGGAGACGGTCGAGACCGTGTACGACTATCTCGACCGCTCGCGGGCGGTCAACGTCTATCTCAGCTCGATTCCCGCCCTGTCCATGAACGCCCTGCGCGAAGGACAGGCCGCCATGGGCGCAGATTCAAGCAACAAGATCGTCATCTATGACAACCTGATGGACTCCAAGACCATCCTGCTGACCGGCAATACATCAACGATGTACGCTCTTGGGTTCCTTGACCTCCTCAAGGACGGTCCGACTGTCATAGACCTGCCGCCTGGCATGCTGGGCATTCTGGACGATATGGCTTTCAAGTACATGGTTGACCTCGGCGTCGCGGGCCCTGACAAGGGCAAAGGCGGCAAGTACCTCGTCCTGCCTCCTGGTTACAAAGGTGATGTTCCAAAAGGATACTTTGTCGTTCCTTCCAAAACCAGCGGTGTATGGGTCTTCATGCGCGGGTATCTCGATAAGAGCCTGCCGATCGAGAAGGCGATCCCGGCCGCTTCAAAGAACATCCGGGACACGCTGAAGGTTTACCCGTTGTCGACCGTGCAAAACCCGCCGGTGACGGAGTTCATCAACGTGTCCGGCAAGGACATGCACATGATCCTCCCCAATGACTACAGCGCATTTGAGAAACTGCATGCTCTGATCCAGACCGAGCCGGATGACTATCTCGGGCCGGAAGCCAAAGGCATGATGGCCGCTATAGGTATTGAAAAAGGTAAGCCCTTTGATCCAGATGCACGGATGAAGAAGATCTTGACCGATGCGGCTGACATTGCCAATGCCGCTGCCCGCGCGATCAGCTACTTCCCGCGTGACCCCGGCAACCTGACCTTCAAGGATAGCAATGCCTGGGTTACCGCCTACGCCGACAAAGACACCACCTTCACCCGCAACGGCGCCTATCGTCTCGACCCGCGCGTCCTTTTCCACTTCGGCTACATCTGCGTTTCTCCGGCCATGGCCATGACCGTTCCTGGAAAAGGCTCCGACTACTCCATGGGAATGCTCGATTCCAAAGGCAACGTCCTGGATGGTTCCAAAACCTACAAACTGCACATCCCACCGAATCCGCCAGCCAAGGACTTCTGGGCCATCACCATGTATGACACTCAGACCCGTTCCCAACTGCAGACCGATCAGCAGTTCCCAACCCTTGGAAGTCAGGATAAAGGCATTAAAACCAATCCCGACGGATCGATGGATATCTACTTTTCCCCGAAAGCCCCCAAAGGCATGGAAGGCAACTGGCTCCAGACCATTCCAGGAAAAGGCTGGTTCATTGCCCTGCGTATCTATGGACCCGAACAGCCTTGGATCGACCAGACCTGGCGTCCGGGCGAGATCGAGCTGGTTCAATAGCGCCTTGTAGTCGATCATTGGCGGCTGGTTTCTCCGCCACCAGGACAGAAATAGAGAAGAAGGAGGAAGCGATGAGAACCGTACCGTTATTCGCATTGGCTTTGGCCAGTCTGCTGTCCACCGGCCTGGTGGCCGTCTCCTGGGCTGCACCGCCTGATTTGAAGATGATCACGCAAAAGCCTGAAATGAAAATGACGACCCCGATTCCGGAGAACATCACCACGCCGGATAAGGTCAAGACGCCGATTGGCACCCTGGAGTTCTTCGACGGCATTCCGATCGGTGACACCAAGGATGCGGTTTACGACTACATGGATCGGGCCCGCGCGGTACAAGTCTACGTGGCTACGATACCGGCGGTCTCCACCTACAGCCTGCGCCAGGGCAGCCTGGACATGGGGGCGACCGCCAGCAACCAGATAGTGATCTGGGAGCAGCTGGGAGACTCGAAGTCACTGGTGTTGACCTACAACAACACCTCGCTCTACACCTGGGGTTTTCTCGACCTGGAAAGAGACGGCCCGACCGTGGTTGAGGTCCCGCCCGATGTGCTGGGCGTATTTGATGATGGTTACATGCGCTACCTGAGCGACTTCGGTGCGGCCGGTCCGGACAAGGGCAAAGGCGGCATGTATCTTGTCCTGCCTCCGGGTTACAAGGGCGACGTGCCAGAGGGCTACTTCGTCGTCAAGTCCACCAGTTATGTGGTGTGGAACTTCATGCGCGGCTATGTCAGGGGCAGTGTTCAGGACCCCGCCAACGTCAAGAAGTCCGCCGACAATATCGTGGATAACCTCAAGGTCTACCCGTTGGGAAAAAAAGATAATCCGCCGAAGACCGAATTCATCAATATGACCGGGAAGTATTACAACACGGTCCCGCCGAACGACTTCAGCTATTTTGAGCGACTCAACGAGATCGTCCAGAAAGAGCCGATCAGTTTCATCGAGCCTGAAACGCGCGGCCTGATTGCGGCCATTGGCATCGTCAAGGGTAAGCCCTTCAAGCCGGATGCGCGGATGAAAGAACTGCTGACCGAAGCTGTTGCCATCGGTAATGCCTACGCGCGCGCCAATACCGTGTTCCCGCGTGATCCCGGACAGCGTATCTACGGTCCGGACAGCGAGTGGGTCATGGCCTTTCCGGACAGGAATGCTTTCTTCCTGGCCGACGGCGCCCGCCGCTACGACGCACGCTTGTGGATGCACTACAACGCCGTTGTCGTCACGCCCGCCATGGCCGGCATCAAACCAGGCCTTGGTTCAGATTACGGCATTGTCGGCATGGACTCGAAGCAACGGCCCCTGGATGGTGCGAAGACCTACAAGCTGCATCTGCCGCCCGACATACCTGTCAAGGATAACTGGTCGGTGACCATCTACGACACGCAGACCCGTTCCATGTTGCAGACCGACCAGCCGTCCGCCGGTATCAACAGCCTGGGTGCGGGGATCAACAAGAACTCCGACGGCTCCATCGACATCTACTTTGCCCCGAAAGCGCTGAAGGGCAAGGAGAGTAACTGGATCCAGACGATCCCCGGCAAAAGCTGGTTCATCCTCCTGCGCATGTACGGGCCGCTTGAGCCCTGGCTCAACAAAACCTGGCGTCCGAGTGAGTTGGAAGTGGTGGAGTAGTTCGCCGGAAGAAAGCAAAGGGCGGGACGAATCAAATCTCGTCCCGCCAAAGATAATTGGAGAAACAGATATGAAATCCAAATCACTTGTTGCCCTGGCCCTTGCCGGACTGATGATGGCTGGTATTACCAGCACAGCATGGGCGCAAACCGGAGAGAAGAGCATTTTTGACCTTGCCGCTGCCGAAGTGAAATTCAAGCCCGGAGGCTTCAAGCCTGCTCCGGCCAAGATTGACACGCGGTACGGCGCCCTGGAATTCCCCGGTGGCTATCCAACCGAAGAGACCAGGCAGAAGGTCTACGATGAGCTCGACCTGCAGCGCGCCACTCAGCTGTACCTCGATATGTATCCCGCCCTGTCCATGCGCGGAATGATGCTTGGAACGGCACGCGATTACGGAGCAAAGAACAGCTCGGATATTTCGGTTACGGCCGACCGGCTGGATTCCAGCGCGTTGTTCCTGACTGGCAATACAGAAAGCATCTACGCCATGATCGTGTTTGATCTCAAAGTAGATGGCCCTACGGTTTTTGAAGCGCCCGCCGGATTGATGGGACCTGTGGATGACGCGAACTTCCTGTTTGCTTTCGATATTGGCCCCACCGGTATGGACAAAGGCAAGGGTGGAAAATACCTGCTTCTTCCTCCTGGTTACGAAGGGGATGTGCCGGACGGCTACTTTGTATTCAAGTCGCCGACCAATCGTCTCTTTTCGTTTGTTCGCGCCAACGCGGCGGTGGTCGGAACCGGCGAGAAAGCGATGGAATTCTTCCGCAAGAACGCCAGGGTTTATCCATTGATGACCGGCCCCCGTGAAGGCAAGTTCACCAATGTGTCAGGAATGCCCATCAATACATTGGTTCCGGAAGATGCCACCGCTTTCGAGTGGATGCATGACATCGTCAACTATGAGCCGGCCGAAGCCTTCGGCAAAGAAAAACTGGGGCGTCTCGCATCGATCGGCATTGTTCAAGGCAAGCCGTTCAACCCCGACGCCCGCATGAAGAAGATCCTGGACCAAGCCGCTAAAGAAGGCGTGGCGATGTCCCGCGTGATCGCATTCGACAGCCGCCAGGCCGCGGCGAAGGTCTATCCGAATCGCAGTTGGGAGAGTCCCTACATCGGCGATAGCTCGAGCTTCGACCCTGACGGCTACTTCAATCTGGAGGCGCGGACGACGTTCCACTTCACCGCCGACGGCATCACGCCCGCCATGGCGGCCCAGATGCCGGACGGATTGGGTTCCCGCTACCAGACCACCTACAAGGATAAGGACAACAAGTACTTTGACGGCAACAAGACCTACAAGCTGCACATGCCGCCGAATGTTCCGGTCAAGCTGTTCTGGGCGGTGACCGTATACGACCCCTGGACCCGCTGCGAGATCCAGAGCCAGCCATACCCGAGCATCAGCAGCCAGCAGAATCCGCCGCCGAAGACCAATACCGATGGCTCCATCGATATCTATTTCTCCACGAAACAGCCGCAAGGCGTTGCGGCAGAGAACTGGGTCAAGACCCTGCCGGACCAGGGGTTCTTCGTCTACATGCGCTACTACGGCCCACTCAAGGCCTTCAATGACAAGACGTGGGTGCCCAATGATGTCGAGCTGGTGAAATAGACGCAGGATGAACTGTTCCGGACTGAATCAAGGAGATTCGAGATGAATGAGAAACGGCTGCCTTTTCTGACGGCGATCCTGGTGATCCTGGCCGCTACCACGGCCTGGGCAGAGTCACCCGCGATGAAGTACAGCACCAAGATCCCGGCCAACGTCATTACCCCCGACCGCACGGAGACTCGCCTGGGGACGCTGGAATTCACGGACGGCTTTCCCACCGCGGAGACTTCGGAAAAAGTCTGGGACTTCATGGACTTCTCCCGCGCCGTCGAGGTCATGATCATGACCACCCCGGCGGCATCACTGCAGGGCTTCCGCAAGGGAATCCAGAAGTGGGGGCCGGACAACGAGACCATGATCTATTGGGACGGTCGCCTGGATTCCAAGGGCCTGCTCCTGACCGGAAACACCACGGTGGTCTACACCTTCATGTGGATCGATCTCAAGGACGGTCCCATGGTCATGGAAACCCCGCCCAACGTGCTGGGCATCATTGACGATGCGTGGTTCCGGTACGTCTGCGATTTCGGCAATGCGGGTGACGACAAGGGCAAGGGCGGGAAGTTCCTGCTGGTCCCACCGGACTATGAAGGCGCCATCCCCGACGGCTATTTCGTCAAGAAGTCCAGGACCTATGGCCATTGGCTGGCCATGCGCGGCTTCATGACGAACTTCGACCCGGATCCGGTGGTCAAGAATATGAAGGACCACTTCCGCCTCTACCCGCTGGGCAGTGCGCCCAAGGAGGTCAACTGGGTCAATACGGCCATGCAGGATTTCAATACGCTACATGCCCAGGACGCTACCTTCTATGACGAGGTCAATCTTACGGTGCAGGAAGAGCCGGCATCGTCCCATGATGCGGAGGTTCTCGGACTGATGGCTTCCATCGGTATCCAGAAGGGCAAGCCCTTTGCACCGGACGCTCGGATGAAAAAGATCCTGGCCGAAGCGGCCGCCGTGGGCACCGCCGCCCAGCGGTCCATCCTCTTCCGCAACCGCGACGAGAACGTCGTCATCTGGCCCGGCAGCAAGAGCTGGGAGATCGGCTTCGCCGGCGGCAGCTATGAGTTCAACAACGACGGAGTCAGCCTGATCGATTCCCGGGTCCGCTTCCACTTCTATGCGACCGGGATCACGCCGGCCATGGTCAAACCACCGGTAGGCGCGGGATCGCAGTATGTAATTGGCCTGCGCGACTCCGAGGGCAAGGCGCTGGATGGCAGTAAGACCTATAAGATCCACATCCCGCCCAATGTTCCGGCCAAGCGGTTTTGGGACATCACTGTCTACGACAATCAGACCCGTTCCCTGTTGCAGACGGACAACCCCTATCCGGGAGTCACGAGTATCGATCCGGCCACTGTCGGGAATGCAGACGGTTCCTACGACGTCTACATAGGCCCGAAGAAGCCCGATGGAAAAGTGAACTGGATCCAGACCGATCCCAGCAAAGGCTGGAACATGCTGTGGCGGATCTACGGTCCGACCCAGGTCTGGTACGACAAGGGCTGGCGGCCGAGTGAGATCGAGTTGGTCAAGTAGCTGAATCGACAAGCCGCGAGTGGGGCGGGCCACGATTCGCCCCACTGCCTCGATCCAACAAGCCAAGTGGCCTCGAAAAGTTGAGGCAGAAAGAGAGACAAGTCGTGAAGAAGAAATCTCTCCCCATCCTCGCCCTGGCTTGGGTGGCTGTGGGGCTGCCTGCGGCATCGGCCGATGAAGGCGGGGCTAGCTTCTGGCTGCCTGGGCAATACGGCAGTCTGGTGGCAACGCCGGCCGACCCCGGCTGGTCGTTGCCGTTGATCTACTACCACGCCTCCGCGGACGCCGAAGGCGGCAAGGAGTTCTCTCTCGGCAGCACGATCACTCTGGGGGTGGATCTCGGCGAGGACCTGTTGATCGTGGTGCCGACCTACACCTTTCACAATTCTGTCTTGGGCGGTCAGGCGGCGATCAGCATGGCAGCTTTCTACGGGGGTGTGGATGTCGCCGCCGCCGCCACGCTGACGGGTCCGGGCGGGGAGATTCTGTCCGGAAGCGTCAGCGATTCCGCCACCGAGCTCGGGGATCTCTTCCCTTCCGCTTCCTTGCGTTGGAATCACGGGGTGCACAACAGCATGACCTACGTGATGCTCGGCGTGCCGGTGGGAGCCTACGACGTCGATCGCCTCGCGAATCTAGGCACCAATCACTGGGCAGTGGACGCCGGCGGGGGCTACACCTACTTCAACACCAAGACCGGCTTGGAGTTCTCGGCGGCGGGTGGCCTCACCTACAATTTCGAGAACCCCGCCACTCACTACAAGAACGGCATCGATGCGCACCTCGGTTGGGGCGCTTCGAGATTCACGTCTGAGCAGGTGCAGGTCGGTCTGGTGGGCTATTTCTACTACCAGATTACCGGTGACAGCGGCGCCGGTGCCGTCCTGGGCGACTTCAAGTCCCGCGTCAACGGCGTCGGGCCGCAGTTTAGCTACCTCTTCAACCTGGGCAAGAAGCAGGTCTACCTGAACGTCAAGGGCTATTGGGAGTTCGGCGGCAAGTACCGGCCCGAAGGCTGGAATACCTGGCTTACCCTGTCTGTGCCGATCGGTGGATCATCGTGACAGCAGGAGCCCTCGCAAGGAGATCGAAATGAAAGCGAGAGCGTGGACCACCTTCGTTCTGGCCGGAGTGCTGACCATCGGCCCGACAACCCCCCTTCCCGCCGGTGACATACCCACCGAACCGCTTGGCGGCAAGCCGCCGGCGGACACGAAGGGCTCCCTCTGGTCGCCTTCACTGCACCACCCACACCTTCCCCTCCGTGGTCAAATCCCGGCTCCGGCACCAACATAACCCTCTTAATTTGAGAGACTTACGAGACCTACGGAGTCTCAGGCGGGATCGGTCGGGGCGTCGTTAGGGGCGTGAGGTAACAATTTTGGTTACAATGAA
>Ga0316187_10003718_pt1 | contig 13258 bp, 8 predicted proteins | sample CroRivburrow1_MG_FD_204927 | JGI IMG/M metagenome (GOLD analysis project Ga0316187, IMG submission 204927) | Coastal sediment microbial communities from Maine, United States - Cross River worm burrow 1 | ecosystem: Environmental > Aquatic > Marine > Coastal > Sediment | place: USA: Maine...
GGTCGGTTAACATTCAATACCGGCGAGGTTTCCGTCATCCCGTAACCTTGTAACAGCGGCAATCCTAGACCAATAAAAAATTTTGCTATGTTATGTGACAATGGAGCGCCGCCACATATTGCTACTCGAACACGACCACCAAGTCGCTCCATAACCTTGGCAGCCACCAGACGCTTTAGCAATGGCCATAACAACAATAATGGTGACCAGCGACCTGCGCGCTGGTAAAAACGAAAGCCAGACCAGCCAACATAGGCCGCAAAATCCAGCAACCGACGTTCATAGGTAGGACGGGCATCCAGCTGCGCCCGAATACGGGCGTAGATACGTTCATAAATCCGGGGTACAGAGATCAGCACCGTCGGCCTGATCTGCACCAGGTCTTCGGCCAGTTGCGGGATAGAGCGGGCGAAGGCAACTTCTGCACCTACAACCATTGGTATGTAATATCCCGCCGTCCGCTCCAGCATATGCGACAAGGGTAGAAAAGACAGAAACAGATCCTGACCGTTCAGGGTTTCGACACATTGTTGACCGGCATAGGCATTCCACAAAATATTTCGATGGCTAAGCATCACTCCCTTGGGCCTGCCCACGGTTCCCGAGGTATAAACTATAGTAGCCAGATCGCCGGGATCGGCCTCACGATGTTGTAACTCGCTTGAGCCATCCGGCAACCAGTCAGCCATGGCGCGCAAACGGTCATCGTCACCCTGCACCCTTTGCAACGACACCACATGCCGCAAACATGACACCGATGCCAGCGTAGTGGACAATAGTTGCCATTGTTCATTATCCTCAATCAACAACAAACAGGATTGGGTATCTTCTAAAATGTAGGCGATATTATCCGGCCTGTCATTGACATACAGCGGTACCACCACCAGGCCAAGGCCCAGTGCCGCCTGCTCAAACTGCACCCATTCGCAGCAGTTTCGCAACATCAACGCAACTCGATCACCGGGCTGCAAAGCTTCATTTTGCAAAGCCGCACGCCAACGCGCGACGGCCGTAGCCATCTCCGACCAGCTTAGCTGCTGCCAGCCAGATGTTGCACTATCATAATAACGGTAGGCGGGGGAATCGGGGTTGCGCCTGACGCGCTCACGAAACAGGCCATCCAGCGTCCGCACCTCGGCAGGCACAATCAGGTCAGGATTTTCCTGTGACTGCTTTTCCATCAAAACCCCTTTCGCCGCCGCGACTACAACAGCTATAACGATTGCCAACCAGCATCTGGATGAAAACGGCTGCCATGCGCTGACTCTAGCCGGGTCAATATTTCACGTACACCACCTGCACCGCTTTCACGAATGTAATGCATGGGGCCACCACGGAACGGCGCAAACCCGGTTCCAAAAATAATGCCACCATCAAGCAAGTCATCATCAGTGACCACCTGTTCTCGCAGACAGGCAACCGATTCGTTGAGTAAACGCATGATCATGCGATCTTTGACATCAGGGGTGGTAAACAGGCCCTTGTCGAGTTTACCCTTGACGGGTTTACCCTTTTTGTATTCATAAAACCCTTTACCACTCTTGCGACCCAGACGCCCGTCTTTAACCATGTCACGCAGGCGCTCCGGCACTTCAGTGTCCATAGTTTGTGACAATATCTCGGCCACAGAAAGGCAGATATCCAGACCCACCGTGTCGGCCAGCTCAATAGGCCCCATGGGCATACCAAAATCCACGGCCGCCTTATCGATCAATTCGGGACGTACACCCTCACTCTCGAGCACCACGGCTTCCAGCAAATAGGGCATCAATATCCGGTTAACAAGAAATCCTGGTGTACTGGTAACCGGTAACGGTAAACGGCTTATCTGCCGCGCAAAGGCCGCAGCATGATCACGGACCTCCTGCACCGTATTCTCTGCCGCCACAATCTCAACCAGCTGCATCTTCGCCACCGGATTAAAAAAGTGCAGACCCACCAGTCGCTCCGGCCGTTGCAACACCGTACTCAGCTCCTGCAAAGGAATACTGGAAGTATTTGTCGCCAGCAGGGCTCCGGCCTTCATGTTTGGCTCCACCTGCTGATACAAGGCCTGTTTAGCCTCGGTATTTTCAAAAATTGCCTCAACCACCACATCGGCACGACTGACACCCCAACCTTCAGGATCCGGCATCAACCGATCCATAACCGCCTGCACCAGCCGCGGTTGACGCAGTTTTTTACTGAACAGTTTATGGGCACGCTGCAATGCCGGCGCCAGACGTTCGGGCGATTGATCCTGCAAGGTTACATGCAGACCCCGCAGGGCACACCAGGCAGCAATATCCCCACCCATCACGCCGGCACCAATCACATGAACATGGGCCGCCTTGAAATCACTGGTCTTGCCCAGTGATTTCATCTGTTCCTGCAGAAAAAACACCCGAATCAGATTTTGTGCCGCATCTCCAATAACCAGACGTGCAACCGACAGGGCCTCTTCAGCCAGCATGGTTCGGGCATTCCCGGCGTGTTTTTCCCATAAATCGATCAGGGCATAAGGGGCAGGATAATGTTCTTTCGCTGCCCGTTTTGAAACCATACGTCGTAAATAACGCGCCAATAAAGGGCGCACCAGTTTGTGGCTGGTTTGTCGCAGCCACCACCTGGGCTTATGGGGCAACGGGGGATTTAGGACAGTCATCCGTGCGGCACGTTCCAGCTGCCGCTCAGGCACAGCATAATCGACCAGACCTATCTTTTGTGCGGCCCGGGCACTCAGCGTACGACCGCTGAGCATCAGGTCCATGGCCACCGGTGCCCCAAGCAAACGCACCGAACGCAGGGTGCCGCCAAAACCCGGGTGTATCCCCAGCTTGACCTCGGGTAAACCAAGACGAACCTTCGGATCTTCATCAGCAATCCGGAATCGACAGGCCAGAGCCAGCTCCAGACCACCGCCAAGACAAAAACCATTAATCATTGCCACCGTCGGAAAAACAAACGACTCCAGGCGATCAAAAACGGTATGACAGCCGCGCATAAACTCGGCCGCCTCTTCCTGGCTCTTCATGGTAGTAAAACTATTAATATCAGCGCCGGCGATAAAACCCGTGCGTTTACCCGAACAAATGACCAGGCCGCGTGGCGATTGTGATTCCACCTCAACCAGATAGGCATCCAGCTCGGCAATGACGTCAATGGCCAGCACATTCACCGCGGCATCGGCCATATCCAGCGTCAACCAGGCAATCTGGTCCTCATCACGGTGCAGATGCCAATGCTGCTTGTTATTATTCTCCGTCATGCTGTGCCCCTTCAACCGTTTCCACCAACATTGCTCCGCCCTGGCCACCACCGATACAGAGACTGGCGATACCACGTTTAGCCTTATTACGATGCAGAACCTGTAGCAGGTGCAGCACAATACGCGCACCACTGGCTCCGACCGGGTGACCGATACTGACGCCACCGCCATCCACGTTCAGTCGCTCGTGTGGAATCTCGCCCAGTGCCGACTCCAGCCCCAGCTCATCGCGACAGTACGTTTCATCCTTCCAGGCCTCGACGCAAGCCATCACCTGCGTAGCAAAGGCCTCATTGATCTCCCAGTAGTCAACATCGGCGATGGTTAAGTCGTTGCGCCGCATCAACGGCGCCATCGCATGAGCAGGCCCCAAACCCATCTGCGCCGGATCAACACCGGCCCACTGGCTATCAACTATTCGCCCCAGCACCGGTAGCTGATATTTTTCGACGGCATCAGCACTGGCAAGGATCAACATCGCCGCACCATCAGTCACCTGGGCACTATTACCTGCCGTAACCTGTCCAAACTTGCGATCGAATACGGGCTGCAACTTGGCCAGTTTTTCCACGCTCGAATCACGCCGCAGACCATCATCGGCATTGTAAAACTTGCCGCGCTCATCATAAATAGTCTCAATTTCTCCGAGCCAGCCTTCATCCTGAGCCTGCGCCAGGCGCTCATGGCTGCTCACGGCAAAACCATCCATTTGCTCACGGCTGATGCCAAAGCGATAGGCCAGGTTTTCCGCCGTCTGCCCCATCGACAGACCAACAACAGGATCTGTCAGGCCTCGCAACAGGCCAATCACAGGCTTCAGATGTTTCAGGCGTAGCTGACCGAGAGTTTTTAATCGTTGCCCCGGACTTTTGGCGCGGGCCCAGTCACCCAGCCACGCCACCATACCCGGACTCAACAGCACCGGAGCATGACTCATCGATTCCGTACCACCGGCCAGGATCAGATCAGAACGACCATTGGCAATATTACTCAGGGCACAATCCAGCGCCTGCATCCCCGATGCGCAGTTACGTTGCACGGTCCAGGCCGTTACATGTTTGTCACAACCCAGGCGCAAGGCAACCACACGGGCAATATTGGCCTCATCCGGCCCCGGCATAACACAACCCAGGATCACTTCATCAAGATCAGAAGCTGCAAATGGCTGGCGCGCCAGCAGCGGTCGTGCGGCACCCACGGCCAGACTCGAGGCCACAAATGCCCCAGGTTTGCCCTTGGCCTTTAAAAACGGGGTACGGCTGCCATCCACGATATAGACGGGGCGGCCATGGGCCATCTTTTGCTGCGTCATGCGTCTTCTCTCCTGCTGTCTGTATCACGACCGATATCAAGCCAGTAATTCTGGTTGAAGTCATCCACCTGGATCACATCACGGCGCGCGGCATCGGCCTGCCGCAGTAATTCAAGCTCATCTGTCGACAGAATGCCGGCCTTGACGGCCTCGTCCTGCAATTCAGTTTCATTAGCCCCCTGAATCAGACTCGAGCGACGCGCTGCGGCCAGGCGTTTTTCGATATCCTCGGCCTCCACCACTTGACGTAAGGCACACTCGATGCGGCCAATGGCCTGCTCCGGTTCATCATTGGTATACACACCGGCCGTCAAACGATCGCGCACAGCAGACGGACTCAATATCAATGCAGCAATTTGCTGTCCCAGGCGATCACTGGCACGACTGTAACGCCGCCCCAGTGGAAATACCAACAGGCGCATCAGCCAGGCAATAGGGCGATTGGGGAAATTGCGAATCAGTCCATCTAGGCTTTGCTGCATGCTGAACAGGGCTTCATCACAGGACCAGCGCAATAATGGCAGGTCACCCACCTGTCTACCCTGATCCTCAAAATGCTTAAGCATCGCCGACACCAGATACATCTGACTCAGCGCATCTGCCAGGCGTCCGGACAATGTCTCCCGACGCTTGAGAGAACCTCCCAGCACCAGCATGGCAAAATCGGAGCACAGGGCAAAGGCTGCGCTCATTCGCGTTAAACGCTGAAAATAACGTCTGGTCTGGGGCGCTCCGGGCGGCATCAGTAAACGCCCGCCTGTCAGCCCCAGCCAAACTGAGCGCACCGCATTACTAATGGTAAAACCAATATGACCGAACAGGGCTTTATCAAAAGATTTGGCTGCACGTTGCGCGTCAGGATCTGCAACGGCCTGCATTTCCTGCAATACATAGGGGTGGCAGCGAATCGCTCCCTGACCGTAGGTGATCAGGCTGCGCGTCAGGATATTCGCACCTTCAACAGTAATACTGATAGGGATGGCCTGATAAACACGACCCAGCAAATTGCGCGGCCCCAGGCAAATGCCGCTGCCGCCCTGAACATCCATTGCATCATTAACAACCTGGCGCATGGTGCTGGTCAGATTGTATTTGGCGATAGCCGAAATCACGGATGGTTTTTCTCCGAGATCCACTGCCCCGGCCGTCATCGTCCGCACCGCATCCATCATATAAGTGTGCCCGGCAATACGCGCCAACGCCTCCTCGACACCTTCGAACTTACCCACCGGTGTACGAAACTGTTTACGGATACGGGCATAGGCACCGGTGGCCCGGCTGGATAATTTACCGGCACCGGCACTGAGTGCTGGCAATGAAATTGAACGACCGGCGGCCAGACTTTCCATCAACATACGCCAGCCATTACCTACCTCGGCCTGGCCACCGATCACCCAGTCCATGGGGATAAAGACATCCTTGCCCCGGTTTGGACCATTCTGGAATGGAATATTTAATGGTGCATGACGATTACCGATCCAGACACCTTCAGTGCCCGTGGGTATCAGAGCCAGCGTAATACCGATATCTTCCTGCTCACCCAGCAGGTGGTCGGGATCATGTAATTTGAAGGCCAGACCCAACAACGTCGCTACCGGCCCCAGCGTAATATAACGTTTATCCCAGTTCAGCCGAATGCCCAACACCTCCCGGCCCTCATGCTGGGCGCGACAGACAACACCGCGATCGGGGATCGAACTGGCATCACTACCGGCTTCGGGGCCGGTCAGGGCAAAACAGGGGATTTCTTCACCCCGGGCCAGCCGTGGCAAATAATAATTTTTCTGCTCTTCACTACCATAATGCAGTAATAGCTCGGCCGGACCGAGAGAATTTGGCACCATCACCGTAACCGCTGTGGTAATGCTGCGCGTCGCAATCTTCATGACAACCGATGAATGCGCCAGTGCCGAAAATTCCAGTCCGCCATACTGCTTCGGGATAATCATGCCGAAAAAACCGTTATCCTTGATGAACTGCCAGACTTCAGGCGGCAGGTCATGCAATTCTTCGGTCAGACGCCAGTCATCAATCATTCGGCATAACTCATTAACCGGGCCATCGATAAAGCCCTGCTCTTCGGCGCTCAGCGTCGGCACGGGAAATGACAACAGGCGTTTCCAGTCAGGCCGGCCGCTGAATAACTCGCCATCCCACCACACACTGCCAGCCTCAAGGGCATCACTCTCGGTCTGTGACATGGACGGCATGATGCGGCGGAAAACAGACAATACCCGATCACTGATCAAAAACCGGCGTAGTGAGGTGACATGCAGGATCATGGCAACAGCCAGAAACAGGGGCCAGACGAATAACAGGGAAATAATGCCCGGGTCACCCATACCTGTCCACAGCGCCAGCACAGCCAACAACAACGCTGATGAAACATACATCGGTGCCCGCAAATATGACACCAGTCCAACTACGACCAAAAAAGTCGAAAACCAGCATAATCCAGTCATGATCCTGTCCCTTGCTGCATAACCCTGTCCCTGGTCCGGCCCACCAACGTCAGGCACACCAGACATGTCACAGTATTATCTGAAAAAAATGTATTTGTCATCCGTCAATAATCTCACGCAACTGTTATCATGAGCGCCCTGACGACACGCTTCGGACGCTGTATCCCACTAGGGAGTATCGGCCACCCGCATTGATTACTGAACGTCAAACTATTGCTACAATCAACCACTTAACAAACTTCTGATATCACAGGGATACAAGCACATGGTCAGCATCGCCACCTGGAACGTCAACTCCCTACGGGTACGCCTGCCACAGGTTCTGGACTGGTGTAACAGCACCAGCCCGGACATCCTCGCCCTGCAGGAAATCAAACTGCAGGATGAACAATTTCCACTCGAAGAAGTACAGGCCGCCGGTTACCAGGCCGTTTTTGCCGGACAGAAAACCTATAATGGTGTCGCCATCCTGAGCCGTGAAATGGCCACCGATATCATTACCGACCTGCCCGGTCTCGAAGACCCACAACGCCGTCTGCTGGCTGCTAGTATCGGGGATCTGCGCGTGATCAATGTTTACGTTCCCAATGGCCAGGCAGTCGATTCCGACAAATACCATTACAAACTGGAATGGCTGGCACGGTTACACGATTTCATCGAACAACAGCTCAAGGACTACCCCCGGCTGGTTCTGCTCGGCGACTTCAATATCGCCCCCGACGACCGCGACGTCTACGACCCCGAGGCCTGGACCGGAAAAATTCTCTGCAGCGCAGCGGAACGCAGCGCCTTGCAGGCCCTGCTCGATACCGGCCTGCACGACAGTTTTCGCCTGACTGAACAGGACGATGAACAATTCAGCTGGTGGGATTACCGTATGAACGGTTTCAAACGCAACCTGGGGCTGCGGATTGATCTGGTATTGACCAGCCAGGCTCTTAGTGATGAACATACCCGGTGCACCATCGACAGGGAACCACGTGGCTGGGAACGACCCTCGGATCACACGCCGGTAGTCACAACATTGGCCATTTGATCAACACGCCGGTATCTTTAGGCTTTCATCTTCACCCTGAGCACTGCCCAATGAAATATAAAGACCTGCGCGACTTCATCCAGCACCTGGAACAGGCCGGGGAACTAAAACGCATCCAGCACAAAATTGACCCGAAGCTGGAGATGACTGAGGTCTGTGATCGCACCCTGCGCCAGGGTGGCCCGGCACTGTTGTTTGAAAACCCCGCCGGTAACTATAAAATCCAGGGCCATTCAATTCCGGTGCTCGGCAACCTGTTCGGCACCACACGCCGGGTGGCACTGGGCATGGGTGAAGAATCCGTTGCGACCCTGCGTGATGTTGGCAAACTGCTGGCCTCACTCAAGGAACCGGAGCCGCCGAAGGGTATCAAGGACGCCTGGAGCAAGTTACCAGCCCTGAAGCAGGTATTACATATGGCGCCAAAAACTGTCAGCAGCGCCCCGTGCCAGCAGAATGTTATCGAGGCCGCCGATGTCGACCTGTCGCGATTACCGATCCAGACCTGCTGGCCCGGCGATGCCGGGCCGCTGATCACCTGGGCCCTGGTGGTCACCAAAGGTCCGCGCAAGGAACGCCAGAACCTGGGCATCTACCGCCAGCAGGTTATCGCCCGCAACAAGGTTATCATGCGCTGGTTATCCCACCGCGGTGGTGCACTGGATTACCGCGACTGGCAACAAACCCATCCCGGCCAGCGATTCCCGGTGGCCGTAGCCCTGGGCGCCGACCCGGCAACAATCCTGGGCGCTGTCACGCCCGTACCCGATAATCTGTCGGAATACGCCTTCGCCGGTCTGTTGCGTGGCAGCAAAACCGAGCTGGTTAAATGCCAAAGCAATGATCTGCAGGTACCGGCCAGTGCCGAATTTGTGCTCGAGGGATATATTGAACCGGGCGATGAAGCCGACGAAGGCCCGTTTGGTGACCACACAGGTTATTACAATGAGGTCGACCGTTTCCCGGTTTTTACCATCGAACGTATCACCCACCGCGATCAACCCATTTATCACAGCACCTACACCGGTCGCCCGCCCGATGAGCCCGCCATGCTCGGTGTCGCACTGAATGAGGTGTTTGTGCCGATATTGCAAAAACAATTTCCAGAAATTACAGACTTTTATCTGCCACCCGAGGGTTGTTCGTATCGCCTGGCCTGCATCAGTATCCGTAAACAATACCCGGGGCATGCCAAACGAGTCATGCTGGGCATCTGGTCATTCCTCAGGCAGTTTATGTACACCAAATTTGTCATCGTCACCGACGACGATATCAACATCCGCAACTGGCCAGACGTGGTCTGGGCCATGACCACACGCATGGATCCGGCCCGCGATATGACCGTGATCAACAACACCCCGATCGATTACCTGGATTTCGCTTCGCCGGTATCCGGCCTGGGCTCCAAGGTTGGACTCGATGCAACCAATAAATGGCCCGGTGAAACCTTGCGCGAATGGGGCCAGCCGATAACTATGGCCGATGACATTCAACGCCGCATTGACGACATCTGGGCACAACTGGACATACCCGGCGGATCGGAGCCGGAACCTTGAGTTTGCTACCTGGCCCTGGCAACACTCAATCTATTATCTGTCAACTCATTGTCTGAAAATGTTTTTTTCACGTAAACTGTCAGAGCCATCACTGCCAGCAACCCCTGGACGTGTTGCATTATTTAGAATGGATGCCGATACAGGGACAGTTACCCCCATAGAGTCGAGCGGCTAGGTAGGCAAATGCGCTGGTTACAGAATAACTCACAAACACCGAAACTGGGCCTGGTCCTGCCCGGCGGCGGCGCCCGAGCCGCCTATCAGGTGGGTGTGCTGCGCGCGCTGGCCCGCATCCTGCCCAAGGACGCGCCATCCCCCTTTCCGATCATCACGGGCACTTCGGCAGGCTCTATCAATGCCGTGGCACTGGCCATCCACGCCCAGCATTTCCGTAAGGGTGTCTTACGTATCAGCCGGGTATGGGAAAACTTTCACGTCCATCATGTTTTCCGGGCCGACACGCTGGGCCTGCTGCGTAATGGTGGCCACTGGATGTCGGCATTGATGTTGGGTGGCCTGGGAAAATACAACCCGTCATCACTGCTTGATCGGGCACCGCTACGCCCCTTGCTAGATCGTTACATGCCCTGCGATACGATAAATGCCAGCATTAACAGCGGAAACCTGTTAGCCCTGGGTATCACGGCCTCCAATTATGATACCGGGCAATCGGTAACCTTTTTTCAGGGTGATGAACAGATCAATGGCTGGAACAGGGAGCGTCGCATAGGTGTACGCCGGGATATCACCATCGACCATATGATGGCCTCTTCGGCCATCCCGCTCATATTCGAGGCCGTGCGTATCGAAAACGAGTATTATGGCGACGGTTCGATGCGCCAGATTGCGCCGCTAAGCCCGGCCGTTCATCTGGGGGCCGATCGTTTGCTGGTCGTCGGTATTCGCAAACCACCGGCCGAAGAACCGCTCGACGACACCCCACATGACTACCCTTCTCTGGCCCAGGTAGCCGGCCATGCCCTGAACAGCATCTTTCTCGATAGCCTGGACATGGATCTGGAAAGACTCAAACGTATCAATAAAACTATCAGTCTTATATCGGATAGAAAACTGGAACAGGGTGGTGTGACATTACGTCCGGTGGATGTTTTATCCATATCGCCAAGCCAGAGTATTGACCAGATCGCCTTGCGCCATGTCCACCGCTTGCCGCGCGCCTTGCGATTTCTGTTACGTGGCGTTGGCGCCGCCGGCGAACATGGCGCCTCGATTACCAGCTACCTGTTATTCGAGAAGGCCTTTTGCCGGGAACTCATTATGTTGGGTTACAGGGATGCTATGCAGCGCCGGGATAATATCCAGCAGTTTCTGAACACCGAACAGGCCTACGAACCCGACGATGGCTAAGCACAAACCTCGAGAAAGTTATATTCAGTTAATCACCGTCCTGGCTGGTCTCAAAGGCCAGTACCTGTGCCCGGGTTTGGCGCACAGAGGGCACTTTCTGCTGCTGAGGTAAATCTGTCAGCACCTGCAACAGACCATTGTCACCATAAACAGACTGCCACATCATACCGAACACCTTCTGACAGCTGACCAGCGGGTCCTTGTATTTTCGGCGCTCCATATCGACACGCCATTGCATACCACGCAGGCGATGCTGGCGATCGCTGGGAGCAGCAATAATCAGCTCCTCGACGGCCTGCTGTCGGCGCAGCTCAAACGCCTCTGGATCCGATTTAGCCAGATTCAGCCATTCGTCAAAATCAAAGTCCTGCATATCATCCCCCAGATTAGCTAACACACACAAAACCACAAAGCCGGTAATAATTATAGCAAATACAACAACATAGGTAAAATTTGGAGTCACGCGCCCGGACATAACCTTATGATATATCTAGTTATTTTCGAGCAATGTTTATAAATCCATCCTGACACAGCCTGCAAAATCAGACCATTTCTATGAAAAAATATCCGCGGAATTTCATGGCAGGGTGTAGAATCAGCGCCGACCGGCAACCATTCAAGAAAGCCCGGAACTGGCCGTTGCGAATATTAACAAGTACTATATTAAAGATAAGACCAAAGCCTTATGGAAAACGAATTCTCCACCACGATCATCCGCCTGTCACTGGCCCTGGTCGCCGGCAGCCTGATTGGACTCGAGCGCACCTTTCATGGTCGACCCGCCGGTATCCGCACCCATTCCCTGGTGTGTATCTCCTCCGCCCTGCTGATGTTGTTATCCATCTTTCAGTGGGAACTGGTTGCCAATGCCCCGATCGACACCATCCGCGTCGATCCGACCCGTATGGCCCAGGGTATTATGACGGGCATCGGCTTCCTCGGGGCCGGCGTCATCCTCAAGGAAAGCCTGACCATTCGCGGCCTGACCACTGCCGCCTCGATCTGGCTTACGGCCTCGGTCGGGGTTGTCATTGGCATGGGCCTTTATTTTGCCGCCTTCCTGTCACTGCTGTTCGCATTACTGGTATTGATCATGTTCCGCCGCATCGAACACTATATTCCAACCCAGCAATACGGCCACTTGCGGGTTAGCTTTTCACGCCTGAACCATATGTCAGAACAGGAATTACGCGCCCTGATTGCGGAACATAACATTCATTGTTTTGATATCAGTTATTGCCTGGAAAATGAGGGCAAGCTGTTCCAGTTTGAAATGACGGTTAATACCACCAAAGAAGATAATTATCGTTTACTCAGTGAAACCCTGATCAACCTCGAAACCGTGGAAGAATTCTCCATGCGGCCTTCTGGCTAGGTTGCAATAAAAAAGGGGGCTTTACGCCCCCCTTCTGCTTCCCTGCAAAACACAGCACATCATTAACGGATAATGATGTTATCGCCCTTACCGGCCTTAGGATCGGCATCCGGCTTGTTCATCATAACAGTAATGGCACCACGCAAGGCCGCCTTCATTGTATGATCAACAATGGCGGTATTGGTGGGTTTATCTGCTGGAGACACCAGATCAAAAGAAGACGCCTCAGCCACAGCTACGCCGTATGTCTGCATATCAAAAAGCTGGTTCTTGGGGTTACCGTTGATATAAACACGGTCCCAGATACCGGCAATCGGATGTAATGCTACTGGCTCATTAATGTTGGCATTCACGAAGTGGATGCGCACGCGCTCACCGGGCTTGGACTGCAGCACCAGCGAAGCATCAGGGTCATGCACAGGATCATACTTGAACATCTTGCCATTGATCAGCGAACCATCCCAACCCTCATTATTGATCATTGCCTTGTCATCTTCAGCATTTGAGAAATACTGTCCCTGCACCAGCACGTATTCACGATCAGGTTTCGGGAAAGACTTGGAATAACCCTCTTTAGGATCAACAATAATCAGACCATACATACCACGTGCGATATGCTGAGCCATGGTTGGCGCACCACAGTGGTACATATAGGTACCAGGACGTTTGGCCGTAAACTTGAAGTGTTTGGTCTGACCGGGTTTAACCGGCGCAAACTCATCCAGCACATTCACTTCAGCCGCATGAAAATCCATCGAATGTGAATTTTTGTTTTCTTTCGGGTTAATCAATTTAAAATCAACGACATCACCCTGCTTGACCCGGACCACCTTGCCCGGAATCATGCCATCAAAGGTCCAGGCAGGATATTTTGTACCCTGATTATTGATCTCCAGATCAAC
>Ga0316187_10003719_pt1 | contig 13258 bp, 12 predicted proteins | sample CroRivburrow1_MG_FD_204927 | JGI IMG/M metagenome (GOLD analysis project Ga0316187, IMG submission 204927) | Coastal sediment microbial communities from Maine, United States - Cross River worm burrow 1 | ecosystem: Environmental > Aquatic > Marine > Coastal > Sediment | place: USA: Maine...
TAATTTACCTAAGTCCTAAGTCCTAAGTCCTAAGTCCTTCCCCCGCCTTGCGTATCGTACCACTGGTCGTAATCCCCTGTTCTTCTCTTGCAAGAATTTCATGGCCATCACCTTCAAGGCTTGATGACGCCTGCCGCACCGGATCACCCGAGGAAAAAATAAATTTGACGATATCACCCTGCCGGTGCTGGCGCAGGATATTGCGGGCCTTGATGTAATGCAAGGGGCAGCCATAGGATGAAAGGTCAACAACAATGATCTCTGTTGCCGCGGCGTCGGGTTTGCCCAGCGAGGCGCTCAGGTCGAGCTGTTGATCGATGTCCTGGCACAGCGCTGCAGCCTGATCGGCCCATTGATTGATGTCCGTGATCAACTGGGCGTAAACATCGTCATCATAATGGTTATAGAGTCGACCTAACGTGGTGGCAAACTGCTCCAGCGTCTGTCCCATGGCGGCATGTTCACCGAGCGATTCTTTGATTTGCCGGGCTATCTCTATAAGCTCGTGCAAGGGGGACTGGGCGGCGACAAATAATAAGGCATTGCCTACCAGGCGCAGCGCTTGTTCGGCGCATGCGAGCGATTCGTTATGTTTTTGCTGTGATAAAAAGGCATCACGATAACTGGTTTCATTGCGGGCATCGGCAAACAGGGCGGCCACGGTTTCCTGCGCCGCACCGGCACATTCACCACCACCCAGTTGTAGTACATGAAATTCGGTGTCGTCACCATGGTCTTTGCCAAGTTGTGGTATATCGTCTTCTGTAACAGTGGCGTGTACGGACAACAGGTCATCAAAATAATTCTGGCCCTGACGCTGGCTCCAGTGATAGAAATTATCATTGGCCTCACGTGAATCATGATAGCGATTCTGGATATCGGCAATCGCATCCTCGATACGCGCCGAGGGTATCGAGCGGCTTTTGAAGCCCAGACCAAAACCACCGCGGCCATCACCACCAATATACAGTTGGTAGTGGGGGATCAGTTTGTTGTACAAACGTTTACCTTCACCATACATACCGATGTCCGCACTTTCGGGTTGGGCGCAACCATTGTGACAACCACTGATACGAAGCCGCAGATCGTTTTCACCACCGGACAGTTTGCTGCCGAGTTCCATTGACGAGGTAATGCCCAGGCGGCAGGTTGTGGTGCCGGGGCAGGCCGCTACATTACTGCCACGTTCGGGAAGATCAAGTCTCAGCGGTTTGAGGGCTGATAGGATCAGTGGTACCTTGTCATCGGCGATATTCACAATCATCAGGTTCTGATCCTGAGTAGTGCGCAGTTCGTCCAGCCCGTTGTTGATCAGGATGTTGGCAAGGCCATGTAACTGCGTGGCAGTGATGTCACCGATGGAAATATGAATCGGGATGATATTCAGGCCCGATTGTTTCTGGGCCAGGATATGGCGCGGGGCACCCGGATCGGCGGCGATGGATGCGGTGTCTTCATGCCAGTGGCCTGTAGCCGATGTTTTACCGGCCAGTGCCGCCTGTGTACGGTATAGTTCCGCGCGATATTTTTTTATAAAACCATCACTACCAAAACGTTCGATTAGAAATTTAATACGGGATTTGGCACGTAATTTACGATTCGAAAAATGGTTATGAACGGCTATCACAGCCTCCATGCAGGCCAGCAGCTGTGGTGGTTCAACAAAAGGTTCGATAACGATGGCCTCGCGCGGCTTATGCCCCAGGCCACCGCCCGCCAGGATTTTAAAACCAGAACGATTATCATGGCGTACGGCAACCACGGCCAGATCATGGAACATGCCCTGGGCACAATCCTGCTCACAACCCGAAAAACTGATCTTGAATTTGCGCGGCAGGTGCTGGGTCAGCGGGTGGCGCAGAAAGTGCGTGGCGGCCTGTTCAAGAAACACGCCAATATCGGTATGTTCGGCTGGACAGACGCCCGCCAATGGGCAGGCGGTAATATTGCGCACCGTGTTATTACAGGCCTCACGTGTGGTTAATCCAGCCGCTGCCAGCAGCCGCAGAGCTGTTGGGGTATCGGCTAGCGGGATGTGATGTATCTGTATCGATTGCCGCGTCGTGATATGCGCCGTGTGGCCAGTAGAATGCTGCGTCAGCACATCGGCAATGGTATGCGCCTGCGCCGCATTTAAACGCCCCCCCGGTACCTTGATACGTACCATGTTGACGCCTTCCTGACGCTGGCCATAGATACCCTGCTGCAGGCGCATGGACTGGAAACGCTCGGCATCGATATCACCGGCCAGAAAGGCCTGTACCGACGCCGCGTAGCGCTCGAGCTCGTCATCGTTGATCAGTGTTTGTGCCGCTATCATAGTGCGCGACATTATAGCAGCAACGCCTGGCCAGGGTTGTGATATGTGGGGCAACGCAGCCGTCGCAACAAGGGTGCGGTGTTTACAGGGTATGTGGCCGCACAAAACAACACAATTAATGCGGAAGTTTGACCGCCACATGGCGCGCAGGTAAGCTTCAAGTCACTCGCATCATGCGTGTCCGGGTATTTCAGACCCGACATGTTTCCAGGGGGAATGAACCTTATGTCGACATCCAGCCAACAGGTAACCGCTGCCTGTGTCAGAAAACATAGTCTCCGTATAATAAAATGTTAGAGTTAAAAGAATGAATACGAGGTTTAAATTACTCTTCGAAGGTGAGCCGGATATTGACTTAGTAAGGTTTAAACAATCACTTCCTTCCAACTTCGAAGTCTCAAAGGAACACAATGAGATATTTGTATCACTTCCATCGAAAACGCCAGAAGATACTAAATGCCAGTACATAATTGATCGGGAACTTGACCGCCATTTTTTCCTGACTTGCGTAAAAATTAAAGCAACAATGATAAAAAAGCGAGTAACAGCGAACTTTGAAATATCATGTAGAATACATGGAAAGCTTAGTGAACAAGTTGAACCGCAAAAATGGAATTATAATCTTTCGGTTCAGCTTAGGCTTTGGTCTATAGCTGTTGATGCAAATGAAGTATTGCTTCAAATCATTCTTTTTTATCAAATCATCGAACTCTCGATACCTAACAGCCAGTCGATTCCAAAATACACTGATTCAACAATACCTCCTGTGCCAATAGTAGAATGCCGTTTTCTAAGAAATATGGCAGCCCATTCTGGTGAGGTAGGAGATGCTCAGTTGAAAAAGTATTGTGAGTATCTGGGTTTTCCCACGCTATTGCACGACCCTACAGATCCTCAGTATCTAATCATATTGAAAAGTAAGTTAAAGCTTTTAGAATCGGAAGCGAAGTCTGCAATTGAGAGGGAACTCTAACAAAATGCTAAACACTGTTCGCAATCGCTCACTCGGACGCTCCGCTACGTGCCTGTTAGTATAGCGTTAATTGCCCGTTCCTGGCAGAGATTTGTCTTAGAATATGTTGCGACTTATGCGAAGCCGAGAAACGGAGCCAGCGCCGGATGAGCGGCGCGCATGTTTGAGCCAGCGTCTTTATGCTGGCGAGTTTGCGCGTCCGCCCGGCGATGGTGAGTATCGCAGGAGACCCGAAGGGCGAGCATCGGAGCGGGTGGCTTTGGGTACTTTCGCCGAAACGAAAGTACCTCGCCCGTGGGTGCGAGAACCCACCAACAGGCATATGAATCATCCATATTGAAAAAATAGCCTGTTACTAAGGCAATAAAAGAAAAGGGGCCGATGACAAAACTGCCGCCGACCCCTTTGGGGCCCCTCCCCCTTTTTGATCTTTACATCGTGTTAGCGCCAGGGTCCGGCCGGTGCGGTTTTCTGATGCACATCCGGCTGAGCGATGACGCTGAATACAGTGAATGCCTTGAGTGCTTCCTGCAGGTCTTGGCCCTCAACTAATTCAAAGGCGTTAAAACCACAGCGCTGCATGTAATACAGCTGGTCACGGATAAAGGTGCCGATGGCACGGATTTCACCCTCATAACCATAACGTTCGCGTAACAGACGAGCCAGGCTAAAACCGCGGCCGTCATTGAATTTTTCAAAATCGATAGCGATGATTTCAAAATGGTTCAGGTCATCCTTGATAGTCTCTATCGAATCGGTGGCTATCAGACGTAAACCGATGTTGCCGCGGGCGATGAGATTGTCACGGTCGGTCTGCCAGTGGGCAATGGATACCGTGATCTTGCCGGTGGGGATTTCACCGATCTCATCACTATGTTGCCATTCATTGTTGATGATATGTTGGTCTTTAATTACTTGCATAGACCCGCTCCTTAAATATATCGATACCCACACGGTGATACGCTTCAAGAAAGCTTTCACCGTCATAGCGTTGCTCTCTATACACGTCGATGATGTCACCAATGATATCAGCGACCCGTTCTTTTTCCACCGATCGCCCCAGGCGTTTGCCAATGGCGGCATCCAGTCCCGGTGAGCCACCGAGGGTGATCTGATACCATTCCTTACCGCTTTTCTCCACGCCGAGGATGCCGATATCGGCGATGTGGTGATGGCCACAGGCATTCATGCAGCCGGAAATCTTGATCGAGACGTCACCGAGATCATAGATATAATCCATCTCGTCAAATTTATCGTTGATCTGCTGGCCAATATCAATGGAGGCCGCATTGGCCAGATCGCAGTAGGTACCTCCGGGACAAACAATCATGTCGGTCAGGGTGCCGATGTTGGGTGTTGCCAGCTGCAGTTTGCTCAGGGCCTGCCACAGCTCATAAAGTTCACTCTGTTTTATGTCTTTCAATACCAGGTTCTGGTTATGGGTGGCTTGTACCTCGCCAAAGCTGTAGCGGTCGGCGAGGTCGGCAATGGCATCCAGCTGGGTATCGGTGGCATCACCGGCCGGGCTGGTGGGTGCCTTGAGTGAAATGAAGGCGGCACGGTAACCGGGCTGTTTGTGGTCGGCGGTATTGTGTTTATACCAGATGGCGAACAACGGGTTGTCGGACAGTTTTTCGTGGAGCAGGCTGTCGCCGTCATCGAGTGTTTCATAGGCCGGTGCTGCAAAAAAGGCCTTCATGCGCTCGATGTTTTCTTCGTAGAGTTCCAGACCGTTAGCCTTGATCTGTTGCCATTCCGCTTCGACGAGCCGGGCGAACTCTTCGACGCCCAGGGCGTTGACGAGGATCTTGATGCGGGCCTTGTAGGCATTGTCGCGTCGGCCCTGCAGATTATAGATGCGTAACACGGCTTCGAGATAGGAGAGCAGGTGACGTTTTTCGAGGAATGGTTTGATCTCCTTGCCAATGACCGGGGTGCGGCCCAGGCCGCCGCCGACCAGTACCTGAAAACCTGTTTCACCCTGGGCATTTTTTACCAGGCGCAGGCCGATATCATGAAAGTGGACGGCGGCGCGATCATCACTGGCGCTGCTGACGGCGATCTTGAATTTGCGCGGCAGCCAGTCGAACTCCGGGTGTAATGTCGACCACTGGCGGATAATTTCACAGTAGGGGCGCGGATCTTCCAGTTCGTCTTTGGCGACGCCGGCCAGATGATCGGTGGTGGTGTTGCGAATACAGTTGCCGCTGGTCTGGATGGCATGCATCTCGACACTGGCCAGTTTGTCGAGGATATCCGGCACAGCCTCGAGCTCGGGCCAGTTGTACTGGATGTTCTGACGGGTGGTGAAATGGGCAAATCCCCTGTCATATTCGCGGGCGATATGGGCCAGCATACGCACCTGTTTCGAGGCCAGCAGGCCATAGGGGATGGCGACCCGCAGCATATAGGCATAACGCTGTTTATATAAACCGTTGCGCAGGCGCAGCGGCAGGAATTCTTCTTCAGGGAGTTCACCGCTGAGGCGGCGTTTGACCTGATCGCGGAACTGATCAGCCCGTTGCTGTACCAGTTGTTTGTCATATTCGTCGTAGTGATACATATGTTTTCTCTATAGTCCTTAATCTTAGCGGCTTCTTTTACGTAACTAGCCGCTCCTACGTTATAAATATCTCATCCGTGTGTTAATTAATTGGCCAGCATAAATTTAACACCGATCAGCATCAACAGGCTGGCCAGCAGGGTGCGCATGACCCGCTCCGGAATAACCGTGCTCATGTGGCTACCCAGATAGATACCCGGCAGAGAGCCAAGTAATAAGGTCGCCAGCAGATTCATATCCACACTGCCAAGCTGCCAGTGACCAAGTCCGGCGATGGCCGTTAGTGGCACGGCATGGGCCAGATCGGTTCCGACTATACGGCGTATCGGCAGCGATGGGTACAGGAACAACAGGATTGCCGCCCCGAGGGCGCCGGCGCCGATGGATGAGATGGGTACCAGGATGCCCAGTATGATGCCGGTAAATACCGTGGCCGGGTTGCGCCAGCGTTTCATATGTGGCGCCATGGTCACGGTACGGCGGCCCAGCCGATACAGCGGTTTCTTGAAGATCAGCGCCAGCGAGGTCAGGATCAGGGCCAGTCCCAGTGTGCCATTGATAATCAGGTCTATCGCCAGTGTGCTGGACTGGATATGCCCCAGCCATTGCACCGTCAACAGGGCTGCCGGCAGGCTGCCCAGTAACAGGCGGCCAACAATCGGCCAGTGGATATTATTCAGGGACTGGTGGCGCCAGATGCCACCGGCCTTGGTGATGGCGGCGAACAGCAGATCCGTGCCGACTGCCGTGATGGGTGCGATTCCAAACACGAAGATCAGCAGCGGGGTCATCAGCGAGCCACCGCCGACACCGGTCAGGCCGACCAGCAGCCCCACGCCAAATCCCGCAAATGTCTGTGCCCATTCCACGTCTTGCCGATATACTCTTGAAATTATGAATCGAGTGGTTATTTCTCTAATCGTTACTATATCAAGCTTTCTATATCACTGAAACTAATGATATATTATAAAAGTATACGAATTTCATATAAGGGGCGGGTTTACTGATGAATCTCCAGCAACTCAAATATCTACGGGAAGTGGTGCGCTGTGGCCTTAATATATCGACGGCTGCCAATGTCCTGCACACGGCCCAGCCCGGTATCAGCAACCAGATACGCCAGCTTGAAGACGAGCTGAACATCCAGATATTCGAGCGAAATGGCAAACGCCTGGTTGGAATCACCCAGCCAGGTCGGGCTGTACTGGCCATGGCCGAGCGGGTTTTGCGTGAAATCGAGAATATTCGCCAGGTCGGTCATGAGTTCACCCATGATGCCAGCGGTAGTCTGTCTATTGCGACCACCCATACCCAGGCCCGTTATGCCCTGCCGCCGGTGATCAAGACCTTTACCGAGCAATATCCGAATATTCGTCTGCATATTCACCAGGGCAATCCGACCCAGATTGCCCAGATGGTTGTCTCCGGCGCTGCCGATCTTGCGATTGCTACCGAGGGCATGGATGAGTTTGAGGATATTGTTGTGCTGCCCTGTTATCAGTGGAATCATTGCCTGGTGGCGCCGCCGGGGCTGCCGATCCTGCGTGAGGAGCCGCTGACGCTGGAGGCCATTGCGGAATATCCGATAGTGACCTATGAGCTGGCCTTTGCCGGGCGTATGCGTATTAATGATGCCTTTTCCGAGGCGGGGTTACGACCCAATGTGGTACTGGCTGCGATTGATGCCGATGTCATCAAGACCTATGTCGAGCTTGGCCTGGGTGTGGGGCTGATTGCCAGCATGGCCTTTGATGAAAAACGTGATACCGAGTTGCGTATGCGTGATGTCAGCCATCTGTTTGCACCGTCAACAACACGCATCGGTCTGCGGCGGGCCGCCCATCTGCGCGGTTTTACCTATGCCTTTATCGAGATGTTTGCCAGTCAACTGGATCGCCGCGCCGTCGATGAGGCGATGGGATCTTAAACATAGGACTTAGGACTTAGGACTTAGTAATGTGGGGTTCTGGTTTTAACTAAGCCCTCAGTCCTAAGTCCTTTTTAATAGCTAAGGCACTGGCGGGCTGATGCCGCTATAATAGGCAATCGTTTTATAGAGATGAGCAAGTCAGGCATGACCAAAAAGATTCCCGTTAAGGTTGAGATGACGCCGGAGACCAAGTGTAGTTTCTGTGTCGGTTCCAAGTGTTGCAGCTATACCACTGAGCAGCTCTCCACACCACGATCCAAACACGATTTTGATCATATCCTGTGGCAGATTTCTCACCGTGATATCCAGGTTTATAAGGATGAAGACGGCTGGTTTTTGCTGATCAACAATGCCTGCACTCATTTAGTAGCGGGTGTCGGTTGTGGTATCTATGAGACGCGACCACAGGTTTGTCGCGAGTATTCCAATGATTATTGTGAATATGATGAAGCGGCTGAAAAGAATTTTGAGTTGTTCTTTCCAGACTATGCCTCGTTATTGAAGTACTGCAAAAAACGGTTCAAAAGCTGGGGTACGTTCTAGCAGCCTGTTGCAAAACCTGAGCCGGGTTATGCCGCTGAATTATGCTGGTGCTGGTATGATCTCGCTAAAATGTTCAACGGCGTTGAATTCTTCTGTGTCCTGAATGGGTTTATTGCTATCCGGCCGGGCCATGGCCAGCAGATGACCGATGCCGCCCTGCTGAGCGGAGCGTAATACATCCAGATTGTCATCAATTAGCAGGGTTTGGGCTGGATTATAGGGTTCATGGTGTTGCAGCGTCGACCAGAAGGCGGCCTCTTCCTTGGGCAGGCCCAGGTCGTGAGCGCAGATGACAGCATCCAGATGACCATCGAGCCGGGTATGTTTCATTTTCAGTGCCAGGCTTTTCTGATGGGCATTCGTCACCAGTACGGCACGGCGACCATTAATGCGAAGTGCGTCGAGAAAATCAATTACATGGGGGTGGATAGCGACCAGATGGGCAACTTCATCTTTCAATAATGCGATATTCAGATCCAGCTCGTTACTCCAGAAATCCAGGCAATACCAGTTGATCGTGCCACGCTCGGCATTAAAACGCTCTATGAGATGCTGGCGGGCCTGGATTTCACTAATGCCGTGGTGATAGGCATAACGCCGGGGCAGGTGGTGGAGCCAGAAATGGTTGTCGAAATTCAGGTCCAGCAGCGTGCCGTCCATGTCCAGCAGAACGGTTTCGATATTTGACCAGTCAATAGGTGTTTTCATGGTCTGATTCTAACATTCCTGTTCAGACGTGATCAGGTGATTAACGCGATTAATGATCCACCCTGATTGAATATCTCACAGTATGTCAGGCTAATGGTACAATGAGTGGCATAATGAGAGAAAAACCACGCATTCTAAAAAGTCAGACCGTTGCCAGTAGCCGTCTGTTTGAGGTTGAACAGCTGGATCTTGAATTTAGTAATGGCGTCACCACAGCCTATGAGCGCCTGTGCAGCCGGTCAAGCGGTGCCGTATTGGTAGTGCCGATGCTCGATGACGATACTGTTTTGCTGATCAGGGAATATGCCGCTGGTGTGCATCGTTATGAACTGGCCCTGCCTAAGGGGCGGGTAGAGTCAGGCGAGGATATGCATGATGCGGCTAATCGTGAATTGATGGAAGAGATTGGTTATGGCGCGCGGCAAATGCGAACGCTGAATCGACTGACATTGGCACCGGGATATTTCAGCCATGTTACTGATATTATCCTGGCCGAGGATTTATATCCGCAGCGGCTGGAAGGTGACGAGCCGGAGCCGATTGATATCGTGCCCTGGTCACTTTCAAGGCTGGATGAACTGCTGTTGCGCGATGATTGTACCGAGGCACGCAGTATTGCCGCACTCTATATGACGCGTGATTTGCTGGTGAGTTGATATAGTTTATTACGAAAATGAATGAGGATGAGGATAAGGATATGGTTGAACAGAGCAATGAATTGAGTAACTGGCTGCCCACGGTCATTGATATCTCTCACCAGGCCGGTCGGGCCATTGTCGAAATCTATAATCGTGATTTCAATATTGAACAAAAGGATGACAAGAGTCCGTTAACCGAGGCCGATCTGGCCGCCCACCATATTATTGTTGATGGTCTGGAAGCGATGACTCCGGATATCCCTGTCCTGTCCGAGGAGTCGGCAACTATTCCATTTTCAGAACGCTCCGGCTGGCAGCGCTACTGGCTGGTTGACCCGCTCGATGGTACACGTGAATTCATAAAACGTAATGGCGAGTTTACCGTTAACATCGCGCTGATTGAGGATGGTCAGGCCGTCATGGGTGTCATCGTCGTACCGGTATCGGGCCAGTGTTTTTATGCCTGTCGTGGTCAGGGTGCTTATGTTGTTCCGAACGGTGGTGCAGCCGAGGCCATTCATGTCAGAAAACTTGATACTGAAAATAAGATGATTGCCGGCAGTCGCTCCCATGCCGGTGAGCGCCTGAAGGTTTTTCTCAATAATGTCGGTGATCATGAACTGGTCAGTATGGGTAGCTCATTAAAGTCATGTCTGGTTGCCGAAGGTAAGGCTGACATCTATCCTCGTCTTGGTCCTACCTCTGAATGGGATACCGCTGCTGCTCAGGCTATTGTCGAAGAGGCCGGTGGTCGGATTACGACGCTGGATATGAAACAGTTGCGCTACAATACCAAGGATTCATTGCTGAATCCGGAGTTTCTGGTGATTGGTGATAGCAATTATGACTGGGCGCAGTATCTACCGGAAGAGTAAATAATTGTGCTGTGCTGATCTTAGTGTAATGTTGGAGTCGAAGCTATGAAACGACTCATTCGAGTCCTGTTTGTTGTCAGCCTGTTACCGATGACCCGGTTGTATGCTGAGCCACTGGTGACCAGCGTTACCTTGGGGACGAGTGTCAGCACTACCCATGTGGTTGCCGTGGCAACACCCAACCTGAGGCCGGATGAATACGTTCCGACATCAACTGAATCCTCAATTTTTGTTTTACCAGGCCAGACGCAGGGTGATGTGACGACAGCGTCACCACCTGATTATTTTCCTGGTCCGACCTATAGTTCATCCACTGTGCCAATGTTAGGTGAGGCATCAGGTTATGGAACCTTGTTGATGCAATTCGAGGTAAATGCAAGCGACCTGGGGTCTATCGGCTACAACTTCCCAGCTAATAGTAATGAGTCTGTTTTATCGGCGGCCAGCGGACCAATAAATGCTAGCAATCTGTCACTAGCGGCAGCGGGTATCGTTGCCGGCACTTCAGTGGTAATGACGGTTGACATGCAAAGTATGCAGCCACATCTGGTGGCCGTTATGAGCGGGAGTTATCCTTTAATCAGTTATGATAGTACAGGTTCTGGTTTGTTGACGATTAGCGGTTCAACAACAGGCTCGTTTACCAATAACGCAGGACAGTATTTTAGTTCAAGTTTCGGTTTTTTCGTGGTAACCGATAATACTGTATCTATAGCGCCAGGAGTGCTCGGTATGGTTGCTCAAAGTGACCACTGGATTGGAGACATGTTTCCCCTGTTACCCGGCCTGGATAGTAATGCCGCTATAGGCGGTGGCGGTGGAACACTGGCGGCCCCAACGGCACGATCGGGTTTAACAATGAATGGTCCGTGTGGAGAAACACGATCGGCAAGCCTGTTTATTGCCACCGATTCACTGCCGGCGTTATATGGGGCAACGACGACGCCGGCCGACCTTACCGGTTTTATCAATGATACAGAGCAGCTGGCCGCAGTAAATAGTGATATTACTAATTTAGATGAGGTCGGTGGCAGTAAGATTGCTTTTGATTATAGCTTTGATACCAGTTCAGTTGATATAAGCGTGGGTGTGAGTGGCTCAACCGTTGGAGCCGAGCCTGTAGCATGCCCATCGCCCGGTTTAGGTATAAAGACTGATTCCGGTGGGGGAGGTCTGGCTTATTCTGAAACAGGTTTTTGTATTGTTGCCGGCTTGATGTTTTTGTTTCGAAGACGTATTCATTAATGTGATGATCTTTAGGCCGGTTGATTTAAAAAGATGATTAATCCCGATCACCTCGACGTAATGCCGCTAACATATGAATGTTGTAATGGCATTTGCTGTTATGGGCCTAAACCAAGGCCGTCAGTGCCAGTTTCCCCAGCATTGCTACACCTAATACCGCCAGACCAAGACTGAAGCCCTGTTGCAGGCGTTGCGTGGGTATGGCCTTGAGTAACAGGCTACCAATAAAACTGCCGATGCCGGCCAGTATGACGATGATCAGTATGGTGTTGCTGGTTAAGGATACTTGTTCAAGGTAGATGGTGCCGGAGACGATGGTGTTGAAACTGATCAGAATTAATGAATGGGCGATGGCGACTGGCATTTTTGATATGCCAAGCAATAATAATGCGGGGACCATCAGGAATCCACCGCCAACACCGAGCAGGCCGGTAATGATGCCAAGGGTGATGCCAATCATCAGTGCCAGGCCACAGGGACAGATGAAGTCGCGGTTATCTCCCGGGAGTTTCTGGCGCGACATCCATGCGCCAACCAGCAACAGTAGTATTGCAAACAGGGTTTCCTGAATGACGGGGTTAATCCAGGTGCCGATCCATGCGCCGATGGCACCGCCAGCGAGACCACCCAGTCCAAAAAAACCAAGCAGACGGGGTTCGAGGACGCGCCAGGCGCGTTGCTGGGTTGCAGCGATCAGACTAACGGCGGCGACGATCCACAGGCTGGTAGCAATGGCCGCCTTGATAGGCATACCCAGGCCATATATCAGTAGCGGCACGCTGAGCATGCCGCCACCGGCACCGAACAGACCGAGCAACAGGCCGATCAAAGGTGCCGCCAGCCATAGCCACAGGCTCATGACTCCTGTGTTTCCCCGCAGGCCAGATTGGCTGGTAATGCTTCATGAATCTTGTTCGGGTTGGGCAGGTTCAGCTTGCTCATAAACTGTATGAAGGCGGCCTTGTCGAGTTTCAGCCGCGGGTTGAACTGTTTTTCCTCGCCGATGGTTGAAACCAGCATGCCATGATAATCATGGCCGGGACGGATCAATGTTTCATCAGTTAGTGTGAACAGTTTTTGGGTGATCGAATCATAAAGATCGCCGGCATTGCCCGCCTGAAAATCGGTGCGGCCACAGCCACGGATGAGCAGGGAGTCCCCGGTGAAAACATGATTGCCGGCAACGAAACTGATGCAGGTTGGCGTGTGCCCCGGCGTTTCCAGTATCCGGATTTCACTGTCACCGAGTTTAATGACGTCGCCTTCTTTTAAGGGAATATCGGCGCAACCGACACCGGCATGATGGGATAAGCCGGTCTGACAACCGGTTTGTTTGCGCAACGAACCACTGGATGTGATGTGGTCGGCATGAACATGGGTGTCGAGACTGTAGAGTAACTTGCAGCCCAGTTCTCCCAGAAGGCGCAGATCACGTTCCAGTTGCTCGATAACCGGGTCGATGA
>Ga0316187_10003721_pt1 | contig 13256 bp, 15 predicted proteins | sample CroRivburrow1_MG_FD_204927 | JGI IMG/M metagenome (GOLD analysis project Ga0316187, IMG submission 204927) | Coastal sediment microbial communities from Maine, United States - Cross River worm burrow 1 | ecosystem: Environmental > Aquatic > Marine > Coastal > Sediment | place: USA: Maine...
TGGACTCCGAGCCCTCCGCCAGCCTCGATTCCGACAGCGAGAAGAGAATCGACGACCTCCTCAAGGAAGGCCAGGTCGCGTTCGAGAAGGGCGAGTACCAATCGGGTATCGATGCCTGGTCGAGGATCTTCCTGATCGATATCGACCATGCCGAGGCCAGCCGACGGATCGAGCTGGCCCGAAAGCTCAAGGCCGAGGTCGAACGCCAGATCGAGGAGGCCTTTCACGAAGGAATTTCGCAGTTCGAGACGGGCGAAGCCGACGCCGCGCGCGAGGCCTTCAACAAAGTCCTCGAGATGCAGGCGGGGCATATCGGCGCGGCCGAGTACCTCGAGAAGATGGACGGCGGCGAGACCGACGCGGCGGCTGAGCCGGGTGTCACTCCGATTCCGGCCCTGGAGGACCTGCCGGTCGCCGATGGCCTGGGTGGCGAGGATCTCCTGGCCGCCGAAGAGCCAATCGACCTGGCGCCGCTGCCTGACGCCGACATGGCTCCCAGACCGAGCTCTGATGCCGCGGTCCGATCGTCCAGGGCAGCGGGCGGTAAGCGCAAGTTCCTGATGATCGGAGCTGTCGTCCTGCTGGCGGTTCTGGCAGTCGGGTGGTACCTGTACTCGCGACGCGATCAGGTCTTCCCAAATTCGGAAACCGAGCAGACGGCTGTCCCTGTCGAGAGAACCGATCCCTTGACGAAGGCCACGCAGCTGCATGAAGCGGGCAATACAGCCCTGGCCGTTGCACAGCTTCGCCGCCTGGCACCCGATCACCCCCAGTATGCCCAGGCACAGACTCTGATTGCGCAGTGGGAGGAACGAGCTGTCGAAGCCGCAGAAGGCGAGGCGGTCGAGCCCACAGAGGATGAGCTCGTCTACCAAGGCGAGCTCCTGGCGGCAGTCCGCGAAGCACTTGGAAACAACGAGAACATCGAGGCGTCCGCTCTGCTGGATTCGGCGGAGGCAATCGCTCCGCTAGAGCCTGACGACCTGGCTTTGAGAGACGAGATCACCGCCCAGCTCGAAGTCGTCGAGGAGCCGTTGAAGCTCTTCCGGCAAGGAGACTGGGAGTATGCGCTGCCCAACCTCTGGCGCCTGCGCGAAGAGCACCCTGGCAACAAGGACATCACCCGCCTGATGGTCGATTGCTATTTCAATCTTGGCCTTCGTGATTTGCAGCGCGGCGATCCCGTGACCGCATTCGAGAAGTTCGAAGAAGCGCTTGACCTGGCGCCCGACGATGTCGAGTTGCAGCGCCTCGCCGCCTTCGCCTCCGCCTACAAGCAGCGACCCTCGGACCTGCTCTACAGGGTCTTCGTGAAGTACCATCCCTTCCGTTGAGATGAGCTCCAGCCCGAGCACACCGGACGATCCCGGCCTCTTCGACGACCTGCCCTTGCACACTGAGGAACCGCCCAAGAGGGTGGTGACTACTTCTGAGCCCGCGAGAGTCGAGACTCCTCCCGCCAAGCCGTCTGAAGAGAAGGTCGTCAGCGCAGTCAGGCCATCCGAGGAGCTGCGAATGCTGTTCCAGGAGGAGCCAGAGGAGGAGGCTTCCCCACTAGAGCCGAAACTCGAGCCAGAGAAGGTCGAGAGCCCGCCCGAGAAAGAGAACGAGCCAGAGATCGACGATGTGGACCTCCCCCGAGCGCGCCTGGTCGCTGGCCTCGCCGACCTCGGGGTCGTACTCGCTGTCGCCGTCTCGGCTGTCGTCTGTGTCGTCCTGATGGGTGTCGCTCTGACTCCCCTACCCTGGGCGCCGATGGCGCTCTTCTTGACGACTTTCTCTTTTCTCTACTGTGTCTTCCCGCTGGCTTTTTGGGGCCGAACGCCGGGAATGGCCTGGCAGGGCCTTCGGGCCAAGAGCCTCGGCGGTCGCTCTTTGAGCTTCGGACAGACGGCCTGGCGCTGGCTGGCCGGACTGCTCACGGTCGTCACCTTCGGCCTGCCCCTCGTCCTGACTCTCAAGGGCACCTATCTGAGCGACCTGCTCAGCAAGTCACGAGTCGATATCGCCGGACGCTGACTACGTAAGCGTCCTTAGGCCTGGGGGTTGGAGCGGTCGTCGCAGGCTCCGACCGACCTCTGAGGGCTTGGGGTTGAGGCGGCTGTCGCTTGCTCCAGCCGATCTTTGAGGCAGTATGGAAAAAGGAACGCCTCCATGCGCCCCTAGGCCCCTAAGCCCTTACGCCCCTATTGCCTTCGCTGGCGCCAGATCGACAGAGCGATCCAGAGGTTGCCGAGGAAGGTCGCGGCGGCGAAACAAAGCAGCCCCTGCCCGTGAGGCAGCAGCGCCAGGAGGCCACCGACCTGATAGAGGCGGCCGGCAGTGCGCATCGCGTCGCTGGCGAGACCACCCAGCGTGAAGAGCGAGTGACCCAGCAGTAACAGCCACAGGCCTGGCAGCGTCCACGCTAGTCCCTGCCAGAGAGCTACGATCGACAGGAGTAGAGCCACCAGTGAGAGATTGCCCTGAGCACGCAGCACCCAGGTGGCCAGCGTAGTGGTACCGCCCTCCCGCCTGCCTTTCATGATTTGAAAGGCCTCGAACGCTCCTCCCAAGATGACGCAGGCTGACCAAAAGAAGAGAACTCCGAGCCAATTCCAGGTCTCGAGAACCACCGGCGTCAGCAGTGCGGCAGCGGGCAGAATGAGGGACCAGACCAACCACGACCAGGGCCTGGCCAGGTAGGGCCCCGCGGCGGTCTCGAAGTGTTGCCGAACGATGTCCAGACTCGGGTCTTGCCCCGGCGTACCTGGTGCTGGACGAATCGGGTCGTACTCGGAGGACATGACCGGGCCTACCTCCGCGGTAGCCCTGCCCTCAGTCCGCCAGGCGTAGCTGAGTCCGGGCTCTCTGGATGGCCTTCTGACGGGCTTCGAAGGAAGCGTCGTCTGTGACGGTCAGGGAGCGAGCAGTATCCAGGTCCGAGCTGGCGGCCTGTCGATCCAATTCTCCAGGCACCCGCGCGTCTTCGGTGAGGATGGTCAGCTGATCGTCGAGCATTTCGGCAAAGCCACCATCCACGAAGAGGACGTGCTTGCCGTCTGGGGTCTCGATCCGGAGCCGACCGATGCCGAGCTTACAGAGCAGCGGAGCGCGGCCGGTGAGAATACCGACCTCGCCGTCCCACGCCGGCAAAGCGACGAACTTCGCCTCACATTCCAGCACCGCCCTCTCGGGGGTAACGACACTGCAGTGGAAGGTTTCGGAGGATGCCATTGGATTTCGAGCTCCAGGGTCCTGCTACTCGGCGTCGATCTCTTCGGCCCGTTTGGCAGCATCTTCGATCGTACCGACGTACATGAAGGCCTGGTCGGGCAGGTGGTCCCACTTGCCATCGCAGAGCTCCTCGAACGAGCGCACGGTGTCCTCCCGAGAAACGAAGGTGCCGGGAAAGCCGGTGAACTGCTCGGCGACATAAAAGGCCTGGGAGAGGAAGCGCTCGATCTTGCGAGCGCGACGGACGATGACCTTGTCCTCTTCCGCCAGCTCATCGACGCCGAGAATGGAGATGATGTCCTGCAGGTCCTTGTAGCGCTGCAGGATCTGCTGCACTCGTCGTGCCACCTTGTAGTGGTTCTCACCCAGCTCTTCGGGCGAAACGATACGGCTGCTCGACGCCAGGGGATCGACCGCCGGGTAGATGCCCTTCTCGGAGATGGAGCGCTCCAGGTTCACCGTCGAGTCCAGATGAGCGAACGCCGTTGCAGGAGCAGGGTCGGTGTAATCGTCAGCCGGTACGTAGATCGCTTGAATGCTGGTGACAGCGCCTTTCTTGGTCGAAGTAATGCGCTCCTGCAGCTCACCCATCTCGGTACCCAGGGTCGGTTGGTAGCCGACCGCCGAAGGCATCCGGCCCAGCAGCGCCGAGACCTCCGAGCCAGCCTGCGAGAAGCGAAAGATGTTGTCGATGAAGAGCAGCGTGTCGGCTCCGGTCTGATCCCGGAAATACTCGGCCATCGTCAGTGCCGACAGAGCGACCCGAAGACGGGCCCCTGGCGGCTCGTTCATCTGGCCGAAAACCATCACGGTCTGGTCGATGACGCTCTTGCCGGTGTCACCGATCTTGGCCTCCTGCATCTCGAGCCATAGATCGTTGCCTTCTCGGGTTCGCTCGCCCACCCCGGCAAAGCAGGAATAGCCGCTGTGGAAGCGGGCCAACCGGGCAATCAGCTCCTGGATAATGACCGTCTTGCCGACACCAGCACCACCAAAGAGGCCGGCCTTGCCGCCTCGCACCAGCGGACAGAGCAGGTCGATGACTTTGATGCCCGTGTCGAACATCTCGGTCTTCGAGGACAGGTCTTCCATCTTGGGTGGTTCGCGGTGAATCGGCATACGGGCCTCGACCTCGATCGGACCACGGTCGTCGATGGTCTCACCGACCAGGTTGAAGACCCGGCCGAGCGTGTTCTCACCCACAGGCACCGTGATCGGAGAGCCCGTGTCGAGGATCGGCGTGCCTCTCTGTACGCCATCGGTGGAGTCCAAAGCCACCGCGCGGATCTGACCGCCGCCCAGCAGCTGTGCGACTTCGCACCACAGGACCTCTTTGGAGGTCTCGCCGAGAACAGTCCGCTCGACATCCAGCTTGAGGGCGTTGTAGATCTCGGGGAGGTTCTCCTCCGGAAACTGGGCATCGATCGTCGATCCGATGACCTGCGTGACCTTTCCGTAGTTGCCGTTTTCCATCTTGCTCTTCTCCAAAGAAAGCCTGAAACGGGCCGCTCTCAGCTCAGCGCATTGGCGCCGCCGACGATGTCCAGCAGCTCCATGGTGATGGCCGTTTGTCGCGCCCGGTTGTACTGCTGTGTGAGTCGTTTGATGATGTCTTCCGCTGCTTCGGTGGCCGCTGTCATGGCTACCATCCTCGCCACCTGCTCGCTGACCACGGCATCGCTGAAGGCCTGGAACAGCGCAATACGAACGGTGGCAGGCAGCAGCTCATTCAGGAGCTCGGCCGGTTCCGGCGAGAACTCGTACTGCACCTCGGCCTCGACCGCAGCTTCCTCTCCATCCTCTGGCTCCAGACCACTGAGTGGTAGCAACCGCTCGACGACGGGGATCTGCTTGCCGGTGGAAATGAACTTCATGTAAACGACATCCACCGAGCGAATCTCGCCCTTGATGAAGCGCTCCATCATCTCGTTGGCCAGGGGCTCGACCTGGTCGAAACGAGGCACCTCTCCGATGTCGGTGATCTCTCGATTCATCGGCCAGCCGGCGAATTTCAGATAGTTGACACCTTTTCTACCCACCATGTGGAGCTCGAGGTTCTCGCCTCTGTCCTCGATGCCTCGCAAGTGCTCTCCGGCGGTCCGCAGGACGTTGCCGTTGTAGCCGCCGCACAGACCTCTCGAGCTGGTAATTACCAAGAGCAGGGACGCGCCGCCCTCATCCGGCTCTCGCATCAGCGGGTGATCGATGCCCTTCGCAGCCCTGGCGAGATCCTCGACCAGCTTCGCCAGTTTCTCGGTGTAGGGCTTGCTGGCAACCGCTCGCTTGAAAGCCGCCTGGAATCGCGCATTGGCGATCATCTGCATGGTCCGCGTAATCTTGTGGATATTGCGGACCGCCTGGCGGCGTTTGACGAGCTCTCGACGATTAGCCATGGATCACTCGACTCAACCCATTTTCGCTTTTGTAGTGGTAGCCGCCTGATCGATCGCCTCGGCAAGACCATCCGACATCACGCCTACGTCTTTCAGTTCTTGCAGGATCTCTGACTTCTGATCGCGGAGGTACTGCAGCAAGCCGGTCTCGAATTCGGCAACCTTGCTCACCGGCAAGTCATCCATGAATCCCTTGGCACCGGCATAAACGCTGACGATCTGCTCTTCCACCGGGAAGGGGTCGTACTGCGGCTGCTTGAGCAGTTCCACCATGCGATAGCCACGGTCGAGCTGCCGTTGCGTCGATGCGTCCAAGTCCGATCCCAACTGCGAGAATGCTTCCAACTCGCGAAATGCTGCCAGATCCAGCCGCAGTGAGCCCGCGATCTTCTTCATTGCCTTGACCTGAGCGTTACCACCGACTCGCGACACGCTGATGCCCACATTCACCGCCGGCCGAACACCGGCGAAGAACAGGTCGGGCTCGAGATAGATCTGACCATCGGTGATGGAGATCACGTTGGTGGGAATGTAGGCCGAAACCTCGCCCTCCAGGGTCTCGATGATCGGCAGTGCGGTCATCGACCCGCCACTGTCACGGAACTTGTGGACGCGATACTTGTCCTTGTCGGCCAGGCTCTCGAGCCAGGCATCGGCGCGCTCCCGTCCTTCGGGCCGAAAGTAGAGTCCCTGCGGGTTGTCCGGCCGAAAGTCCTCGGGCATCTCCTCGCCTGCCGGCGGTTTAATTGCAACCGATCGGTCGATGGAGTCATCCGGCGTGTCGGCTGGCACCACTGCGAACTCATCACGCAACTTGACGGCCCGCTCGAGCAGTCGCGAGTGAAGGTAGAAGACATCACCCGGATAGGCTTCTCGACCTGGCGGCCGACGCAACAGGAGCGACAACTGTCGATAGGCCTGAGCCTGTTTCGAAAGATCGTCGTACACCACCAGGGTCGGACGTCCCTCGTTGTACATGAAGTACTCGGCCATTGCCGCTCCGGCATAGGGAGCGATGTACTGCAGGGGGGCCGGATCCGCGGCGGAAGCCGAGACCACGATGGTGTAGTCCATGGCACCTGCCTCCGCCAACTTCTCGACCACGCCGACGACCGTCGATTCCTTCTGCCCAACTGCGACGTAGACGCAAACCACGTTGCCACCCTTCTGATTGATGATGGTGTCGATGGCAACGGCGGTCTTGCCTGTGCGGCGGTCACCGATGATGAGCTCTCGCTGACCACGGCCGATGGGGATCATGCTGTCGATGGCCTTGAGACCGGTCTGCAGCGGCTCGTTCACCGGTTGGCGAGCTGCGATCCCTGGAGCCTTGTACTCCAGGGGGCGGCGATGCTCGGTCTCGATGGCGCCCTTGCCATCGAGCGGCCGGCCGAGTGGATCGACCACCCGCCCGATCAATGGCTCGCCACAGGGCACGCTCAGTAACTGCCCAGTGCGTCGAACCTCGCTACCCTCTTTGATATCCAGATACTCACCGAAGATTGGCACACCGACCGAGCTCTGTTCCAAATTGAAGACCTGGCCGAACTGTCCGTTGGAGAACTCCACCTGTTCGCCGGCCATGGCGTTACTCAAGCCATAGACCCGCGCGATACCGTCGCCGACTTCCAACACCCGGCCCACTTCGGAGAGATCGACCTCGTGTCGAAAGTTTTGGATCTCTTCGGTGATTACAGACGAGATTTCGTCTACTTTGAACTTCATCGCGTTACCCCTGATTCAATTGACACATCTCCGGCTCCCGCTACTCACTCGACGATTCCACAATATAGGCTTCGTCGTTCTGGCTCTCCCGTGATGCTCTGTCCAGGAACCGGGTCTCGAGTTGTCGCAACTCTTTGGCGACGCTGGAATCGACCTTCTGGTCACCGACCAGGAGCACCATGCCCCCGATGAGCGACTGGTCTACGGTCTCCACCAGAGAGGCCTCGCGACCGGAGAACCGGGACGTCGCCTCCATCAACTGCTGGCGCAGGTTCTCGGTCAGGGCAACAGCCGTTCGAACGCTCACCGTCACACGTCCGGTGCGCTCCTCGAGCTCCTGCCGGTAGGCCTCGGCCAACGCCCGAACCAGCCCCGAGCGACCTTTCCTGTTCATGACCTGCAGGGTATCCAGCAGGATCTCGCTCATATGCCCCTGCAACAGACGGTCGAGCATCCGCTGTCGTTCACTCACCTCCACCAGGGGAGAGCTCAGGAACCTCTCCAAAGCCGGCTCGCGATCGAGCTGCTTCACCAACTCCTCGAGCTCGTCCTCGAGGCTCTGGGCGGCACCCTGCTCATCGGCCAGCTTGAACGCTGACCGCGCATAGATGCGAGCCAGGGCAATCTCCTGCTCGTTCGGCTTCAGTTGGTCGCTCACGGCAACGTCAGTTCCCATCCTGTCGGTTCAACTCTTCGATGGACTCCTGGATGAGGCGCTCGTGGTCCTTGGGGGACATCTCCCGTTTGAGCACCTTCCCAGCGATGTCGGTCGCCAGCTCGGCGCTGGTCGCGTAGAGATCCTTGATGGCCGATTGCCTGGCCAGGTCGATCTCCCGTTTGGCACGGTCCAGCATCTTGTCGGCCTCGGTTCGCGCCGTCTCTTCGATACGCCCCTTCGCCTTGTCTGCATCCTGGCGTCCCTGCTCGACGATCTGCGTTGCCTCGGCCGTGGCCTTTTGCAATCTCGCCTCGTACTCCTGGAGCCGGGCTTCGGCCGCCTCGCGATCGTCCTTCGCCTCTTGCAGTGAATTGCGAATGAACTGCTCCCTCTGCTGCAAAGCACTCAGAAGGGGTCCCCAAGCGTACTTGCCGAGGACGACAATCACCAGGAGGAAGATCACCAAGGTCCAGATGGCGTTGCCGAGATCACCGGCGAAGAGGTTCACCTCTCCCCCGCTTTCGGACGCCCGCGCGAGCCCTGAGAACATCAGGCCCGCGACAGCGCTACTCAGCCAGACTCGTCGCATCATGGTCGTATCACCTCACATACCGGCTGGCTCTCGCCCGAGAAGACCTCGCTCGACCCGACCCCGGGCCCAAGCCGATTGCCTCGAGCTTGCCACCAGCCATTCGGCTGCTCTGCCACTCGAACTAGAAGACAGCGAGTAGCGTCACCACGACCGCGAACAGGGTCGCACCTTCGATCAGTGCCGCGGTGATGATCATGGCAGTGTTGATCTGGCCGGCGGCTTCCGGCTGGCGGGCCATCGACTCTACGGCGCTGGCACCGATTCTTGAGATACCCGCGGCGCCACCCATGATGACCAGGCCGGCACCGATGGCGCCACCCAGCTTGCGGGCACCGTCCGTCGTCAAGAACGTCGCACCTGCTTCACCGCCATCTGCGGCCCAGGCTGCCGGAGTGAACATCAGAACGAGCCCGGCAATCATCAGACCCAGCGCAATTTTCGAGAACCTTTTACTCATTGGAAACGTTCCCCTCGTTACTTTGACGACCGTGCGGGGACGGTCGCCGGTTCGCTATCGCCAGCGCCGACAGGCGCTTGTGCCCGGAACCCCCGCTTGTCCATCGGGCCTGGCGAAGTGTGTCATTGCTCCTATCAATTCTGCGGACGCCCAACGAATCTAGACGTGCGCCTCTTCATGATGCTCCTCGTCGTGGTGGAAGACGATGGACATGCCGATAAACAACGTCGTCAAGAAGGTAAAGATGAACGCCTGCAAAAAGGCGACGAAGATCTCGAGCATGCTGATGGCGACACTTCCCAGCACGACCGGTACGGCGACCGCAAATCCAACAGCGGCCCCTGCCGCGGCGCCAGCACTCAGGATGAAACCCAACAAGACTGCCAACAGGGTGTGACCAGCCACCATGTTGGCGAAAAGCCGCACCGCCAGGGCAAAGGTCTTGGCGAGCATCCCCAGCAACTCGACCGGCACCAGGATCGGTGCCAACCAGAGCGGTCCCGGACAGAGGTGGGCCAGATAGTCCTTGCCTCCGATCCGCAGGCCATTGAAGACCATCATGATCAGCGTCGTGATGGCCAGCGTGCCCGTGACCCAGATATTCGAGGTCGCAGTGCCACCGATCGGCCAGCGGCCGACCAACGAGGTGACTGCCGGAATGGGCATCAGCCCCAGCAGATTCATGGTCAGGATGAAGAAGAAGACGCTCCAGATGTACTTGATGAAGCGATCGGTGTAGGGCCCGAGGGCCGGCTCGGCCACTTCCTGACGCAGATACTGGCAGATGGTCTCGATCACATTGGCGAAGCCGGTCGGAACCATGCTCTCCAGCGATGAGTCATCCCGGCGCCGCAACAGGAGCGGCAAAAACACCATGAGCAACAGGCCCGCCCCGAGAATCATGGCGATCTGATCGCTCATCACCGTGATCTCTCCTTGCGGAGTCAACGGTCCCAGATCGGCTGGCACCGTCTTGATGGGGTGCTGAACGACGTGACTTAGTGGATTCGAACCGGTTGACATGATCGATTCTGCCTCACCTATTTCTCTCGGGTAGTGGCCAAGACGAACAGCACATCCACCACCAGAAGACTTACGTAACTGATTCCTACCCAGAGCAAGAACGCCTGCGGAGCCACCAGACCCGTCAACACCGCGACCAGGGCTCCCATGAGCGTCAGTCCCATCCTGATCGCCAGCGACAGCAGGGCGGCAATGCCCTGGTCTCGCGGTGCCCGGCCTCCGAACGCGACCTGCGGCAGGCCACCGACGATGGAAGCCAGCAGGCTCAAGCCACAACCCCAGAGCATTCCGGAGACCGCTTCGGACCCGCCCAGGTTGCGCGTCGGCAGCCACCCGATGGCCAGCAACCCCGCCACCACTACCACCAGCAGCAGCACGAACTGCGCGTAGGACCGACTCGCTGTCGACCGTCCGGCCTCAGGCATCCGATTGGCTGTCCGATTTCCGCTCTCGCGCTGTCGAGTCACGCTGCGAGGCCAGGGTGACGCGAATGAGATTGTACATTCCACCCAACAGCCCCAACAGGGACCCGATCAATAGCCCGAGCTCTGGGTTACCGTAGTACTTGCCAACCCAGTAGCCCACCAGGGCGAAGCCGGCGACTGCACCTGCCAGCTCGAACCCGAGTCCGGCCAACCGTGTCGACGCTCGCCGTTTGCTCATGGGCTCCGGAACTCTTGAAGGACCGACTGCTCTGTCAAGGAATCAGCAGCTCGAAACGGTCCGCAATCCACCCCTCTCCCCGGCGCGAGCTGGCTCCACTCGGAGCCGGCGTAGTGTAGCAATCCCCACTCTCCCTTTTCAACAGATTCCGGGCTCTTCCAGGTCAGTACTCATAGCGGATTCGGGTGCCCGCAGACAGGTCCTCGAGAACCACCCGCAGCTGGCGACCGGCTTTGCTGAAGAGCAGAGTTTCCTCGCCCGGGCCCGAGCCACTCCACCCGGCACTGGCCAGCTGTGCTTCGAGCGACGCGCGAACTCCCTGAATGGGCGCCGGAGTGTCGAGCTCGACATAGCGCTCGACACCTGGACTGCCGAAATCCACCAGACTCGAAGGCGAGAAGACCGGTATGTCGGAAGGGAAATCCGAGGGCAAGATACCGGCCATCTCCTGCGTTGGCCGAGGAGCAGCAAAACCGTCGTTCTCGGTAGTCAAGCCCGCTTCGGGCCCCTCATCCACGTCGACCGTTTCCAGCGGTTTCGACTCGCCGCTGTCAGACGACCTACCCTTGCCGCAGGCTCCCACGGCCAGCAGACTCAACAGCATGATTCCAACCAGCCTCATCGGTACTCTCCTCCATCCAAACCGTGTGCTAATCTGATTCGCCGTGCCTTCCCCAGCTGTCAGAGCCGTGATCTCGAGCGCCCTGCTCTCCGCCTGGCTCATCCTGCTCTTCACCGGCTGGAGCTTCGGAGGCGCGGTGTACCTGCTACTCGCTGCTGCTCTCGCCCTGTTTCCGTGGCGCCGGCTGAGAGGCTAGTCCCTCCTATATATCTCACGCAATCGTTGCATCGTTCCGCGCGCCGAGTAGACCAGCGCCGCGACTGCCAGGCCGATGATGGCGGCATGCTGCCAAAAGAAGCCTCTCCACACAACCAGCCCGAGCATCACGACGATGCCAGCCACCAGTGGGATCGCGAAGTGCCGAATCATGGTTGCCTCCAAGCCTCGATCCGGTTCTCGAGGACACCCACCCCACTGACTTCGACCGCCAGACGGTCACCGGGAGTGAGCGGCCCAACTCCTTCGGGCGTCCCCGTGAGAATGACGTCGCCAGCTTCCAGGGTCATCATTTGCGAAGCGTAGACCAGGAGCTCCGTGACGCCCCAGATCATTTCGGTCGTGCTCCCCTGCTGTCGAACCTCACCGTTGACCCGGGTCTCGACAGACAGGTCCTCCAGGTCGGGATCCAGCATCAAGGCCGGCCCGATGGGGCAGAAGGTGTCGAAGGACTTGCCCCTGGCAAAAGTGGCGTCCCGGCGCTGGAGGTCCCGAGCCGTGACGTCACAGGCGCAGGTCACCCCCAGAATCGCCGCGCGAGCCTCGTCGGCAGATGCCCTGCAGAGCCGCTGCCTCAGCACGACAGCAATTTCGCCTTCGAACTCTACCCGCTCACTCTCCGGAGGCAGGATCACTGCAGCACCCGGCCCGATCAGTGACGACGGCGCCTTCAGGAACAGGAGCGGCTCGTCGGGGACAGGATTTCCGAGCTCCTTGGCGTGTTGAACGTAGTTTCTACCGATCCCCAGGACCTTGCTCGGTACGACCGGCGCCAGCAGCCCTGTCGGCCCGACCTCGAGCTTCCGGCCCACCTCCCACTCGGCCGGATCGACCTCGTAGGGATCCGAGTAGAGGACTCTGAGCGCACCCTCGTCCGCAGTCACAGCGTAGTAACCCTCGGGGCCGACTCGGTAGAGCAACATGCGTCGATTTTATCCGAGTACCTCGGCCGCCAGTTCTGCCACTTGCTGGATCAGGGCATCTGACCATCACCTTGCGGAGGTCCGTCCGGGTGGTCCGCAGGCGGACGGCGACGGCTACTCAGACTTTGACGGGCAGGCCGCCACCTCGTCTCATCATCGCGCCCCATCTCCAGTGCCCTATCAAGGACCTTGCGCTGCGCTCGACTCGGCGCCCCCTGTCGAACCACCCGAACGAACCTCTAGCACCGATGAAGGTAACAAGGGCTTAGGGGCGTAGAGGGCGAGCTAGCACTCCCATTCCTGCTGTGTCTCGAAGGTGGTAGATCGGACCATGGGTCTCCCTGGGTCGATCGGCCGTCTCAATCCCCAGGCCCTCACTGCCCCAGTGCCTCAAAGGTAGGCCGGAGCCACGACGGACTCCTCAACCCCCAAGCCCCAAAGATCGGCCGGGAGGTACGACCGGGCGCCTCAACCCTGGCTGCTCATCGCCGTCCGACGATGAGCAGCCACAGAAAGAACGGGCCACCGAGCAGTGCGGTCAGCACACCGACGGGAAGCTCGGCCGGGGCCATGATGGTGCGAGCCCCCAGGTCACAGATGGCGAGGAATGCTCCTCCTCCCAAGAGGCAAGCCGGAATCAAGACCAAGTGATCCGGCCCCACCCAGCGACGCAGGATGTGGGGCACGATGAGACCGACGAAGCCGATCGGCCCCGCTACCGCGACCAGCGCGCCGACCATCGCCGAGGTAACACCCAGCACCCCGAGT
>Ga0316187_10003723_pt1 | contig 13253 bp, 14 predicted proteins | sample CroRivburrow1_MG_FD_204927 | JGI IMG/M metagenome (GOLD analysis project Ga0316187, IMG submission 204927) | Coastal sediment microbial communities from Maine, United States - Cross River worm burrow 1 | ecosystem: Environmental > Aquatic > Marine > Coastal > Sediment | place: USA: Maine...
GTTACCGCTTCAACACGGCGTACACCGGCTGCAATACCAGCCTCGGAGAGAATGCGGAACGGGCCGATATCACCGGTTCTGGAAACATGCGTACCACCGCACAGCTCGGTGGAGAAACCTGCACTGACCACACGCACTTCATCGCCATACTTCTCGCCGAAGAGTGCCATTGCACCGGAAGCAATCGCCTCATCCTGCGTCATCTGACTGGTTTCAACAGCGTCATTGGCCCAGACAGCCGCATTGACCCTGGCTTCAATCTCAGTTTTCTCTTCAGTCGTAACAGGCTGATGATGTGAGAAGTCGAAACGCAGACGCTCGGCATTGACCAGAGAACCCGCCTGCTTCACATGCTCACCGAGCACGTCACGCAGTACCGCATGCATCAGGTGGGTCGCGGTATGGTTGCGGCGAATGGCATCACGGCGCCCGCCCTCAACACTAAAATGAGCCGTGCCACCGCTTGTGATAGAGCCTTTGGTTACTTTGCCCACATGAACAACAAGATCAGAAAGCAGCTTTTTGGTATCGAATACCGTGAATAGAGCATCGCCCACTGTGATTGTGCCGTTATCACCTACCTGACCACCGGATTCACCATAAAATGGCGTCTGGTTGGCAATCAGCCACCCCTTTTCACCCTCAGCCAAAGCATCAACGGCAGTTTCACCCTGAATCAAACCGGTAATCACGCCTTCAGCAACCAGAGTAGAGTATCCCAGGAACTCGGTTGGGCCATGTTTCTCACGCAGTTCATACAGTGCCTTCGGAATCGCAGACTCGCCGCTTCCGCCCCATGCCGCACGGGCACGTTTGCGCTGCTCTTCCATGCATACTTCAAAGCCATCCATATCGAGGCCGACATTACGGTTTCTCAGAATATCGGCAGTCAGGTCGGTGGGGAATCCAAATGTGTCGTAAAGGGTGAACAGTGTCTTACCCGGAATCGTGCCGCCTTCGCCCGCATCGTCGACAGCCTGTTCAACCAGCCGTAACCCTTTATCGAGCGTCTTGATAAAGCGCTCTTCCTCGATACGAACGACCTGCTCAATATTGGACTGGGCTTCAACCAGTTCTGCAAAGTGGTTACCCATCTCACGCACCAGTGCATCCACCAGCTTGTAGATAAAGGCATCGTTCATGCCCAGCAGACGCCCGTGACGGCAGGCACGGCGAAGAATACGGCGCAGTACAAAGCCGCGCCCCTCATTCGACGGCAACACGCCATCGGCCATCAGGAAGGATACCGAACGCAGATGATCGGCCAGCACCCTCAGAGATACATCCTGCTCACTATTCTCGCCGAACATCACACCGGTGACATCACAGGCTGCGGCAATCAGGTTTTTGAACAGATCAATCTGATAGTTGTCATGCGTGCCCTGCATGACTGCAGCCATGCGCTCAAGCCCCATGCCGGTATCAACCGACGGCTTCGGCAACGGGTTAAGCGTGCCAGCCTCATCGCGATCATACTGCATGAAGACCAGATTCCAGATCTCGACATAGCGGTCGCCATCTTCCTCGGGTGTGCCCGGAGGACCACCTGGAATGTGCTCGCCATGATCATAGAAGATTTCGGAGCATGGGCCGCATGGGCCGGTGTCACCCATTGACCAGAAGTTGTCCTTGGCACCGATTCTTGCAATCCGATCAGCGGGGACACCCACCTCTTTCGCCCAGATATCGTAGGCCTCATCATCCTCTTCAAACACGGTAACAAACAGGCGTGCCGGATCAAGTTTCATCTCAACGGTGAGGAACTCCCAGGCGTAAGCGATTGCATCTTTTTTGAAATAGTCGCCGAAAGAGAAGTTGCCCAGCATCTCAAAAAAGGTGTGGTGACGAGCGGTATGGCCGACATTCTCCAGATCATTGTGCTTGCCGCCTGCGCGGACACACTTCTGGCTGCTGGTAGCTGTCAGGTAGGGACGGGTCTCGTTACCGAGGAAGACATGCTTGAAAGGAACCATGCCCGCATTGGTGAACATCAGGGTCGGGTCACCATGCGGCACCAGTGAGCTGGAGGCGACCATCTCGTGCCCCTTGCCTGCAAAGTAATCGAGAAACTTCTTACGTATCTCCGATGTTTTCATTCCATTTCCTCATCTAACTCTAGATCAGCTTCATTCAACACACGCAGAATCGTAGCAGCATCATAGCCCTTGTTCCGCAAAAAACGGGCATGCCGCTGCCACACCCGCTCATCATTTCGTCGCAACCGCTGTGGATCACGACTATGCAGGAGCTCCCTGCATGCTTGTTCCGCATCAAATGAGGCTTGCGCCTCTTCCAATGCTGCCTGCAGTGCAGTCTCATCCACACCCTTCTGCGCAGCCTTTACCGCCGCCATCCATGGGGCTTCACCGCGCTGCATCCGGTATCTGAGGAATGCCTCGGCATAGCGCAAATCACTCAGGTAGCCGTAGCTCTTCAGCTCTTCAATGGCACTCTCTGCGGCAATTTCGTCAAATCCGCGCTGGGTAAGCTTGGCCTGAACTTCCGCCTCACAGTGCTCCCGGCGGGTCAGCATGCGCAGAGCCGCTGAGTAGGCCGCCTTAACGTCTACATTCATTGCGGACGGACGGGCAACCCTTTACTTGGCAGTCGATTTTTCCTTGGCAATCGCTTTTTCTTCCTTGCTGCCAATACCGAGATCGGTACGGACCTTGGCTTCAACGTCGGCCAGTATTTTAGGATTCTCTTTCAGATAGGTGATGGCATTGTCACGCCCCTGCCCGATCCGCTCAGTACCAATCGCATACCAGGCGCCGCTCTTTTTCACATGGCCATTGTCGACACCCAAGTCGAGCACCTCACCGGCGTGCGAGACGCCCTCGCCATACATAATGGAGAAGTGTGCCAGCTTGAACGGTGGTGCCATCTTGTTTTTCACCACCTTCACCTTGGTTTCGTTACCGAGAATCTCATCACCCTTCTTGATCGCACCGGTACGGCGAATATCGAGACGAACCGAGGCATAAAACTTCAGTGCATTACCACCGGTGGTGGTCTCCGGATTACCGAACATCACACCGATCTTCATGCGGATCTGGTTGATAAAGATCACCATGGTCTTGGATCTTGAAATTGAAGAGGTGAGCTTGCGTAGCGCCTGACTCATCAGACGTGCCTGCAGACCCATGTGCGAATCGCCCATGTCGCCTTCAAGCTCAGCGCGTGGAACCAGAGCCGCCACCGAATCGACAACAATAATGTCGAGTGCCCCGGATCGGGTCAGCATATCCACGACCTCAAGCGCCTGTTCGCCTGAATCGGGCTGTGAGACCAGCAGGTCATCAAGGTTCACACCCAGATTCTGTGCATAGGTCGGATCCATTGCGTGCTCGGCATCCACAAAGGCTGCTGTGCCGCCCGCCTTCTGTGCTTCGGCTACTGCGTGCAGTGCCAGTGTTGTTTTACCTGAGGATTCCGGGCCGTAAATCTCAATCACACGACCACGCGGATAACCGCCTATTCCCAGCGCGGCATCCAGTGCGATGGAGCCGGAGGATATGACATCCACATCCACCTTCGACTGATCACCCAGACGCATAATTGTGCCCTTGCCAAACTGACGTTCAATCTGGCTCAGTGCGGTATCCAGTGCCTTATCTTTATCGGACATATCTCTTCCCCTCAAAACTAAACTCTTCAAGCTTACGGTATTTTGCACCGTCCGGGTGCAGCGTGGATTGAAAAAGCGACAGACTCTCAGCACTCCACGTAAGCTTTGGAAACGGTGGCATTCCCGCCACCGTTCCGGCACTGATTGGTGCCGCAAACTCATTAGCCCGGGCCAACGTGATATGCCCCTTAAAGGGTGAAACTTTGGCCGAACGTTTGCGAACGGTAGCACGACCTGCACGCCTGCAACAACGTGCCATTTCTTTCAGCTCACCACTCCCTTCCAGATCATCAACACCAGCCCAGAGAACCCGTGGCTTTGAAAACTTTCGAAATGCTCCGAACTCTGTTGTTTTAAGCCAAATCGGGCCGTTCACGCCGGGCATTTCACCCTCGCGTCTGCGACCACTTCTGAGAGGTTCCTTGGTCGTACCCCGGACATACTCGGCCAGTGCTTCAGCGAGATCATCCACCTCACCACCCTCCACCTCACCGTAGAAGGCGAGAGTCAGGTGCCAGTTTTTGGTTGGTACATCGCGCCAGTCACCGGGAGGGAGCTGCATGGCTGCTTCCAGCCACCATGCATGAATCTCTTCGCTGATGGCGTAGGGAGTGTCCAGCGCCGCGAACAGTCTCACAGGCATCGTCTCACAGGAGGAGTTGCATCAGCCTTTGAAATCCCGAGCCAATAGAAAAAACTCACTCGATGCCTTGCGGCTGGCTGCCGGTTTGATATTTTTTATACTTCTGAACGCAACCCCCAGCTCACGCCGGAAACCGTCATACCCCTCGCCCATAAAGGTCTTCATCAGCAGTTCGCCACCGGGGCGAAGATGCGCTTTGGCAAAGTGGAGCGTCATCTCATTAAGGCCGATCATACGCATCTGGTCGACGAGCTTGTTACCACTCATCTCCGGTGCCATATCCGAGACCACCAGATCAATATTTCGTCCTTTAAGCGATGCATCCAGCGCCTTCTGTCCCTCCGGCGAATCGAAATCACCCTCAATCAGAGTGACGCCTTCAATCGGATTCATAGGCAGTAGATCGATACCAATAACCATGCCATCCGGCCCGAGTCGTCTGCTGATCTCTTCACTCCATGAACCCGGCGCACAGCCGAGATCAACCACGACACTGTTTTTCTTAATGATAAGGCCATGTTCATCAAGGATTTCGGTCAGTTTGAATACGGCACGCGAGCGCTTTCCCTCTCGCTGAGCCTGCTTCACATGGGGGTCATTGGCGTGGCGTTGAAACCATGCCGATGTCTTGCGGTCTTTTTTACTCTTGGACTGATTTGCCACTTAATCCTTCTCCCCATCGGGTTTGGAGCCCGTCTCTCTCTTCAGACGTTTGGAGATGTTTTTCTCATCATTGCTGAACAGAAACTTGCCCGAGAGCGTGCACCCCTTCATGCCGGGATCACACTTTTTTCCGGGAACCTTGCGGCAGTTCCCATCCATCTCATGCGGACAGCCCCAGCCACTCATGCTGAACCGCTCCGACTGCGGTCACGCTGCAGCTTCAGCCCCAGAAGAATAACGGGAAGCAAATGCCAGAAGAGATCGAAGATATCGATCGGCTTCGAGAGTGTTCCATCCATCAACATCTTCACCTTCTCAAGCAGGTGCGGCTCCGGCACAAACGGCGCCAGAGCCATAAACAGCGCCCAGACGATGAGCATCACATAAGGAATTCGATCCAGGAAAGCCATCAATCAATCCTTCAGTCGCCAGCCGATACGCCAGAGATACCAGCAGGTCAGCACGGTAGCGAGTGCAAAGCCGACAACAATGCCGATCGAAAGGAAGGGATCACTATCCCCTACGCCAAGGAAGCCGTGGCGGAAGCCATCAATCAGGTAGAAGAAGGGGTTGAAGTGACTCACCTGCTGCCAGATCGGCGGCAGTTGTTCGATGGAATAGAAGACGCCGGAGAGAAAGGTGAGCGGCAGAATGATGAAGTTGTTCACCATCGACATGCTATCGAAGTTCTCCGACCACATGCCGCCGATTAGCCCCATGCCACCCATAATGATACTGCCGCAGATGCCGTAGATCAGGATCAGGCCGAAGCTATGAATAGCGATATCGACAAAGGGAACCAGTACCAGCAGGAAGACCGTTGCCACAATCACAGCACGCAGCACCGCTGACGCCAGAAAGGCGATCACCATCTCCATGGCCGATAGTGGCGCCATCAACAGATAGATGTGCACATTCATCACCTTGCCGATGATGATCGAACTGGACGTGTTGGCGAACGCATTCTGTAGCATGGTCATCATCGCCAGGCCCGGTATCAGGAAAGTGAAATAATCCACCTCCATGCCCGGCACCTGCCGGTCACCCATCGCATAACGGAAAACGATCAGATAGAGGATCGCCGTCAGTGCCGGTGCTGCAACGGTCTGCATATTCACTTTCAGAAAGCGGTGGGTTTCGCGTTTGAACAGCGTCCATGTTCCGCGAAGGTTCATCGGGCTGCCTCCTCACGCGTCAGGCGCAGGAAGACATCTTCAAGGTCCTCCTGGCATACACCGGCATCAAGTGGTGGGCCGAAACGCTGCTGGGCTGCCTCATAGGCGTGATGGAAAGTCGACTGCTTAAGATCCATGCGGTTGAGCGTCAGGCAAAGCTGCCCCTCATGCATCCGCGGATTGAATTCGGAGAGCGCCTCTACATCCGCTGCACCAAGCTCCCATCCATCGCTGTAACGAAGCCAGAGATATGAGCCGGCAACCTCATGCATCAGCTTCTTCATACCACTGGATGTGATCACATTGCCCCGGTCAATAATGGCAACATGGTCGCAAAGCTCTTCCGCCTCCTCCAGATAGTGGGTGGTGAGAAGAATGGTTGTGCCGGATGCATTGAGCTCCCGCATGTAGTCCCAGAGACGTCTGCGAAGTTCAACATCAACACCGGCTGTCGGCTCATCAAGCACCACCAGTGGCGGCCTGTGCACCAGTGCCTGCGCGATCAGCAGACGCCTGCGCATGCCGCCGGAGAGTTGCCGCGTATTTTTATGGGCATGTTCGGCCAGCTCCAGACGCTCCAACAGCTCGTTAATCCACTTCATGTCCGGCTTCTGGCCATACAGGCCGCAAACCATGGAAAGCACTTCGCGCGGCGTAAAAAAGGGGTCAAATGCCACCTCCTGTGGCACCACGCCCATGTTGCCTTTGCACCAGAGCCGTTCGGAAAACATGTCATGGCCCAGAAACTCAATACTCCCGGATGTCGGCACGACCGTATCAGCCATGATATTGATCAGGGTGCTCTTACCCGCCCCGTTCGGACCGAGCAGCGCAAAGAAGCTCCCCTCCGGAACCGAAAGGGAGACGCCTTTGAGCGCCTCTTTGCCGTTGCTGTAGGATTTACTGAGCTGGTTAACGCTCAGTGCAGCCGAAGCCACTGCGCCAGAACTCATTATAGAACGCCGTAATAAAAACGGAGCCAGAAGGCCCCGAATTCACGAAATTCAGTAGAGCGTGCCATCAATACCCGGCGTTGTTGGCACAGCCGGCACCTGTCTCTGCAGGGGTAAAGGATTTACCACATCCGCATGAAGAGCCTGCATTGGGATTACGAATGACAAAAGATTCTCCATTGATCGAACTCTGGTAATCGACTTCAGCACCATTAATCAACTCAAGGCTCATCGGATCAACCAGCAGCTTAACGCCATGGCTATCAACGACTTCATCATTCTCCTTGATCTCATCATCAAAGGTAAAACCGTACTGGAAGCCGGAACATCCGCCTCCGGATACGAATATACGCAGGTTTAGCGCGCTATTATCTTCGCGCTCCAGCAGTCCTCTGATTTTGTCGGCCGCAGTGTCGGTTAGCGTTAGTGACATCGTTACCTCATCTTCACTTTTTAATCTATACCAGAATACTCCCTTTTTTTTCAAATCGACGCAAGTTGCACTTGCCACACTGGTGCTAAAGCAGACAATCAGGGCATGCGATTGATCTGCCTGCTATTTGTTATCTCAATGCTGTTTATCACAGCATGCAGCCCGGCTTCAGACACCATTCGTGAAACCCGCTTCATGATGGGCACGCTGGTTGAATTTACCATCCATGCTGCCGGGCAGGAGCAGGCACTATCCGCCATTGAGGCCGCAGGCAGCGAAATGCAGCGGATTGAAAACATCTTCACCATTTATGGTGAAGGCTCCAATCCGGTCAAAGCATTCAATCAATCGCCACCAGGGATGATGCAAAAGCTTCCTTCAGAGGTGGACTCTCTTCTGGACACCGCCCTGGGGATTGAAAAGAGAAGCAATCATGCGTTCAGTCCGACACTCGGGGCGCTTAACAGGCTCTGGGGATTTTCACAGACAGAAGCGCCAACATCGCCGCCATCAGATGAGAAAATCCACGCGTTCGCCAAAGCCTCCCTTGCATGCCTTCAACATGGTTCTGAAGAGCGTTTCTCCCGCACCACACCGCTCTGTGAGCTTGATTTCGGAGCCATTGCCAAAGGTTATGCCATTGAGCGGGGTATGGAGACACTTCAATCACACGGAATCAAGCATGCCATTATCAATGCAGGTGGAGATATCAAAGTGATCGGAACCCATGGTGAGCACCCCTGGAAAATCGGCATTCGACACCCGCGCAATAGTGGAGAGGTTATCACCACCATTGAGGCGGCTGGAGAGATCAGCATTGTCACTTCAGGCGACTATGAGCGCTATTACAGCTATCAGGGTCGACGTTATCATCACATCCTTGAACCGGAGAGCGGTATGCCGGCTACCAAGGCCCAAAGTGCTACCGTTATATCATCCAGTGCAACACTGGCCGATGCATGGAGCACAGCACTCTTTGTGATGGGGCGTGAAGGTTTGCCACAGATCAAAAAAATGGGCATGAACGCCATATTGGTCGACGGCAACGGCGAGATTCACTATTCAGAAAATGCCGAATCCCGCTTGCAGCCCTCTCGCTCGCCTCCTATGCTCCGTACATCAGATATGAAAACTGATCCTTAGGGAGGAATCATGGACGTCTCCGAGCTACTCGCATTTACAGTAAAAAACGGTGCTTCTGACCTGCACCTGTCATCGGGTGAGCCACCCATGATCAGAATCCATGGTGACATGACCCGTATCAAAATGCCGGAAGTTGGCGATCGTGAAGTGCAGTCGATGGTCTACGACATCATGAACGATACCCAGCGCAAGCTGTTTGAAGAGCATCTGGAGCTCGACTTCTCCTTTGCACTGGGGGATATCGCACGTTTTCGTGTGAATGTTTTTAATCAGAATCGTGGCATGAGTGCTGTATTTCGTGTGATTCCGACCGAAGTATTCACACTGGATCAGCTCAAATGCCCTGACATCTTCACGGATATTGCCATGACGCCTCGCGGCATCTGCCTTGTTACCGGTCCGACAGGTTCGGGTAAGTCGACCACGCTTGCCGCCATGGTGGACTACCGGAACCAGAACGAAAAAGGCCATATCCTGACCATTGAAGACCCTATCGAGTTTGTTCACCGCTCAAAGAGCGCACTGGTCTCCCAGCGTGAGGTCGGGCCGCATACCCACTCCTTTGCCAATTCGTTGAAAAGTGCGTTGCGTGAAGATCCAGATGTCATCCTGGTTGGTGAGCTGCGTGATCTGGAAACCATCCGTCTCGCCCTCACCGCGGCTGAGACCGGCCACATGGTGTTTGGCACCCTGCATACCTCATCCGCACCAAAAACAATCGACCGTATCATCGACGTGTTCCCAGCTGCAGAGAAGGATATGGTGCGAGCTATGCTCTCCGAGTCCCTGCGTGCTGTGATTTCTCAAACGTTGATGAAAACTGCCGATGGTAACGGGCGTGTCGCTGCCCATGAGATCATGTTGGGAACCCCTGCCATCCGTAACCTGATTCGTGAAAATAAGGTGCCGCAGATGGTATCTGTGATGCAGACCTCTCTACGCGAAGGCATGCAAACGCTCGACTCAGACCTTCAACGATTGGTGAAATCACGTAAAATCTCGCAACAGGCGGCCCTTGAAAAGTGCCAGAACAAGAAGCTGTTTGGCGGCGGCGCCGTTTAATAGTCGAAGTCGTATAAGGAGCAACAGATGAGTGCCAATGAACCGCAAAGACTGACAATCAAGCAGCTGTTGATGATCATGGTCAAGAAGGATGCATCAGACATCTATATCACTACAGGCCTGCCTCCGGCCTACCGGATCAACAGTGTTGTGATGCCGCTGAAGCAGGAGCCGCTCAACTCCGTGCAGTGTGAGCAGCTGGCCAACTCCTGCATGAGCGAAAAGCAGCGGGCCGCATTTGCAGCAGATTATGAGATGAATCTCGCCCTATCCTATCCGGATCTGGGTCGTTTCCGTGTCAACATCTTCCGCCAGATGGGCTGTGTCGGCCTGGTGATTCGTCAGATCAAAACCGAGGTTCCCACACTCGAAGGACTTGGGCTTCCGGAAATATTCAAGGATATCGCTATGGCAAGCCGTGGCCTTGTCATTATGGTCGGTGCCACAGGCTCGGGAAAATCAACATCTCTCGCCGCACTGATCGACCACAGGAACTCATCGCAGGCGGGCCACATCATCACCATTGAAGACCCTGTTGAGTTCGTGCATAAGCACAAAAAGTGTGTCATTACACAGCGCGAGGTCGGCACGGACACCCATGAGTACAAACAGGCGCTGAAAAATACGCTACGACAGGCACCCGATGTCATCCTGATTGGTGAAATCAGGGACAGGGAGACCATGGAGCACGGGCTTGAGTTTGCCGAAACGGGCCACCTCTGCATGGCAACACTGCATGCCAACAATGCCAATCAGGCGCTTGAACGTGTCCTGAACTTCTTCCCGGAAGAGGTACATCCGCAGGTACGCCTCAATCTGGCCCTGAACCTCAAAGGCATTCTCTCCCAGAGGCTGGTCAAGACCATCGATGGAGGACGCGTGCCCGCCATTGAGGTGCTGATCAATACGCCTCGTATTGCTGATCTGATCGACAAATGGGAGATCGGCGAAATCAAGGAGTCAATGGCTGCAGGTAAAAACTACGGCATGCAGACTTTCGACCAGCATCTTCTGGAGCTCTGGAAACAGGGGGTAATTGCTGAAGATGAGGCGCTGAAGAATGCAGACTCGGTTAACGACCTGCGTCTGAAGATGAAAATGTCAAAACTGGAAGACAACGAGAGCGGTGGCGATATTGACGAACTGGTAAGCAGTTCAACGTCTAACCTGAAAATCTGATGGCTGACTGGCAACTCATAGACGACTTGCTGCTTGCGGCACATAAACATGCTGCATCGGATCTGCTTGTACGAACCGATGACCGCGTACGCATGCGAATTAACGGCTCGGTCGTAACGATTTCGCCCGACAAGGTTTCTGAACCTGACCGGGAACAGGTCATCGAAATGATCAAGCACCTGATCAGAGATGTCCCTGGATCATCCGACATTGAAGCGATCAAAAGTAAGGATTTTCACTATTCACTGGAGAATGTTGCCCACTTCCGTGTACATGTGATGCGAACCAACAACAGCTTTGGAATTGTGGCACGTATTATTCCGCAGAAAATACCAGGCTTTGATGAGCTGCGACTACCACCGGTAATCCGGGAGATCAGTAGCCACCGCAACGGTCTCATTCTGATGGCTGGAGCCACTGGTTCCGGAAAAAGTACGACACTGGCCGCTATTCTGGACCATATTATTCAACACAGGCCTGTTCATGTCGTCACCCTTGAAGACCCGATCGAGTACCGCTACAGCACGACCCGTAAAGGAACCGTCTGCCAGCGTGAGCTGGGGCTTGATGTGATGACCTATGCACAGGGACTCAATGATGCCATGCGTGAAGCGCCGGATATTATTGTGGCAGGTGAGGTCCGTGACAGGGACACCATTCAGCTAGCCCTTCAAGCCTCGGAGACCGGCCACCTTGTCACTGCGACGGTGCATGCGACCACCGCCATCGGCACCATGCAGCGTGTCATGTCCGCTTTTAACCTGAATGAGCAGGATGCCATTCGTGAACGTCTTTCAGAGAATCTTCGAGCCATTATCGTTCAGAAACTGTTACCAAAGAAGGATGGCAAAGGTCGTACTGCGGTTCTGGAAGTGATGATCAGAAATTCGGTAATTAAACACTTTATTCTTGATCCGGATCGCTGGCGCGAAATTCCCAAAGCAATGGAAGAGGGCTCGGTACTTTACGGTAGCCAATCATTTGACCAGCATCTGCAGCAGCTGGTGGAGTCGGATCAGGTTGAGTATGAAGAGGCACTCTCCAACGCCTCATATCCTGAAGATTTCGCCATGCGTTTGGGTAGAGAGTAACCACACACCTTAACGAAGATTATGTAGCGCCGCTTTCGCCCGCTTCATGCCTGCCCTGATATCTGACCTGTCCGGAGTCCCCGTCGACTCCAGATGCATCATATCACCAAACTGAACCGAAGCCCTGCTCCGCTTCAGCAGCCCCTTCCAGATATTGATATGGTCAAACGGCCAGACGCCGGTGATACGAAATGGCAATAGAGGAGCCCCTGTCTCCAGCGCCAGCATGGCTGCCCCTGGCAGGATGCGCTTAAGCGGGACTTCAGGGTTGGCAGCCCCTTCAGGGAAAATGCAGAGCACTCCACCCTGCTGGAGTACATCAATGGCTTCGCGCAGAGCATGTCGATTTGCCCCCCCCGGACTGACAGGGATCGCACCAACCATATTGAAAAACCACTTCATTCCGAGCATGCCATGGTAATACTCCCGAGCCATCAAAAAGCACAACGGACGATCCATCGATGCCTGCACCAGAAGCGGATCAAGTCCACAGCGGTGATTGCCGATTAAAATGAGTGGCCCGTCCGGGAGTTTGATATTGTTAGATTCGAGCCGGTGCCAGTGACGGCAGAAAAGCCTGTTCAGCCAGCGAAGAAAGGAGTTCGGTCCAGCTTGCTGTTTCAAACCCTTAGGGCTCGTAACAGCCCTGCAGCTTTGTGGTGAGTCTCTTCGAGTTCGGAAGCAGGGTCAGAATCAGCAACAATACCAGCACCTGCCGCCCAGTGGAGTTCGCCACGATAGTGCCAGAAGGTGCGGATTAGAATATTCATGTCAGCACTCCCATCCCAGCCGACATAGCCGATACCGCCGGTATAGGGACCACGGGCCTGCTCCTCCAACTCATGAATGATCTCCATACAGTGAACCTTGGGACATCCTGTAATCGTGCCACCTGGAAACATTGCCCTGAATACGTCCACCACATCCATACCCTCAGTGAGATGCCCGCGGACATTGGAGACGATATGCTGAACTGTGCTGTAACGTTCAACACTCATACGTTCATTGACTTCAACACTTCCCGGCCTGCAGACACGACCAAGATCATTACGCTCCAGATCAACCAGCATAATATGCTCGGCCTGCTCCTTGTCGGAGAGCAACAGCTCTGTTTTAAGAGAGTCATCGTCATCCCCCTCTCCACGCCTGCGCGTACCGGCAATGGGACGGGTTTCAACCACGCCATCAGAAGAGAGCGAAAAGAGTCGCTCTGGAGATGCGGAGATAATATAGAGGGGATCCGCATCACTTCCGGCCTTCACGAAACAGGAGAAGGGTGCCGG
>Ga0316187_10003725_pt1 | contig 13252 bp, 12 predicted proteins | sample CroRivburrow1_MG_FD_204927 | JGI IMG/M metagenome (GOLD analysis project Ga0316187, IMG submission 204927) | Coastal sediment microbial communities from Maine, United States - Cross River worm burrow 1 | ecosystem: Environmental > Aquatic > Marine > Coastal > Sediment | place: USA: Maine...
CGGGCTTTTTAACTGGCCGACCTCCCTTCTGACCTGGGATGTGCTGGTGCTCAACGGCTATCTGGTCCTGAACCTGATCGTGCCGTCTTATATCCTTTTTTGTCATTACCACAATCGCAAACCCGATGCAAAAAAATATCTGCCGTTTGTTTTCCTATCGATTTTCTGGGCCTTCGGCATCCACCTGGTAACAGCCTTTTTATATCAGGGCCTTCCGGCCCGGCCTTTCTGGAACAATCCTCTGATGGGCCCCCGGTTTCTGGCTTCCGCTTTTGCAGCCGGCCCGGCTTTGATCACCGTGGTATTGATCATAATTCAATCCACCACTTCATTCAGGGTAGAAGAGCAGATCTTCAATAAAATCCGGCGAATTGTGGTGGTTGCGGCCATCATTAATTTGATTATGCTTTTTTCGGAGGTTTTTAAAGAGTTTTATCTTCCCACCCATCACAGCCAGCCTGCGATCTACCTTTACTTCGGTCTCGACGGCCACACGGCCCTGGTGCCATGGATCTGGACCGCCATCGTCATGAACCTACTGGGCACCCTGACCCTGGCCTTTAACCCGGGCAAAAACAAACCCGTCGTGCTGGTTCCGGCCTGTATCCTGCTCTTTCTGGGGATCTGGGTTGAAAAAGGCATCGGGTTGATTGTCCCGGGTCTGGTCCCGTCACCCCTGGGGGAAATTGTCGATTACGCACCCAGCTGGGTGGAAGTCGGCGTGACCCTGGGCATCCTGGCCCTCGGTGTCTTTGTGGTCTCCGTGCTTCTCAAACCGGCACTGATCATCGAACAACGATTCGAAGCGGAGGCCCATTAAAATTAGCCGATAGCTCATAGCTGATAGTTTAGAAGGGTGGATATCTTTTTTACTATGAATCAAGAGCTCTATGTCTGCGGTTTATACTGCCTTGTTGAACACCGCGTAATAAAAAATAAATGTGAAATCCCGCCTCAGTTGGCGGGATCGTTGGACGTAATCTGGGGATTTAAAGCCACTTCTGATCCATTCTTTTATCTGTATATATTGCGATATAAAGAGTTCTAATCGCAATCGTCTTGTTCACTGCTAATAGTGGGCTAAAACACCATCAAGTATTCTATGGGTTCCATTGACTCGATTGACTCTGTGTTTATTTTGGTGTAACCGTATTAATATCAGGAAAACTTAAATTTAAGCATATTTTAGTTGACCCGACTCTGCTGAGTTCATCGCAGGCTGAACGCTGAACCCCTACCCGGAACCTCGGAACCCTGAACTTTTGAACCTATGAACCCTATCCAAAGGAAGGTACCTCCATGGGAATAAATGCCAAAACCAAGATCGATGAGTTGTTGAAACAATACCCCTTTTTAGAAGATTTTTTAATCACCCTCTCACCCAAGTTCAAGGGGTTGAAAAATCCCATCATGCGCAAAACCATGGGCAAGGTGGCCACCCTGGAGATGGCAGCAAAGATCAGCGGACTGAACCTTGACGCGTTGATAACATTACTGACCACTCAGATTGAAAATCAAGGTGGCGGCGTTGACACCTCAGGCGAGGCCGCTTCCACCTCTCAAGGTGAACCTTTGACGGATCCCCGGGAACGACAGGCCGCCCTCAAGGGAATCATAAAAGATCTCCACGACGGCGGAGACATGGAGGTTCTCAAGCAGCGCTTCAAAGATCTGATCCAGGGTGTCGAAGCCCCCGAAATTGCCAAAATAGAACAGGAACTTATGAATGAAGGCATGCCCGCCGAAGAGATCAAGCGGCTTTGCGACGTGCATGTGGAAATCTTCAAAGAGGCCCTGGAAGAGCAGGACCGGCCGGATCCGCCTCTGGGTCACCCGATTCACACTTACATGAAAGAAAACCGGGCTTCTGAAAAAATCATGAGTGAAACCAGTATGCTCATGGGTCTGCTGGGCCAGCCGCCCACACCTGCAGCCTTTGAAGAGCACCGCCAGGCGCTGGGGGAATTCATCGAACAGTTGTCGGAAATCAACACCCACTACACCCGCAAGGAAAACCAGCTTTTCCCCATGCTGGAAGCCCACCACTTCACCGGCCCTTCCCAGGTGATGTGGTCCATTCACGATGACATCCGGGCCCAAATGAAACAGGCCCGGGAGGCGTTTGCCGGCAGTGATCCCGAAAAAACCGTAACTTCCCTGAAGGAAGCCATCCAGGCCATTCGGGACATGATATACAAGGAAGAGCACATCCTGTTTCCCACCAGCCTGGACATGCTCACCGACAGTGAGTGGGTCAAGGTCAAAGAAGGTGAGCCAGACATCGGTTTTGCCTGGGTGGTGCCCGATGAAGGCTGGCCCGATGAAATTCTGAAAGAAACCGCGGCAACCGCCCCCGAACCGGAAGAGATCGTTCAGGATGTGGCCGGAGCGCTGGGTCTGGACACCGGACGGATGACCCTGGAGCAGATCAATCTGGTTCTGACTCACCTGCCGGTGGACTTGACCTTTGTCGATGAAAACGACCGGGTGGCCTACTATTCCGAAGGACCGGAGCGAATCTTTCCGCGCAGCCCGGCCATCATCGGCCGGGAGGTGCGCAACTGCCATCCTCCCAATAGTGTTCACATGGTCAACAAGATCCTGGACGCCTTCAAATCCGGCTCCAGGGACTCGGCAGCATTCTGGATCGAACTGGGCGGCAAATTTATCTACATCCGCTATTTCCCGGTTCGGGATGCCAACGGACACTACCGCGGATGCCTGGAGGTCAGCCAGAACCTGACCGAAATTCGCAAGCTGGAAGGGCAAAACCGCCTGCTGGATTGGGAATAAAAAATTTTTAAAACCACTGGATGCCTCACTCATTGAATATCTGAACTGGGGGCATTGCTTTCTTAATTATTGCCGAGATCAACTATTTTTTTGATTCTCTCCAGAATAATTGATCGTCGCGCCTGGCTTGCCTGATCAGGCAATAGGTGACCCGGTAAGGCTTCCAGGAAGATTTCATTTTCCAAAAATCCCTTCAATGATTTAATTATGAAATCTTTCAGATTCGCTTCTGAGTTTTTGATATCCTCTAATATCTCGACTCGTCCGTTAATTAAATAGATGATGTCCTCCATATCATGGCTTGCGAGATAATCTTCTCTTCCACGACCAAAAAATGCATCAAGCTTTGTCCCTAAAAAATAGGGTGCCGTAGTGATTTGAATTTCCAAATCTCGCTCCAATTCAATTGTTACTGAATTGTTTATTGCCGCCAGATACCATCTATTTGAGAAACCGAGGATATTCTCATCTGTCGGCATTACATCAACAATAACGTCGTTTATGTACCAGCGACAAATCGGGTCATCTTTTTGCATTTTCTGGAAAAAGCCCAATTCTCGCAGCGTCTTTTCCAGCTGATGATACTCCACTCTTGAAGCAACTTCGACAATTATATCGACATCTTTTGTTGCTCTTATTTCGGGTTCTGCTTTGTCTGTTATGTGGAAACCTGTCGCAGATCCACCAAGAAAAACTGCTTTTGGCCTGAGCGGGCCAAGCCCTATAGCGACTTGCTTTATCATCTCAATGTTAATCGAATGTTGCTTCATTTTATTTTATTTCAAAATTCTTGATTGGATTTCCTTTTCGGCGATTTTCCTTTCACGAGCCCTGCCATCACGAATGGCATCGACGAGGGCAAGCAATTCATAAAGTTCAGGATCGACTTTACAGGCATGGGGAATCGAGCTGTATAAAGGTGAAAATTCATAACCGCGCACTTGTCCTTCCGGATCGGGCCAAACCGGTGGCGGTTCATCGGTCTGCATAATAAGCTCTTTTAAGGGTGAGGCAGCATAACCTGTTGGTATTCCACGAGTAATTCCACCGCGATCCGGCGGATAAGCATATTTAACACCATGTATTATGAATTCGAGTAAGTTGCTTTTAACAGGAGTTTTTCTGTGTGAGTCCATGAGCTTAGCAGCAACGGCCCGCTTGACGCCGGCATGAACTTCTGAAGCACTCATAGACAACTCATATGATAGAGCCGGATAAGACCATTCAGAGCCGCCCCGGACTACCAGCTTTAACATAATAAAAATATCTTGCGGTTTTAGTATCATGATTTTATTCTATTCGCGAATCGCGAATAACGCAAGCGTTATTTTTCAAATTTATCGTCCAGGGTGATAGTTAATTTTGTGATTATAAGTATTCACTTGACATTTGCCAAATACATATTATGCTATTAGCATATATTGTTAATGGCAAACAAATGGTTCTTTGAGGAAATGCAAATGGCTCAGAAACAACTGGTTAACCGTTCACGACAATCCTTTACACGCCTGGCCCGATTTTTCAACCAGCTGATGCGCGAACAGCTGGGGTGCGGGCCAGTTACGGTGCAGCAATGCTATACGCTGGAGGCTTTAGCAGACGGTCCCCTTTCTATGAAAGAATTGGCCGCCGAAGTAGCCCTGCACCAGAGCACCCTGACCCGGGTGGTGGATAAGCTTGAGAAACAGAATCTGGTTCAGCGAACAAGAAAGTTGGACAACCAGCGCAGTGTCGAGGTAAGACTGACAGATGCAGGCAAACAAACCTATTTATTTTTGGATGCTGCCGGCTCGCAGATGATTTCCGATTTGCTGGATCTGATTCCCAAAGAGCGCCGGGGTGCCATCGTGGACGCCATGGAAGAACTGGCAAATCTATTCAATCCCAATAATGAAGCCTTTCAGGAGCTTCTGCAGGGGTGCCGTTGCGGCATATTCAATGAAACTGCGATAAAAACCAAGTAAAGGGAGAGACTACCTATGGCTGAAAAAGTTAAATCAGCAGATGAACTGGTGAATCGCATGATTCAGTTGGCTGAAAGTAAATATAACTGCAGCCAGATCATGATGGTTCTGGCCCTGGAACAGGAAGGCCGGGAAAACTCGGAGCTTGTCAGGGCCATGTCCGGTCTGGGTGACGGCTGCGGCTTTTTCCAGGAAACCTGCGGCATCATGACCGGTGCGGCCAGTATCCTAGCCTGGTATGCCGGCAAGGGTGCCGATAATGAAGAGGAGTCGGAAAAGCTGCTGCCCATGCTCGAAAATTTTGGCGATTGGTTCCGGCAGGAAATCGGCGCCAGATATGCCGGTACCCGCTGCAACGAAATCGTCGGTGATCTGGTGGGAACACCCGACGGTAAGCAAATTTGCGGATCGATTATCTTTCAAACCTTTGGCAAGGTGAATGAGATTCTGGCAAGCAATGGTTACGCGTAAACCATTAAACGACCTTCTGGGGCAAAAGGTAGATTATACCTGTGTACCCAAGCCTGAAGCTATATCTTGGAAGGTTGGAATACTGGAATGATGGAATGGTGGGTCATAAAAAAAGACGTTATCAATTGTATTTTGTATAAATTTGAAAGATTTCCGGAACCCGCTGCCCATTATTCCAATATTCCATTATTCCTAAGACATCAAATAGTTGAAAGGTACCCTGAATAATAAGAGGAATAAAGGAGAAAAATGTGGAAGCAAGAGTCCCTCAGAGTGAAATCCCCGGCGTATATGATTCATTATCCAAAACCTATGATATCTGGGGCAAACTGGCCGAGACCCGGGCGCGCAACCGGGCCATTGACTTGGCGGATATTAAGGACGGTCAGAATATCCTTGAAGTTGCGGTGGGCACGGGATTGGGATTTTATGAAATTGTGCAGCGCAACCCCAATGGAACCAATACCGGTGTTGATATCTCACCGGGCATGTTGCAAAAAGCCAAAAAAAGCCTTGGCAAATTAACGGCCGCCAATTATGAATTAAGGATTGGAAATGCCTTTAGTCTTGAAGAGGAAACCGGGAGCTTTGATTTGCTGGTCAACAACTATATGTTTGACCTGATTGCTTTTGATGATATGGATACCATCTTAGAAGAATTCAAACGTGTCCTCAAAAAAGGGGGAAAATTAATTCTGGTGAATATGACCGCAGGAGAATCCTTGGGCTCAGGAATTTACAGCCTGATTTACCGGATATCACCCAAATTATTCGGCGGTTGCCGCAGTGTACAGCTATCCGACAAATTGGAAAACCATGGCTTTGAAGTCAAATCCCGAGAATACTATCAGCAATTGTGGTTTCCTTCGGAGGTCATCCTGGCCTGCAAGTAAATTCTTTTCGGAACTATAACCAAGAATATAGTAATCCCAGGGTTGAGCAGAAACCATGAATCTAACAATCGTGGAGCACTGGAGTGATGGAGTATTGGAGTGTTGTAAAAAGATATCCAGCTTTTCAACCAATACTCCATCACTCCAATAATCCAACTCTTCGAAATCAATCTAAAATGATAAACACCCGGTGGTTTAGCCTTCTTATCGGTTAAAAATCCGCTCTTTTTTTTGTTGACATCAATTCTTACCTCTTGTATCCCATATCCCAAGGTGCCCAATAGGGCTTAATAGGGAATCCCGTGTAAATCGGGAGCGGTCCCGCCGCTGTAAACGGAGACGAAATTTGCAGGATACCACTGCTTGGTTCTAATCAGGTGGGAAGGTGCAAAGAGTAGATTGATCCGAAAGCCAGAAGACCTGCCTTCAACCATATCTATGCCTCTGCGCGGAAATAGGTCTGCATAGAAATCACTGCCAAAGGGTCAAGTAAACTGGGTGCAACCCTTCGAGAGCATCATTCTCGAAGGGTTTTTTATTTCGGCGGGACTGACAAAAAATGCGACAGGAGGATATTGTTATGAAGTCAGGAGTAATTATTTACGTGGCCGGAAGTGCACCGCAAGACTGGACCGAAGATGATGAGACCCGCATTAGAAGCTCAGAGTCTCACGCCGATTTGATTGAAATTATAACCACCAGAACGGGACACATCGATGTTCTTGATGCCTGGCGGGCTTTGCTGTCAAAAGGCATGGCCCACATAATCTGTAAAATGGCAGTATTTAGAGAATCAGGCGAAATTGAATATACAGGCAAAGAGTTAAGATTGTGCGGCTAAATTTGATCTTTGCAACTCATTATGGGCACAGAAAAAAAATAAATTGAGATCTTAAAAGTCCAACTCTATAAAGCAAATGCGAGAGGAGCACCTTCTATAATGAAATTATTTCGATTGATATGTTTGCTATGGCTTGGCTTGACAATCTTCATATCCTAATTCTTACACCTATGACATCACCGACAAGTTTTCAATCGGCGGGGTTCTATCCGGTGCCTATCAGTATCAGTGGGTGGATGGTGAAGATAATAAGGGCCGCGGCGCTATTCCCTTCCAGCCGGAGTTCAGCTTTCAGCCCACCGAGCAGGATGAAATTTTTGCAGGCTTCGGTTTTGCAGCCGGCAACGGGCTCAACGGTGTCACGGACTTAAACCTGGCGCCCTGGGCCGCCGACCTGGAAGATGACGTCAAAGACATCAACGGCCGTAATCGGGACTACCTGCTGACCGTCTGGTACAAGCACACCTTTGAATTCGGCAAAAGCAATGCCCTGGGCCTGACCGGCGGCATCATCGATTCGACAGCATACGTGGATGAAAATGCTTTCGCCAACGATGAGTACACTCAGTTTATGAATGAGGCCCTGGTGAACGGACCAAATGGCTTTGCCCCCTCCTATGATATCGGCGGGGCAGTGGAATGGGAACTCGGCAGCTGGGCTATCAAAGGTGTCGGCATGAATATCGGTGAAAACGACGACGGCAATAATTATAACTTTTTTGCAACCCAGCTCGGTTATAAGGTGAACACATCTCTGGGAGAAGGCAACTACCGTTTAATCGGCCAGGTCACCAGCAAACAATTTTTAGACGAAAACGGCGACAAGGAAAAGCGGATGTGCGCTTTCATTTCATTTGATCAGGAGCTGGGCGACATCTTCGGGGCCCGGGTTTATGATACGCTTTTTTCGGGAGGTCTGAACCTCACCGGCAATTGGTATGGACGCGAGGACGACAACATCGGCATCGGCTACGCCTATCTGAACGGTAAAAACGACTTCGACTACACGCAGGTTGCCGAGGTTTACTGGCGGTTTGTGCTCAATGATTATTTTGCCGTCACAGCCGATTTGCAGTACATGCAGGACAAATACGACGTGCCGGGAATGGACGACGCGGAAGGGATTATCGGCGGTATTCGGATGACGACTGAATTTTAGCAATCGTCAGCTGATACCCCAAGTTAAAGCCAATTGGGTGTCGTTGGTTAATATTTATAATCAAATTTTTACTAGGGCGGCCATAATTATTTAAACATGGCCTAATGCAGTTTCAATATTAGATTCACAAAGGAGATTTCACAGATGAAAAAACATTTTATAGTTTCGTGCCTGGCTATTTTGTTAGCCTTCTGCCTGTGCACCTCTATCATGGCAGGCGGACACGGTAACAACGCGCCTAAAAAAGTGGGGATCTTGCTGGCCGCATTTGGATCCAGCGTACCCAGTGCCCTGGTGTCTTTTGAAAATATTGATAAAAAAACTAAGGCCGCTTATCCAGAAATACCCATCCGCTGGGCCTATACATCTCACATTATTCGCAAGAAGCTGGCCAAACAGGGTAAACATTTAGACTCAGCGGCGGTGGCTCTGGCGGAAATGCAGGATGAAGGATTCACCCACGTAGCGGTGCAATCGCTGCACACCATCGGCGGTGCCGAATATCATGATCTACGCCGTATAGTGGGCGCCTTCAAGGTGATGGGTGGATTCCAGAGCGTCATATTGGGATATCCTCTTCTGGGCACCCAGCAAGACATGCAGCGCACGGTGGATGCGATACTGAAAACCATTCCCCCAAACCGCAAGGAAAACGAAGCCGTAGTATTAATGGGCCATGGCACCCATCATCCAGCCAACGCGTTCTACGCCGCCCTGATGTTCCAGCTGCAGCTCAAAGACCCCAACATTTTCGTCGGAACGGTTGAGGGTTATCCTGGGATCGATTTGATCAAGGAACTGCTGCTGAAAAAGGAAATCAAAAAAGCCTATTTGATGCCCTTTATGTCTGTTGCCGGTGACCATGCTAAAAATGACATGGCCGGTGATGAGGACGATTCCTGGAAGGCTATTTTAACAAAAGCCGGAATTCAATGCGTCCCGATTCTCAAGGGTACCGCTGAATATGATGACTTCGTTGACATCTGGGTCGATCACCTCAGGGAGTCGCTGAGCCATTTTGAATAATACTCGCACTGCAGGCTGGTCCGACAGAGCGCAAGCAATATGTCCTTCTTGGGTTCTATTTAGTGGGAAAAATCATATTATTTATACAGCACATCTAGGGGACGTTGTTTCCTAAATTGAATTGTTTGGTGCCAGATGTTAATTGGTCAAGTTATTCAACCTGGGAAACAACGTTATCCCCTAAGTTCTGAATCTTTTTGCTTGACACATAAAAGCGTATCCCTTAGGATACCACAAAGTAGCAAGATGGCGGCATTTTCAGCCATAGCCGGAGCGGATCCTTAAACATCGAATTGAAAAGGAACAGCGCTCTGAGAGCAATCAACAAACATATCATCATCTGCCTGGCTTTAGCAGGCACACTCCTCTTTTTATTTTTCGGTTCCCTGGCCAAAGCAGCAGATGAGTACAACTGTCTCATGTGCCACAAACATCGGCTTATCGGCCGAATCGATGAAAACGGCAAGAGATGGAACTATAATGTTGATGAAGCAATTTACAATCACAGCGTTCACCGCAAAATTGAATGCCGTGACTGTCATACCTACATTACCAAAATTCCTCACGATCCCGTCACCGAAGTCGTCAATTGCGCCAATCAGTGCCATATAAAACCGCCGTTTGCTCAGGAAAAATTTTCCCATCAAAAAATTATCGATTTATACAACCAGAGCGCTCATGGGATTAAACCCACAGATTCTGAAGCGTTAAAGCAGGCCAAGCCCTACTGCAAATATTGCCATTCGAATCCATTGTACTTCCGCATATCTGAAGAGAGAGTTGCCTACGGGGAAACCTTGCGCCGCTGTTTTAACTGTCACCCACAAAGCGGCGTCATTCAGGCCTATATACATATGACCCATCGGCTGCGCAAGAAGACCTCCCGGTCATCCAAGGAAATCGTAGAATTATGCGCCAAGTGCCATCAGGACACTGCCCTGATGAAAAAGCTCAAGGTTTCGGCAACGGCCCAGGATGCGGTGGAAACCTATAACCAGTCGATCCACGGCAAACTGGTGCGATTGGGTTCCCAGAAAGCTGCCAACTGTATCAGCTGCCATGCTTCCAGCGGCCTGCATGATATTAATAAAAAAGACGACAAACGGGCCACCATTTATAAAGAAAACCTAATGAAGACATGCCAACAATGTCACGCAACACCAACCAACTGGTTCGCAGGGATTGCCGTTCATCCAAAAGCGGAACACAAGGAGAGCCGGATTGTTTTCTTTATGAGCATTTTCTTGAGATTGTCCCTGTATGGCGCGGTTCTCAGTATGGTGGGCCTGATGCTGTTTGAAACCTTCGGGCGGCGCAGAGACGGAATTAAACTGGTGCTGAGAAACGGTACGACCTGGCGAGGCCAATCAAAACCCGGATCCAAAAAGGCAAAATAAAAAACGATATGGCGACATCTTCTGAAACGGTTTCGGAAACAATCGCGATTCCCGCCAAGGGAAAAGCGCGCTCAGACGAATACTTTACCTATGTTGAAGGGGTGGGGTCCATCCCGCGGGATATCTATAAACACGTGCAATCGGATCCCCTGGGTGATCTGCCGCGCTATTCCGTTCACATAGTGATTCAGCACCTGCTCATTTTCATAACATTTATGTTCCTGGTCGCCACGGGATTGCCGATATATTTCAGCGATGTCTTCTGGGCCCCCGCAGTCATATCGTTTTTTGGCGGGATCGACACGGCCAGGCTCATTCATCGAATCGCGGGATTTACGATGATGTTCGCCGCGGCCTATCATGTTGTCACCATCGTTGGCGGAACCCTGCGCAAAATCTTCAGCCATGAATTTGATTATAAAAGGACCCAGATTCCCCGGCTGAAGGATCTTTACGATCTCGTCCATGATCTCAAGTATTTCCTGGGCATCGCGCCTTATCGGCCCAAAATGGAAAAATTCATGTACAAGCAAAAGCTTCATTATCTGGCCATTATCTGGGGCAGTCTTGTCTTGATCGCCGCCGGATCGGCCCTTTTGTTTCCCGATTTAATGGCCAGGTTAATCCCGGGCACGCTGGGCAAATTATTGCCCCAGGGGCTGATCGGCGAAGAATCATATTCTGCATTTTTCCAATCCCTGGCCAGATTGATGCACGCCGATGAGGCGGTGATGGCGCTGATCGTCGTGGCTTTCTGGCATTGGTCCAACGTGCACCTGGTGCCCGGCAGATTCCCCATGCAGTGGACTTTTTTAACCGGCCGGATCACCCGGGAGCATCAGATAGAAGAACATTTTTTAGAATACCTCAATAACCTCAGGGAAATTCCCGAGGAAAGAGAGTATATGCGAAATCTATTGACAGAACTGGAAATCGAATCATCGCCGGAAGTGCCGCCCCCCGACCGGCAGGCTTCTTCACCGCAACAAGAAGAAGCCGGACCCGAAGATAAGCCATGATTTTTGGAGGATATTGATTTTGCCGGGAGCACCCAAAAGATTGAATCATCCTTTGATAGCCTATTTTATCAGCTTAATATTTATGGTGCTTACCTTTGTCATATTGTTGGGTGTCGTTTACCATCTCACGATCTCCCACCACGGACCCGGACTTCTGCGGCCGCTGTTGGCCCGGCACGAGCAGACCACCAAATCGGAAATCCTCGATGAAGCCCGGCGTAGCGAGGAATTTGAGCAACACCGGCATTTCCACAATGTTGCGCCGGAATACCCGCAGCCACCCGAGAATATGCGTTCCGTTTGTTTCATATGCCACTCTGACTTTCCTCACCGCAAAAACAAACGCATCAGATCATTGATGAATATTCACACCCAGTTTTTTGTCTGCGAAACCTGTCATATAAAGGAGAGGCCGGGGACGACCATTGACTATCAATGGTATAGCCCCCTGGAGGACTATCCCCAGGGCCCCTTTTACGGTACCAGTTATGATATGGATACGGGACTTCTCTCCCCGGGCAAGGATCAAATCTCCCGAATAGCGCCTTACTTCAAATCGGAAGATACCGATCGACTCCAAGTGGCGGTCCAGCTGCAGGATGCCCCTTTAGCCCGGGACTTTATGAAAGTAAGGGATAAACTCAGTCCCGAGCAAAGGGAAGGGATCAAAAACAAATTTCACGAAAATATCAAGCCCAAAGGACACGAATGCCTGAAGTGCCATCGTGAGGATAGTATTCTCGATTTTAAGAAGCTGGGGTTTTCTGAAACCAGGACGGCGAATTTGAAAGAACTGGGGGTTGTCGGTATGATTGACAAATACGAACGCTTTTACTTGCCGGAGCTTTTTCCTGATACGGCATCTCAAGGTCCGAAAACGGAAAAAAACGAATAGAAATACAGCGGAAACCATCAGAAGTGATGTAGCGGTTGTTGCAACTGGTAGAAAAAGCCGGCTGGATTGAAGCTACCTGGACGGGTGTTTGAGCTACCCGGTGAGTTTCATTGGAATGGTTATCATAAAACTGGATCCCCGCTTCGGTTTGGAGTCCACTTTTATCTTTCCGCCGTGCTGGGCGATGATCTTGTTGGCAATAAACAGCCCCAGTCCGGTGCCTTTGTTGCCCTTGGAGGAAAAAAACAGGGTAAACAGGCTCTCGCGGGTCTCGCGATCCATTCCAATGCCGTTATCCTTTACCTCAAAAACAATTTTATTTTTATCCCGCTTAACGCTAAAAACGATTCTGTGGGATTTTTTGGCCGTATCTTCAAGACAGGCATCCAGTGCGTTTTCGAGGATATTGATCAGCGCCAGGCGCACCACCCCGGAATCCATTTGAACCTCCCCCTGGCCGGTATCAAAATCGCGATCAAGACCAACGCCTGCAGCATTGATCTTCGACTCAACACTGGCAGCCACATCATAGGCAAAGTTCAGGACATCGGTGGCTTCCGGCTTAAATTCCCTTTCTTTGGCAAAAAACAGGATATTGAGAACCAGTTTGCGGATTCGTTGGACGATGGTCTTAACGGCATCCCAGCCCTCTTTGACCCGGTCGGGATCGTCTTTGGTCAGACCGGATTCCACCAGGTAGACCCCCCCATCAATACCCGTTAGAAGGCTTTTGATTCCATGGGATATGGAGCTGATTTTCAGCCCCAGGGAAGACAGGTGATCCTGCAGCTCAC
>Ga0316187_10003726_pt1 | contig 13251 bp, 13 predicted proteins | sample CroRivburrow1_MG_FD_204927 | JGI IMG/M metagenome (GOLD analysis project Ga0316187, IMG submission 204927) | Coastal sediment microbial communities from Maine, United States - Cross River worm burrow 1 | ecosystem: Environmental > Aquatic > Marine > Coastal > Sediment | place: USA: Maine...
GAGGTCTACGAGGCGTCCAAGCACGGCATGGCCTTCGCGAGCAATCGCGAACACATGAACCTGCACGGCGAGACCTGGGTGGCAGGCAAGGACTACACCGCTGCGCCCACCTGCGCGACCTGTCATATGGGTGCAGCCGGCAAGCTGCCGTCAACGCATGATGTGGGCATGCGCAATGCCTGGAATCTGAATACCCCGGTTTCGGAACGCCAGCATCTGGTGGTGTTTAAAGATGGTGGAAAGCGCGAGCTGCCGGAATCGATGAAGGCCCCGAAGCGCGGCAGCAAGGTGCCGAAGATGGATGGCAGTGAAGGCGAGGTAAAGATGGTCGCGACGCCGCAGCGCCGTCGACAGGCCATGACCCTGGTGTGCAGGGAATGTCACGGGAAGGAATTTGCCGAGGCCTTTATGAAGCAGTTCGACGCTGTCGTACATCTGTACAACGAGAAGTTCGGCAAGCCGGCACAGGCAATCATGCAAGAGCTTTACTCGCGAAAACTGCTCACTCCAACGCCATTCGATGAGCCGATCGAGCTGACCTACTGGGAGTTGTGGCACGACGAGGGCGCGAGGGCGCGCCATGGCGCCTCCATGATGAGTCCAAACCACGCCTGGTGGGAGGGTATGTATGTGGTGGGGCGGAATTTCTACGGCCGTTTCCTGCCACAATTGCGCGAGGTCGCGGGCGCGGATGCCGAGGCGCTGATCGAAAGCCATATCGGTTCGCTGGAACAGCACGCATGGCTCAAATCGCCCGAAAAAACCAGTCCGATACTCGGTGTCGGCAGGCCCTGGAATCCCGATGACTAGCCGTAAGTACTGGTGGCTGCCGGATTTCATCACCCGCCACGTGCTGATTGCCCTGGTGTTGGGTGGCATCGCCGGGATCGGTTTCATGTTGTTCCTGATCGAATTTGATCACTACACCAGCAGCGAAGCCTTTTGCACGACCTGTCACTCGATGAATCTTGCCGCCGAACCGTATCGCCAGTCGGCGCATTTCCTGCCAACCTCCGGCGTGCGGGCGACCTGCGGCGACTGTCATGTTTCGCCGGGCGTGTTCGCCGCGACATGGGACCATTTTCTCGGCGGCAAAGACCTGTTCCGGCAGATGTTCGGTGCGAATTATGATGATCCCGTAGTCAACGCCTTGCACACGCCCGAAGCGGCTTTCAGTGCGCGTGAGTGGTTCCGTCGTAACGATTCGCATACGTGCAGGCGCTGTCATGTGCAAGAAGCGATTGTCGGTAAGCGCGCCGACACCCTGGCGATCCATAAGGAAGACACGAAGGGCAAGACCTGCATCGATTGCCACATCAACCTGGTACACCGCAAGGTGCCGGCGCGCGAGACCTTCAGGCGCGAAGCATGGAACCGCATGGTCGAGAATGAGTTTGGTCTGTCACATGGCACGGCAGACAAGCTGCTGAACGAATAGACGGCGTAAGTCAGGGGTTGCTGCCCTTGTCGGCGATTGAGGGCAAGCCGCCACCCCGGAGGGGTCGAAGTAAGCATGGATTCAGGAGAAGCCGCTTAATGAAACTGTTGGTCTTGGGATGTAAGACGCTGCGGGAGGGCGTTGTCGTATCAGCGATCTTCTTCATTGGTGGGCTGCTGCTCACCCTGGCCGCTCAACACGTGGTGCCGGATATGCTGCACATGAACCATGCGGTCCTGCTGCTCGGCTTCGTGCTTTTGTTGCTTGCGCCGATCGTGCTGATCTCGACATTTCTTCTGTCGATACTGCCGGGTGTGAAAGTGGACGATGATTGTGAACCCTGAACGGCAACGCTTGAGCGCTGCCGTCAAAGGATCAGCGATTGCAGAGCTCGAGTTTACGCGCAACGCCTGGGATGATGGCCAGTATGGCGGTGGCCAGCATGATGAGCGGGCTCAAGACCATAGCGAACAGTCCGGAGCCGCTGAGCAGGGTGGTCAGGATCGGAAAATCGGCTGCGATGAACAAACGCGGGGTCTGTAGCACGAGGCCCAGAATAAACAGGCTGCCGGCAACGGTGACGGCAATACGAATTTTGTTGCAGTTTATTAGTGACATGGTGCGCCTCCCTGATACGACTGGGGCTTCGTCATTAACATGAGTATATTAATAGGTACTAATGCAATGCGTCAAGCAAGACTTAAAATGCGCGACTGTGCTCGGAGCCAGCCAAAAAAGCTGGTTTCTGCTCTTACTATCGCTTTGTTGGCTGTGTTCTTGAGTAATACGGCTTTGTCCGCCGCGGCGGACAAAGATCCGTCAACGGCAGACCACAGCAAGTTCGAGCAACTGAAAGGGCCGTTCGCCGACGGGCCGGAGGTCACCAAGGCCTGTCTCGGCTGTCACACCGAGGCCGCCAAGCAGCTGCACAAAACCAGCCACTGGACCTGGGCGTTCGAGAATCCGGTGACCGGGCAGATGCTCGGCAAGAAGAACGTGGTCAACAACTTCTGCGTGGCCGCCGCCAGCAATTGGCCACGCTGCACCAGCTGTCACATCGGTTATGGCTGGAAGGACGGCGCATTCGATCTGAGCTCGGAGGTGAATGTCGACTGCCTGGTCTGTCATGACACCACCGGCACCTACAAAAAATTTCCTACCGGTGCGGGACACCCCAATTACGAACCGAAGAAATGGCCGCCGAAGAAAGGCAAGGTCTGGCCACCGCCTGACCTGGTCAGGATCGCACAGGGTGTCGGCAAACCGGACCGCGACAATTGCGGCGCCTGCCACTTCTACGGAGGTGGCGGCGATGGTGTCAAACACGGCCATCTCGATTCCTCGATGCACAAACCCACGAAGTCGACCGATGTGCATATGGACGTAGAGGGTTTGAACTTCAGCTGTCAGACATGCCACTCAACCGGTGGCCACGAGATTGCCGGTAGCCGATATGCACCTAAGGCAGCCGATGACAAGGGCATCGATATCCCCGGTCGGACCGACAACAGCCGAGCCACCTGCGTCTCCTGCCATGGCAACACACCACACGGTGCCTCGGCAAATACCAAGCTCGATCAGCACACCGACAAGGTTGCATGCGTGACCTGCCATGTGCCCGAGTTCGCGCGCGGTGGGCGCAAGACCAAGATGTGGTGGGACTGGTCCACGGCCGGCCGTAAGGACCAGCATGGCAAGCCGCTGGTAATCAAAGATAGCGAAGGCTACGACACCTACAATTTCAAGAAGGGGGACTTCCGTTGGGAGGCCAACGTGGTGCCCGAGTACCGCTGGTTCAACGGTCGGATCGATTTCTCGACCATGGGCGCAAAGATCGACGATTCGGCGGTTGTTGCAATCAACCGGGTCAACGGTGCGTACGACGACCCGGATTCACGCATCTGGCCGTTCAAGGTGATGCGTGGGCGCCAACCCTACGATACGCAGAACAAGGTCCTGGCGGTGCCGCATCTGTTCGGCAAGGACGACGATGCGTACTGGAAGAGCTTCGATTGGGGTCGAGCCATCAAGGCCGGACTCGCGGCAACCGGGCAGACCTTCAGTGGTGAGCACGGATTCATCGAGACCGAGTACTACTGGCCGGTAACGCACATGGTAGCGCCCAAAGAACAGGCGCTCGCGTGTGAATCCTGCCATAGCCGCGACGGTCGACTGGCCGGGCTGACCGGTTTCTACATGCCCGGCAGGGACCGTTCGGAATGGATCGACATGATCGGTGCACTGATGATCCTCGGTACCCTTGGCGGTGTTTCAATGCACGGTATCGGGCGCATGATTGCTGCCCGCAAGCGGAGGAAGTCCTGATGGCCAAGGTGTTTATGTATTCTCGTTTTCTGCGCTTATGGCACTGGTTGCAGGCACTGCTGGTGATCACCCTGCTGGTGACCGGTTTCGAAGTGCATGGCACCATCAAGCTGCTCGGTTACGAGCAGGCCGCCTCATACCACAGGCTGGCCGCATGGACGCTGCTTGGACTCTGGGTGCTGGCCTGGTTCTGGCACATTACGACGGGCGAGTGGAAGCAGTACATTCCGTCACCGGTCGACCGCATCATTGCGATGATGCGTTACTACGGTCTGGGCATCTTCAGGGGCGAACCACATCCGTTCCATAAAGACCGCTGGCATCGCCAAAATCCGTTGCAAAGAATGGCGTATCTGTCGGTGCATGTCCTGATCGGGCCAATGATCTGGATCAGTGGCCTGGCGTATATCTCCTATCCTTACTGGTCGCAATACGGAATCAGCGGTTTGTCGCTGGCCCCGGTAGCGATGCTGCATACGTTGGGTGCATTTTTGATGCTGGCGTTTTTGATCGTGCACCTTTACCTCGCGCTGTCCACCAGCGAGCGGCCGTTTGGCAATCTCAAAGAAATGATCACCGGATACGAGGAGACCAGCGAAGATACCTCACCGTGAAAACCGGCAGCTTATAGCGATCGCCAAAAGGGGAATTTCTCACTCACTGAAATCCTTCCAGCACGATCTTGCCTTTGGCCTTGCCTGTCTCGATGAGCGCATGGGCGCGTTTCAGGTTGGTGGCGCTGATGGGCCCGAAGTTCTCGCCGATGGTGCTGCGGAGCAGCCCCTCGTCCACCATTCGGGCGACTTCTTCCAGGAGTCGATGCTGGGCGCCCATGTCCGCTGTACCGAACAGTGATCGCGTGAACATCAACTCCCAGTGCAGGGATACGCTCTTGCGCTTGAGCAGCCGCACATCGATGGGCTCGGGGTCGTCAATCAGCCCGAAACGTCCCTGAGGCGCGATTGCCTCGACGATTGCAGGAAAGTGCTGGTCGGTGTGGGTCAGGCTGACCAGGTGGCTGACCTGGCCTACGCCGACCCGATTCAATTCATCGAGCAATGGGCGCCGATGATCGATCACATGGTGTGCGCCGAGTTCCAGCACCCAGGCTTCCGTTTCGGCCCGGGAAGCGGTTCCCACCACGGTGAGCGCGGTCAGGCGTCGCGCCAGCTGAGTCATGATCGACCCGACACCGCCACCGGCTCCAATGATCAACAGACTCTCGCTCCGGCCCTGCTTGCCCGGTACTACGCCCAATCGGTCAAACAGCATCTCCCAGGCCGTGATACTGGTCAGCGGCAAGGCCGCCGCGGCTGCAAAGTCCAGGCTTTGCGGCATGTGCCCAACGATTCTTTCATCCACCAACTGGAGCTCTGCGTTGCTGCCCGAGCGGGCAATCGATCCCGCGTACCAGACGTGATCTCCTGGCTGAAGCAGTTTGACATCGGGACCAACGGCTCGCACGATACCGGCGGCGTCCCAACCCAGCACCTGCCACTGGCCCTCTGCCGGCTGGCTGCGCATGCGCATTTTGGTATCCACCGGATTGACCGAGACTGCGTGAACTTCGACCAGGAGGTCACGACCGGTGGCAGTCGGCTCCGGGAGTTCGATGTCGAGCAATGAATCCGGGTGCTCAATAGCGCGGGATTTCTGATAGCCAACGGCTTTCATGGGAAGCTCCTTGAAATTGTAGTGCGATCATCGGTCATCGCGCTGCTTTGCAAAACCCTTTCCCGTTAATGCTTCTTTCGTGCTTGATGGCCGCTGCCGACCAACCAGACGCATGTCCCCATCTCGATTTTCGCGGCCAGATCGCTTCATGCTCGCGGAAGCTGCTGCTTCGAAGCTAAGATAACGGGATGCGAGTTTCTTTCTACAGCGAGTTTGCCCGCTTTTATACCTGGGGGAGGTCGCGGCGTCCCGGCGCCCGCGGGATGATGTGGGCCGTGACCATGATGCTGGTGGGTGCCACGCCCGGCTCGTGGGCCGCGCCGGACGACATCGTCGAGCGGTTGCATGTGGGTGGCCAGGTCTTGGTAATCCGCCATGCGGAAGCACCGGGGTTCGGGGACCCGCAGGGTTTTCGGCTCGGCGACTGTGCTACCCAACGGAATCTGAGCGAGGCCGGCCGCATCCAGGCGCGGGCCATCGGCGATTGGCTGCGCAATCGGGGTATCGAACGGGCGCGGGTCTATTCGAGCCAATGGTGCCGCTGTGTGGAGACGGCAGAGCTGTTGGGCCTGGGAGCTGTGACGGAACTTCCCGCGCTCAATTCGTTCTTCGAACGCCCGCAAGACCGTGAGCCTAACCTGGCAGCTCTCAAGGACTTTTTCGACCGCCAACCGCTTGATGGCGAACTCATGGTGCTGGTGACCCACCAAGTGACCGTCACCGCCCTCAGCGGTGAGTTTCGGGCTTCCGGCACGGGGGTGCTCATGGCCTTGGAGCCGGGTGGTTCGGTGCGGGCGGTCGCGCGAATTGACTTCGACGATTGAGCCGTCTCGCACGGCGCTGTCGCGACAGCGACACCTACGACAGTGCTGTTCCAGATGGTATCGGATTCACTGCGAAGGAGAATCCGTAACGGCACACAACAACTTCGGTGGCAATAAGTTGGCAACAGGCGCTGCCGGCCAGATGACCATGTGACTGAACGGCCTGGGATTCTGCGATCGCGTCCCTCGTGGCTGGGTTGTGTCACGGGGGCAATCAATCTATGTTCTCTGATCCCTGACGATCAAGACCGGGCAACTCGCGTGACGCGCAACTTTTTCGGCGACGCTTCCGATCAGAGCATGAGACAGCCCGGTTCTTCCCTGACTTGCCATGACAATGATGTCGGCATTCTCTTCTTTGGCCGTGTCACAGATTACCTCCCACGTCGAACCTTCGCGTACGGTCTCAGTGGCAGTCACTCTGCCTTTTACCCGATCGACCAATGCCTGCATTTTCTGGTGCGCATGCTTCTCCAGTTTCTCAGCGATTTCGATCGGCGTGAGCGCAAGAATTTCATATTGGTCGAACCCGTACACTTGATCCACGACATGCAGGAGTATCAGTTCCGCATTGTGGGTGTCGGCCAAGAATGTCGCCGATTCGAAAGCCTGATCGGCAGCAGTCGAAAAATCGGTTGGAAACAATATTTTATCAATTTTCATGCCATTCTCCTCAGGAATACGTGCGTGAAACAATGACGGCTTAAGGCAACCTAAAATCGGCGTGCGCTGATAGGTGCCAATAATGCCTCTAAAAGGTGGAGGATATGAACATTAAAAAGAAATTCATGGCGTCCGCAGTGGCCATGACTCTCAGCTTGGGTATCTTTTCGGGCGGCATGAGCGCCGCAAGCGATGGCGAACGGCCAGAGCCGACGGGCGAGAAATGTTTGCCGACGCATTGATTGTTCGGCCGTCGGCGCGCGGCGGACGGCGCCTCGAATAGGCGACTCGGGCCAATGATGCTGACCCTTGGGACGAGCCGGCCGCCTGTCGTCGATGCCGGGAAATTTTACAATTCAATACGACCGGCGCGGCAGGGATATGCCAACTCATTGATTTACAATGCATGGCGTGAATATTGCCTAGTACTTTGACGTAGTTGCCACGAATCCTAGAGTGGAGAACCCTATGTCAAATCTTTTGAAGAAGCCTTGGTACTCCGACAGTAAGGTATTGGTTAGAAAAGTCGATCATTGGATATCGCGTAGGAACGCGCGATCGGAGTTCGGGCAGGAATCCGACTGGTTGGGCTGGGATGGCTGGGTACGTGCCGACAGCGACCCTCGCGCGACGCGCGATAGATCAAGTTCGGCATGAGGGCGTGCGTGGTTCGGCTGACCACTGCTCCATGTCGTGATTACGCGCCGCAGTAGACCATTGTCCACGCTTTCGCAGTCCGAAGGTGCGTTCCGGTAATCCGCAGAGGCCATCCCTCAGGCCGGCTACAAAACGCCCGGCCCGGACCGGGATCCAAAGCCACAAGCAGCCATCGTTTCAAAAGCGTCTCAATTGGGTCTACAGGCCGACCAGCTGGGCATGCACTCCTTCGCCTTTGACCGCCTCGAGCAGGGCCGTCGATTTGACCTTATTTGGATCATATTCGACGACGGCAAGATGCGGTTTGTCGTCTGGATTGTGCACACTGACCACACCATCGATCGCCCGCAGCTTCTGTTCAATTTCCGCGCGTTCCGCCACCTCGAGATTTTCATCCACGTGGATGGTGACATCAGCCAATTGAATGTCCATATTTTACCCCCTCATCCGTTTCCGGCGTTCTACACTCTGCGACTTCTACTAGGACGCTAACCGCAAAAGTCGCTGCATTGGTTGATCTGCCTCAGTTAAGGTACTGGTTGCGGATTATCGGGCCCTGTCGATAGCACTGGGTCAAGTCGCCGGCTGCCGGAGACCGGATCGACGATCATTCGGCGCGGGCAACGCGGTCAGGCAGCACCGCTCCACAGGGAGGCAAGTTATCTATGAAATCTGACGATCCCCGTTATCTCAATCAATTGACACGCGACACTCTGGCTCTGGTGCTTGCCGGGGGCCGCGGGTCGCGCCTCTATGAGCTGACCGAGCGGAGGGCAAAACCTGCGGTTTTTTTCGGCGGCAAATACCGCATCATCGACTTTCCCCTTTCCAACTGCATCAACTCCGGCATTCGCCGCATCGGTGTCTTGACCCAGTACAAAGCACACTCGCTGATTCGGCACCTGGTCGAGGGCTGGAGTTTCTTCCAGCGTGATCTGGGCGAATTCATCGAGATTCTGCCCGCCTCTCAGCGCACCACGGGCGACTGGTACAGGGGAACCGCCGATGCGATCTATCAGAATCTGGACATCGTCCGGACCTTACTCCCCAAATACGTGCTGGTGCTTTCCGGCGACCATGTTTACAAAATGGATTATGGCGCGCTCCTGGCCTACCACGAAGAACAGGACGCCGAGATGACCGTCGCATGCGTGGGTGTGTCCCTGGAAGAAGCCAGAGGGTTCGGCGTGATGAGTGTGGCGGACAACTTCCGGGTGCTCAGTTTCGACGAAAAGCCGGCCGCCCCCCGACCCATGCCGGGTAACGCTGACATTGCTCTGGCCTCGATGGGTAACTATGTCTTCAACACGGACTTTCTGTTCCGGAAACTGGAGGAGGATGCCAAGGACGCGGCCTCCAGCCACGATTTCGGGCACGATATCATCCCTTCGATCATCGACGACCACCGGATCTTCGCCTACCCGTTCCTCGACGCCGAAACCGGACGCCAGCCTTATTGGCGGGATGTGGGAACCGTGGACGCATTCTGGGAGGCGAACATGGAACTGGTGGCGGTGGAACCCGAGCTCAACCTGTATGACAAGGACTGGCCGATCCGCACGTATCACCTTCAACTGCCCTCGGCAAAGTTCGTGTTCAGGGACGTTGACCGGGAAGGCAAGGCCCTGGATTCCGTGGTATCCGCGGGGTGCGTTATCTCTGGATCGGCGGTAGTTGATTCGCTGCTGTTTTCTAATGTAAGGGTGCACTCTTACAGCCAGGTCGACGCGTCTGTACTGCTGCCGGAGGTCGAGGTCGGGCGTCACTGTCGCATCAGCCGTGCGGTGATCGACCGTGGTTGCCGGATACCACCGGGAACGGTCATTGGCGAGGATCCGGATGAGGATGCCAGGCGTTTCCGAGTGACTGAAAAGGGTATCGTGCTGGTGACTGCCGAGATGTTTGGCCAGGAAACCATGGTTAGCCTGTCTTGACTGTAACCACGGTCAATAGCCCACTGATTTCTGCAATTTTCGCAGCACGCCGGAGCAGTGGTTGGTGGCCAACAAGATGTTTCAGATTAAGTGTGCAAAGCGGGCCGAAGTCCGGCGATTGGCTTGGTCTGAGTTCGGGCCCCGTGGATTCGCTATACTCCCTTTCCACATGCCAGCGACTGCATGCCGCGCAAGATTAAACAAAAAAAGATGAGTGTCGATGGGGTGTGGAAGGTCGAGATGCTGGGTCCCTATGGCTGGGAAAATATCGCAACGGCATTTCTGCAGGGTGGCCGCTATCTGGCAGCCAGCGCCGACCATTATTCGATCGGCAGTTATGAGCTGGATGGCGACGCCTTCACTGCGTATATTTGGGCCACCCAATCCGGCAAGGTTCGCTCCATCTATGGCAGCAAAAAGAAACGCGTCCATATAAGCATGGAGGCGAGAATCAAATCAGGAAGAACGAAAAAGGCGGACAAAATCGTTGGCTCTTCGCTTCCATCCGTAGGAAAGGATTTCGACGTCAGAGTGCGTCTGATTCGGGTGGGCGATCTGGATTAATCAATCTCTGCTGGCGGCCTCACGCAACGTATCCGTCCGCCTGCAGGCAATTTTGCAGCCGGGCCGATTAGCCGTCGTATTCACCCATTCGCGCCCGTTCCGGATTCCAGTTGATCTCCAGCATTGCGAGCACCGCATAGGGCAGGGCCGTTAATACCAGCAGGGCGAAGATAGTGATCAGGCCGAGGTCGGCAACGCTTTGCCCCGGAGACAGCGTGCCATGCAGCAGGTAAACCAGGCAGATCAGGGGCAGGTGAAGCACCACGATCAATAATCCGACCAGCACTTTTCGTGACAAGGCGTCCGACATCTAGAGACTCCGTCGATTGCAGCTCAGTGGCTGCAGCGGTTGTTGACTGCTAACCGCCGTTAGCGTCCGACCGAGTTATTTCTTTAATTCCGAATCTGGCGTGGCGATGGTCGACGAAGGGGCTTTCAGTGGCGCAGCAGAAGCGAAACGCCGCTGACCACCAGCAGGAGGCTGACAGCGATCTGGAACGCGCGCTGACTGATGTTGGTGTGTATGTGTCCGCCCATGTAAAGGCCCAGGGCCATCATCGGCAGAGAAACCGCGGTCAGGGCAAGCCAGTCGCGATCGAAGTACCCACTGGCCATGTAACCGCTCAGACGACCCGCGCCGTCCATGAGGAAAATTGTGGCAAAAGTGGCGCGAAACTGGGTCTTGGGCAGGCCGCGGTGTTTAAGGTATGCGACGTAAAAAGGCCCGCCCGTGCCGAACAGCGTACCGATCAGGCCGCCAAGTGAACCGGCCGGGATTGCCCAGAGGGTCGATGCGCTTCCGCCGCTGTCTTTGACCAACAGTGTATAGAGTGCGTAGAAGAGGATGAATACACCAAGTCCGTGTGCCAGCATCACCGGGTCGATGGTCTTGAACAGGTAAAGACCACAAAGCACGCCAATAGCACTGAAAGGGAGTAGTGGCCAAATCTGCCGCCATTGAATCTGCGCCCTGTCTTTTAGCCCATGGCTGGCGGAAGCGACATAGTCGAGGAGCACGACCAGCGGCACCACCACCGACAGTGGCAGCATGAGCGCCAACAGCGGGATCGCAATCAGGCCTGACCCGAACCCGGCGACGCCTCGGACGAAATAGGCCGCACAGAGTGTGGCTGCGCCAAACACCCAGTAAATTGGAGGAAGTGAATCAAACAAGAATTTAGCCCTTGGTTGCCTTCATATCGGCCTATATAGCCATGAAGCCTTGTTCCCTTTGCGCATCCAGGCCGGTCAGGTACTGCGCTGATTGTTCCCCGATTTATACGAATCTAATGTCTGGGCACTTAAGTATTATATGCGACATATCATTTGTTTAGCTTAACTATTGCAAGCTGATTGTCGTGTATATGTGAAGCGGATTCCGATTCTGGGAAGTTAAGGATTAAGCAGGGGCGCGCAAAGCGCTTGTTTGGTCGCTTGCCCCTTTGCACGGGTTGCGAGGGGACGGATGGCGGGAAAGAGGGAGACGAACTGGTTCTGAGGATAGTTTTCAGGATGTCTTTTGCGCGCCTTGGATCATTTCGTTCGCGTGACGGCGGGTCTTCTGGGTGATGTCGATGCCGCCCAGCATGCGTGCGATTTCGTCCACCCGGGCCTTTTCATCCAGTGGTTCGATTTTCGTTTCGGTGGTTTTGCCATCGCTCAGCTTGTGCACCCGCAGCTGCTGATGGGCCTGCGAAGCGACCTGCGGAAGGTGGGTGACACATAGCACCTGTCGCTGCCCCGCGAGCCGGCGCAGCAGCTGTCCGACGATCTCGGCCACGGCCCCACCAATGCCGACATCCACCTCGTCGAAAATGAGCGTGGGTACCTCACCGCAGTCGACGGTGGCAACCTGGACGGCGAGACTGATGCGTGAGAGTTCGCCACCGGAGGCGACTTCTGCCAGGGGCGCCATGGGCTGCCCCGGATTGGCTGCCACCAGAAAATCGACCCGGTCAAGGCCATGCGCCGCGGGTCTGTCAGTGTGTGTCTCGCAGCGGATCTCGAAACGGCCGCCCTGCATGCCGAGTTCCTGCATGCTGCTACTTACCGTATCCGACAGTACCACTGCCGCCTTCAAACGCGCTTTGCCCAGTTTCCGGGCGGCTTTGAAGTAGGCCGCTTCGTGTTCCTGCGCCGCCCGTTCAAGTTCGAGCAGTCGCTTGTCAGATTGTTGCAGGCCCTCGACCTCAACGCGCAATGTGTCGAGCAGTCCCGAGAGTTCCTGTGGCGCGACCCGATGCTTACGTGCCGCATCGTGCAGACTCCCCAACTGTCGGTCCACCCGCTGCAGTCTTTCCGGATCGATTTCAACCCGCTCCTGGTAGTGGCGGAGTTCACTGGCCACCTCTTCGATCTGGATGCCGGCGGTCTCCAGCATCTCGCGCGCCTCGCCCAGCTTGGGGTCCAGCACACCTAACTCGGACAGCTTCTTTGCCGCCTGGTTGAGCGACTCCAGCAGCGAGGGATCGTTCTCACTGAGCACGGCCAGCACGGAGCTACTGTCATTCAGCAGGCGTTCCGCATGTGCCAGGCGCGTATGCTCGGCTTCGAGCTCCCGCAGGCTTTCAGGGGTGCAGACCAGATCGTCGAGTTCATTGATTTGGAAGCGCAGATAATCGAGCCGGTTGGCCCGGTCCTCACCGGCCTTCTGCAAAGCTTCATATTCGTCACTGGCACTGCGCCAGGTCTGGAACAGCAGGGCGAGATTTCGTGCAGTTTTGCGCAGGCCCGCATATTCATCCAGCAGCTGGCGCTGCGCAGCGGGCTGCAACAGGGATTGATGGGCGTGTTGACCATGGATGTCGACCAGCATCTCGCCCAGTTCCTTTAGCAGGGCCAGCGGCGTCGGTGTGCCATTGATGTAGGCGCGACTGCGTCCGTCTCGGACCAGGACGCGGCGCAGCAGACATTCTCCATCGCTGGCCAGATCATGCTGCTCGAGCCATGCGGCTATCGCGGAATCGGGCGCAATCTCAAAATTCACGCTGATCTCGGCTTTCGAAGCGCCGGAGCGGATCATGTTGTTGTCGGCCTTGTCACCGAGGGCCAGCCCCAGCGCGTCGATCAGGATTGACTTGCCGGCGCCCGTTTCTCCGGTCAGCGCGGTCATGCCCTGAACGAGGTCCAGATCAAGGGTGCGGACGATGACCAGGTCGTGGATGTTGATTCG
>Ga0316187_10003728_pt1 | contig 13246 bp, 3 predicted proteins | sample CroRivburrow1_MG_FD_204927 | JGI IMG/M metagenome (GOLD analysis project Ga0316187, IMG submission 204927) | Coastal sediment microbial communities from Maine, United States - Cross River worm burrow 1 | ecosystem: Environmental > Aquatic > Marine > Coastal > Sediment | place: USA: Maine...
TTAATGGAGGGATGGGGGTTTTTCCAGATGGAATGCGTGGGGAGCCCATGATGAAGAATCGCACATTGGGCACTGAATGGCAGCTTGATTATCTATTGGGTAAACACTTCATTACAGCGGGTGCTGTATATGAAGATATTAAGCAGTACGATATTAAACTTAATGCAAATTTTAATAGTAATACAGGTGCCCCATTACCTGGCGGCTTTCAGGATATTACTGATGTACGCAATTATAATCAAAATACTGATCGGCATATTTGGGCGCTCTATCTTCAGGATAGCTGGAGCATGAGCAAGGATGTGGAGCTTACATTTGGTGTACGCCACGATGATTATGATGATGTTGGATCTACTACTAACCCAAGGGTGGGGCTGGTCTGGGCTTTTAATGCAAATGGTGAGTTAAAGCTGCTATATGGCAGCGCTTTCCGGGCGCCTAATTTTGAAGAGCTTTACAATGACAATAATCCGGTTGTTATTGGTAATCCAAATCTAAAGCCGGAAGAAGTTGCAACCTATGAGGCCAGTATCAGTTACCGTTTTCCAAACAATATTAGTACTACTTTGACCTACTTTCATAATGAAATTGAAGAACAGATTGTGCTGAATTCTGGCTCCAATATGTTTGAAAATAGAGGGGGCACTGATACAGATGGTATTGAGGCTGAAGTTAAAATAAAAAAGCGTCGTCATTATGCCTATGCTAACTACTCGTACCAGCATTCGGTTGACAAGCGAACAGATGACCGTATTCCGTTTACTGCAATGCATCGTGGCAATATTGGTTTTAATGCTGTTATCAATCCTTATGTGAACTTCAATGTGAATTTGGGGCTTGTGGGCGAGCGCAGAAGGGAAAAAAGCGATAGCCGTAATGATCTTCCATCATATGCTCTATTGGATGCCGCATTGGTTATTTCAGATGTTATAAAAAATGCATCGTTTAAGATTAGCGCTCATAATCTTCTGGATAAGAATTATCAGGATCCAACTCCTGACCCGGCTCTTGCGTTAGATCCGCTACCGGGTGATTTTCCAAGAGATGGAAGGCAAGTAATGGTAGAGGCCAGTTACTATTTTGAATGAGTATGGCAATAAGGAGAGCAGATGAGTGAATCAAACGATATCTATCAAGATGCCTTAAACAGATTAAGCCAGATGGGGCAGGATGCGGGGGTCTCTCCTGAGGTATTGGACTCTTTGATGCGTGCTGAGGCTGTTATGACAGCTTCTTTGCCTGTCCGAATGGATGATGGGTCTACACAATATTTTACCGGTTACCGCTGTCACTATAACGATGTGCTTGGGCCAACTAAAGGTGGCATTCGTTTTCATCCGCAGGTTACCCGGCCAGAGATACAAGCTCTGGCACTTTGGATGACCATTAAGTGTGCCATCGTAGGGCTGCCCTATGGTGGCGCCAAAGGTGGCGTTGAAGTCGATCCAAAGGGGCTTTCACCCATGGAACTGGAACGACTGTCACGTGCCTATGTGCGTGCCATGGCAGACTTTATTGGCCCTGATATTGATATCCCTGCTCCTGACGTCTATACCAATGCCCGTATCATGGGATGGATGATGGATGAATATGAGACCATCAAAAGACAACGCGCGCCTGCTGTTATTACAGGAAAACCCATCAGTTTAGGTGGCAGCCTGGGGCGTGATGAGGCTACAGGTCGAGGCGCTTATCTCTGCATTCGTGAAATGGCTGACCGGCTTGGCTGGGTTCCCTCTGAGATACGGGTAGCCATCCAGGGTTTTGGTAATGCGGGCTATCATGTTGCTCGCTTATTGCAGGAGGATAACTACCGTATTGTTGCGCTTAGTGACTCCAAAGGTGGCATCTATTCTGAAGAAGGTTTTGATATAGAGAGTATTTGGACACAGAAGGTAAAGTCGCGGCAGGTTCAGGGTGTGTACTGTGAACAGACTGTTTGTGAGTTGGTGAATCACAAAAATATCAGCAATGATGAGTTATTAGAGTTGGATGTTGACCTGCTTATTCCAGCAGCTCTTGAAGGTGTTATCACAACAAAAAATGCACCCAATATTAAAGCAACACATATTGTTGAAGTGGCTAATGGCCCTATCTTATGTGAAGCAGAAAACATGCTGTTAGAACAAGACATAATCATTCTACCTGATGTGCTGGTAAATTCAGGTGGTGTGATTGTCAGCTATTTTGAATGGGTGCAGAATCGGTCTGGTTATGCCTGGTCATTGGAAGAGATTAGAGCACGTTTGGAAGAGATAATAGTTAAAGCATTTAATGAGGTATGGCATACCAGCATGCATGAAGAACGCAGTCTGCGCAGTGCTGCCTACACAATGGCATTACGTCGAATAGGGGATGCTGTTGCGGCACATGGTACGCGAGAATATTTTAAGAATGACCAATGATAGTATTCATATGTGCAGGTTACCTTTAAATGCTTTGTTGGCAGTGTGTGTTGTTTTGGTGTTCTCTGCCTCGCTATTACAAGCCAGTGATCTTATACCAAAACATGCAACCAACTGTGATCTCTTACAGCCGCCAACAAAATCGGGAGATAGCGTGCTGAATGGCCGCTTAATGAAGGTCTTCCCAAGAAGAAAACATATGGCAGCAAATTATACGGGCTGCCAAACACTATGGCTTGATATTCAACGGGTACACAAATTAGAGCGGATACTTGTGCTCTATTTTGAAAATGGTGAGATTAAAGTACAGCAACATATGGAAGCAGGGAGATCATTTGGCTGCCGATATCATGCGGAGTCGCTGCTACCAAATTCCCGCCATGAGTGCTCAAAAAAAACAATTGGCTCTCTTTCCAGCAGCCCAGCAGGATGTGTCAAACCCTCTCTAAGGCATGAGAAACAGAAAGCTGCAAATTGTGATGAGGTGGATTGATGGGTTTGAGAGTTGCTTTGCCCATGGCAAAGCAACTCCAATAAAAAATAGAAAGGCTGGTAGATGCGTTAAGACATGCCGCTACTACATTAACTCCGTCATTCAAATGCACCCATGGTGTAACCTGCTCCACTTGGCCTTGGGTTGCCATCATAATCATCAGCAGGAGTTAGTGGATCCATTGTATCGCCACCCAGCAATTCCAGATCAAGTATTGAGTCATGTGTAAAGGTGTAACCTTTAAGTCGGTAGTTGCCTGCTGAGGTAGGGGTGTTAGACCATGGTATTGGCATTATAAATCTTGGGTTATACGCTAGGTTGCCAACGCCGGAGTAGCCATACTGAACCACAGAGTATGACACGTCGTATCCGGGGTAGATTGGCTCTTCAACAACAGAGTCATTTTGGTTGCCCCAGAAGATGCTGTACTTGACGGTGACTGAGCCTTGTCCAAGAATGCCTGGCCAGCTATCTGCCCTATTGCCGGAAAAAGTACTGCTGATAACTGTTGCTGAGCAGTTGTCAAACACATATAGACCTCCACCCCGGCCGTATCCGTTCTGAAAGGATCCATTACCGCTCACAATACTATTGACTAGGTTAATATCGCCGTTAGTACAGTTGATACCCGCACCGCTGCTCCCTGTATTCCCTCTGATCCAGCTGCGTTCTATATGCAGATCACCAGCCATAACATGAATGCCGCCGCCTGGTGAATAACTATCAAGGTTTACGTGATTGTCTTCAATAATGCTCTCTTGAATAACAGGTGAGGCATAATAAACATACAGTCCCCGTGTTTTAGTGTTGGCTGGGTCTTCATTTGCGTTATTGAGGGTTAAGCCCTGCAGTACAGAATGATTTCCACCCAACGCTTTGACCACAGGCTCATCTGCATCGGTACCCGTAATGGTTACGCTGTCAGCACCATCACGTGATTTAAGCGTAACATCCGCTTGGCTAGAACCCAGCAGAAGGTTCTCTGGGTAGGTTCCTGGTAGCACCGTAATAATATCACCTGCTGCTGCTGCATCAACTGCTGCCTGAATGGTGCTGTGATAGTCGCCTATATTGTTACAGTTTGATTGGCATACAACCTGATCCCCATAGGGTAGGTAGATTGGGATTATCTGCTGCGAGGAGCCACCAATAAAGCCATCATTATCAAAGTATGTCACCCGGATATCGTAATGCTTGCCTTTCTCTAGTTCAGGCAGTGTGACCTCGAAAGGTGAGGGCGCGTGTGGATGGATGTCTGCTCCCCAAGTTGTCCACTGTTCAGTATCACTCAGTTTATACTCGATACTGTAATTATTATCAGCATTTAGGTCATGCAGGTATGGCATTGAAATGTTGATGATTCCATTTTGCCCGATTGTGGCTGTTGCCGTTAGCGCCAGGGTGCCATTGTTGACCAATTCAATAGAACTGAATGTCTGTGTGGTTGGCTCTCCATTTATAAAGCCATCTGCATCATTATAGGTAAGCTGCACATCATAGATGCCACCTGCATTTAAGCCGGTAATCGCTGTGCTAAATGGTGATGCCATATGTGGCTGTGGATCAGGAACCCATCTGCTCCAGATTGAACTACTGCTGGGCTTATACTCAAGTGTATAGCTGTTGCTGCCATTGGCATCATTGCTATAGGGCATTTCAATATAGAGCGAGTTGAAGCTTCGGGCTGAAGCGGCTGCCACACCTGGTGTGGTTGCGTTATAGAGCAGCGTGATGTCAGTTACCTCGACAGGGTTGACGCCATCAACCTGATCGTCCGAATAGAGCAGTTGGACCTTGTAGGTTTCGCCGGGTGTCAGGCCTGTGATGGTGGTGACATAAGGTGATGGCGCGCGTGGTACGTCAACAACATGGTTGATCCAGCTTCCGCATGCGTTTTGCAGGCAGTAGCTGATGGTGTAGCTGTTGTTCGCATCGGTATCCCCGGTGTATCCCATGCTGACTTCTATGGCGTTATCGGTATTGGGTGCGGCCACGGCGCGAGCCGTGGTGATGTGGGTTGTGTTGTCTATTGGCTTAAAGGAGACATACTTTACACATTCCCAACTGATGGCATTAAACCCGCCATATACATCGAGGTCTGTAATATTTTCATGTATGGCGACAACACGTGAGGTGCCGTTGAAGATATTGCCTTCAATGCAGGCAATGAGGCTATCGCCCGGATAGTAGACTGCGGGAATGGTATAGACACCATTGGCGGTGTAGCCAGAGCCCATTATTTTTCCGTTATGCACCAGTCGAATTATTGAGCCATCGGCAATGGGAGTGATGCCGTTGTCGGAATAGACGGTTCCTGAAACACTTTGGGTGAAGTTGATGTTGAGGCTGCTGTTGGCCGTGGCGGCTCCTATAGCCTCAGAGAAGTTGTTGGAGGCAAAAAAGCGGTAGTTGATATTTTCATCCCCCATAGCGGTCAGGAATAGGACCTTGGAGTAGATTTTACCGTCGCTGTAGTTATCGTCAGATTGGTCTGATTCAGCCATAGCGTGTTTTTCATGGGCTTCGTAGGTGCCATTGTCATTGCTGTCGACCCATAGCTGTATGGGAGAGGGCGGACGGTTTGACGGATCGGTATAGCTCACCCGAAATTCGAAGTTGGCGCTGCCCATAGCAGTATTCGGGTAGACACCGTCTGTGAGGTAGTAGGATTCGCCAGTCCAGTTGAGTGTGGCAACAGTGCTGGCGATGACGTAGCGGGAGTAGCGCTCTTTGGCTTTATCTACATTGGTGGGCTCACCTTTGGCTTCACTTTTGTTATCTGTAAAGTAGAAGCGGTAGCGGAGGCGCTCGTCACCTGCACTGTGCAAGATGACCGGCGCTGAAGTATAGGTTTCACCATTACGGTAATCGATGCCCATACCCTCTTTGGTTAGATTATGTTTCTCTGCTTCTGAATAAATATGGTCGTCGTTGGCGTCGACCCAGATTTGCGCCACCTTTGGTGCGGTATCATCGATGTCTTGATACTTCACACGGAAAATAAAATCACCGCCCGCCGCACCTTTGTTGGGGTGAACGCCATCGGTTTCAAAGTTGGTGTTGCCAACCCATGATAACTGCGGTATGCCGTTATCAACCTTGACCTGCTGGATGGCTGCCGAGGCCCCTCTGGCCAGATTGCCCTCTACTGCTGAGAAGAAACGGTAGTTCACCAAGCTATCGCCAGCATGGTAGAGCTGAGCTGTATAGCTATACCGTTCGCCATTGCTGAAGTCGCCGTCATTAAAGCTGCCTGTGCCGCCTGTGAGCTGCGTCATGGCATGCTTTTCAAACTCTTCGAAAGCGCCGTTATCATTGGCATCAATCCATACTTCCATTGGGGCAGGTGGCGTGCCTGTAGCGTGTGTATAGTCCACTCTGAATTCAAAGTTGGTGCCGCCCGTTGCTTGATCAGGGCTGACTCCATTAGTGGTAAAGCCCTCTTCCCCTGTCCAGGCCAGAACCGGTGCTGGAATAGAAGATGTGCTGATATATTCATAGGCGCCAATATCAGGGGCGCTTCGGGTGTTGCTATCCCGGTCATCTGTCAAAGCATCTGCACCTGCATTACCTATAGCAGGAGAGATGTTTTGGATGTGATAGTCGCGGTTAGCACTATCCGCAAAGTAGGGGTCAGAGTCTGAAATAAAGCCAGTGATTGTGACGTAGGATTCATTGTAGACATGAGGATGATTGTTAAAAATAGGATCGCCATCATTTTGGATGATGGTGTTAGTTATTGTTGCAGGGGCAGAGCTGGAAGCATGAATAGCATGTCCAGTAAAACTTCCCCCTGAAGCAACATTGCCCCAGATGATGCTGTTGTTAATGGTGGCAGCTGCACCAGCTGTGTGAAAGGCTCCACCGGATAAGGTAGCTGAATTATTAGCCAGGGTACTGTTATTTACCGTTGTTGGTCCCCCTGCTACGAAACTCGTAGAGTTATATATACCCCCTCCTTTATAGGCTGTGTTGTCACTCACAACACTGTTATTTAGAGTAAGCGGATCAACAACATAGATACCACCACCTTCATTGCCGGAAGTGGTGCCTGCCTGATTACCCATGATAGTGCATTTGTCGCAGCTAATAGTGGGGCGGTTGTTATATATGCCACTAAGGTAGAGGCCGCCGCCATCATTGCTTGCGCTATTATCATTTACAGTAAGGTCGGTAAATGTAAGTGTGCCAGTGCTACTGGTCATATAGATACCGCCGCCAGAGTTTACCGCTAAATTGTCTCTGAATACGGTGTTGGTAATCGTATGATCTGCCCCATGGCTAAGGTATAACCCACCACCATTAAAGGTTGATGTATTGTTATAGAGCTCTGAATCTAGCAGCTGAAATGGCGCGCTGGTTTTGTAGATTCCACTGTTATTGTTACCATGTATTTTGCTGTTCTTTACAATGAGAGCGGCTGAAGTGCCATCTTCAATACCTCTGGTGCCACCTGTTATCTGAAAACCGTCAATGGTTGATGTGCCTGTAAGAAAGTACAGTCCGATAGCATTTGCTTCAGTAGAGGTGGCCTGTAGGATTGTTGAGTCTGCACCGCAGAGCGATTTCAGCGTTGTGTTCTCATCATTGGCGTAGGACAGGTAAAGATCTTCCGTGTAGCTTCCCTCCATCACCAACACAGTATGCGCACCATCGACTGCATCAATTGCAGATTGAATAGTATTATACCAAGGGTCTACAGCACCTAACCCTTTAAGTACACCTTTGGTTGCGCCATCATTCGCATAGACAGTGAAGAGCTTGTCTGTTGTGACGGGGTCTCCAAGCGCTGCACCACCACTGCTATCAATTGCCTGAAAACGATATTTTAAGGCCCCAGAAATGGCTGGAGTTATGCCGATGGCCTCATAGAATTCACCATTGGCCCAGTTGCTGTCTGAGCCGGTTGAAACCCAACTCATTGCAATAGATTCTGCACCGCCGTCATAATTGCCATTGCCATTAAGGTCTAGCTCCAGCGTTACAGAAATTGGTGCTGCATTATCACTATCAAAATAGTGAATTTTAAATTCAGCTGAGCCAGTCTGTAGCGTGGTGTTTGGTTTTGCGCTGTCAATGCGACAATCAGCGGAGTCTGTTACCCACTGTAGTAGCGCAGGGTTATTGCTGGATGGCAATACTGAGAAACTACTCCATTGGGTTGGCTCGCCGATCGCACTATTCACGCTATCAATAGCGCTAAAGGCGTACTGCGCTGAACCAGCAGCCGTTGCTGCATAGCCGACGCTCTTCTCATAACTGTATATCATTCCAGTCAGATAGTTTCCACCAGCGACTTCACTCATCGGGTAGCTGGCATCTGCAACGCCATCGCTGTTGAGATCTTCCAATAGTAGGATAGAGCTGGGTGCTTCTGAATTGGAGTTAGAGTAAGTCACGCGAAAGACAAACTGACTACCATCACCACCGATATTGGGGTTAACCCCATCACTCTTATACCACTGTTCATTCGTCCAGCTAAGCTGTGGAGCAGCCATGACTAGGCGTAGTGTATTAATATTTGTTGCAGGGCCGGTAGCTGCACCATCTTCATCAGTGGCTGCAAAATAGTACTTAACCAATCCATCACCTATCTTGGATAGGGTTAATGTTTTGGTATAGTCGCGGCCATGACTGTAGGGCATAACCTGACCACTCGCCTCAGCCATGCTGAAGCGCTCTGTTGCCTCTTCAAACAGGTCATCATTATCAACATCCACCCAAAGATCGACGGAGATGGGCGCATCGCCATCCCAATCTTTGTACTCTACTCTGAAGGTGATATTGGCATCTGGTTCAGCAATATCAGGGCCGACACCGTCACTCTCAAACTCAGGTTGTCCGATCCAATCCAGGAAAGGCGTTTGGTCTGTCTCCTGAATGGGGGTGCGGCCTAGTTGTCTAACAGCGGCTGCATGACAGTCTCCTGCGCAATAGCCATAGCCAAAGACACCGTCATTTCCGACATATCCGAGGAATAGGAAGCCCTTGCTGGCAGAGAGTGTGAGGTTTGCCGGATTGGGTTGGGCTGTACTGGGAGGGATCAAATTCGTCCAGAGAGGGATATCCATATCGGGCGCGATTTCATCATTCCAATACCACAATCTAAGCCCCAGCTTCTGCTTTTCGCCAGCATCAGGGTCCACCTCTAGTATCTTACCGGTACGCATCATCGTTGGGTTGGTTGTCCCATGCGGGTTGTGGCAGTAGATACAGGTTGGCCTGCTGTTATACTCACCGCTCCAGTCGGCGCTGGCGAGCTCGGCTCCAAAATTGAGATGAAGGTAGTGGAGGTTTTCCCTATCCAGATGTGCTGGTGGTGGTGGATCGCCATCCTTATCAAAGAAAAAGTTTGATGTTTGAGGGCCAAGGCCTTTGTTCTCTGCATCAACAATTTTTTCGAAGTCGTGGCAGCTAAAGCAGAGCTGGTAGTCTGACTCCCTGGGTCCTGTCAGCGGGTTGTATTTTATCGGCACCGTCATGGCATATTTCAGACGGTAACTGGTCTGGTAGTCGTCAGAGTCCGTAGGGCCTAAGTTGTCAGCCTTGAAGGTGCGCTGGTTGCCATCAATGTGTGGCATTCGTGGATCGTGGCATTGGTTGCACTGCCTACCGGGGCCGGCCTTTGAACCGCCCGATGCTGGAATTGTTTCATCACTAGGAAGACCATGCCCTGTTTTGAAGAAGCCCCAGCCAGTACCATAGTTGTAAACCCCGTCCTCATCTCCGATTACCGGGGGTGCAACAACATTCATGAAGCGGTTGATGCCAACTTCGGTATCCCAGGTCGTGGTATCAATATGTGAAGAGAAGAGTTCAGCGGGATTATCCGGCTGCCCTGGGACACTCGGATAAGCCTCATGTCGCTCATCATGACACCCCGCGCACCACTTCTCTTTGCCAGGTTTCAGGGTGATGTTGTCGGCACTGTAGACACCATTGGAGCGCCAGTTATTCTTGGCACCAACGGAATCTCCCACCGTATCCACACCGTTGTAGCTCCCCTCCGGGCTGTGGCATGAGTCGCAGACATCGGTCTCATCTAACGTGAAAAGCCCATCTTCATTACGATCCGCGCCTGATTTGAAGCTCGGCATGTTGTCGATGTCATGGCAAACGTTGCAGTAGATGCCGGGGCCGCGTCGATCATCTTCTCCAGCGCTTTCTGGTGTTGTTTTACCCCAGCCAGTACCAGCGTTTATCCAGCTCTCAGTATGGGTGGAGTGGGCGGCGGTAGAGCCAAAGCCCCGTGATGGCACTTTGGATAAGCGTGCTTCGTCAGCAGGGTTGTAGGGATAGCGCCCATCCACCATGTAGTAAGTGCCTTTCTCATGGCCGTGGCACTCAACACAGAGATCAACCTTGGTGTAGCCCTTGCCGTGGCCAAAGCCGCCGATATGTTTGTGGCATTTGGCGGTGCAGGTCTCTCCAGCAGTGCCGTTGGGATCACCCGGGTCGGCATTGCGGTGCATTTGGTCTTCACCCTGGCCATCATTCCTGAAGTGACCGGTTTTGGTGTGGCAGACCTGACAGACGCCATCCAGGGTGCTGTCGCTGTCCGCATAGGAGTTGGGGCCGCTATTGTTGAAGAATTTGACGGTTTTCCATTCATTGGTGCCCGGCACTTCGAGGGTACTCTGGATGAGCTTGCCGTAGACAACGACGTACTTGTCACCTGGGCTGATCTGGTCAAGGTTGATGGCGCCATCAATGGTGAGGCTATTTGCGGTGTTGCTCAGCACTCGGTAGCTGAGGTCGCTAGCGGGCCAGCCAACCTCGTTTGTCGCATTGATGTCTGGAAAGACTACGCGTCCGGCATGTTCGTCGGTTTCCCAGCCTGCTTCATTGTCTGTCAGGGTGCTGATCATGGCGCCCGAGGTGACGTTGTCTACGGTGCCAGAGGCAAGATAGGCTTGTTCTCTAAAGGCACGAACCTGGGGCTGGGAGTGAGGCCAGTGGCAGGTTCTGCATTCGATGTTCCATTCGCCAAATTGGTTGCCGGTCTGTTGGCTGGAGTGAGGTACACGATAGGGGGCGAGCTGGGGGCCAGTGTGGCAGCTCCAGCAGAGGTTGTTGGGGTTGGTGTCATCCACACCCATTTCAGGATGGGGGGTTGAGGGTTTCAGCAGTTTGATCTGCCCGCCGTTAAGGTCATGGCAGCTGAGGCAGTTGAGGTCAGGAATAATGGGGTTGGAGGGCTCGTGTGGAAAATCCAGACCATGGGCCACGACGCTGATCAGCATCAGCGGTAACACCAGCAGGATTCTTGTGAGAGTTGTTGTTCTTTCCTTCATGGGGGGCCTTTCTTGCTGCGTTAATCCCATCTTACTAAGGTGATCAGAGTATTAAGATTTGCGCATATTACCATTTGCAGAAAGAGTGAAATTGTCCAACTCCCAGATCAAATATTCAAGCTATGCATTATATGATTTATATCATACTTCTCTTTTTCAAAGCAGCAAAACAGGTATCTAAAGAGGGCTGTTGAATAATCATATGTTTAAAATTTAAGCATACAATTCATTGTCTATTCAAAGATATAGGATTTTAATTTGTAACTAATTTTAAGTTTTTTCTGTTGTAGAGTAATTAGTTATTACTAAATAGCAATTAGTTATTAAGAAGTGAATGGCAAGAAAACACTCTGTTAGCGCTTGCTTTAGCAAGGTTTTGCATTGGCTGAAATATAGTGCTTTAAGGGGAATGCTGGTAAACGAATGAACGATGTGAATATTTTTCCTAAAGTGTGTGAATTACCATCCTGGCAGTATTAAAGGTTTTTACTGTTTGACCGATCATTGATTTGTGGAGTGGTGGAAATTGCTACGAACCGAAGTGTTTGTTCGGTTTTTTATTGGGCATTTAGTGACAATGGTTAATGGGCAAGCTTTGCCACGAATGAGATTGGATAAACTGTTGCGTTTTTGGTGATTTGATCGGTAGTGGCAGCTATTGATTGACCCCGTTGTCTTTGAGTGATTCACAGAGAGCTCTGTTGCTACAGTGCCTGTGTATATTTTGAAGAATGGGCTATGAATGCAGAGGATAATGCTTTGGATATGGCAGCAAAAGAAAAAACTTCTGTAAAGAGTGTATTCCTGGCTATATTTTTGACCTTTGTAGCTTCCTATGCCTATGCCCTCGATTTCCCGCATGTACCCTCCAATCCCATACTTCCTGATATTGGCTGTCTCAGCTGCCATGATCTGCATGGTTCAGCGGGTAGTCTGCTTAAGGCCGCAGCTCCAAACCCTGATATGGCCGGTGATGATACCGAGGCCAACAATCTCTGTTGGAGTTGTCATACCGGTCCCGGATTAGCACCTTATCGGGTGCCGCACTCGAGCGATCAAATTAGCCAGAAACACGGTGTTTGGAATATTGAGTGCAAAGATTGTCACAACCCACATAATCAACCTCAAATACAGGCCTTTGGCAGTGAAGCTTTTCTGGCTACAGGTACGCTGACATCAGTTACTCAAAGTGCCAACAGTACGCTAACCGATACCAGTGCAGCTTGGACGGTTGATGAGCATGCTGGCCGGGTTGTTTTTCCTGATGCCAGTGTTCGTGATCGCCGTGGCATGCCGATTGGTGATCTTAGCTACCGAATAGAGAGTAATACAGCGACTACCCTGACTCTGGATGGTGTTATCAACACCGCCTATATTGCAGCAGGTGACACCTACGGCATCATCTATGGAAAAATCATCCGAAATCAAATTCTGGTGCCAGGTACCAGTACTTGGAAAACAGTTAAATTTTTTGGTAAAACTGGAGCTAACTCCTTTGCTGATGATGATGCTACGTTGGATGGTGTCTGTCAGGTTTGTCATACCAAAACAGGTCATTTTAGGAATGATGGCACGGGTGCAGATCAGATGCACACCAATGCGGATAGAGGTGATCTAACAGGTACAGCAGGAGAAAACTGCACTGAAAAATGCCACCTGCATATTGGTGGTTTTGGTCATGGTAAAGGCAATACCGATGTGACGCTCTGTATTGAGTGCCATGGCCATGAAGAGGGTACCATCTATGACCCTGATGGCACCTTCCCCTACTACCCCAATGGCAGCACCTTAACCAGTCGTGGTTTTGGCTCAGTCATTCCACACACAACACATACTGAAAGTTGGCATACCGATGGAGCCAATTGGGAAACCACCAAGCCTGCGGGTGCGGGTGATGATGATCTGCGTGGCCCAGGTATCTACTGTAGCTGGTGTCATGACACCACCAATATGCCGACCTTCAGAATTGATGGAGCCTTTGCAGCTGATGATATAAATGCTGATGGTGTGGTCAGTCTGGATGAGACGAGCGTCTGTAATGATTGCCACAGTGT
>Ga0316187_10003729_pt1 | contig 13244 bp, 16 predicted proteins | sample CroRivburrow1_MG_FD_204927 | JGI IMG/M metagenome (GOLD analysis project Ga0316187, IMG submission 204927) | Coastal sediment microbial communities from Maine, United States - Cross River worm burrow 1 | ecosystem: Environmental > Aquatic > Marine > Coastal > Sediment | place: USA: Maine...
ACTCATACTGCTGCTGTTTTTTCTAAGCGGTTATCCTGTTGCACTATTGGCTGAGCCTCGCAGCGATAATGCTGAGCTAGAGATGCTCATTGATGGGTTTGATGGGACTGCAGTAGAGCAGGATACTTTGGATGAAGCGCTTACAGGATTTGATGCTGCTGATGAGGCAGCAAAAAGTGATAGCGTAATCGATACTAGGCTGTCACCCTGGCAGCTCAATGGAGCACTGATACTGTCCAGTAGCTATAACTATGCGCATGATCAACCAGCAGCTGGTGAAACCGATCATCGTGGCCTGTCACGCCTGCGTGGCACACTCAAACTTGAGCTCAAAGCTGATCTTGGTGATAACTGGAAAAGCTATGTGGAAACAAATCTTTCCCATGATTTTGTATACAAACTCCAGGGGCGCAGTGACTATACTCATGAGCAGCTCAGTAGCCAGGAGAGTGAAGCAGAACTTGGAGAAGCCTGGATACAAGGTAGCCTGGGGCGCTCACTGGATCTGAAGCTTGGTCGGCAATTAGCGGTGTGGGGTAAGTCGGATAATCTTCGAGTAACAGATGTGCTGAATCCACTGGACCAGAGAGAGCTTGGTTTGGTGGATATTGAAGACCTACGCCTGCCACTCACCATGGCGCGTATGGACTACTACTGGGATGACTGGAATCTATCAACACTTGCTATTCAGGAGATTCGGTTCCATAAGAAAGCTCAGCCAGGCAGTGATTTCTATGCAGGACCTGCTATACCCATGGCTGAGAACACCCCAAATCACAGTAGCAGTAATTTTGAGTATGCCATGGCACTCAATGGTCTCTTTAGTGGCTGGGATCTTTCGCTTTACTGGGCGCGCTTGTTTGATGATACAGCGCATCAAGAGACAATAGGTGGCACTACAATTCAAGCGCACAGTCGTTTAACCATGTTGGGTGCGGCTACCAATGTTGCACTCGGCAACTGGCTGCTAAAAGGTGAGCTTGCTCACTTTAGAGGGCTGGAGTTTGCAGCTGTACCAAACCAAAAAAAACGGCGGACAGATACCTTGCTTGGTATTGAATATAGCGGTTTTGATGATACTACATTGTCATTAGAGGTTGTTGATCGACATCTGCATAACTATGAGTCGTCGCTAGCTGCTCAGGGGATAAAAAAAGATGAGTGGCAGACTGCTTTGCGGTATTCAGGTGAGTTTATGCATGCCCGACTAAAGGTAACCCTGCTTACCCTTCTGTTTGGGAGGCCAGAAGAGGGTGGGGGAGTTGCCCGTCTGCAGGGCGATTATGAATGGGCTGAAAGCGTCCGGCTAATAGGAGGAATAGTGGCCTACCATAGTGGTGATAAACGACCATTTAATTGCATAGGTGATAATGATCGCCTGTTTTTGGATGTAAAATATAGTTTCTAGACGATTTTGCTTCACATCTCTCCCTCAACTGCGTCTCTCTAAACTGGGGATTGTTCCTAAATGTGAACTGGTTCACAATTATTGTGGCATCAAGGCGCTATTCTTTGATGCAGGTCATGCGAAAACTGTGACCTAGTACCAGTGGTTAAGTGTGACATGTAGTAGTAATTAGCACTGTCACCCAGCTCCACGAAACGGCAAACCCGTGGTAACGCGGGGACGCAAAGCCAGTGCCCATCCTCATTGATGGTGGGTCGAACGGTTACCGAAAGGGGAACAACTTGAAGAAATCAGTTCGTAAGAACCATGTTCTGACGCTTACTCCGTCATTGCTAACAGCTACTGGTGCTGTGCAGGCTGAATTTCATGCCAAATATCCCGCCTATGCTGATTTATCTATCCCCAAGCTGTTGAGTGATGGTGCTACAGCCAGCAATATCCAGCTAGTAAATTCAAATGCTTCTATTGGCACCTTTAGCAGAGTGCAGAATTTTAACGGCATTGGTGCGAATATTATGTTGCCCAGTGGGACTGCCAAATCCCATGATGAATAGAACTTAATCACCCCCTCCCCCTCTCCCTGCCAAGGAGATGAGAACCCGGCTAATTAGTCGGGTTCTCTTTTTTGGAGGTTTGTAACCACTAAATAAAACGGCAGTTTGCTTTCGGATACATTAGTTAATAACGATTAATTACGTTAAAATTATTGCACGATATCAATTATTGAGGGGGGTCTCATGAAGAAGTGGAAATGTATGACCTGTGGCTATATCTATGATGAGGCGAAAGGTATGCCTGAATTTGGCATAGAGCCAGGAACGCCTTTTGAAAGCTGCCGGATGATTGGGAGTGCCCTGACTGTGGTTCAACAAAGGATGAGTTTATTGTTGTTGGAACTTGATGCGGCAGAAATCAGATGCCAGGGTGCGCTGCCTTCTATTGATACCGTAGTACTATGTCTATTTGTGGTGAGGAACAATAATATTAAGGGATGATTTTGGTAAATTTTGATCCTTCAATTGTCAGGTTATACATAAGCCCCTTGTTGCCAAAAACAAAGCCAACAATTGGATCTTTCATATCGATGCTATTAATGTCTTCGCCTGCTCCCCACTTTGCAATTGCAACTGAGCCATCCACTCCTGCCTTCCAACCCTCACTTTTGCGAAATTTAGCAAGTGCCTTGTCAGTCAGAAAAACCAATACAATGGATTTAGACTGTGCACCTAGCTGAAATCCAATGGATGCGGCTGCAGTGCTATAATAATCTACAGTTTTTTTGTTGATGCGCAGAGCTCCTTCACCATATTCTCCGCCAATGACAAGTCCAGCTTTTATAACACTTGGAAATACCAAAACACCCGTGGCCTTTTTTAAAAATTGCTCTCCGCCATTAACCTCCTCTGTGAAGCGTTTTAGTGTTCCATCAACTTCAATATCAATTTGTTCAGCAGAAGCGGCAGCTAGATTAGCTGTGAAGAGAATCCCCACGTAGAAAATTATGAGGGCATAAGAAGCGGACCAGATGGAATGTTTTTTGATTGTAGACATAATGCATGCTCAATAATAATGAAATTATGGACACAGGATCAGCCATGTTTTCTTTACTCTTTGAAGTATAGCCATCCCGGTGAGTTTGCGCTATGCACTAAATAGTTTGCTGTTTTCCAATTTTTGTTATCTGGGATTTGGATTACTAAGCCTTATTGCTTTTGAATTTTTCTTCAAGCGTGGTTTTAAGCAGCTCCCCCATCTTTTTTTGCAAAGCATCGGAGAGTTTATCCTCGACGATACCTCCTACTTTGGATGAAATCTCTTCTGTCGCATCTATAAGGGTGGATAGAATCAGCTCATTTAATTCCTCAGTGAGTTCTTCTTTTAGAATCGCTTTAATTTCATTGATTTCTATGGGTTGCTCAGTTGACTCATAGGTGGTTGAGTCAGGGGAGGCTGAAGGCGTTGTGCCATTAGATATTGCGTCTGGTTGTGGCTCTGTTTCAACTACCTCTTCTACGACATCGTTTAAGATGGGAATACCGTTTGAATCCACATCACTATGTGGCGCAGATGCATTGCTCTGTAGAGAGAGATCATCAGAGTCTGAAGGTCTATTTTCTTGATCAGTCATTGATATCATGTGTCTCTAACGGGTAGCCTCGGTCTTTATAGAAACGGTAGCGAGTACGCCCTGTTTTGCGTATCTCAGCATCCTGATCAATGGGTTCTGCAACGCGTTCAAAGCGGCTGAAAAAATCAGGAACCTGCTGGTTGAGGTTGATGAGGATATCATGCTCCTCTTCGGCATCTTCACCATGTCCAATCAATACCGGCGTGTGTGCTGCTTCTGCTTTACCAATTAAGCCGTGAGGGATGAAGCTACCATCACGAAATGTCCACAACAGACGATCCATATGCCGTGCCTCATCCATGGAGTTGGTATGCACGAAGACCCGATGGCCTTGCTGATAGGCTTTATCAGCAAGGCGGCAGGCTAAGGTGAAGCGGTTGCTGCGTGAGCCATCGGGCAAAATGTAGAAGCTGACCTTTGTCATTATTATGATATCTGCTTGCTGCGTTTGAGCAGCAGGTGAGTGAGCAGGGAGACAGGACGTCCGGTGGCCCCCTTTTTAGCCCCTGAGTCCCAGGCCGAACCTGCGATGTCCAGATGGGCCCATTTCTGTTTTTTGGTAAAGCGTGAGAGAAAGCAGGCTGCGGTAATGGTACCACCACCTTTGCCGCCGATATTGCCCATGTCTGCAAAATTGCTGTCGAGCTGTTTTTGGTACTCATCCCAGAGTGGAAGCCGCCAGGCTTTGTCATTGCAACTATCACCGGCAGCTAAGATTTCATTGGCCAGCGCATCGTTGTTGCTCAGTAGTCCTGTGGCGTGGCTGCCCAGTGCCACTACGCAGGCACCGGTAAGGGTGGCGATGTCGATTACAACGGCTGGATCAAAACGTTCACTGTAGGTGAGAGCATCGCAGAGTATCAGCCGGCCTTCGGCATCGGTATTCAGTATCTCAATGGTTTGGCCTGACATGCTGGTAACGATATCGCCTGGTTTGTTGGCGGCGCCATCAGGCAGGTTTTCTGAAGCGGGTACGACACCGACAACGTTAATGGGTAGTCCAAGATCGACACATGCGGATAGTGTGCCGATGACACTGGCGCCGCCGCACATGTCGTATTTCATCTCATCCATGGCTGGGGAGGGTTTGATGGAGATGCCGCCAGCATCAAAGGTAAGGCCTTTGCCCACCAGTACTACGGGTTTGCTTTTTGCTGTGCCGCCGCGATACTCCATGACAATCAGTTTGGCAGGTTGGCGGCTGCCTCGTGAGACAGATAACAGTGCTCCCATTCCCAGGGTCTCCATCTGTTTCTCTTCCAGGATCTTGACCTTGAGCTTGCGTGATTTTCGTCCCAGTTTGCGTGCTTGGTCAGCCAGGTAACTTGGTGTACAGATGTTACCGGGCAGATTGCCCAGGTCTTTGGCCAGGCTGATGCCGTTAGCCATGGCCTCTCCATGTGTTATGGCCTTTTGTGCGGTTTTTAGATCCTTTCGTTCAGTAACCAGCAGGGTCAGTTTTTTTAATGGCCGCTTTGGTGCCTTAGGGTCGCTTTTGCACTGATCAAAGCGGTAGGTCTGTTCGGTGCTTTTGATGACAGCATCACGCAATTGAGTGTAGAGATCAGTTGCAGCAGATTCCAGAGCGGGCAGGCAGAGAATAGCCTCTATAGCATGGCTGTTGTTCAGTTCTGATATCGCCCTGCCAACAGCCGTGTTGTGCTTGCTTCTGTTGTACTCTTTTTGGGCGCCACAGCCGATAAGCAGTACACGCTCACACAGCGTGCCAGGTACATCATAAAGCATGAGTGCCTGGCCCGCTTCTCCATCCATATCCCCTTTTTTCAGAATACTGGTGAGGAAGCCTTTGCTGGCTTTGTCTACTATTTTTGCGGCATCTGAAAGCTTGCGCTTGGAAAATAGGCCCAGCACCAGGCAAGGGGTGCGTTGTTGGGATGGATCACCAGCTTTGGTGTTGTAGTTCATTTGAACTCCTTAAAGATCGTTTCGTTGGCCCCAAACCCTGCAAATGTAGCCACTTCCAGGATTTAGGCTGAATTCTGTTCTCACACCGTGAGTTTTTCGTTAGGATGCCTTCAAACCAGGAAATCTACAAGAATCAACCACTCATTTTTATGTTTTCAATTATTGATCGTTATCTGTTAGGTGAAACCCTGAAGGGGTTATTCACTATATTAACCGTGTTGTTGCTGATTTTGGTCGGGCATGCCTTTATTACAAACCTTGCCCGCGTTGCTATGGGTACCCTGACCAGCGGTGTCATCATGGAACTGTTGGGATTGGAAATTCTGCGGGTCATTGGCATTCTGCTGCCAGCCTCCTACTTCTTTGCCATTCTCTATACCTTGGGGCGGATGTATAGAGACAATGAGATGACGGCCATGTCATCCTGTGGCCTCAGTGTGTTTCGTATCTATCGTGCCTTTCTCTATTCGATGTTGCCGTTGGCAGGGCTGGTGGCCTGGCTTACGTTGTCCGTACTGCCCTGGGCCAATCAGTACATTGAGCAGATCAGGCATGTACAGAAGTCAGAAGCCAATGTGACCAATATGGCTGCTGGCCGGTTTACTGAGTTCAGCCGGGGTGATCTGGTCTTCTATGTTGAGCACCTATTGGTGGATAGTCGCATGCACAATGTCTTTGTGCAAAATCGCCAGCATGGAAAGGTCGGGTTGATCACAGCAGAAGAGGGGCACCAGTATGAAGATGAAAAGACCGGTGATCGTTACATTGTGCTGGAACGTGGTTATCGCTACGAGGGGGTGGCTGGCCAGGCTGATTATTCGGTCAGCGAATTCGAAAAGTATGCTGTACGGATTATTGAAGAGGATCCAGCAGCGGCAAAGTACAGGCGTAAGTCATTGTCGTCACAGGATTTGATGACATCTGATGACATTAAGGACAGGGCGGAATTCCAATATCGTCTGGCATTTCCATTGGCTGTTGTTGTCTTTACCCTGGTGAGTGTGCCGTTAAGTCGGTCATCACCCCGTCAGGGTATCTATGGGCGGCTGTTTATAGCTTTTCTTGTCTATTTCACCTTTTTTAATCTATTGGGCGTTTCGGGAACCTGGATGAAAGATGGCATTACCCCAGAGTGGATGGGGCGCTGGTGGGTGCACATTCTGATGTTGAGCCTGGCAGCTCCACTGGTGCTGAGAGATTCAATGTGGGCTTGGTCTATCAAGCGTTGGTGGCTGGCGAGGCGTATAGCATGAAAATTCTGGATATCTATATTGCCCGGGCCGTCATCATAGGTACTGTTGTTGTGATGTCGGTATTGCTGACGCTGCTGGGATTTCTCACATTGATGGATGAGCTAAGTGATGTGGGTGAGGGGCGATACCAGGTTGGAGATGCCTTCCTGTTTGTGCTACTGACGTTGCCGCGCTTTGCCTATGAGGTTTCACCCATGGCGGCTTTATTGGGTAGCCTGATTGGGTTGGGGGGCTTGGCTAACAACTCAGAGCTTATTGCTATGCGGGCCGCAGGTGTGTCGTATACCCGTATTGTAATGTCGGTTTTGCAGGCTGGGGCACTGATGCTGGTGGTGGCGCTGTTTTTTGGTGAGATTGTGGCCCCTGAAACGGAGCAGTATGCCCAGAGCATGCGCTCCCAGGCGCTGGCCAAACAGGTCACACTCAAGACCAAGTACGGTTTTTGGGCGCGGGATGGAGGCGCTTATATCAATATTCGGAATATCCTACCGGGATCTCGGCTTGAGGATATCTATATATATGAATATGGCGATGATAAGCAGTTGAAGTTTTCTACCCATGCCATGACGGCAAAATATGAAGATGATCAATGGCTTCTGCAGGATATTCGACAGAGTCAGTTTACCAGTGAGGGGGTACAGGTTCGTGAGATTGAGCGTGCTACCTGGGACTCAATGCTGGATCCAGGGTTGTTGAATGTGGTTTCACTGAACCCCCATATCCTGCCAGCCTGGGGGCTCTATAAATACATTCGGTTTCTGCATGCCAATGGCCAGGATGCTAAAACCTATGAGGTGGCCTTCTGGGGCAAGATGGTCACTCCGGTGGTGACGCTGGTGATGCTCTATCTCTCGCTGCCTTTTGTGTTTGGCCAATTACGCAGTTCTGGAATTGGGCAACGGATTTTTCTGGGGGCGATGGTAGGCAGTGGCTTTTTCTTGATGAACAAGGCCTTCTCATATATGGCTGTTGTGTATGACCTCAATGCACTGTTTGCTGCAGCCTTCCCTGGGCTATTGCTCTTTGGTGCCGCACTTTTTCTAAGTTCAAGAGTAAATTAGCGACGGTACTTCAGTTTTTAGTTCGCTTAGCTGTCATCACCAAGCGGGTTTTTGAAAGCCTGTCATGCCAGGCGAGTTTGTCACTGTCCACTAAAATCCAGAGAAACCCCAGACCTGCGATAGCCCAAGAGAGCAGGGAGGAAAAATACCGAAGCAGCGCATCGCGCCATGTTAGAGGCTGTCCATCAGTGCGTATGGCTTGTAATCGCCATGCCCGCATGCCGAGTGTTTGCCCGCCTTTGACCCAAAACCATGAGAAAAAAAAGGGCGGGATGATCCCGAAGATTACAATTTGAAACAGTGGGTTACGGCCAACAGACGTATCTCCAGCTTCCAGGCCAAGTGGCATAATTATGAGAGATGTTGCAACCATAAGGACCGCCAGAAGCAATAAGCCGTCATAGCAAATTGCGGCTAAACGCCGGAGGAAACCAGGAGTGACAGTCTGTTCTATATCAATAGGATTCTGCATGTTCATGCAGTGGATTCTACCTGAAAGCGAGTGTGAAATTGGGTTGTTTGGAGGTATTTGTATATTAATTTAGGGCAAAAATACGGAAAATTGACTAGAATACTTAACAATGGCTAGCTGTAAAGTAATGGAAGCCATGGGCTAAGAATAATAACAATATTGTGAATATGATTGTTTTGGCATCTTGGCATTAAATTAAGGAGAGGTAAGATGGAGCATCGCTATGCATTAAGGAAACCAGTGACATTGGATGTTGTTGTAACCTATCAGGCTTTGGGGCTGGTGCATGGGCACACCCTGAATATTGGTGTTGGTGGCATGTTCATCAAAACGGGTTGTGTTGAGTTGCCAGTTAATGCACTTATTAAAGCCTCTTTCTATTTGAATGAAAATGGCGTGAAACAGCCATGCAGTGCAGATGCCATGGTGATGCATAGTAGTCCAGGTGGAGCAGGCCTGATGTTTAATGACCTGGATGATGAGCTGCATGCTGCCCTGCATCGTTTGCTAAACAGCTCTCATTGTGATGTTGTTCCAGTCTCAAAGCGTGTTGCTGGAATATAAACTCGACAAAACTCCTCCACGGAATGGTGCTTGTTTAGATCCGCAATTCAAGTCCACTTCTAAGAAGTAAAATAGATAACCAATTCATGTTGTTAGCTGCACAATGCCATGCAGGTCCCCTCAGTGTATATTGTCGCTGCAGTTCATGCCCATTGAAGATGCTCTGTTCATCTTCTCTTATACCGTCAGAATTCCGCCATTTCGACTATATTTACTAGTCAATACTCTGGCATTTTCTCTTTGCTGTATTCTAATGCTATGAATTATAAACAAAATAATCCCCTGTTACGAAGAGGCATGATTATTGCTTTTTTCAATATGAACATTAATAAGGTGCCCGCAAATGAATGATGAATCACTTGATGATGAGCTGGATCTTGGTGTTGAGAAAGCCCCAACCCCATGGAAGAAGATACTTATTATCGTATTTGGAGTGCTGCTGCTTGTGGGGGCTGGTGGAGGTGTTACCTATTTTCTCTTGGCACCCTCTGATGAGAAGAGAAGTGAAGATGTCGTCCAAGGTAGTGAAGAGGAGGAAGCAGAAGAAAAAGGGCCTGCTTTCTATCAGGATTTTAAACCTGTGTTTGTCATTAACTTAGCACCTTCTGGCAAGAGTAAAGCCAAGATGCTCCAGGTTGGTGTTCAGGCATTAACGCATAGTGAAGAGCTCATTGAGTTTCTTAAGCACAATGATCCTATGATTCGGCATCATTTATTAAGGCTGTTTGGAAGCCGCAATGCATCTGAATTAGCTGATCGTGAAGGAAAAGAAAAACTGCAGACGGATGTAAGTAAAGAGCTGCAGCGCATTGTAGATGAACAAGGTGGCCAAGGCACAGTAGAGGCCGTATTTTTTACTAGTTTTGTTATGCAATAAAACCGATGAGTGCAAACGACCTACTTTCACAAGACGAGATTGATGCCTTACTACATGGCGTTGATAGCGGTGATGTAGAAACAGAAACTGATGCGGGTGATGGTGGACCATCATCCTATGATTTTGGCAGCCAGGATCGCATTGTTCGAGGTCGTCTTCCGACCTTAGAAATGATAAATGAACGCTTTGCACGCCATTTTCGTACTAGTCTGTTTAGCATGCTGCGCCGGACTGCAGATATCTCTGTATCTGGTGTGCAAATGCTTAAGTTTTCTGAATTTGTACATAGCCTGTTTGTCCCTACCAGCTTGAATGTTGTGAAGGTTCCACCTTTGCGAGGGCAGGGGCTGTGTGTGCTTGATCCAAAGTTAGTGTTTTGTGTGGTAGATAATTATTTTGGAGGCACGGGCCGCTTTCATACGAAAATTGAAGGTCGTGAATTTACTCCTACTGAGCTCAGAGTGATTCAGATGTTACTGGAAATCGTTTTTAAAGATCTCCAGGAAGCATGGAAGTTGGTAATGGATCTGAAATTTGAATATGTTGGATCTGAAGTTAATCCTCAATTTGCAAACATTGTAAGTCCAACAGAAGTGGTGGTTGTAACAACCTTCCATATTGATTTGGAAACAGGAGGGGGCGACCTCTACGTCACATTGCCCTATTCAATGTTGGAACCTATCCGAGAACTATTGGATGCAGGTATTCAAAGTGATAGAGGTGAGCGGGATGATCGTTGGGCAATTGCACTTAAAGAACAGTTTTTTGAGTCTGAAGTTGAATTGGTCAGCTCGCTGGGTAAAACAGAAATCAGCATGAAAGAGCTTGCGGCACTTAAGCCAGGCGATGTGATTCCTATGGATATTCCTGACTTGCTGAATGTTTGTGCGGCAGATGTGCCGATATTTAAAGGGCAGCTAGGTATCTCAGAAGGTTGTTATGCCATAAAGGTTACTGAGTGGCAGCAACAGCCGAAGGTGATGTCGGCATTAGAGATTATTAAGAAGTAATCCGCGATTTATAGTGGAGATTGATGATGAATGATGAAAATACTGATCCAAATGAAGCGTTAGCTGATGAATGGGCTGCCGCACTTGAAGAGTCAGGGGATACTGAAGAGAACAGTGAACCAGCTGAAGCAGTTGCCGCTGAATCGGCACAGTTTCAAGAGCTGGAGCCGGATGCAACTGCAATGGGCAATGTGGATGTAAATCTAGAGTCCCTATTGGATGTGCCCGTTACTATCTCTATGGAGATCGGACGTACCCGGATAAATATTCGCAATCTTCTTCAGCTTAATCAGGGGTCAGTTGTTGAACTAGATAGATTGGCAGGAGAGCCAATGGATGTTCTGGTTAATGGAACTCTGATTGCCCAAGGAGAAGTTGTAGTTGTAAATGAGAAGTTTGGAATACGCTTGACTGACGTAATCAGCCCAGCTGATAGGGTTAAGAGGTTGCAATGAACCATATTTGGGCAACTCTTTTCCTGGTGTTCCCATCATCGCTTATTGCCATAGAAGCTGAAGAGAAGGCGCCAGTACGCCTGGCTGAACTTCCACTTGGAAGTGAGAATCTTGCCAACACGGCCGTTGGTTTGGTTTTGGTGCTTGCCCTCATTATTGGGTTGGCTTGGGTTTTACGCCGTTTTGGAGGCCTGCCCAATGTAGGAAAAGGGGTTGTCACCATCATTGGAGGGGTTTCACTTGGTCCGCGTGAGCGAGCAGTGCTTTTGCAGGTTGGAGAGACGCGCTTATTAGTGGGTGTAGCACCCGGACGAGTTCAAGCGCTGCATGTGCTCTCAAAAGAGGAGAGTCACCCCCCTGTTGATGATAACTGTGATTTTGAACAGCATCTTGATACTGCATTAAAGGATAAGCTGCTGTGAAATTGCTTGTTCTTCTATTGATGTTTTTGCCAGTTATGGGGCAGGCTGCCCCTGGCTTGGAGGCTGTAACAGTAACAACGGCAGAAGATGGCGGTCAAAGTTATTCGCTGACAATGCAAATTCTGTTTTTCATGACGGCACTGAGCCTTCTGCCAGGTGCTCTCATGATGATGACGTCATTTGCCCGCATTGTGATTGTTTTGGCTATATTGCGCCAGGCCTTGGGTACTGCTCAAACCCCATCAAACCAGATAATAATAGGGCTGGCACTGTTTTTAACTTTTTTCATAATGACGCCTGTATTTGATGAAATCAATACAGCAGCTCTGCAGCCCTATCTAAATGAGAATATTTCTACCACCCAGGCGTTGGATAAGGCTCAGGTTCCACTTCGTGAATTTATGCTGGCCCAAACGCGTGATGATGACTTGATGTTGTTTGCAGAGATTGGTGGCTATGAGGAGATTGAATCACCAGAACAGACACCATTTTCTCTTCTAATGCCGGCCTTTGCTACCAGTGAATTAAAGACGGCCTTCCAAATTGGTTTTCTGCTTTTTATTCCATTCTTAATCATTGATCTGGTTGTAGCCAGTGTGCTGATGTCAATGGGTATGATGATGCTTTCACCGCTGATTATATCGTTACCATTTAAAATCATGCTTTTTGTGTTGGTTGATGGATGGGCATTGGTGCTTGGAACCCTGGCCTCCAGTTTTTATACATAACTGAACTGAATGGTACAGGCAGTAGCCGTTAATGCCATGTGGTTGTTTATTAGTATGAGTATAGTTAAATGAATGCAGATACTGTTATCAATATCGGTCAGCAGGCTCTAGAAGTAGTTACCTTGCTTGCCGCGCCTGTTTTGCTTTCTGCTCTGGCTATTGGTCTGTTGATAGCCATGTTTCAGGCTGCCACGCAAATCAATGAGATGACATTGAGTTTTGTTCCGAAACTTATGGTTGTCGTGCTTGTGTTAATGCTAACAGGCCCATGGCTATTGAGAGTGATAACAGGCTATACCGAACGTTTAATTGAGAGTATCCCGTCTCTCATTGGGTAATCAGAATATGAGTTGATCAGGTTGGCTACGTGAATGGTATTTACTGAAACAGCAATAGCATCTTTTTTAGCCAGTTTTCTCTGGCCTTTGATGCGTATTGGTTCTGTTTTTATGGCAGCGCCAATTTTTGGTGCACGTCAGGTACCGGCACGTTGGCGCGTTGCATTGGCTTTGATGATTACCTGGATTGTAATGCCGGTATTGCCTCCAGTGCCTGTGGTTGAAACCTTTAGTCATGAAGCCATGATGATTGCATTTCAACAGATTGCTATGGGCGTGTTAATGGGATTTATCCTGCAGCTGGTATTTGCGGCTTTAGTGTTTGCTGGTCAGGTTATGGCATATAGCATGGGGTTAGGATTTGCCTCCATGATGGATCCACAAAATGGTGTTCAGGTGCCTGTGGTATCACAGTTCTATCTGATCCTGGTTACGCTCTTCTTTTTGGTTATCAACGGTCATTTGATTCTTATCGAACTGGTTGTTGATAGTTTTAAGACAGTGCCTATAGCAGTTGATGGCATAACTAGAAATACATTATGGGATATTGTGACATGGGGTGGACGGGTTTTTTCGGGTGGTCTGCTAATGGCTCTTCCTGT
>Ga0316187_10003731_pt1 | contig 13234 bp, 10 predicted proteins | sample CroRivburrow1_MG_FD_204927 | JGI IMG/M metagenome (GOLD analysis project Ga0316187, IMG submission 204927) | Coastal sediment microbial communities from Maine, United States - Cross River worm burrow 1 | ecosystem: Environmental > Aquatic > Marine > Coastal > Sediment | place: USA: Maine...
CACTCATCCTGTTCCTGGTCGCCTTTGTGCTCATCGTCTGGGGTGTCCTCAGGACACCCAAGGCGTTCAATGACCACCAGGCACACCTGCCGCTTGAAGACGATTTCGGTATGTCAAACGAAGCAACCCAAGACAACAAGGGGGTGAGCCATGGCTGATCCAAGTAAAAAAGATCGTAAACCAGAAATCCTGAGCCACAACTACGACGGCATCCAAGAGTACGACAACCCAACACCGGGCTGGTGGCACCTCATCTTCTGGGGCACCATCATCTGGGGCGTCCTCTACGCCGTCATCTGGCACCTCACTCCGCTGGTCCCGGACCGCATCACACGACTCGAAAACACAAGGAACGCAGCTGTAGAGAAACAGTTCGCCGCCCTTATGACCATCAATGATGACCTCGATAAAGTCCGCACCGTCATGGGTGACCAGAACTGGCTCGACCAGGGCGCCTCCGTCTTCGCGGGAACATGCACCCTCTGTCATGGCCAGAACGGTGAAGGCCTCATCGGCCCCAACCTGACCGACGACTCCTACAAAAACCTCACCGACCTCGCAGGCATGATCGATGTCGTCACCAACGGTGCCGCCAACGGAGCCATGCCCGCCAACAAAAATCTTCTCGATAAAAACGAGATCGCCCTCGTCGTCGGCTATGTCGCCTCATTACGCGGCAAGAACCTCGACGGCCCACGCGGCGTAGAAGGCGAAGTCATCCCACCATTCCCAGATCCGATCTCCGCCGACGAAGGCGGATAACCCTGATATACTTACCGCTCAGGGGCTGGAAACAGCCCCTGAGCGTTTCTTTGCTGCGAGCAGGACAGGAAAGGAGCTCAAGGAGTCTCTAGATGTCAGACGAGTCACTTCTCAAGCCCGACCACCAGGTCCTCTCAACCCTCTACGACGATGGCTCCCGAAAGTGGCTCAAGCCACGCCTCTCCCCAGGACGATTCTGGAAGCGCCGCCGCATTGTCGCGTACTTCCTCATCCTCGCATACTCCCTCATCCCCTTTATCCAAATCAACGGCAAGCCCGCAATTCTTCTCGATCTCATGCACCGAGAGTTCACCTTCTTCGGCAAAACCTTACTCCCCCACGACACCCTCCTCCTCGGCCTCTTCATGATCATGGTGTTCTTCACCATCTTCCTCGTCACCGCCCTCTTCGGCAGAATCTGGTGCGGCTGGATGTGCCCCCAAACCGTCTACCTCGAGTTTCTCTACCGCCCGATCGAACGCCTCTTCGAAGGCGCACCCGGCAAAAAGAAACCCAAGAACTACCCGGGCCTCCGCAAAGCGCTCAAGTTCGTGATCTACTTCGCAATCTCCCTCCACCTCTCCCAGACATTCCTCTCCTATTTCGTAGGCACAAAGGTTGTCAACGACTGGATCTTCGGCTCCCCCTTCGACCACCCCGTCGCCTTCATCATCGTCATTGCCACCACCGGGCTCATGCTCTTTGACTTCGGCTTCTTCCGAGAACAAGTCTGCTGCGTCATCTGCCCCTACGCACGCATGCAGGGTGCCCTCACCGACGAAGACTCCCTCATCATCACCTACGACAAAGAACGAGGCGACCCAAGAGGCCGCAAAACGCGCAAGCAATCTACAGACACCGCTCTCCCCGTCCTTGGCGACTGCATCGACTGCACCATGTGCGTCCAGACCTGTCCCACCGGGATCGACATCCGCAACGGCCCCCAGCTCGAATGCATCGGCTGTGCTCAGTGTATCGATGCCTGCAACGCCATCATGGACAAGATCGACCGTCCGCGTGGACTCATCCGATACTCCTCCGAACACGCCGTAGATCACAAAGCCCAGCACCTCCTCCGCCCGCGCGTCGTTATCTATCCCCTCATCCTCCTCGTCGTTTTCATCGGATTCATCACCGTGCTCAAGACCAAGAGCCAAGCCAATGTCTGGATCGGTCGCGAGTCCGGGCTCCCCTTCTACACCCTCCCCTCCGGCGAAATTACCAACCAACTCCGCACCCGCATCACCAACCGCGACGCGGCCCCGACCGACTTCACCATCTCCATCATCGAACCAGAGGGTGTCAAACTCAGCGGCGGACCGACCACCTTCACCGTCGAGCCGGGCAAGGAGGGCTCCCAAAAATTCGTTGTCATCGCCCAACCAGAAGCATTCACCTCCGGACAGATCCACATCACCATCCGCATTACCGACAACCTAGAGTTCACCAAAGACACCGTCTTTGAAATGAAAGGCCGCAAGTATGTAGCCCCAGCAGAGGTTCCAAACGATGGCTGATCAATCTCCCGACAAACGAACCTTCTTTGCCTCCTTTATCGATCGTGGGCTCCACTGGCCCCTCGGGCTCGTCTGCATGTTCTTGTTCTCCGCAACCCTCATCATCACCACCGGCGTCATGGGCGCCGGCAAGGGCTCCCAATCGGTCGAGCCAGACTACTACGCCCGCTCCCTCGACTGGGACTCTGAAAAAGACCGCCTCAATACTGCAGACCGACTCGGATGGAATGTCCGCGTCTCGGCGAGCCCGATCGTCGATCCGGTCGGCACCCGCCATGTCTCGGTCATGATCCTCGACCAAGACAACAACCCCATCGATGACTCCCTCGTCGAGGTCCTCTGCTTTTCCCAATCAAACGCCCACCAGCCCTTCACCAAAGTCCTCCCCAAAGCAGGCGGCGGTCAATACCAATCCCGAATCAAAGGCATGCACACAAGCGGCCTCTGGGAGTTCCGGATCTCCATCCGTCACGCCGGCGAACAAGCACTCGTGATCCAATCCGTTGAGCTTGAAGGATAAAGCCCATGACAAGCATCGATCCAAACATGCTCGTCCTCATCGGCACCGTCCTCACCGCCTCCCTTGTCGGTTCCCTCCACTGCGCCGGAATGTGCGGCGGGCTCATGCTCTTCGCGCTCGGTGCCGACGCGAATGACCAATCCAAACACTCCAAACTCAAACTCCAATCCGCGTACCACGGCGGACGACTCGCCACCTACACCCTCCTCGGCGTCATGGCCGGCGCAATCGGTCAAGCCCTCGACTTCGGCGGCTCCTTCATCGGATTCCAACGGGCCGCTGCGATCTTCGCCGGTGTCTTCATGATCGCCTTCGGTCTCATCGCCCTCGCCCGCATCAAAGGGCTCAGAATCAAGCACGCCCGCGCTCCCAAGTTCATGCAAAGAGCCGTAGAAAAAGGCCAACGCCTCGCCTTCTCCCTCACCCCCTTCAAACGCGCCCTCACCATCGGGCTCCTCACCACCCTCCTCCCCTGCGGCTGGCTCTATGCCTTCGCATTCACCGCCGCCGGCACGGGATCACCAATCTGGGGCGGGCTCACCATGTCCGTCTTCTGGCTCGGCACCCTCCCCATCATGGCCTCCCTCGGCGCGGGGATCCAGATGCTCGCAGGACCCCTTCATTCCAAGGTCCCGACCATCGGGGCAGTCGCCGTCGTCATCGTTGGCTGCTTCACCGCAATGGGCCGCCTCCAAGCACCCGAGATGTCCAAAGCAAACCTCAACATCACAGACCCATCCGTCGTCCCCACCAACCCCGACGAAGCATGCCCACTCTGCGAAGCAGGGCTCCCGATGGGTGATGAAGAAACTGAAGCTGAACCGGCACCAGAAACAGCACCGTGACCGACATGGATCCGATCAGCGACCCCATCTGTGACCACTGCGGCCTCCCAGTCCCTGATGGACTCTACGAACCCGAAGCGTCCCACCAGTTCTGCTGCAACGGATGCAAAGCCGTCTACAACATCCTCCACGGCTCAGGGCTCGAAAACTACTACAAAATCCGCTCAGCCGTAGATCCGAAAGCAGAACCCGCCGCCACCACCGGCTCCAACTACGAAGAACTCGACGACCCCGCCTTCCAATCCACATGGGTCACACTGTCCGACATAGATTCAGAAATAGAAACCGCGGAAGTCGAACTGTTGTTGGAAGGAATGCACTGCGCCGCTTGCGTCTGGCTCATCGAACGACTCCCCAGAGTTGCCGATGGCGTCATCGACGCCCGCGCCAACATCCGCCGCAGAACCGTCTGCGTCCGCTACCAACCCGACAACATCAAGCTCTCGCAGGTCGCCCAGTCTCTCGACAAACTCGGGTACGCCGCCCACCCCGCACGAGGCAAAGAAGCACGCGCCATCCGCATCAAAGAAGACCGCAAGTTTCTCATCCGCGTCGCCGTCGCCGGCGCACTGGCTGGCAACATCATGCTCCTGGCCATCGCCCTCTACGGGGGTACATTCTCCGGCATCTCCGACACCTGGCGCACCACTTTCCGCTACTACTCCATGATCCTCGGCCTCATCGTCCTCATCTGGCCCGGTCGCATCTTCTTCACCGGAGCACTCGCCGCGCTCAGAACCCGCACCGCCCACCTCGACATTCCCATCGCCCTCGCCCTAGCCAGCGCAGGAATCTGGGGCACCGTCAACACCATCCAAGGCACAGGCGAAATCTACTTCGACTCCGTAGGCGTCCTCGTCTTCCTCCTCCTCGTCGGCCGCTGGATCCAGCACCGTCAGCAACGCGCCGCGTCCGACTCCGTCGAACTCATGCTCACCCTCACACCGAGCAGCGCAACGCTCATCGACGAAGAAGGCAACACCAAACGAGTTCCCATCGAAACCCTCGAAGCCGGCATGTCCGTACAAGTCGCCGCCGGCGAATCCTTTCCCGCCGACGGCATCATCACCGCAGGCACGACCACCATCGACAACGCCCTCCTCACCGGAGAGTCCGTCCCGGTCGCTTCAACCACCGGCGACCAGGCCCTCGCCGGAGCAACCAACCTCTCCAGCCCAGTCACCGTCCGCGTCCAAGCAGTGGGGGAGCACTCCCGCATCGGCAAGCTCATGCAGCTCGTTGCCCAGGCCTCCGAACACAAAACCCCAATCGTCCGCATGGCCGACCGCATCGCGGGCTACTTTGTCATCATCGTCATCATCCTCGCAGTCTTCACATTCACCATCTGGTCGATCAAGGCAGGCATCACCATCGGCATCGAAAACGCGACTGCCTTGCTCATCGTCACCTGCCCCTGCGCCCTCGGACTCGCCACCCCCATGGCCATGTCCGTCGCCCTCGGACGCTCCGCCCGAGCCGGGATGCTCATCAAATCCGCTACGGTTTTAGAACAAATGGCCCACTCTGGAAGCCCGCCCGGCACCATGATCCTCGACAAAACCGGCACCCTCACCGCCGCCTCCACAACAGTCGTCGATTCCTTTGGTGATCAAGCCCTCCTCAAAGCCGCCGCCGCTATCGAGCAATCCTCCAACCACCCCATCGCCCGAGCAATCGCTTCGGCGTTCGGCGAAGATCTCCCAGCCGCCACCAACATCACCCAGACCACCGCACAAGGGATTACTGGCTCCGTCAACAACCAACTCATCACCATCGGATCAGTCGATTTCGTTCTCCGCTTAACCAACACCGACCTTCCGCAAGAACTCCAACCCAAGTTCGTCCGCCTCCTTGATCGTGCCCTGACACCAATCCTTGTCCACAACACAACCACAAACGCCTTCGCTCTCATCGGTGTCGGCGACCAACTCAGAGGCGACGCAGCCGATTCAATCGCATCCCTCCAAAGCCGAGGATGGAATCTCGAAATCTGCTCCGGTGATCACCCCAGAATCGTCGAATCCATCGCACATCAAACCCGCATCCAAACCCACCATGGAGGCGTCACTCCTGAATCCAAAGCCGACCGCGTCTCTCAGCTCAAGGCAGCTCGCACCAACCCCTCAATCCCGGTCGTCATGGTCGGTGACGGGGTCAACGACGCCGCCGCCCTCGCCTCCGCCGATGTCGGCATTGCCGTCCACGGCGGTGCGGAGGCCTCCCTCGAAGCCGCAGATGTCTACCTCGTCGAGCCCGGGGTCGCCCCCATCGTCAAACTCACCGACCTCTCCCGCTCGACCATGTCCACTATCCGCCTGTGCCTGCTTATCTCCGTCTGTTACAACACCATCGCCGCATCCCTCGCGATGGCCGGGCTCATCTCCGCCCTCATCGCCGCCATCCTCATGCCCATAAGCTCCCTCACCGTGGTCGCCATCTGCACACGAGCGGGCAAGAATGTTGCACCTTCCAAATCGGCCACGGAGTCACGCTAAATGTCTGTCATCTACATCATGATCCCCGCAGCCCTGCTCCTCGCCGCCATCGGCGTTGCCGCCTTCATCCTCGCCGCCAAGAACGGCCAGTTCGACGACCTCGACACCCCGGCTCTCAGAGCAATCTTCGACGACGATGAAACCCCTTCCGACACAACCAAAGAAAAAAGCGTCACCAAAGAAGATGACGCCTAATGGAGCGAAGGAGGCTCGAACTCCCGACCTTTCGATTGCGAACCGAACGCTCTACCAATTGAGCTACCGCCCCGATTCATCCCCATTCTACGCACCAAGAATCTCAGAATCATTCCCCCCACCAAACCCGATCCTTGTTTCTCAAGCACCGAAACTCAATAATCCACAATGCCTCCCCCCGACCAACCCCCCAACCAACCCGCTGTCGAAATCGACCAGGTCTCCTACACCTACCCCGCCACCGGATTCGACTCGGCACCCACCCCTGCGCTCAATGCCGTCAACTTCAACATCCCCCAAAACACCAAGCTCGGAATCCTCGGCCCCAACGGCGGCGGAAAATCAACACTCATCAAACTCATCCTCGGCATCCTCAAACCCACAACAGGCACCATCAAAGTCCTCGGCTGTTCCCCAGCCCAAGCCCGCCAACAAGGCCTCATCGGATACCTCCCCCAACGCATCGAAGCCGACCTCGACTGGCCAATCAGCGTCAATGAAACCGTCGCACTTGCGCGAACTTGCAAGCTCAAACCGTGGCAAAGACTCTCGAAAGCAGACCACGCCGCCATTGATCGCGCGATCGATCTCGTTGAAATCCAGGACCTCGTCCACCGCCCCATTGGCACCCTCTCAGGAGGTCAGCTCCAACGCGCCATGATCGCAAGAGCCATCGCAACCAACCCCAAGCTCCTCGTCCTCGATGAACCCACGGTTGGTGTTGACATCGCGGGCCAGCAACGCTTCGGCAAACTCATCGACACCCTCCACCAAGAACTCGACCTCACCGTCATCCTCGTCTCCCACGACATGCGCGCCATCGCCGCCACCGCAGACCGTGTCGCCTGCCTCTCCCGCACCCTCCATTTCCACGACGCCCCACAAGGGCTCACCCCCGCTGTCCTCGCCCAGGTCTTCGCCCACGATGTCGCGGGGGTCTTCGGCGACATCCACATCGACGCCCACCTCGCCGACGATTGCGACGACCCAACCCACGCACACCAGCACCAGCATGATTGCGGCTGTTCGAACAGTGGGGGGGATGCATGAACAATCTCACACCCGCTATCCTCGCCGCACTCATCATCTCAGTCATGGGTGGGTCCCTCTCCATCTTCGTCGTCCTCAAACGCCTCGCGTTCATCGGGCAAGGCATCTCCCACGCCGCCTTCGGCGGTGTCGGCATCGCCCTCGTCCTCGGTGTCCACGGCGTAACCACAGCCAGTTCCATCGGTCAACTCACCATCGTCGTCGCTTTCTCCATCCTCGCAGCCCTCTGGATCGCTGCCCTCTCCCGCGCCCACCACGGACGAATCGACACCGCCATCGGCGTCGTCCTTTCCGCATCCATGGCCCTCGGCTTCGTCCTCTTCACACTCGCCGAATCCAAGCACGATCACGACGAGCACGGACATGCCGTCCAGGGACACGAAGACCAGCATCACCTCATCGAAGAGATTCTCTTCGGCAACATACTCGACACCGACTGGACCAAGGCCTCAATAGCAATCCTCGTTGCCCTCGCCATCACCGCCATCACCTGGCTCAACCGCCGCCGCTTCATCTTCTGGGCATTCGATGAACCCGTCACCGACGCCTATGGCCTCAACGCCGCCCGCACCACAAACACCTTCCTCATCCTCCTCTCCCTGGCCATCGTCATGGCCATGCAAATCGCAGGCGTCGTCCTCGCCGCCGCCATGCTCGTCCTCCCCGGAGCCGCCGCCCTTAACCTCACCGCCAAACTTCGTCCCGCCTTCATCTACTCAATTGTCCTCGCCGTCGCTGGTGCCGCGATCGGCCTGACCATCGGTCTCCAATCCGACCTCCCCGTCGGCCCAACAATCGTCCTCACCCAGAGCATCCTGTACCTCATCACACTCATCACCAGATCCATCGCCATCCGATCATGAACGGAGCAAAGAATATGAAAGCCGAAACCCTCCTCGCCGAACTCAACACCATCCGCAAGGACCTCGACGAGGACAAGTCCGACCTCGAATGGCTCACCCTCCACCATGCCTTCTGCTATATCTCCTACAAGATGGGCGACTTCCAAGACTACATCGATGACCAAGAAAAGCGCGGCGCATTCGACGAGTACGACGGATAAATCCAATCAGTAATCGCCGATTTAAACCACGCCAAGCCGGTTTTAGCCCGTTTGGAGCTTTTTCCTGCATCCAGATTTGCAATCTCGCCGAAAATACTTCAAGATAAACCAATCGTGGATGTCCGCCGGGCACCGCAAAGGCCAAAAGCCCACAGCGAATCCGGCAAGCACCACGACGACCGAGATCAGGACGATCCCGGGCGATGAGCCCCGAGCGACGGCAAGGGGAAAGAACCTCGAGCGGCGGCCAACTGATCCGCGACGGCTCGGACAAACCATGTACTCAAAGGAGGTGATTCAGTGAACGATTCAGTCTGTACCAAGGGGCTACGCCTCTGATGAGCACATGCTCGACGGAGAACATTGATGCTCCGGCGTAGTCCATGCAGAAATCCTGCTGATGAAAGTCAGCATCCTACGGCCACCTCCCACAAGGGGGTGGCTTTTTTGAATCTGCATGCTCTCAATCACTCGCAGGCATGTGAATCAACTCACGAATCTGTGCGGCTTCAGCATCCCGATTGTGGTATTCAAGTTCTTTGACAAGCCGCCAATGAACTTTGTAATAGTTCGATTGTTTGGCAAACTGCGATGCCATTGTGTTCGGAACATCTACCTTGATCGCCGTATCTCGGAGCAACTCAAGATACGCATCCCGTTTCCCGTTCTTGCTGAGCAACTTACCCATCGCGCTCAGAGCGCTGTCACACATCGGACCATCGTTGAGAAACTTGTCGAGCACATCCTGATACGCAATCCACGCCAGCTCAGGCTTGTCATTCGCATCCCAGAGCTTCCCCTGCTCAAAGCGGACTGCTGCCGCCAGGTCAGGCCGAGCCCGGAACTGCTTGAATGTCCATTCCCACATCTCGTGCTGCTCATTTGCATCATCAACAGTGGAAATCAGATCTGCAAGAAAATCGAACGAGAAATCTAAATGCTCAGAGCCCGCCAGACGGAGCACCGCGCGTGACCAAGTATCAAGCTCATTGCGGGACATCTCACCTGATTCAGCGATCTCCCGAACCATATCCCAAGTGCTGGCAACCCCAGCACACTTGTCAAGAGTCATCCGAAGCAGTGCCAGCCGATCCTTGACCGATCCCGTCCGAGGCTTTCGCAAGTTGCCCCTGGCATCCAGATCCATCTCTTCCGGCGGATCCCACAACCCTGAGTTCATCCGTCTCACGACCAAACCCGCTGCCATCGAATGATGCACCAGTTCATTCCGCACGCCCACAGCCTTGCCAAGGATCCCCACCCGCCCATCGCTGTAGCGTTCGCCTGATTGCGGATCACGAAAGTTGCCCCGCAGATGCTGGTACGCCATATACCGACCCGCATCGAAGTCCCACGATGCCCCTCTGCCCTCAGACCTGAGATACCCAACCCATGCGTGCGACACATCAGCCCCCTTAGCAACAACATATCCAGATGGAACCCCGCATGCCTTGGCGACCGTCATTGCATAGTGCGCCTGATCAGCGCATACCCCGCCATGCTTCTTGATCTGCCAAATCGAATAACTCCCGGCCTTTGTGACCTTCTTTGGCTTTCCACTCCGGTAATGGTCATAGTCGTACTCGATCTCAAAGAACCGCTGCCCAACACCCGGATTCGCTGAAAATGTGTCATGTGCCCACTGAAGCTGGCGGATTGGATCCGACACATCAACCACAAACACCAGATCAATCGCAGGCAACCGATCTGGAGAAAAGTGCATCGTTGCAGCATTCGCCACAAAAAAATCAAAGATCACCAGCGGCTCTAACCCCCGAGTCTCGTTCTCGTTGATCCGCACCGTATACATCTCGCCCGTAGGCTGGTCATGAACCACACAGATCGCCGCTGCCAAAGCAGGGTATCGCTCGACCTCCTCACTCCGTTTGGTCATGAGCTCAACCGCCACCCGGATCACATCTGTTGCCTGATCATGCTCGTTGACCAGCAGCCCCAACTCCGTTATAAACCGTGGCGAGTTCACAAACAACCTTGCCACTGCCCCAGGATCATCAAGTTGGGCAGCACTGAGCACATTCAAAAGATTCGCGACCGATTCGCTCCGAACAACCGCATCGAACTGCCGTGCCCCAGCCCGCGCCGAGGCAAAATCGCTCAACCGATACGCTCGCTGAACCGCTTCATCCAAGGAGGCTGCATCATGCACCGATTCCAGAATGGTAACGGATCGAGAGATCGTATCTTGCGTAAACTGATCCGCACCCTTGCGTGGCTGGGCACTGGCATTCGAACACAGCAACCAACTGATAGCCAGCGTGCAAGCAACGAAGACCAGAGAATGTCGCCTGAGCGGGCTCGTAAGCACAGCAGATGCTCCAAGGATTTGACACGGGGGTGAAACCTACATCGTAGGTGATCGGCGTAGAAACACGGGAATGCAACAGTGACACATAGCAAAAAAAACAGCCCCGAAAGATCGGAGCTGTGTAGTGAGTAGATTAAGATCGATCAGTAATCAGATCCCGAGGATTCCGCCAAGAACATCGCCATACGCAACGATCAGCCCGGCAAACACAACCGAAACAATCGAGATCAGCTTGATCAAGATGTTCAGCGCAGGACCCGAGGTATCCTTGAACGGATCACCAACGGTGTCACCAACAACGGTCGCCTTGTGATCGTCCGAGCCCTTGCCATAGACGATCATCCCGCCATTGCCAGCGGAAACCGCGTCCTTCGCACGATCCATAATCGCGCTGCGGACAGTGTCAGGGATCTTCACCGAGTTGCCAGTGCCCGCGACCATCTCATCAGCCGTGGTCGCGCCGAACGATTCGAGCAGCTTCTTGGCATTATCCCAAGCGCCACCAGCGTTGGCCATAAAGACCGCCAGTGCGAAGCCCGAGGTCAAACCACCAACAAGCATCCCCATCACGCCCGCGACCGACAAAGTCAGCCCAACGAGGATCGGAACCGCAATCGCCAGAAGCGACGGCACAACCATCTCCTTCTGAGCACTCGATGTCGAGATCGACACACACTCAGCGTAATCAGGGTAGTGATGGCCATCGAGATCGACGCCCTTCATCGGCCAGTTGTCAGGGTTGGCAAGGTCTTCCTCGGACATCCCGCCGTTGCGGAGCGCCTGACGGATAAACCCGAACTGACGCCGGCACTCACCCATCATCGCATACGCCGCACGCCCGACCGCATTCATGGTCAGAGCACAGAAGAGGAATGCAAGAAGCACACCAATAAAGATGCCGCCGAGCAGTTTCGGATTCGCGAGTGTCACATTGTAGAAACTGAGCACATCCTTAACCATCCCCTTCTCAGAAGATGCAAGTGTTGCAGTCCAGCCCTCGCCAACGATGTCGTAGCGAGCATCGTGGTCGCCAGCGACCGGGAAGATCGTGCCCGACTCGACATCCTTCAGTTTCGTACCGTGCGAGCCGTCGGCATGCTTGACATCAAGCAGCATCCCGCCGTCGATATTCTGGCTCTCGCCCATACCAATCGCAACAGCAAACTTGCCATGCCCCTGGTACACCGCGAAACCAGAATCCATACCCATCGGAGCGACAAATGAACCCTTCCGGAAGAAGTTCTCCGCCTGCGTCCCGATCTGGACCTGAACAACCTGGATGTACGCCGCAAACAGCGCCATCGCTGTCAGAGCAGCCGAACCAATCGCAAAGCCCTTACCAGTCGCAGCAGTCGTGTTGCCCAGTGAGTCAAGCATATCAGTCCGCTCGCGAACGATCGGAGGCTGCCCGGTCATCTCGGCATTTCCGCCCGCGTTGTCCGCGATCGGGCCGTACGCATCAGTCGCCAGGGTAATACCCAATGTCGAGAGCATACCAACCGCCGCGATGCCGACGCCGTAGAGACCCATGAGGAATGAGTCGCCGCCGCCTGCGAACGAGAACGCCGCGATGATCGCCACAACAACAACGAGAAGCGAAGCCCATGTGGACTTCATGCCCTCGGCAATACCAGCAATAATCACGGTCGCCGGCCCGGTCAATGCCTGCTCAGCGATCCGCTTGGTTGGTGGGTGCTCATACGAGGTGTAGTACTCGGTCGCGTGCGCGATCAAGAGACCCGAAGCAAGACCAGCAACAATCGAGAGCCCAAGTCTCCACCAGGTGGTGATACCTTCAAGCTCAGTCGAGTCCTTAAGAATAAACCAGAGCAACGCAAAGGAGCCAACAGTGATCAGTGCCGAAGCAACATACACACCCTTGTGCAGACCCTTGAGGAGCTGCGAGAACGAAGCGTTCTCTTTCGCCTTCACCGCAAAGATCCCCGCGATCGAGCAGAAGATGCCCAATCCGGCGAGCGCCATCGGTGCAGCCGCGAGTTTGAGCCCGAACGCATTGGCACCGTCGCCATTGGCAAGCGTCATCGCAGCCGCGGCTCCAAGCGCCATCGTCGCCAAAATCGACCCATAGTACGACTCGTAAAGGTCAGCACCCATACCCGCAACATCACCGACATTGTCACCGACATTGTCCGCGATCGTCGCAGGGTTCCGAGCATCATCCTCAGGAATCCCGGCCTCAACCTTACCAACAAGGTCAGCACCAACATCTGCCGCCTTGGTGTAAATACCACCACCAACACGAGCGAACAACGCCTGCGTCGAGGCACCCATCCCGAAAGTCAGCATAATGGTCGTGATCTCAGTAATCCCCCCATCGGCCAACCCGGTCGAGTTAAAGATGAGGAACCACGCAGAGACATCAATCAACGCAAAGCCCACAACATTGAGCCCCATCACCGCGCCGGAACGGAACGCAACGGTCAGCCCCTCGTTGAGCGAG
>Ga0316187_10003736_pt1 | contig 13221 bp, 9 predicted proteins | sample CroRivburrow1_MG_FD_204927 | JGI IMG/M metagenome (GOLD analysis project Ga0316187, IMG submission 204927) | Coastal sediment microbial communities from Maine, United States - Cross River worm burrow 1 | ecosystem: Environmental > Aquatic > Marine > Coastal > Sediment | place: USA: Maine...
AACCTCTGGTTTCCCTTTTCCCCCACATCCAAGGTCAGGCAGAGGTTGAACTGCTTTGCAGCCTGCCGGAAATAGCCCATGCCATAGCTAATCAACCCGGTCCATAGGGTGGTTCTCGCGATGCACAATTGATCGTCCAGCTTCAGGGCGTCCTCGTAAGCCAGTTCCAAAGCATCCAGCAATGTCGGGTTGGGATGGTAAAAGGATATTTGTCCCCACTTGAGAATGAGGTCGATGCGATGGCGCACATTTTTTTCCGCCATTTCCCCGTCGCGAAACAGGTCAACGGCTTGTTTGTAATAATTTCGCGCCTCTTCCAGGGAAAAATAATGCGCGGCCTTGTCCCCGGCTCTTTCCATATACTCGATGGCTTTTTCGGTGCTGGCACTGTTGTAATAATGGCGTGCCAGGGCTTCCACCTGCTCTTCAAGACTATCGGAACAAAGAGATTCGATGGCTTGCCCCACCCGATTGTGCAGCAGGCGCCGCTGGGAGGGCAGGATGGTCTCATACACCACCTTCTGGGTGATGTAATGGTTAAAGCGATAGACCACCTCGGGAAAGGCTCGAATCATCCTGATCAATTCCAGCTCCTGCAGGGTCTCCAGGCAGTCGGCCAATTGAATGCCTTGGGGCAGAATCCTTTCCAGCAGCAACAGGGGCACCTCCTGCCCTATGATCGAGGCCAACCGCAATACAGACCGGGATTGCTGGTCAATCATATCCACACGAGCCCTTACGACGGCTTGTACCGTGTCCGGCAAGGACAGTTCCCTTAGGGACTGGGTCAAGGAGGCCTCGGTGCCCTGCACCTGGATAACTCCCCCATCGCGCATCGCTTGGCAGATTTCCTCGATGAAGAAAGGATTCCCCTCGGAACGCTCATAGAGTAGGTCGACCAGGCCTTCGGGCAGGGTGGGGGCACCAATCATCCACTGGGCAATGGTCTCGGTTTGGTCCCGCCCCAGGGGATCAAGCGAAATGTGGGTATGGTTGCGGAGATTGCGCCAGTTGGCGGAATATTCCGGGCGGTAACTTAACACCAGGCACAAGGGATATTCGGCAACGATGTTGATAAGCCGTTTCAAAATGGCATCGGAAGCTTCGTCGGCCCAGTGCCAGTCCTCCAGCAGAAGCGCCATGGGTTGCTGGGCGACGCTTTGAGTGACGAGGGCGGCGATTGCTTCTTCGACGACAACTCGCAGCCCCTCACCTTCCTGATTGCCGGGAGTTGCACCATCCGGGACATTTCCTTCCAGGAGGTAATGATAGACTGGCAAATAGGTTTCAAGTGCAGGATCAACCAAACGCACCTTGCGGGATATTTCGCGAGAGCGATTGTGGCGTCCTTCGTCAACCGGCAGGCGCAAGCCATGGCGCAATGCATCACTGATGGGAAGGTAGGGAGGATTGCTACCCATGGGCTGGCAGCGGCCCATAAGAACGGTGACGTCTTCCGTTGAAACCTCCTCCATAAAACGATAGGCAAGGCGACTCTTCCCAATGCCCGCGTCTCCGACCAGGGTCACGAATTGTCCTTGACCGTCACGCACCATGCTCAACCGATCAAGGAGAGTGCCCAACTCCTGCTCTCGCCCTGTGAAGGGAGTGAATCCCTTTGATTCGGCGTGCTGAAAACGCGTATTGATGGCGGTGGGTTCAAGCACCCGGTAGGCCTCAAGTGAATCGGATCCCTTCCCAATGTCGGGGTGCCGCATCGGTTGCATTCTAAAGAACGGTTCGATCTGTTGATGGGTATTGGCGCATACCAGAACGTCGTCCTTGCGAGCGGCCTGGGCCAGGTTTGTGGCTATGTCGATAGGCTCGCCCATCAAATCGAAGCGGCCCTCAAGCTCGCCTCCCGGATAGGCCACAATCGGCCCGGTGGCGATACCAACCCGCAGGGTGAGGTCTTGCTGGCCATCCAAGCCTTTGTCTCGACTCATCGCGGCCAGCCGGTCACGCAATCGTATTACGGTCGTCACGGCTCGGGTCGGGTCGTCCTCATGAGCTTGGGGAAGGCCGAAGAGTACCAACGCCTGATTGCGGGTGAACTGGTTCACCTCACCCCCATTCTCCTGAACGATGCGCAAAAACGTGTTCTTGATCAGGACCTGCAGATTGTGAATGTCTTGGGCCTCGTTCGGCATCTGGTTCATATCCAGGCCCATGATCTCAATGCAGGCCACAACAGCGGGACGAATTTCTCCTTCCCGGTCCACCGATAATTCTGGCTTGCGGAAGGGCTCCTTTGACGAGTCCCCTTCGGTTTTTCCAATGTTGATGGGACCCGCCAAATGATCCGATGGTTCCACCGGCCTTCCAAAAGGTGTTGAAGGGATGTCGATGACGGGGTCCGAGGGTGGGGGCGAAACAGAATGGTTTGAGAAGGCTGCGGCCAGTCTTGAATCCGGTTGGGGTTTCTCCTGCCGGCGCTGTTTGATCACATCCAATATTTCTTTGTGGATGGCCTGGGTTGGCGGGGAGGGATCAATCCCAATATTGTTACGGAAAATCTGCGCACAGCGTTCGTAAACATTGACGCCTTCGGCCAAACGCCCCTGATGCAAATAGCATTTCATCAGGCCCTGGTAAGCTTCCTCAGCGACATCATCCAGTTCCACCCCGCGTTGGTATGTTTGAATCGCACTTCCCAAATCTTCGCGGGCGAGGTGGCACCCCCCCACTTCGTGAATAAGTCGCAGCAGCCGCCTATGGGTCTTCTCTCGGCAGGTCAGAATCTCGGGAGGGTCGAATTCACCATCCAGGAACGGCCCCTTGTACAGGTCCATGGCTGAGTCAAAGCTACTGACGACCCTCTCGCCGTCTTCATTCCGGAGAGCCGATTCCAATCGTTCCAGATGTTCGTTTAGGTTTAACAGGTCGACCCAACACCGTTCTTCGTTGAGAATCAACCGGCCATCCCTCAATTCCACGGAATCCTGGCCAATGAGGTCGCGAAGGCGTCTCAGGGTGACCGTCAGGGTTCCGTAAAGCTGGTCCCCTTCCGAATCGGGCCATATCGATTCAGCCAATTGAATGGCGTGTGCGTTCCGGCCTTCCAATGCAATCAGCCCCTTGAGCAGTTCCAGAGGACGCCGTCTCGTCATGCCTTTCGGACCCAGGGGTTTATCGCCAATCATGATGGCGAACTGACCCAGGGTGAAGATTCTCACCGGTTGGGATGAATCTGAAGAACGATTTATAAATTCAAACGTAGTCACAACGCCCTCCACGAAGGGATCGCGAAAGTGAAGAATTTACCCTTGGAACATGGAATGCAATCGTTAAATTAAATCGAACTATTATATCCACTTCCTCAAGATTCCGGAAGGCTTGCACGCCCGTCCTGGTTTGAGAATTCCCGAGTATGGGAAAAAATATGGGTGGAGTCCGATTTGGCGATGGGGCGCAGCAAGTACTGCCCATTGCCATAGAAGAATCCTCCTCGGACAGTGAATAATACTTCGCAAGACCGGAGGAAAAATTCCCAAATTCGTCTCTGGCGGGCAGTATCGGGATGCAAGCCCTTCGTTCCAGAGGGTTTCCGCAGAAAATTCGCCAACCAAGAGCGGGCTGTACGACTGTAGTTGCGGCCGCTCAGATACCAGTTTCGTATCACTTCAAAGTCATTCTGATATTTGAGCAACTCCTGGTAGGCATGAATCCTACCGCCAGGAAAGATGTAACGTTCCATGAATGGATCAATCCGGGGATGATCCCCTTCTCCCTCATGGGGTTGGTAAACGATGTAGTGTAAGAAGCAATACCCATTCGGTGCTGTGAATCCACGAATCTTCTTCAGGGCCTGGTTCAGGTTACTGACATGCTCGAAAAGTCCCAGGCTGACAATGCGGTTGAAGGGGATTTCGAATTGGATGTGATTAAAGTCAGCCTGGATCAACCGAAAACGGTCGCTCGAAAATATATGACCGGGATCGACCATCCTTTCGCGTATGTAATTGGCCTGTGTGTCACTCATAGTTAGCCCGGTCACCTTGGCGCCGGGTCGTGTGCGCAAAATATATTCGGCCAAGCTGCCGAACCCACAGCCAATGTCGAGCACGCTGTGACCAGGTTGAATGTTAGCCTTTTGGCATACGTCCTCCATCATGGCTGTTTGAGCAGCCTCCAAAGATTCCGCCCCCTCCTCCCACAGCCCCATGGAGTATTTCATGGTCGGCCCAAGAAACTCAGTGAACCATTCGAGTGGGCGGTCGTAATGGACTTCCATCACCTCTTTACTGCGGGCTGCAATCTCATCAGTCTCCTCCGGTTTCAGCGATGTCGGAGATCCGAACCAGGGGAATATCCTGTTGTAGATGTTCAGGTAGAGATATAAGAACCCATGCACCGCGAGGCGCGGCAGCGGGTATTTTCCACTCAGATGGGATTCAACCAGCCAATCTTCGAAGTTCATCGGTGTCCCCTCTTTTGACATGACCGGTAGGACCTCCTCCTCTCTCAAGGAGCAGGTCTCCGACCCTGCATCAACGGCGTGGCGCCATTTTGAATGCTTAGCCGAGTGGCCCCTGTGGGGCTCGGCTCATCAATTTCTTATGTCGAAGGATCATGAGCATCACCACGGCACATCCCCCCAAGGCCAATCCCAGCCAGAAATACGGCTTTCCTGTGACGGTGGCTATTTGTCTGTAGAATGCCGCCAAGCCCCCGGGGAGCAGTACCATCAGGATGCTCCACAGCATCGAACTCACCAGGGCTGCGACGTAAACTTGTGTGTGGGGCCACCTTGATAAGCCGGCCATGATGGCGACCGTCGTACGCGCCCCCGGAAGAAACCGGGCGACCAACACCGCCCAAACTCCATATCGGCGCAATCCATGTATTCGATTTTCCGAGAGATTCTTTTGGGCCCCCAGCAGGAACCACCTGAATTTTCGTGAGTGAGCTTGCCGCATGAATTGTGACGTCGATTCGAAAAAGAACAAGAAACCCAGCCACGCCCCAAAACCAAGCGCCAAGACCGATGGCAGTGCCTCCAAATCCCCGGCCTGCACCTGAATTCCCGACCACAAGGCAATAATGTCGCCGGGCAGAAAAGGCACAAGGTTTTCCAGGAAGCAAAAGGCAAAAAGGGCGACATATGCCCATTCACCCAGTGGGGATTCCATGAAGTTCAGAAACGATGGCGTCATCATGAGCTCCTTTTTTGCGGCACGATTCCTATTCTGAAATATGGAAACAGAGAATTTCTGTGATTGTAGGTCGTTGTACAATGTGTTTGATTCTCATGGATTTTGGCTTTGATTAGGGGGTGGCTCCTTTGTTGGTTCCAACTTGTACCCAACAGCCTTACAATTCGCCGACGCAGGACCTACATCTGGGTGACACCCCTTAAAAAATATCGTTCAAGGTGTCTGATTTTGAGCGGGAGAGAGCCAGCGGTAACTCAAGGAGAGGCCGCATGAACCTATCCCGGAAATAGTTCTGGCCCTTTGTTAACCACTTGAATAGTTTAGGGAATCACCTCAAGGAGGAGGTTCCCGATGGAATTGACTGACAAGCAATGGGAGTTGATCGAGTCGCTGCTTTCGGAAGGCAAAAGTGGCCCGGGAAAGAAGGGGCGTCCACGGCGAAACAACCGGGAAATCCTGGATGGGATTTTGTGAATACTGCGCACCGGAGCACCCTGGAAAGACATCCAGGGCGGAAACCGCCACGAAATACTTGCCACAGCCGGTTCCAGGAATGGGTCAAGGACAAGACCCTGGAACGCACCCCGGAAACCATTGCCCGCGATTTGAAGGACCGGGGCGGGCCTTGTCACATTAACCGCACGGATATTCTTCAGGGTTCTCGTGTCGTATCACAGGATGAAAACCATCTCCTTTAAGCGCCACCGATTTCCCCCTGAAATTATAAGCCATACCGTGTGGCTCTACGCCCGATTCCCATTGAGCTATCGAGATACGGAGTATCTACTTACGGAACGCGGTCTGGGGATTCCCTATGAAACCGCACGGTGCTGGTTTTTGAAATTCGAAACGCAGATTGCGAAAAATTTGCGCCATGCCCCGCCCCTACCGAGCGATGTATGGGGTTGGCGGGACTGGCTGTGGCGCGCCGCCTGACCTGCGGGAACCTCCAATATCCGCAACGTTGCAGCCCGATTTGCTCTCGCGGCACACAGAGATCCGCGCCCAAATTCGTTTCCGGCGCCGAGTTTAGCCAGTGGCTCACGACGCTTTGGAGCGCATCGTGCCGAATGTTGCCCGATGGCACCGGGTTGCTCGCTATATGGACCGGAATTCCACGGACTCAGAACCCTGTGAGACTTCGGATAGAGTTTTTGGTAGGCACAGGAAAAAATAAAAGGGAATCAACAGGGAAATTTGATCGCACCTGGATTTCCGTCACGGCAATTGAAGGATTCGGCGTTGTTTTCATTACAGAGACGCTGATCGTTGCGACTGAAAACAGTCATAAAACTCAACCTTGACGAAGTTTACGATAGGGATAGGCGGTTCAATCGGCCGTCACCTGTTGGATAATACGGACCACCAACGCTTGGCCCAGCGCCACCTTGAAGCCGTTGTGGGGGAGGGGAGTGGCTGGCGCGAAGACCACTTCCGCGGCCTGGGCGACAATCTCGGCCGAAGGGTTCTGGCCTTCCAGCACCGCCTCGGCTTCGAGGAAGCGTTTCGGCGCCGTCGCCACGCCCGTCAGCGCCAAACGGACATCGCGCATCTGGCCCTGGACTAGCCGGCAACCGAAGGCCACGCCGACCAGGGCGAAGTCCCCTGCGGTGCGTTCCCGGGCCTTGAGGTAGGTGCCTCGCCAATCCGCCGCAAGGGGCGGCACGATCACGGCCGCCAGGATTTCGCCTTGTTCCAGTCCGTTGTCCCCTTGATCATGCCCCTCAAGGGGCGCGAAGAAGGCGCTGAGAGGCAGGCGCCGCTCACCCCCGTGGCCCACAACCACCGCAATGGCATCCAAGGCCAGCAAGGGTGGGGCCAGGTCCGAAGGGTGCGCGCTGAAGCATTCGTGGCCACCCATCACGGACAGGTAGTCCTGCTGCTCGCTCTCCCGCGCGGGGCAATCCGTACCTCCTTTTTTGAAGCATGCAATCCACGGACTGCGGTAGTGCAGGCAGCGCGAATGTTGGCACAGATTGCCGCCCAGGGTGGACTGATTGCGGATCTCCGGCGTGGCCACGCCGCGTGCGGCTTCGGCGAGGAGGCTCAAGGGGCCGGTCAACTGTGGGGCCTTCTCCATCCCGTGCAGGGTAACCATGGCGCCCAGGCGCAGACCGTCCGCTTCTTGGCCGATTTCCCGCAGGCGCTCGATCCGGGCCAGACTGACCAAGGCCCCGACCCGGAGCAGGTCGTCCTTCAACTCCCCCAGCAGGTCGCTTCCACCGGCGATGAGACAGGCCTCGGCCCCCAGGTCACGCAACAGGGTTGTCGCCTCCGATATGTCTGTCGGTTCCAGATAGGTGAATGGCCTCATCGCTGGTTCCCCCCTTGCTCTTGGATGGCTTGCAAAACCCGCCGCGGCGTAAAGGGGGCTTCGGACAACCACACACCCGTGGCGTTGGCCACCGCGTTGGCCACCACCCCATACACCGGCACCACCGGCGGCTCCCCCAGGGCCTTGGCCCCGAAGGCCCCCAACGGTTCCGGTTCCTCGGAGAAAAGCACTTCGACCGGTGGAAAATCCACAATGGACGTGCCCTTGTGCTCCAGGAAACTCGGATTGAGAGTGACCCCGCTGTGTGCGTCCACGTGAAGTTCTTCACGCAGGGCGATCCCCAGGAACTGCAGGACGCTGCCGGAGACCTGGCCTTCAGCCAGGCGGGGATTCACGATGCGTCCTGCATCCTGGGCCGCCACATACCGCAGGATGCGGATGCGTCCCGTCGCCATCTCCACCTCCACCTCGGCGAAGTGCGCCGAGAACGCATTGATGATCGCGTCCGTGCTGCCCGGAGTAATCACCGCCCGGCCCACCGCCGGTGCGGGGAGAGATGCGCACAGGTCGCTTAGGGACAGGGTACGCGGGGTGGCTCCCCGGGTTTTGAAGAGCCCTCTTTCCAGCACGACGTCCGTGACATCCAGTGTGGCGGCCGCTTGCTCCAACAGCCGGTTTCGCACCGTTTCCGCGGCAAGCTTCACCGCATGACCGCTGGAGAAGGTGGTGCTGGAACCGGCCGTGATGTGACCCGGCGGGGTGCGGGCCGTATCGGCCAGCACCATGTCGATCTGCTCCAGGGGGACGCTTATCGCCTCGGCGGCCATCTGGGCCAGCACCGTGGCGGAGCCCTGTCCGACATCCACCACCCCGACACACACCTCCACCCGCCCCTGGGGCGTGGTCCGCACCTCGGCCTGGGCGTCCCGCCCCACACCCCCCTTGTAAATGCCGATGGCCACTCCCATCCCACGCCGGTGGGTGCCGGTGGCTGCGCCATTGGGCTGCCGCCGTTCGCGCCAGCCGATCCGCTCTGCCCCAGCCTCCAGGCAGGCGGCCAATCCGTGGCTGGAGAATGGAATCCCGCCCTCCACCGGTTCATCGGGAATCAAGTTGCCCGGAGGCGTGGTGCGTTGGCCGGGCTGCCCCTCCCGGGGGACATGGAAGCGCAAGCGATAGTCCAAAGGATCCATGCCGAGGGCGAAGGCGATCTGGTCCACCAGCACCTCCAGGGCGAAGTGGCCGGCGGGGGCCCCCAGACCCCGGAAGGAGCCACCGGGCGGGCGGTTGGTGTACACGCTGGCTCCCTCGTAGAGCGCATGAGGGCAGGCGTAGAGGTAGAGGGCGCCCTGGCCGATCCGCCGCGCGACGTTGCGGCCGGAGGCGACATGGGCCCCCGCATTCATCTGGCTGCGCAGCTCGATCGCCGTGGGTGTCCCGTCCGCCGCCACGCCGATGCGGAGGTGGCTCACAATCCCCTGGCGGCTGCGGCCCGCGATGTATTCCCCGATCCGGTCGTATTCCATCCGCACCGGGCGTCCGGCCTTGCGGGCCAGCAACGCCACCAGTGAGGCCAACCGTCCTTCATCCTTGTTGCCGAAGCCGCCGCCCATGTTGGGGCAGATCACACGGATTCGCTCCAGCGGAATCCCCAGCACCCGGGATAGTGTCTCCCGGTCATTCATGTGCACCGAGCGGCTGCTCTTGTGCACCGTCAGGTTCTCCCCGTCCCATTCGGCCAGGGCTGCCCGGGTTTCCATGCCAACCGGGGCATGGGCCGCGGTTCGAAATTCGCCCTCGAACACACGGCTGGCACTCTCTAATCCCTTCCGCACATCCCCGCGTTCAAGCAGAATAGGGCGGCCGTCCACCAGATTGCCCCCCTCGTGAAGGTGGGGTGCGTCAGGCGTAAGCGCGTCAGGGACTTCCAGGACGTGCGGCAAGCGCTCGTAGTCCACCCGGATCAGACGCAAGGCGTCTTCGGCCTGGGCCGGGCTTTCCGCGGCAACGACCGCCACCTCATCGCCCACGAAACGAAGGTGGGGATCCAATACCCGCAGATCGGCATCGATGCGGGTCTCGGGCGCATCGTGGTGGGTCAGCACCGCATGCACCCCCGGAGCCCGTTCCGCCTCCGAGGTATCAATGGCGGTCACCCGCGCATGGGGGTGGGGGCTCCTGAGGATCTTCCCGTAGAGCATGCCGGGCCGTTTCAGGTCGGCCGTGTAACGGGCGCTTCCCTTCACCTTCTCCGCAACACCAAAGCGAAGGGCGCTGTGGCCTACGATATCCAGGGATGGGGGCAATGGTTGAGTCATGGAATGATCCTGTGGTGGTGCGAGAAGGACTGCTTACACCCACGGGGTGCGAAGAATCGCCCCTTGCCCCGGCGCCACGGGGAAGGTTGCGCACATGGTGCGGGCAGATGGCGCCCCCGCGTTCATCCTGCCGCCGAACCGGCCTCGAGCAGGGACGCGACGATACTGTCGTAGGCATTGCAACGGCATATGTGCCCCACCAAGGCCCACCGCAAGGTCCACGCATCCGCGGAGGGTTTGTCCCGCAACGCGGCATACGCTGCCACGGCAAAGCCCGGTGTACAATAGCCGCACTGCACGCCATCGTTGCGTTCCATCGCCTTGACCAGGGATTGGAACTCGGGCTTGTCCTGCAACCCCTCAACAGTAACCACCTCGTGCCCCCGGGCCTGCACGGCAAGCAGGTGGCAGGCATTGACCGGCCGATCGTCCAGCAGCACGGTACAGGCGCCGCACTCGCCACGCTCACAGGCAGGCTTCGCACCCGTCAGATCGAGATGCTCGCGCAGCACTTCCAGCAAGGTCGTGCGGGGCTCTGTTGAGAGGGTGATCTCGCGGCCATTCACCTTGAGCGATAGATCAATCCTGGGAGGTTTCATACTCGATCCGTTGGTGGGGGCGGTGAGGTTGCGATGTTCCGAAGAGGAAAGAAGCCTGCCGCACCCGGCGCGGTTGCATTGCTCCCACGTGGGTTCACCTTCCTCAGGTGGCAGCCGCCGCTTCCCGGGTTCTCCATGAGGATTAGCTTTGCGCCAGGCCGAGGAATTCCAGGCAGTTCTTATAGCGCACCTGCTCCCGTTCGGCCTGGGAAAGCTCGTCCAACTCGCTCAGATGCTTTCCCGGAGGTTGTTCACGGATGGCGTAGGGGTAGTCCGAACCTACCACGACCCGGTGGCTGCCGAAACTGGCCAGCAGATGCCGAATGGCCGCCGCGTCGTATTGGAGGGAGTCGAAAAAGAAGTTCGAAATGTAGTCCTTGGGCCTCCGGGGGAGAAACTGTTGCATCGAGTCGTAACCCTGCTCCAGCCTCGCCAGCACCGTGTTGAAGCCACCCCCGCCATGACTAAACAGAAAGCGGGCATGGGGGCAATGTTCCATGGTGCCCCCGGTGATCAGCGTGGAAGCGGCCAGGGTATTCTCCTGGGGAAAGCCGATCAGGTTTTCCAGCAGGGGTGCGCCGGTAAAGCGCTCAGTGTTGGTGGGATCCTGCGCATGCACGAAGATTGCAATTTGTTGTCGACTCGCTTCCTCGAAAAAGGGCCGGAAGGCAGGCTCGCCCAGGGACATCCCATTCACGTTGGTACCGATTTCCACCCCTTGCAACCCCAGGGCGCGAACCTCCTCGATGGCGCGGGCGGCAAGCTCGGCGTCCTGGAGCGGGACGATCCCCAGCCCGTAGAAGCGTTCGGGCTGAGCCCGCACCATTTCGGCGATGGTCTCGTTGACGTAGTGGCAAAAATCGAGCGTGTCCCCGGGATCGCAGTCGTAGGAGTAGAGCTTGGGCATGGGAGAGAGCACCTGCCGGGTCACGCCCTCGGCATCCATGTCCTCGGCGCGGCGTTCGACGCTCCAGCTGTTGTCCTTGATGCTGCGGAAGTTCTGGCCGGAAATCATCACCCGCGCGTTACAGGTGTCCACGGGATCCATCTGGGGCCAGCGGTTGCCGTTCTTGCGCTTGGAAAAATCCGGAAACTTTTCCGGCACGATGTGGGTATGTGCATCGATCAGCATAGGGGGTTCTTTGGGGAATGAATTGAAGAAAGCAGGGTTTCGGGCCGTTCAGCGCATGAGATTGGGCAGAAAAAGCACCAGTTCCGGGAAGGCGATCATCAAAAGGATCAAAATGGCATCGCACACCAAAAAGGGAAACGCGGCGCTGGCTACCTGGAACAGGGTAGTTCCCTTGGGGGCGACGCCCAGCATGATGAACAACAGCATACCAAAAGGCGGAGTCGTCCCACTCATTTCCAGCGAGAGCAACACGAAGATGCCGAACCAGATGGGCGACAACCCAAGGGCCAGGGCGAGGGGAAAGAAGATGGGCGCGGAAATAAGCATCATGGACACCGGGTCCATGAACATCCCCAGCAGTAGGAGCGTCGCCCACATCAACAGGATCATCGCCACCACCGGCGCATCGAAGCCGGTGGCCCAGTTGAGCATCCCGGAACTGGCCCCGGAGAACGAGAGCAACTGGCTGAAGACGGCTGAGTTCATGATGATCAGGAAGACAATCCCGGTCACCTTCACGGTGGCGGAGAAGGATTTGCGCAGGGTGGCCCAGTCAAGGAGACGGAACACCGCGGCCAGGATCACCACCCCCAACACCCCGAAAGTCGCTGCTTCCGAAGGCGTTGCGATGCCGAGGATGATGAAGCCGGGAACCTCCCCTTCGTTATCGACAACGCACCACAGCCAGTCCCTCCGCCCCCGAATCACAATAACCATTTCATCGAGATGCCAGAAATCGCTTGGCGTGGGCCGGCGACGACGAAGGTTATGGGCAATCTTGGTCCCGACGTTCAGGAACCAACGCCTAACATCCTCACAGAAAATATCCAGGCCGCATTCAGCAAGCAGATCCTCCAAAACCCGTAAGCTCAAAGTGAATCGGGAATATAACCAGACAGCGTGTCAAATAATTCCAGGTGGGAATCGATGGTGCTTGAATGAGATTTTTACATCCTGAGAACCTGCACGGGAGCCTCGACGAAAATCCGCGCGGTTTAACGTGACAATGCCGTTACCAGTACATGCGATAGGTTTTGATCTCCTACAGGCGCCTGCGGGGAATTGAACTTGCCCCCATGTTTGGCCCACGGTCTATGCGACTTTTCCGGTTTCCTCGTCCAGATTTTTCTGTCCATTTGATACGAACTGGCTGGGGGTCAGGTTCCCCAGCGCACTGTGAGGACGAGCCTTGTTGTAATCCCTCCGCCATACTTCCAGCTTGATCCGAGCATCAGGAAGGGACAGGAACCAGGTGGTGTTCAAACACTCGGCCCGGAGACTTCCGTTGAACGATTCGATAAACGCATTGTCCGTAGGCTTCCCCGGCCTTGAGAAATCCAACTCGACCTTGTTCCAATAGGCCCATTGATCCAGCATCCGGCTCGCGAATTCGGGGCCGTTGTCCACACCGATGGTCTTGGGTGCTCCACGTTCCTTAACCAGCCGGCTCAGCACCTCCACCACGTGCGCAGCCCGGAAACTGAATCGGGCTTCCGTGGCCATGCTCTCACGGCTGTGACAGTCCACTATCGTTAGCACCCGGATCCGACGCCCATCAAACAACTGGTCGGACATGAAATCCATGCTCCAGCATTCATTGGTGCCTTGAGGAGCAGGACGACCCACCCGGTTGCGGGCACTGCGGTGACGCCTGGGCTTCTTGGTGCGGATGCTCAAACATTCCTCGGTGTATAGCCGATAGACGCGCTTGTGGTTCGCCCGCCAACCTTCTCTGCGCAGC
>Ga0316187_10003737_pt1 | contig 13219 bp, 10 predicted proteins | sample CroRivburrow1_MG_FD_204927 | JGI IMG/M metagenome (GOLD analysis project Ga0316187, IMG submission 204927) | Coastal sediment microbial communities from Maine, United States - Cross River worm burrow 1 | ecosystem: Environmental > Aquatic > Marine > Coastal > Sediment | place: USA: Maine...
GTGGTATTGCCTCGCAATGCATCGGTGGTGGCGAAGCTACGGCCGTCGCGTACGAAATTGTCTAGGGGAGAATCCTGTGAAACTGTCAGAAGCAAAAGCCGTCGTCACTGGTGGCGCATCGGGTCTTGGGTTTGCAACGGCGCAACGTATCATCGACGCTGGCGGCCAGGTTGTATTACTCGATATTAACGACGAACTCGGCGCCGCAAGCGCCTCGAAACTCGGTGATCGTGCGGCCTATATCAGCACAGACGTGTCAAACGAAGATTCGGTCAAGGCATCGCTGCAAAAGGCGAAAGACATCATGGGTGGCATAACGTTCGCCGTGAACTGCGCCGGCGTCGCCGATGCCGGGCGTACGCTCGGTCGTGACGGACCGTGGCCGTCGGCGAATTTCAATCGAGTGATCCAGATCAACCTCGTCGGCAGCTTCAACGTGATCAAGGAAGCAGCCGCGATCATGAATGAGAACGAACCGGGCGAAGACGGCGAACGTGGCGTGATCATCAACACAGCATCGATCGCTGCTTTTGAGGGTCAAATCGGCCAGGCTGCATATTCCGCGTCCAAGGGCGGCATCGTCGGCATGATGCTGCCAATCGCACGCGAGTTCGCGAACTTCGGAATTCGTGTCAATACGATCGCGCCAGGGGTATTCCTGACCCCGATGGTGTCGGGCATGCCGCAGGAAGTGCAGGATTCGCTGGGTGCCCAGGTTCCGTTCCCATCGCGCCTCGGCAAACCGGAGGAATACGCGAATGCTGCGGAGTTCATCTACGAGACAACAATGGTGAATGCTGAGGTGATTCGCGTCGACGGCGCAATCAGGATGCAGGCGAAGTAATCTGTAACCTGGTACCAGTTACCTTTTATTGAGTCTAAAGGTACCAGTTACCTTTAGACTCAATAAAAGGTAACTGGTACCGCCATCGGTGGTACCGCGATCGGTGTCGCAATCACATGTTTGCGTAGTTGGGACCGCCGGTGCCCTCAGGCACAGTCCAGACGATGTTCTGCTTCGGATCCTTGATATCGCAGGTCTTGCAATGCACGCAGTTCGCCGGGCTGATCTGAAACTTCTTCTCGCCACCCTCTTCCACGATCTCATAGACGCCCGCCGGGCAATAACGCTGCGCTGGCTCGTCAAATTCGGGCAGGTTGTAGGCAATCGGTATCGATTCGTCCTTCAGCTTCAAGTGCGATGGCTGGTCTTCCTCGTGGTTCGTATTCGACAGGAACACGGATGACAATTTGTCGAACGTGATCACGCCATCGGGTTTCGGGTACTCAATGACCTTCGCGTCGGACGCCTTGTCGAGTGACTCGTGGTCTGGATCCTTGTTGTGCCAGGTAAACGGTAGCTTACCGAAGAAGATGTTCTGGTCGATGAACGCAAAGACCGCTCCGAAGAACACGCCCAGCTTGTGCAGGCCCGGACCAAAATTGCGGCCCCGATGCAGTTCCTTGTGCACCCATGACGCATTGACGCTTGCTTCGTAGTCAGCGAGCTCGGACTGGCCCGCGTCGCCAGCCGACAGCGCCTTGTGAATGCTCTCCGCCGCCAGCATGCCCGTCTTGATCGCAGTGTGAATACCCTTGATTTTTACGCCATTCAGGAATCCTGCGCCGCAGCCGACCAGCATGCCTCCCGGAAAAGCGAGCTTGGGCAATGATTGCAGGCCACCCTTGTTAACCGCGCGGGCGCCATAGCCGATACGTTTGCCGCCTTCCAGATACCGGCGAATCTGCGGGTGCGTCTTCCAGCGCTGAAATTCATCGAACGTCGACAGATGCGGGTTCTTGTAGTTGAGTGCAATAATCAATCCAAGGTACACCTTGTTGTTTCCAGCGTGATACAGGAAGCCGCCACCCTCGGTGTGATTATCGAGCGGCCAGCCTGTTGTATGGACAACGAGGCCTTCCTCGTGACGCTCTGGCTCTACCTCCCACACTTCCTTGATACCAATGCCATAATGCTGTGGGTCCGAGTTCTCGCGCAGATTGAACTTGCTCATGAGCTCTTCGCCGAGGTTGCCGCGCACGCCTTCCGCAAAAATCGTGTATTTGCCGAGCAGTTCATATCCCGGCGTGAACGAACCCTTTTTTTCGCCATCCTTGCCTACACCCATGTCGCTCGTGGCAACACCTGTGACGCGCCCATCAACGTCGTAAAGCACTTCTGACGCAGCGAATCCCGGGAACACATTCACACCCATTGCCTCGGCCTGTTCGGCGAGCCACCTGCAAAGTTGCCCGAGGCTGATGATGTAGTTGCCATGGTTGTGCATCGGACGCGGCAGGAACAGGCTCGGCACCGGCGCGGCGCCGGTTGCGCTCGTGAGGTAATGCACGCGGTCGCCCTTGCACGCGGTCTTCACGGGGGCGCCCTTTTCTTTCCAGTCAGGAATCAGCTCGTCGAGGCCAGTGGGCTCAAGTACAGCTCCGGAGAGGATATGCGCTCCTATCTCCGAGCCTTTTTCAACAACGACCACGGACAGACTCTCGTCGAGCTGCATCAGACGTATAGCGGCCGACAATCCGGCGGGACCACCGCCAATGATGACGACGTCGAACTCCATCGACTCGCGTTCGTATTCTTCGGACATTTTCCCCAACGCTCCTGTTGTTATCAGCCGTATTCTAGCAGCCCTTGTGGCGGCCTTAATATCCAGCATGTAATGTTGCCGTGCCGCAGCCACAATGCACATACGTAATGAGGGTAAATTGAAGATTCGCGAAGCCTATGAAGAGAGCCTGCGCCGCGAGGGTCATGTCGAGGACCCGGCGCAGCTCGATGTCATCACGCGCTTCGAGGAGCTCCAGGCGCGTATCGCTGCGCAGCGCCCGCGCAAAGGCGGCCTCCGCACGATGTTCTTTCGCAGCGAGCCACGCGAGACCGTGCCCGGACTGTATATATGGGGCGGTGTCGGACGCGGCAAGACTTTTCTCATGGATCTGTTCTTCGAAAGCCTCGATATAGAAGAGAAAAAGCGCATCCATTTTCATCGCATGATGCACGACGTGCATGAACGCATGAAAACCCTGAGCTTCGTCGAGAATCCGCTGGACAAGGTTGCCGCCAGCATTGCCCGGCAAGTGCGCGTGCTCTGTTTTGACGAATTCTTCGTCAGCGACATCGGCGATGCAATGATCCTGGGCGGCCTGTTGCAGGGCTTGTTCAAACGTGGCGTTACTCTCGTCACAACGTCTAACTCGAAGCCTGATGACCTGTACAAGGACGGCCTGCAACGGCAACGATTCCTGCCCGCCATCAAATTGCTCAACGAACACACGAACGTGGTCCATATGGACGGCGGCACGGACTACCGCCTGCGCATCCTGAAAAAGGCGGGCACATACCTGTCACCCGATGATGCTGCTGCCGCCGACAAACTGAACTATTTCTTCAACGAATCGGCATCGACACATGTCGATACTGATACGGATCTCCAAATTAACGGCCGTAATATCCGCGCACGCCGTTGTGCCAAGGGCGTCGTGTGGTTTCGTTTCGCCGACATTTGTGACGGGCCGCGCAGCCAGGCTGACTACATCGAGATCGCACGATGGTACCCGTCCGTTATCATCTCCGGCGTGCCGCAGTTCGACACGACCAAAGATGACCAGGCCCGGCGCTTCATATCACTGGTCGACGAATTCTACGATCGGCGTGTGAAGCTGATTCTGTCAGCGGATGTTGACGTCCAGGCGCTCTACCAGGGCAGCAGGCTTGCATTCGCGTTTGAGCGAACAATCAGCCGCCTGATAGAAATGCAGTCGAACGAGTATCTCGCCCTGCCGCATTTCGCGTGATAGATTAATTCGATGAGCGACGAACTCAAACTCGAAAACTTCATGCCCTACCGCCTTGCGGTTCTGTCCAACACGGTCAGCACGACGGTGGCACGCGCCTACGACAAGCGTTTCAGCGTGTCGATCCCGGAATGGCGGGTGATCGCAGTGCTGGGGCGCTTCCCGGGTCTGTCAGCCGTCGAGGTTGCCGAGCGTACGATGATGGACAAGGTAGCCGTCAGCCGCGCAGTAACCAAGCTCATTAAAAACGGCCGCATCGATCGTGAGTTTGCCGACGCCGACAAACGCCGTTCTATCCTCAACCTCTCAGAAGCGGGCAAAAAACTGCACGACGAGATCGCGGAGCTCGCCCTTGGGTTCGAGCGCGATCTCCTGGAAGGCCTGTCGCCCGAGGAACTCGAGCATCTCAACAAGATCATGGAACGCCTGTTGGCGCGCGCGCGCCTGATCGGCAACCCTTAGAATTCAGTCCGCACGCGCAGGAGTTCGGGAAAGAACTCGATATCCAGCGCTTTCTTGAGGAATGATACACCTGACGAGCCACCGGAGCCTGCCTTGTGGCCGATGATCCGTTCCACGGTTTTCATGTGGTGAAAACGCCAGAACTGGAAATTGTTCGCAATATCCATGAGCGCCTCACAGGTTTCATATCGCGCCCAGTGATTTGCCCGGTCCGCATAGATCGAACGCAACACCTCGACGACCCCGTCGTCTTCTTTGCGCACGGTGCTGAAATCACGATCCAGAACCCGCTCCGGCACCGGCATGCCCCGGCGCGCCAGGTGCATCAGGAACTCCTCGTAGAGACTCGGTGATCCCAGGGCGTCGGTTAGCCGTGCATGCCACTCGGGCTGATGCTTGTAGTAGGGCATCATGCGGCGACTCTTGTTGCCGAGCATGAACTCGAGGATGCGGTACTGCGCCGACTGGAACCCGGATGCCTTGCCGAACACATGGCGAAACTCCGCGTATTCGCTCGGCGTCAGTGTATCGAGTACTTTCCACTGGCTATAAAGTTGACTCTGGACATGGCGGACACGGGCCAGGTTCTTGACGGCCTGTGGAAGCTTGTCGGCCTGCATGTGGCGAATGGCGCCGCCTACCTCGTGAATAACGAGCTTGATCCACAGCTCCGCAACCTGGTGCTGAATGATAAAGAGCATCTCGTCATGGTGCGGCGGATCGCTGAGTGGTACCTGCGCTGAAAGGAGCCGATCCAGCTGCAGATAGCCCGTGTAATCGTTATCACGAGACAGATCGGAGTGGATGGTTTTTTCGAGCACTCTTTTTTTCATTTCAGCGAGCTAAACGGTGTATCAAGCCAAGCATTGTAGGCTAAAATCCGGACTTTCGGGCCGACTGTACCCACCGGGGCATTCGCAGTGACAACAAAAGCAAACCGGCGTAGCGGCGATTTACGACAAGAAATCATCGACGCCATCCTCGCATCGCACGTTAACTCACGCATTCTCGACAAAAGATCAGACGTCAAACGGTACTTGCAGCAGTATTTTGTGAACGTACCGTTCGAAGATCTCGTGGGACGTGACGAGAAAATCATGGCGCGCATCGCGCTCGATCATCTCCAATTCAGTGCGCGAAGGCGCCGGGGCCAGGCTTTGTTGCGCATCTTCAACGCCAATGAGAAGGAGCATGGCTACACATCCGCGTTTACGTTCGTTGAGATGGTCAACGACGACATGCCATTTCTTGTCGATTCCGTGGCTACGGCAGTCACCCGCCATAATCTCGCGGTGCACATTACTGTGCACCCGATCATCTCCGTCAAACGTAACAAGAAAGGTAATCTGACTGCGATCACCCGTCCAGACGACGCTGAGGCTTATGCGGAGTCGTTCATTCGCATCGCGATATCGCGTACAACGGATGAGAAAGAGATCAATGCGCTGCGCAAAACCATCACCAAGGCCCTCGCGGATGTGCGAGTTGCTGTACGTGACTGGGGCAAGATGCGTCAGCGCATGAGTGAGACGAGAGATCTGCTTGAGAATGGCCCGAAGGGAGTGGACCCGCTCCTGCGCACAGAAACTCAGGCGCTGCTTGACTGGATGGTCGACGAGCACTTTACGTTTCTCGGCTATCGCGAATACAGACTTTCGCACCGCGGGAAACGCACGTTCCTGAATGCGGTCGAGGGATCCGGCCTTGGCATACTGAGCCGCGGTAACAGCACACCAAAAACGATCGAACTTACGACGGAGATGAAGCGGCTTACACGATCGCGTGACTGGCTGATCCTGACGAAAGCCAACTCACGTTCCACGGTGCATCGCTCGGCCTTCCTCGACTACGTTGGCGTCAAGATTTTTGACAACGAGGGCAATGTCGTTGGCGAGCACCGCTTCATCGGCTTGCTGACGTCGATTGCGTACAGCGAAAGCCCGAGAAATATCCCGTTTCTCAGGCACAAGGTGCGCAGGATATTCGAGCGCGCACAGGTTGAGGTGGCCGGCCACCGTGGCAAGGCCCTGCTCCACATCATCGAGACCTACCCGCGCGAGGAACTGTTCCAGAGTTCAATACAGGACCTGACGCGCACGACTGTCGGCATTCTGAACTTGCAGGATCGACAGCGCGTGAGACTATTCCTACGGCGCGATATGTTGCGCCGGTTCTTCTCCTGCCTCGTCTTCGTGCCGCGGGAAAAATACACGACGGCCATCCGCCGCAAGATCGAAGTGCTGCTCATGGACGCGTTCGCTGGCGTATCCGTCGACTCGACCGTCAAGATCTCGGGTTCGGCCCTGGCGCGCGTACATATCATCGTTCGCACACCTGGTGGTAAGCGGCCACGTATCAGTATTAACAAGCTGGAACATCAGCTCGAAGAACTCCTGGTAACGTGGTCGGATCGTCTGCGCGCCGAATTACTGAAGTCGTTTGGCACCGACGAAGGTGAAAAACTTTACGACTCCTACGGCCTTATATTCCCGGCAGGCTACCAGGAAGACACGTCATCGAAGGAAGCATGCGGCGACATTCGTACCATCAATAACATGTTGCTCAACGGGGTTGAGCGCAGCGTGGACCTCTACTCAGCGGATGACGTTGAGCCGGGCGACATGCGTTTCATCGTGTACAGCCTGCATAAGCCCATCGCGCTATCTGATGCGCTTCCCATTCTCGAAGAAATGGGTTCGGCCGTTTATACCGAACGCCCCTATGAGGCGACACTGCAGAGCGGTGAGTCCTTCTGGATTCAGGATTTCAATCTGCGGCACGAAAGCGGCACCTCCGTTGATATCGAGGCAGTGTCGGATCGATTTGAAGAGTGCTTCATGGCCGTGCTGGATGGCGAAGCTGAAAACGACGGCCTGAATCGCCTGATCGTCAGCGCTGAACTCCACTGGCGGGAGGTCACGTTGTTGCGCTGTTACGCGAAGCACATAATCCAACTCCGCGTACCGTTCAGTCAGTCCTACATGGAAGATGTGCTGGTTGCCCACTCCAACCTTGCACAGTTGCTGGTCCGACAGTTCGAGTTGCAGTTCGACCCGGAGATCTCCAAATCCAGGCGCAAGCGTGAACTGAAAGAGGTTCGCGCGCGAGTGAGGCGCCGGCTATCCAAAGCCCGAAATGTCGATGAGGACCGTATCCTGTCGGCATTTGCCGGCGGCATTGATGCAACACTGCGCAGCAACTACTTCCAGACTATCGACGGAAAACCGAAGAGCTACATCTCGATCAAGCTCGACCCAAAACGACTTCCCGAAGTGCCGTTGCCGAGGCCCAAGTACGAAATCTTTGTGTATTCGCCCGAGGTCGAAGGCGTACATCTTCGCAGCGGCGATATCGCACGTGGCGGACTGCGCTGGTCCGATCGTCGAGAAGATTTTCGCACCGAAGTGCTGGGCCTGATGAAGGCGCAGGTAGTAAAGAACACGGTAATCATCCCGACGGGCGCCAAGGGAGGATTCTTTCCGAAACAGGCGCCGGCCGACGATCGCAAAGCGATCCTCGACAACGGCGTGTACTGCTACAAAATGTTCATTCGCGGTCTGCTCGATCTGACGGATAACGTCGTCGACGATGAGGTCGTGACTCCGGACGGCGTCATTCGGCGTGATGGGGACGATCCGTACCTGGTTGTTGCGGCTGACAAGGGTACGGCGAGTTTTTCCGATATAGCAAACAGCCTGTCGGCCGAGTACGGCTTCTGGCTGGACGACGCATTTGCGTCAGGCGGGTCGGCCGGCTACGACCATAAGAAGATGGGCATCACGGCTCGCGGTGCGTGGGAAGCGGTCACGCGCCACTTCCACGAGCAAGGCCTGAATACGCAGACGGATCCGTTCACGGTCGCCGGTATTGGTGACATGAGTGGAGACGTATTCGGTAACGGCATGTTGTTATCGAAGCAAATTAAACTCGTCGCCGCCTTCAACCATCGTCGCATTTTCATCGACCCGGAGCCGGACATGGCGGTTAGCTTCAAGGAACGCCTGCGCCTGTTCCGCAAGCCGGGCTCCACCTGGGACGACTATAACGAGAAGCTCATCTCCAAGGGTGGTGGCGTATTTTCACGTCAGGCGAAGACGATTCGGCTTAGCAATGAGGTACGCAAGTTGCTCGATATCAAGGATGTAGCCTTGCAGCCGGACGAACTGATTAGCGCCATTCTGAAGATGCCGGTGGACCTGCTATGGAATGGAGGTATCGGCACCTATGTCAAGGCCAGCAGCGAAGGCCATTCCGACGTGGGCGATCGCAGCAATGATGCGCTGCGCGTTGATGCGAATGAACTGCGCTGCAAAGTGATCGGCGAAGGTGGCAACCTCGGCCTGACACAAAGAGCCCGGGTCGAGTTCAGTATGAACGGCGGGCGCATTAACACCGACTTCATCGATAACTCGGGTGGTGTCGACAGCTCGGACCGCGAAGTCAACATCAAGATTCTTCTCAGCGCTGTCGTCAAACAGCAAGACATGTCGCGTGAGAAACGCAATGAGCTGCTTGCCTCCATGACCAATGACGTCGCGAACCTCGTATTGCGAAATAACTACCTCCAGACCCAGGCCATCAGCATGAGCGAAATGCTGTCGGCAGAACGTCTCGACGAACTCGGCCGATTTATCATGGACCTTGAGCGCACAGGTCTGCTCGACCGTGACCTCGAGTTCTTGCCTGACGAGAGTGAGATCGAGGATCGCCGTAATCGTAATAAGGGCCTGACTCGCCCGGAACTTGCGGTTGTGCTGAGCTACGCGAAAATTGACCTGTACAACGGCCTGATCGATTCTGAAGAATCGCTCACTGACTTCTTGCAGATCGATCCGCAGCGCTACTTTCCCGATATCCTGCGGCGACGCTATGCGGACCTGATTCCCGGTCACCGCCTGAGTCGTCAGATTCTCGCCACGCTCATCGCCAATGACATTGTCAATCGTATGGGCCCCGCCTTCGTCAAGCGCACGCAGGCGGATACGGGTACCAGCATCCTTGCGGTTGCGCGAGCCTATGAAACGGCGCGGATCATCTGTCGGGCGCGGCCGTTGCTCAAGGAGATCGAGTCCCTCGACCACATCATCTCGGCCAAGGCCCAGATGCTAATGATGTTCGAGATAAGCCGAACACTGCGCCATGCCTGCTACTGGCTGCTCGAGCAGCACGGTGACGCACTCGACATCGTTTGGGCCGTAGAGCGACTCAAAGAAGGAATGGCGAAGGTCTATTCCCGGTCCAACAGCTACGTGTCGAAGGCCAGTCGGGCCCGCATCGAGAAAGCGGAACAGGAATGGGTGGATTTGGGCGTGCCCGAGAAACTCGCGCACAAAATGTCGCTCCTTCTGCTCACACGTGCCGCACTTGATATCGTCGACCTCGCAGCCGACCGTAACCGCGACGTGCTGGAGTCCGCACGTCTGTACTCGACGTTTAACGATGCGCTCGGACTGCATTTCCTGCACAACTCCGCCGAGGACCTCATCGTTAGTGATCGATGGCATGCAATGGCCCGAAGTAACCTGCGCGATGAGTTCTACAAGCTGAGGCGGGACCTGGGCAACAAGCTGTTGACGAAACGTGGCACGCGAGATTCGCGCGAGGTGGCCAAACGATGGCTCGCCAAACGCGAACCCGAAGTACGGCGCTACTCGAACATGCTCAAAGAGATGAAACTACGCGGCAATATCGATTTTGCTACGCTGTCGGTAGCCGCGCAGGAACTGCGCGATCTTATTTCAACCTGACACAATCAAACGGAGCAACAATGGCGGGCAAGCTCTTACTCTGCCGTCACGGTCAGAGTGACTGGAATTTAAAGAACCTGTTTACAGGGTGGCACGACGTTGACCTCACGGAAAAGGGCAACGAGGAAGCTATTGCGGCCGGGAAACTCCTGCACGAACTCGGTTACGATTTCGATATCGCCTACACGTCGGTTCTGAAACGGGCCATCCGCACCTTGTGGCACATGCTCGACCAGATGGACCTGATGTGGATTCCCGTCGTCCGCGACTGGCGCCTGAACGAACGGCACTACGGCGCGTTGCAGGGATTGAACAAAGCCGAGACTGCCGCGAAGTATGGCGATGACCAGGTACATATCTGGCGTCGCAGCTACGATATCCCGCCGCCGCCACTGGAAGCGGACGACGAACGCCACCCGAAGTTCGATCCGCGCTATGCCGGTGTCCAGGGCCTCCCGGGCGCGGAATCACTAAAGCTGACTCTCGAGCGCGTGATGCCCTGCTGGAATGACGTCATCGCCCCGGACCTCCGGGCCGGTAAAAACGTCCTGATCGCCGCACACGGCAACAGCCTGCGCGCACTCGTCAAAATGCTCGACGAGATCTCCGACGAGGAAATTACGGGTTTCAACATTCCCACCGGCATTCCTCTGGCCTACGAACTCGACGACGACCTGAAACCAATTTCACGAGAATTCCTGGGTGACCCGGAGGCCGTCGCCAAGGCGGCAGCCGCAGTGGCTGCGCAGGGCAAGGCCAAGTGATTCATGCCCTCGGCGAGCGCGTCCCCGAGTTCGAGGGCGCCGGTCACTTTGTCGCGGACAACGCGACAATCATCGGCAGCGTGCGTCTTAAAGACCAGGCAAGCATCTGGTTCAACTGCGTGCTGCGCGGCGACAACGACTGGCTCGTCATTGGTGAGCGCAGCAACATCCAGGACGGTTCGGTATTGCACACAGACCCGGGCATCGAACTTATCGTCGGTGACGGCGTAACCGTCGGGCACAAGGTCATGTTGCATGGCTGCGAGATCGGGGACGACTCACTGATTGGTATCGGCAGCACTGTTCTCAACGGCGCGAAGATCGGTAACAACTGCGTTGTCGGTGCGCACGCGCTTGTCACGGAAAACAAGGAATTTCCCGACGGCACCCTGATACTCGGCTCGCCGGCCAAAGTCGTCCGAGAGCTGACTGCGGAAGAAATCGCGCATGTCCGCTGGTCGGCCGACGTCTACGTCGAAAACGCAGCCCGGTTCAACCAATCGGGAATCAATAGATCTTAGAAGCGCCTGCAGGCCTTACTACTGCTGTTGCTTCGGGTCCGAGCGCTTCCTGACCCTGGTCGGGTCGACAACCCGAATGAGCCCTTCCTGGGTCGTTGACGCGACCAGCGTGCCATCCTGCGTAAAGAACTGTCCACGCGTGAAGCCACGCGCGCCCGAGGCATTCGGGCTTTCCATCGCATACAGCAACCACTCGTCCATGCGGAATTTTCGATGAAACCAGAGCGCATGATCGAGGCTGGCAAGAATAACGCTGCCGCGGGTGAATGGCAGTGCATGTGGCAACGTTGACGTCGCGAGTAACTCGAAATCGGAAACATAAGCCAGCAGGTTCTGATGCAGTGCGTTGTCATCGGGCATTCGATCGACGGCCCTTATCCAGACATGCTTTTCCGGTGGCCGCTTTATTGGCTCATCGAAACTTGACTGCTCGACCGGGCGAAAATCGAAGGGCCGCTGGTCGGTCATGAAACGGCGCAACTTGACCGGGATTTTGTCGAGCATGTCAGCCGCCAGGTGCGTCAGGTCCTTCAGGCCATCCGGATCGGGCACGTCGGGCATTTTCACCTGGTGTGACAAACCGTCTTCGGGATTCTGAAAAGACGCGGCCATATTCAGTATCGGCCGACCGTGCTGGATGGCGACCACGCGTCGGTTCGAAAAGCTGCCGCCGTCGCGCGCCCGATCCACGTCATAGATGATGGGTGCATTTATATCGCCACGGCGCAGGAAGTAAGCATGCAGCGAATGCGCCACCCTCCCCTCAACTGTGTGCTGCGCGGCCGACAAGGCCTGGCCTACGACCTGCCCTCCGAACACCTGCGGGCTGCCTATGTCGCGGCTCTCGCCACGAAAAATATTTTCCTCAATGCGCTCAAGCCTGAGCAACGTGATCAGGTCTTCGAGAACAGGATGCATCAGCTACCCATGCGGCCGCCGTCAACCGCCACACCGGTGCCGCTGACGAATACAGCATCATCGCTTGCCAGGAACAACGCGACCTTGGCGATATCAACGGGCTCGCCAAGCCGGCGAGCCGCAGAACTCTGGATACAGTAATCGCGCAGTGCCTTGTCCTTGCGAAAAGCCTCACGGCTCTCGGGCGTCATGACCGCGCCAGGCTGAATGTAGTTCGCCGTGATACCGAATTCACCGGTCTCAACGGCGAGCGCGCGCGTCAGGTTGGCAAGGTCCTGCTCCGCACGGGCGCTGGCCTCATCGCCGTTTGCGGCAAAAAAGCTGCGCAAGAACCCGACATTGATAATTCGACCCGCCGGACTCGTCTTCATGTGCGGCAATGCCGCACGACAGGCGGCCATCGTGAGCGTCGCTCTTTTCTTCAGCACGCGCTCGAGCGCGTCATCGACCTTCGCAAGCGGCGCATCCTGCCTGAGGAGAAAATCGGTCACGAGAATGTCGAGTCCGCCGAGCTTTTCGACCGTGTCCTGCACCAACACGGCCAGCTGGTCAGGATCGGTGAGATTGGCCACGCGACCCGTGATGCCCTTAACCGAGGCGAAATGCTGCACCACCCCACTGTTACTCGTGTCGGCGGCGATCACGCTCGCGCCATGCTTGACCAATGTTCTCGCAATGGCCTCGCCGATGCCGTCTGCAGCATTTAGAACCAGCGCATTGAGCCCGTACAGGCGCAGGGGTTCACCCATTGAAATTCCTCGGATCGGGGTACTTATTCAGGAAGCGCATAGTCGGCGAATTGCTTGCGCAATTCAATCTTCTTGATCTTACCGGTCGCGGTATGTGGCAATTCATCGACAAACACAACGTCGGTAGGTATCCACCAGTCCGCGACCTTGCCTTTGTAAAAGGCGAGCAGCTCGTCCCTGGTCACATGCTGCCCTTCGGCTTTCACCACAACGAGCAAAGGTCGCTCCGTCCATTTTGGATGCGC
>Ga0316187_10003738_pt1 | contig 13217 bp, 9 predicted proteins | sample CroRivburrow1_MG_FD_204927 | JGI IMG/M metagenome (GOLD analysis project Ga0316187, IMG submission 204927) | Coastal sediment microbial communities from Maine, United States - Cross River worm burrow 1 | ecosystem: Environmental > Aquatic > Marine > Coastal > Sediment | place: USA: Maine...
TCGATACATCAACCGGGAGGTATACCTTTCAGAAGTATTTTTTTCCGAGAATGTATGTGCCTCATTTTCGTTTCCCCTGATTACCTCCATATCTCCGCCCGTACGATCGTCGATCACCGAATTAATACCGACAATCAAAGTTGACTCTGGATTGAAGTAATAGTAAAAGGTCGGATTTAAACTGAAAGTTTTTGCCCGGGGTATATTGGAAAATCCATCATCATCGGGATCGTATACAACCTGATTATATGCCGATGCATAGACAGATAATCCGGTCTTCCTATATTTTTGAGCATAAAACATATTTCCGGTGGTTCCTAAAGCGCTGGTCTGGTTGAACATGATGTTCAGCTCTGGCTCGTTTTCCGGGGTGATGGATACCAGGTTGACCAGGCCGGCTATGGCGCCTCCACCATATAGGGTCGAATTGCTGCCCTTGATGAGCTCGACCTGTTTTAAATCTAGTGGTGGGATCTGCATGATGGACAATCCTCCTGCAAATCCCCCGTAGAGAGGGAATCCGTCTTTTAATATCTGGGTATATCGTCCGTCCAGTCCCTGGATCCGGATGCTCAGGTTTCCGGAGCTCAATGAAGTTTGCTGCATCTGTACCCCAGTCGTTTCCCGTAAGAGCATACCGATATTGCTGGAATTCATAGCGGCCTTTTCACCCAGCTCTTCCCCGGTGATGGTCTCGATTCGCGTTGGGATATCATCGATGGTCCGGGATGACCGGGTGGCCTCAATGATTATTTCCTCGAGCTCTTCACCTTCCGCAAGTTCGACTTCAATGATTTTATTATTATCCTCGGGAAAATGCAGGTTGACCTGTCGCTTTTTATACCCGATAAAAGAAATTTCAAAAACCAATTCGCCGTCAGGGACACTTTCAAGTTGAGCGAATCCATTGGCATCAGTGGTTGTACCCACAGTCGTCCCCTTGATGATGATATTAGCGCCAATTAGAGGATTCGCAGATTCATCCTTTACTTCGAACGACACCTGGTGTTGTGCATAGGAAACGCTTACAGTAAATAGCAACAGAATTTGGATAAAGTATACTTTCATTAAAAGCCAGTATAAAAAAGTACTAGGTAAAAATACATTCCAGGATGCTGTAAAAGAACAGAATTTTCATTTCCTAGCCTGAGTAAGCAAGCCTTTGGCAGACAGATTTGTAACTTGTGTTTGTTTGTGTAGGTTTTTATGCGTTTTATGGCAGATATTCTTTTCTTAAATGTCTTAGGTAATTTTAGGAATATTACGCACACGGTGCAAACCTGGTTGCTGCAGGGAGGCGTCTGAGTTAAGTTCGACTTCTCAACAACTTACAATTCCACCTGTACAAATACAGGGCAATGATCCGACAATTGAAGAGCATTCAATTTCTCGGCAATAACCGCATATCTTTTTACCGTCTTAATGTCCTTCAGAAAGATATAATCAATTACCCTTCGCTGGTCGTAGGGGCGGTTGTCAAAACCAGTTGACGTCCAGTTGGGCCCGTAGGTGATTTCGGCAACACTGCTCGAATTTACCAAGGTATTTTCCCCGTCCGGCTTGATCAAAGTTTGTATGCCTTCGGATTCCGGTACCAGATTAAAATCTCCGGTCAGCATAACCTGTTTCCCATTGGCTAATTTAGCAATTTTGGTCTTCAGCAACCGGGCACTTTCCACGCGTGCCTGCTTGCCCCGGTGATCAAAATGAGTATTAATAAATAGAAATTCTTTTCCGGTAGTCTTATCCTGAAGTTTGATCCACGTTGCTATGCGTTCCAATGCAGCATCCCAGCCTTTACTGACTTTATCCGGGGTTTCACTCAGCCAGAACGTGCCATGATCGAGTTCCCTGAATCGGTTTTTCCGATAAAAAACTGGCGTGAATTCGCCTTTTTCTTTCCCGTCTTCCCTACCCACTCCGACAGAATTAAACTCCGGCAAATTGTCTTTCAGGTAATTTAACTGAGATACCAGTACCTCCTGCATGCCGATGATATCCAGATCATAAAAATTTATCATTCGAATCACATTTTCCTTGCGTTTATGCCAGTTTTGTTCGCCATCATCAGGGTTGTCATACCGGATATTGAAAGTCATGATATTGAATCGGGGACTGTTTTGAGCAAACAACGGAATAGAAATTGTCATGATACAAAAAAGTATTAGATAAATTTTTTTCATATTTCCATGTATTTAAATAGTGTCGTCTTAGTGGTGCAATTTACCTAATTGTCATAATTAATGTTAACAGCAATCCTCTTCAGATTAATTATATATCTGGATATACTATAGCCACATGACAAATCTACTTAATCTGCAATGTAGCCCAAACTGGTTTGTGATCTGATAGCGGCTTTTCCATTTCAATGATCTGACCATCCAATGCTTTTACCTTTTTTGTAGTATACAAAATGTGATCGATTACATCTCCATTGGGAGTTTGTCCGGGTTGAAACTTTACCATGGTACCGAGCTGTGTCACATCGATATTAAGGTCTCTCCAGCTTGCATCCATCCCTATGTTACGAAACATATCATAGTACGGACTTTTGTAATCATTATTGGATAACACAAAGTTAAAATCTCCCATGGCTATCGGGATTTCATCAGATTGTCTTTCTTTTAGATAATTAACAAATGCAGTAACCTTACCAGTAGTTTCGTCAATGTGCGCCTGATCCCGCCATCCAAAAGGAAAATGAATGGAATAGAGCACAATCTCTTTACCTTGGACCTTAGTTGTAGCACGTGTAGCGGTATGCAATGTGTCGGCCATTAACACCTCCTCATAATCAGTAAGCGGCGTCCTACTGGCTATCGTTTTATATTTATCTTGATGGCCTGCTGTCGAATATTTGCCAACGACCACATGATTCAGGCCCATCACAGCTCCCACTTCCTTTGTCCAGTCCCCACCGGGCGCCTCTGAAAAACACACGATGTCGAAATTATACAATTTCAGTGCTTCTCCTATTTCCTGTGCAGTACCTTTGTCGCTATACTCCACATTATAGGCAGCGACCTTTATTTGAACAGGTCCTCCCTGATGTGTTTCCTGTATCTCAGCACGTTTATTTTTACATGAAAAAAACAGGAGTAAAGCAGCTGCTAACATTAACACTTTAAGATGTTGCATTTTTTTAATCTTTATGAGTTCCAAATTTATAAAATTTCCGGGCAAGACCTCTAACTGAAGTGCCTTTGCTAGATATCCGACTTTGAAAAGTCCACTAATTTTCAATTTTTTCCTCGATCAACTTGATTTTTGGTTTCTGTACTGAAATGCTTATGTGATCAAAGACATCCCTTGCAGTGGTTACGCCCTTGCTAACCGGTTCTATTCGATTATTTCCATCCTCCCAAATTGATTGGTTGACAAGGGCAGGCTCAACAACCAGACCCTCAACAGCCTGAATTTCAGCTTTAAAAAGTAGGGCAGGTTGCCCGCAGCTAAATTCATCTTCTTCTAATGTTTGCTCGTTAAACTCAGGAAAAGCTTCATTGAAATCTCCGGCCAAGTTCATTTCGATCCAGCAATTCCATTCAGAGCCCGGAGGAACCTCGGCCCGGATAGAAAAAAAGTCGTCTTTTGGCGTTGCCCCGGTTACGGCCAATATGTGTTCACTATCATCATTTGATCTATCGGATTGATCCTGATCTTTGAAAAGCTCATACCAACGGGGCAGCGCCACAGGGACATTCCTTTTGCCTTCCCAATCGCCCTTGCTAACACGGCTTGTTACAAAGACGGTTTCACATGTACCTGTTTTGGGATTTTCGAGCCAGATAGCAAATTGCGGCGGCTCGGCAAACGTAGACAAATAAATCGCCTCTCGGTTTTGGTGTATATCAAATTGAACCTGTAACCTTCCCTGTGTCTTGAAGTACAAGAATGCAATCAGAATAGTCAATAATCCTAGAATGGATGCCCCCACTATTTTCACCTGCCTTGAAGTCATTTTAATTGATCTATTTCTTTATTGAGAAGAAATTAAATTTCAAACCCTGGTCGATAGGTCACCTTACTGAGCTCATTGGCTTTGCTTGAGTTCGTAAAAACTTCGCGCTCCTGATCGAATAATAACTGAACGTCTCCAGACCGATACGCCAAATTTGCCAGGTGAATTAGTGTTGCACTTAGGTGCCCTTGTTCAATATTGCCATCGGGTGTGTTGCGCGTTCGTATTGAATCAATGAAATTCTGCTGATGTTCAATATCCGGGAACATGCCAAATTCTTCTGCTACCACTTCACCATTATTGCTAAGCACCTGCCAGCCGCCCCCATGGCGACCTAAATACATCATGCCTTCTATTCCGTAAATTTCAGTCCGTGTAGCATTTAGCTTCCAATCCGGGAATTTATTTCCATAGCGAATTTCACTTTTTGTTTTGGCCATGTACTCTCCAAATTGCGAGCTTACACATGACAAGGTATAGCTACCATAATCATAGGTGATATTCTGTATGTCTGGTACGTCTCTTTTGTCGTCATGTAAATATCGTCCTCCGGCGCAGTACACAGATTTTGGATGATCCGGATCACCTAGTACCATGCGAGCGAGGTCCATTACATGGGAAGCATCCCCAGCCAGGGAGTAACCACCAGAGTATGCCCACCAGTCGTACCAGGCTTTATGTCTGCTTAGGTTATACGGCACCAATGGGGCAGGACCTAACCACTGATTCCAATCCAGACCTTCTGGTACAGGCGAGTCCGGCTTTAAAAACCATGGTTTGCTGCCGGGTAACATGCAATAGGATTTTACATGAACGATGTTTCCAAGTTTGCCGCTTTGAATATACTTTCGGGCTGATTCAGCATATGCTGCACTTCGATTTTGTGTTCCGCATTGCACGATCCGTTTGTGCTCGTGAACCGTATCAATCATTTTCCTTCCCTCTTCAATGGCAAGCGATATATTTTTCTCTACATACACATCTTTTCCGGCACGGCAAGCCCGTATTGCAGCTAATGCATGCCAGTGTTCGGGAGTACAAATTACGACTGCGTCGACCTCCTTGTCATCAAAAACATGTCGCATATCCCCAACGCGTTTTGGCTTATATCCCTGCATTTTCGAGAGTTCTTCGATTGCCCGTCCGCCCCTGGAAGCGTCCACTTCACAAATATATTTTACTTCGACGTTGGGCGTATTCTCTTTCATGCTCAGAATTACGCTCGTCCCTCTGCCCCCGGCACCAATCAATGCCAGTATTACTTTATTATTTGCACCTAAATTCTTTTTCATTTGTTTATTTCTTTTTCAATCCTCTCGTCCTGACATACAGCCATCGTTAAACGTTATCCGGGATGATATATGGCTCGCGATAAGATGCTTTCAGCAGTGCATTCGCCTCATCATTATCAATGAAACTTTCGTCTCTTCCATCGAAAACTAATTGCTGATTCCCGACGCGATACGCTATATTCCCAAGGTGTACAAGGGTAGCGCTTTTATGGCCTTGCTCCACATCTCCATTGGGTTGTTTGCGCGACCGGATACATTCGATAAAATTCTGCTGGTGCATGACATCAGAGAATAGGCCATACTCCTGAGCCAAAACTTCCCCGTCTTTCCCGTAAACTTGCCATCCTCCGCCATGCCGTCCCAGGTACATCATGCCTTCCGCACCATAGATTTCCGTTCTTGTCGCATTTTGTTTCCAGTCAGGAAACTGGCTTTCACTAAACCTGATTTCCAGTGGCGTTTTTTTCATGTAATTAGTCCCATTGCCACTTTCACATGTTATGGAGAAATTGTTAAAATCGTAAGTTATATTCTGAAATTCGGGGGTTTCTCTTTCAGAACCCCAAGCGTTGTTACCACCCCATCCGTAGATGGATGTTGGATGATCCGGATCACCTAATACTAGGCGAGCTAAATCCAACACATGACTGGCATCATCAGCTAAAGTCCCTCCGCTAAAATCCCAAAAGTTTCCCCAGCCTCCCCGGCTATTCATATCATGCATTCCTGGATTATACGGTCGATACGGGGTATGCCCAAGCCATGCATCCCAATCCAGTCCATTGGGAATATCACCATCCGGTCTTGCAGTCCATTTGCTGCCGCCGAGCATATTATAGGACATGACGTGCACTACCTGTCCAAGTTTCCCGCTTTTTATATACTCACGAGCCGAATGTCCATAGGATGCACTCCTGTTTTGAAAACCGATCTGAACGATCCTGTTATATTTATTCGCAGCTTCAACCATTTTACGCCCTTCCCAAATATTGGTCGAGGGATTCTTTTCGACATAAACATCTTTACCCGTCTGACAAGCCCAGACAGTGGCCAAAGCATGCCAGTGTTCAGGAGTAGAAATCCATGTCGCATCGATATCCTTATCATCAAACACCTCCTGCATGTTTTTACTTTGCTGAGGTCTGTGTCCCAACTCTTTTTCAATCGCAGAAATGGCTTTTGACGCCTTCAAATCATTAACATCGCAAACAGTTTTAATCTCGACATTTTCATTCACCTTGCAAGTACTGATTATTGCTTCAGTACCTCTGGCGCCTGATCCGATGAGAGCCAGGACCACTTTATTGTTCGCCCCTTTGCAGGAAGCAGTCATTAAGCCCGAAGCACCGAGTAACAATCCGGAAGTGCCAATCAACGTATTGTCAATGAATTTTCTTCTTTTCATACTAATTGATTTTTTATTTAAGCAGGGAATCAATGGAATTGAGCATGATATTTTTAAAGCTCTCAATTTTCCAGTCTTCCCAATGTCCTAAAGACGTGTAAATGGCTTTGCCATATTGATTCTGGTTTATCCATAGCACTGGTTCAGAAGGTTGGTCAGGAATTGTTCCAAACAATAGCACCTGTGCGTTGTCAGATCGGAGAGGATTGTTTTTGTAAAGCGAATTCGGACTCATAAATCCTTCGGGATCAACGCCTTTCAACAAGGGGTGATTTTGCATTCCGGGAACGATAGATATCCTGGTTCCTGGTTTTAATTGGCCGTAATGTCCGGTGTAATTACCTCCTAAAATCTCTTCATCAAATTCCGGCCAGCTGGCTAATAACGCCGATCTCTCATCATTCGTGGAAACATTGCCTTCCTTCTCAAGAAGGACTTTTCCTCTAGTATGAAACGCATGGCTGGCTGTACGAATACCCAATATCGGTCTCCCGCTATAAATGTAGTTTTGTATCAACGCCATTTTTTCTGGTTCCAGTGCTCTTCTTCTAGTAAAAAATACAGCAAGGTCTGCATCATTCAATATCTGTAGATTTTCTATATTGTGGCGACCTTCACCTTCCATGACAGGTTTTCCAAGAGCAAATTCACAGTTTACATTTTTAGTTAGAAGCAATTCATGAGCAAACTCGGGTAATCGTTGATTTGCCCTATATTCACCTTCAGCAACAATAAAGGCAATTAACGGACGCTTGTCATTTTGAAACCTGAATTGTTTTTTATTAGTAAAATCGCTTGATACCATGGTTGGACAAACATAAGTTTCGATGTATTCGTGCATCAGGCTGTTTCCTGTAAAATGAGAAACAAATGGGGCTGAGGTGGAGTCATACATCGTGTCTGTCATATCGCGCATCAGGGCCACGTTCATCCCAAGGCGTACCATGTTTCGCAGACCAAAAGAACGACCAATGACACACATGTTAGTATGCACACCTACAAGTATGACATTTTTAATCCCATTTTTCAGAAAAAAGCTGCCTGCTTCAATTCCGGAATCAGTAATGATATCGCCATCCATTATTTCGATAGCATCTATCTGCTTTGTCCAGGGGTTTCCACTTTTGCATTTTGGTGTGTCATCACATCCTCCATGCGATATTTCAAATGGCCAATTCTGGTCCAATTCACATTCAAGTTTACCTTCACTAAATTTTTCAGCTACACTTTTTGAGTTGTATTTCCTGGCCAATTTTCTAGCAGGATGATCCTTGTAATATTCCATGCAATCGCTTGGTGCATGCACAATCTGCACACCCTTATTCCTGGCAATCGATACGACCTCATTCATAACTGGGGCCATCTCAGCAACTCTTCTTGTTGCACCTGTACACCAATGTTGATCCCACATGTCACATATGATGATGGCCGTTTCTTCGCTCTCCCAATCCTGGATCTCATTGATAATAATGTAAGCACCAGAATCTAAATCAGACGGAATCCTTTTTTGTAGTGATACCGTGAGTACCTGTTCGGTTTTTATTGATTTAGCCGGCGCAATATCCAGGAATAATACCAAGATGGTCGTAATGGCAATGTAACGGATAGAAACTAAAGATTTCATTGGGTGTTATTTCCATGATTTAAGTAAAACCAAGATACAGTTAAATCATCAATAATGGAATAGTAAGAAATTAATAAAATGATCATTTGAGGAAGAAGTTGTGTTTGATTTGTTACAACTTGTCAAATGACATTTAATGGATTGATAAACAATACAATCGAATATCCAATTATCAAAGAGGAGGAGGATTCATAGAATATCAGGACTAAGCTTTGAGATTAAAATTTTAGTTCTTGTTGGTTTATGCCATTGAATCGAGGATTAAATTCATAACTTCTTTTACCCCAACCGGCCTTCTCTATCCAAACCGCGGTACTGAATGGCCTCAACAAGGTAGGTGCCTATCTGGATATCTTCTGTACAAGCCAGGACGACGATGGTTCTGGAGATCTTTAATATCCGGTCGTAAGCCCGAGCAGATAGGCCCAATTTTTCCATGACTGTTTCCAAAAGTGTTTTCCCGGTTTCATTGAGCCTGCAGATCTTCTTCATCATTTGGGCTGGCATCATACATTGGAGCATACAACATTTATGACAAGGATGTTATTTAGTAGTCTGGCTTATCTCATCAGTTACTTTTTTATAATCCAGACCAAAAAGGCAAAATCACAGGTATAAATTAAAATGGTGCAAAATTGCCAGCTAATTTAAAACCAATTGTTGATCCTATTGTGACATTCGATTGGAAATACCTTTCCCTGGTTGAATAATTTAAAAGATTAATTTCTACTGTATTACATTTGATATTGATTTTAAATTCTAGAATTGTAATGCTATGAAAAGAGATGTGTTTCTAACTGGTACGATACTCTTTCTGATTCTTTCAACCTCCATTTCAGTGTTCGCACAACCCAGAGGAAGAGGGCCAGGAAGTTTTGATCCGGATGAAATGATTAAAAGGGAAAAGCAAAATGTATTTAAAGCCATTGCTGATCTGTCTGACGACCAAAAGTTGTTGCTGGAAGGTATTTATGATGAATTTTCCATGTCCTTTAAAGAACTCAGAGAAGAAATGATGCAGACCAGGGATTTTCAAGCGATGCGGCCTAAAATGCAAGCGCTGCGCGGCGAAAAAGATGGATTGATTAAAGATGTGCTCAATGAAGATCAATTTCTGATTTACCGGGGCATTATGGACAATCGTAGGAGGCAGATGGAAGAAAACGTGCAAAGGAGAGGTAGGACTGGTAATGGACCACCAGACAATGTTCCTTCTAATGAAGATTCCATAAAGAACAATCAAATTAATTAAATATATCTGATGAAAATAGCTTCTTTTCTAGTCCTTTGCTTATTTTCGATACAAATAGCAAACGCTCAGGAATATACTTTTTCTGTTCAGGGAAGAGTCGTGGATGGTGCTGATGGTTCAGGTATTCCTGGAGTAACTGTTTTATTTGTCAATGTGAAGGATTCAGCCAGATCAAGGGTTGGAGCTACTAGTGAAGACGGAGCTTTTAACATTAACAAACTCGAAAAAGCCTTCTACAGGTTGAATGTGACCAGTATGGGCTATAAGCCATATACAAGAATACTTCGACTTACGGGCGCAATTGATCTCGGGAATATCGGAATAGAAGTCGATACAAAAATGCTGGATGATATCGAGGTTTTAGGTGATATCGTTCCTATGGAAAAAAAGGGAGATACCCTGCTGTATAATGCCGATGCGTTTAAGGTCAATCCCGACGCCAGTGCTACAGACCTGGTGAAGAAAATGCCAGGGATTGTGGTGGATAACAGTGGTGTTTCGGCCAATGGCGAAAAGATAGAGCAGGTATTAATGGACGGGAAGCGGTTTTTTGGTCAGGATCCCCTGCTGTCTCTTAATACCATTCCTGCAGAAGTAGTGAATAAGGTAGAAGTCTTTGATCAGCAGAGTGAGCGTGCCCAATTCACTGGATTTGATGATGGCAATACAACCAAAACGATGAATGTCGTCACCAGGGAAAATAAGCGAAACGGACTGTTTGGGAAATTTACTGGTGGATATGGAACAGATGACCGATATACTGCAGGTATTAACATAAGCAGTTTCAAACAAGGAAGGCAATTGACTTTTTTGGGTATGTCAAACAATATCAATCAACTGAACTTCGCCAATGAAGATGTTGTGGGAGTTGCAGGTGCCGGAGGCAGGCGAGGTGGATTTAGAGGTGGAGGAGTCCCTGGCGGCAACAACTTCCTTACATCCAATCAAAGAGGCATTACCACCACAAATTCGACAGGGGTAAATTTCTCAGACAACATGGGTAAAAAGGCGACTTTCGAAGGAAGCTATTTTTTCAATACCTCCGATAATTCCAATGATCAGTTAACCGACAGGGAAACCTTCAGGGAAACAGGTAGCCAATTCTATAATGAGATCCGTAATGCGACTACCGATAACCTGAATCATCGGCTGAACATGCGCATCAATTACGACATCAATGAAAATAACCGGCTTGTATATATACCATCGTTCAGTTTTCAGGATAATGAAAGTCTTGATTATACTATTGGCAAAACGACTAATTCGGATGGCGAAATCATTAATCAAACAGAAAACAGGTATAAAAGCACCAATATTGGGTACAACATCAATAATCATCTGAGCTTTATGCACAAGTTTGAAAAGATTGGGCGAACAATATCATTTGATGTGAATTCCAGGATAAGAACAACCGACAGGGAAAATTACTATGAAGAAATGTCACGGGATTCTCTGACCCAATACTTGACAGATGAATTTGATAATTCGATAGGAGGAACAATTACATATGCCGAACCTGTAGGTTTGAGCGGAGAGTTATCTGCAAGCTACAGCATCAACTATAACAATCGTGATTCTGAAAAAGAAACCTATCTGCTTGATCCTGAATCGGGGGATAAAGAATTCAGTCAACAATTATCCAATCAATTTAATAGTGGATATACCACCCAGGTCCCAACAATTATGTACAGCAACAGAGGCTTTGGCCGGTTCTTCAATGCGGGGATCTCTTATCAGCATGCCGCCTTAAATAATGAACAGTTTTACCCGGAAGTAGGTACCTATCAAAAAAGTTTTAACAGCATTTTACCAACAGCGATGGGTAGGTTGGAATTTAAAGGAGGGATAAATATGTTTTTCAGATATGTCTCTTCTACAAATGAGCCTTCCGTAAGTCAATTGCAAAATGTTATTGACAATAGCAATCCGTTATTTTTCTCAGTTGGCAATCCTGAATTGGATCAGAGTTATTCACACTCACTGATGTTAAGGCTAAATAAAGTAAATACTGACAAAAATACTTCAATAGCCAACTTCACTCGCGTCCAGGCTACAAATAATTATATCACTAATGCTACGGAATTTGCTGAGAAAGATTCTGTCTATACTGGTGGTATTGTGGTTCAGGAAGGGACACAGATATCACGTCCAATCAATCTGAATGGATATTGGAATGTCATGAATAATACAACCTACAGTTTGACGCTATCAAAGATCAAATCAAATCTAAATACTTCGCTTGGATTAGGGTATGTGAGAAGGCCTGGTCGTACCGAAGCAGTTACAAATATTTCCAATACCTATTCAGTAGATTTAAGACTTGGCCTATCCAGCAATATGAGTGAAAATGTTGATTTCAACATTTATTATAATACTAGCGCAAATACGGTGTTTAATTCCATTGAGTCAAAATCAAACTCGAACAGTCAATACATAACTCAGACGGTAGGCGGCAAAATGAATATCATATTCTGGAAAGGGGTTGTATTCAGGAATGACATATATTTTGAAAATTACAATGGGATTAGCGAGAGTTTCAACTCTAGCTATGTACTATGGAATATCAGCCTTGCAAAGAAATTCCTGAAGAACGACCTTGGAGAACTTGAACTGACTGCCTTTGACTTGCTTAACCAGAATCAGAGTTTTTCCCAGAACATTACACCTAACTACATCGAAGAGATTAGAACAGAGGTTTTGAAGCAGTATTTTATGCTCAAGTTTACATACCAGTTGAGGAAGTTTAAAACAATTTCATAATGCAATAAGGAAACTTTGCAAATAAGGATAAACCAAAGCAGTCATTATTGGGGATATAGCAGAAAGAAAGTGCCTTTTTTCTAATTAGCGCTAGTATTTTCCTTGATTCTTAATTTGTATATTTGTCCAAATTTCAATATCATTTGACCTTTAACAGCCCTAATCATGCATGCAATTCGGGATTCCCTTACGAAAATCATTGCGACTATAGGCCCGTCGTGTAATAACAAAGAGACGTTACAGAAAATGATCCTGGAAGGGCTTGATGTCTGCAGGCTTAATTTTTCCCATGGATCTTATGATGATCACGAACAATCCATCAAGATCATCAAACAGCTGAATAAGGAGATGGGGGCGAACATTGCCATTCTGGCCGATCTTCAGGGGCCAAAATTGCGGATTGGTGAGGTAGAGAATGACCAGGTGATTTTGAAAGAAGGAAATACCATTCGCTTTGTTACTGAAAGTTGCCTAGGTACATCTGATCAGGTCTATATGGGTTATCAGCAATTCCCCATGGATGTGATGCCGGGAGAGACCGTATTAGTGGATGATGGGAAGATTAAACTGGAGGTAGTTGAAACCGACAGGAAAGATTCAGTATCACTCAAAGTGATAAGTGGGGGAGTATTATCATCAAGGAAAGGAGTGAATCTACCAAATACAAAAATATCACTGCCCAGCTTGACTGAAAAAGATATTGATGATGTAAATTTTATATTAAAACATGAGGTACATTGGATTGCTCTATCATTTGTGAGGAAAGTAAAGGATATATTAGATCTGAAAGAAATCATCAAAGAATCGGGTAAAAATGTAAAGGTGGTGGCAAAAATAGAAAAGCCGGAGGCCGTCGAAAATATTGATGAAATCCTCACACAAACAGATGCCGTGATGGTGGCCAGGGGTGATTTAGGTGTAGA
>Ga0316187_10003739_pt1 | contig 13216 bp, 14 predicted proteins | sample CroRivburrow1_MG_FD_204927 | JGI IMG/M metagenome (GOLD analysis project Ga0316187, IMG submission 204927) | Coastal sediment microbial communities from Maine, United States - Cross River worm burrow 1 | ecosystem: Environmental > Aquatic > Marine > Coastal > Sediment | place: USA: Maine...
CATCAGGTTAAAGAAACCGCTGCGCTGCAGATCAGGGCCTGGTCCTTCGCCGGGCTCGGGTAATACGAATTTCTGCAGTAGTTTGCGCGTCGGGTCGAACGCGATTCCCAGGACCATTGCGCCGAGACCCAACGTAAGTAGCGTCGCTTTCGACCAGCCTCCGGCGCCCTTGCCCGTCAGCGTCACTTCTCGATAGCTGAAGTCGTGTCCATAGGGAAAATTCGCCAGCGCGTGACTGCGCCGAACCACCCGCGTGTTGATGCCGGCCATAATGAATGGCGCGGTCCAGCAATCAGCATCCGCGTCAAATACGGCTTTTTGCTGATCACGCTGGTCGGGACCTTTGTAGTTGCGGTCGGGATTCAACGCGTAGGGATTTGCAAGGGTTCTTGCAAGCGAGCGGTCCTGTTTCGCCAGCTCGACCGTGTTCATCATGCTGGCCATCGTGCCGCCGCTGAGCGTACCCTTGGTCGCCTTCACGTATGTTGTGATGCTTTGGCAACAGCTGTCGCGCGAACGCTGCGCGGCATCCTGCAAAAACCACACGCCTATGTCCGATGGAATGGAGTCGAAGCCGCAGCTGTGAACGATGCGGGCGCCGGTTTGGCGAGCACGATCATTGTGTGCATCGATCATTTCGCGCATCCAGTGGACCTCGCCCGCCAGGTCGCAGTAGTCGGTTCCCGCCTCAACGCATGCGGCCACAAGTTTCGAACCGTAGAGGGCGTAGGGGCCGACGGTCGTCAAAACGACCCGGGTCCTGGCGGCGAGCGACGCCAGCGCGGCATCGTCATAGCTGTCGGCGACAATGGTTTCCAAGGCCGCCGCGTCTTCGCCCAGCTTATCTTTGACGTCCGCCAGTTTTGACGCGCTGCGCCCGGCAATGGCCCATTTCAGGTCGCGGCCGACGCCGTACTGCCGAACGAGATACTCGGCGACCAGCATTCCTGTAAACCCGGTCGCGCCGAATACGATTACATCCAGTTCCCTGTTGGCCCTGGTATCACTCACAGTCTTTTCTCCATCAGGGCGACCTCTTTTTGCCCGTTTTCGGTTTGTTGGCTCGCAATTCTCTTGAAGCCGTACAATTCGTGATAGCGCATGGACGCATCGTTTGGCGGCCGGATGTTCACCTCGCAGGTCATCACTTTCACCTGGCCCTGCAGTTCGTTGGCGAAATCGTCATACAGCGTCGATGCAACTCCAAGCCGGCGCGCCTCAGGCGCGACGGCCACCCGATCGATGTAGCCGAAATCGATATAGTTCTGGCAAAACCACCGATAATTCTCGCTGCCATAGTCGAGGCCCGGCCTGAGTCCAATCAGGAAACCGGCAAAGCGTCCACCAACGTGCGCGACACGAAAATAGAACGCACGCTCGGCGAACCAACGCATTTTTTCGAGGTCAATACTGCTGACGTGCGGCACGGACGATTCGTTAAGAGCCAACACGGCATCAAGGTCTGCTTTGGTGACATCGGCTATTTGCATCAGGGGAGTGTACCTTGTTAATGTACTTGCAAGACGGCGCGCGGCCAACGCGAATACCAGACCGTCAGAAAGCAGAACTTCATTCGTCTTCGAGATTGATATGACCCCGCAGCGGCGATGTTGCGGAGTTCGTCGTGTGTGACCGGGAATATTGCTATCAGACCGGGTCTGCGTACAATTTGGCTCGATTTTTCAGAGGATGAATTCAATGAATCACTTTTTCCGCACTGTTGTTGGTGTTAGCGCGATTATTTTCGGGCTTGCTGCTTGCAAAGGCGACGTGGCCCAGGAGTCGGGGCAACTGCTGCAATACATTCCGGCAGAAACGCCGTATGTCATGGCGTTCACCAAGCCGCTGCCGGACGACCTTATGGATAAGTTCGAGCCGGTGGTCGACAAGACGTTGTCAGGCTATCAGCGCATTTTACGCTACCAGGTCTCGGAACACCTGGTTGAGCTTGCCGACCAGGAGGGGGGCGCGGAAAAAGCGAAGCAGTTACAGGAATTTGTCGATGAATTCACTAGCCTGATGAGCGTGCAGGGATTGCGGGATGCCGGCATCGACCGCGATTCCGTCTTCGCAATTTATGGTGACGGGCTCCTTCCCGTATTTCGTGTTGAGCTGTCGGATCGCGACAAATTTGATGCGGCGGTCTCGAGGCTCGAATCCAAATCCCCGCAGAAATTCCAGGTTGGAACGGTGGACGGCGAGTCATATCGCTACCACGATATTGAGGAAGCCAGGTTTGTGGTAGCCACTCCGGGCGACAGTGCGGTTATTACGATTGTGCCCACCACCTATAGCGATGAGCGATTGGCCCAGACGCTTGGCATCAAGAAGCCACAAAACAACGTCGCAAAAGGCCTAGGCGAGATACGCAAAGGCTACGATTTCACGGATCACTTCGTCGGATTCGTCGACGTTGAGAAACTTGCGGCATCGTTCCTCGGTGACCCAGGCGGGCTCAACAAGGAGCTGCTGCTGCTTGCGGAACATGATCCTGAGGAACTGACGGCAGAGTGTCGTGCTGAATTCGCGGAGCTTGCATCGGTGACTCCGCGCGTCGTCGTCGGATACACGCAGGTAAACAAGAATTTCCTCGATACCCAGATGGTTGTTGAGCTCAGGGACGATATCGCCGCAGGCCTTGCGACGCTGCCCACCGCAGTGCCGGGACTGGGAGCGGATCCTGGCGGATTGCTGACGTTCGGTTTCAGCCTCGATCCCATGGCTGCGCGCAGCTTCTTCGAGGCACGGCTTGATGCGATGGAAGCAGACCCGTTCGAATGTGCTGAACTCGGCGAATTGCAGGCCAGCGTCGCGCAGGGGCGACAGGCCCTGGCGCAGCCACTGCCGCCGGTCGTGTACAACTTCAGCGGCATGCTCGCACACATCAGCGATGTTCAGGGTATGGACCTGGGGACACAAAAACCGCCGGAGTCGGTTGATGCGAGTTTCCTGTTCGCGATTGAAAATGCCCAGGACTTGGTGAATATGGCTTCGATGATGGTTCCCCAGGTCGCCGAGATGAACCTGTTGCCGGACGGCAAGGCCAGGGCTTTGGATCTGCCGCAGCTAGCCGAGATTGCAGATAAAGCGTTTGTGGCCTTGTCGAAAGCCGGATTATCCGTAGCGGTTGGAGAGGGCAGTGCCGAGAATGCGGAAGCAATGCTCGTGGCCGACGCAGAAACGCCGCCACCGTTTGTCAGCTTCAGTATGGATTCAAAGCGCTATTACGAATTCATAGGCGACGCGCTCATGCAGGAACATGAATCCAAAGACGGTGAGTCTGAGCCGCTTGCTGTGCGCACCGCGATGCGCGATGTCATGATATCTTCCGGTGACTTGTACGAGCGTGTGTCGATCAACGTGCACCTGACCAAACGTGGTGTCGAGATTGACAGTCGCATGACGCTTTCCGACTAGTATTTTTGACAGAGAAAATATGATGACTAAACGGCTGGCTATACTTCTGCTCCTGGCGCTTGGCACCGCCTGTTCGGTTGCCGACGAGCAAAATCTCAGCGCCGTCAGCAGTCTCAAGGTCGACCTCGATGCAGTTGTCGAACTGGGGCAGGTAAAGCCGGTTGATGGCATCACTACGGCGGGGCAGCCGGATGCGGCCGCTTTCAAGGTCTTCGCCGACAATGGATATGCAGCGGTTATCGATCTTCGTACCGATGGCGAGGATCGTGGGCTCGATGAGCCCGCGGTATTGGAAGGGCTCGGGCTGGAGTACGTGCAATTGCCGATCGGCAGGGACGGAATCACGTTTGAAAACGCGAAGAAACTCAGCAAACTGCTCGATCAATATGACGAGCCCGTCCTGGTGCATTGTGCCAGCGCAAATCGCGTCGGCGCTTTGCTGGCCCTGGACAGTTTCCTGCAGACAGGTGATTCCGAACTCGCCCTCGAAAAAGGGCGCGCCGCGGGCATGACGCGGCTGGAAGGCACGGTAAAAGAAGTCCTGGAAGCCGAGTAGGGCGGTGGTCAGCTAACGAGCAAAATCACGCTGTCTGCGGCAACTCACCGCTGCTTGCCCCACCACGCCGATAAGCGTTCGGTCAGAATACGCGCCGGTACGCCCTCGTAGTGCGATACATCGTTCAACAGTCGCAGCCGTGCATGGACGTCGCTCATGAAGTCGAGAATGCTGAGGCCCGCCGGGCTCTGATCGAGCCGGTCACGATAACCGCGTACGTCGAAACCCAGTAGGCTCGAGATCAGGATACGGTTGACGCCCTTGTGCGCAACGATCAGCACGTTCTTGTGACGGTTGTCCTCGACGATGCGGCGCATCACCGGCAGCGCGCGATTCAGCACGTTGACACCGGACTCGCCCTCATGCGGCCCTATTGTGAACGGGTCTTCCTGCCAGGCCCCGTACTCGTCGCCGAATTCACCCTCGATCTCCGAGCGACTGAGTCCTTCCCAGTGCCCGTAGTCGATCTCGCGCAGTCCGGGTTCGCGGACAGGCGTCAGCTTGTGGGGGGCGGCCAGTATTGTTGCAGTCTCAACAGTCCGGTCGAGCGGGCTGCAATAGATGGCATGCAGCTGCTCGTTCTCGAGGCGCTGGGCGAGGCTTGTGACCTGTCGGCGGCCTTCTTCGGAAAGGCTGACGTTGGAAGACCCGGCAAAGCGGTCTTCGGCAGTCAGGGTCGTGGCGCCGTGGCGCACTAGTAAGATTCGGGTAGGCATGAACGTCGATCGGTGTCTGTCGGGTCCGACATTATAACGGCGACGATCGATAGACATTGCAAATGAAAAAGGCCCGCCCAAAGGGCAGGCCGTTCTCCATTTGGTGGAGGTGGCGAGAATCGAACTCGCGTCCGCAAGTCCTCCGCTACGAGGTCTACATGCTTATTCCGTCATTAATCTCACTGCAGGCTACCCGACGGGCAGGGAAAACTTACAGCCAGTTCTGTAAGGATTCAACGGTTCGAGCCCTGAACATGCCCTTGCCGCGGTCCTGTGTCGGTGACTCCTGCGATCCGGACGCACAGGCACGATCCGGGCAGAAGGCATTTACTGGTTTTTAAGCAGCTAGTGCGTAGTTGTCGTCGTTGGCAACTATAAGTTTTACAGTTGGATTTACGAGGTACTCTGTCCCTCGGCATGCACTCGGAGTTTCGCGACCCACGTCGAAGCCATGTCACCCCCGTGTGGCCTGTAGTGTAGGGGCTCTTCTGCCAAATACAATGCGAAGAGCGCACATATTGGCCGAAGCATTTAGTAGAATTAACTTGAATAAAGATTCATAAAGCATTGATTTAAAATCAATGCTTGAGGATTCTTTCCTTCTGCCGCTGCCAGTCGCGGTCCTTCCTGTCCGACCGTTTGTCGTGCTGCTTCTTGCCTTTTCCCAGACCAATCGAGAGTTTCGCGCGACCCTTGTGCCAATGCAGGTCCAGGGGGATGAGCGTATAGCCCTTGCGTTCAACGGCCCCGGTAAGCCGGTCCAGCTCATAGCGGTGCATCAGGAGCTTCCGCGCGCGCGCCGGGACAGCCGTGATATGCGTGGAGGTCGTCTTGAGCGGCGAAAAATGGGCGCCAACGAGCCATGCTTCCCCTTTCTTCAGGTTCACATAGGCCTCCGTCAGCTGTGCATTACCCGCACGCAGGCTTTTTACCTCCCACCCCTCGAGAGCGAGCCCCGCCTCAAATCGGTCCTCGATAAAATAGTCGTGCCGCGCCCGCCGATTGACGGCGATCATGTTGCCAGCTGGTTTTTTTGTCTTTTTCTTGCCCATGTTAACGATGGCCGAAGTTATGGTTGGCGGCGCGATTATACGGGCAAAGCGTTGTCAGGCACGGGGATTTGTATAAGAATCGCCCGTTCCATGCCGATTCGAGACCCAAAATGCTAAGCAACCAGGCCGGCGACGCCAAACGTACTTCACTTCACGGTCACTGGTCGTCCCGGATGGCGTTTGTTCTCGCCGTTACCGGTTCTGCGGTTGGTCTGGGCAACATCTGGAAGTTCCCCTACATCGCCGGCCAGAACGGCGGTGGCGCATTTGTTCTCGTCTACCTGGCCTGCGTGGTCCTGATCGGCATGCCGGTCATGATGTCCGAAATCCTGATCGGCCGCCGCGGCCGCCGTAATCCGGTTGCCACCATGAAACTTCTTGGAAAAGAGGAGGGAAGTTCCGGCAAATGGGGCTGGGTCGGCGGTATGGGCGTAGTCGCGGGTATCCTGATCCTTTCGTACTACAGCGTGATCGCCGGGTGGACCCTGGCCTACGTTGTGAAGAGCGCGACAGGCGTATTCGCGGGAGCGACGGCGGCAGCCGTTGGTGCCGAATTCGGTAGCTTCGTTGGCGACTGGCGGCAGGTTGGCTTGACTCACACCATTTTCATGGCCCTCTCGATTTTCGTTGTCGCACGTGGTGTGGAACGCGGTCTCGAACAAGCCGTTCGTTTCATGGTGCCGGCATTGTTGATTCTCATGCTGGTTCTGCTGGCCTATTCGATGAACTCGGGTTACTTCGGGCAGGGCGTCGCTTTCATGTTTACGCCTGATTTCAGCAAGCTGACCTGGGGCAGCGTGCTCGCGGCGCTCGGGCAAGCGTTCTTCACACTCAGTATCGGCATGGGCGCCGTCATGGCTTATGGCGCCTACCTGCCTGAAGAAACCTCCATTACCGGCGCGTCCGCCGCTGTTGTGACGGCCGATACGGCGATCGCCATTCTCGCCGGTCTTGCAATCTTTCCGCTGGTTTTCGCGAACGGGCTGACACCGGCAGACGGCCCGGGCCTCGTATTCAATACGCTACCGCTGGCCTTCGGCCAAATGGCTGGCGGCGTGTTCTTCTCAACGATCTTCTTCGTGTTGCTGGCTTTCGCGGCCTGGACCTCGGCGATTGGGCTAATGGAGCCAGCGGTCGCATGGATCGTCGAGCACTTCAACCGGACTCGAGCCCAGGCGACGGTCATGATCGGTCTGCTGATCTGGTTACTTGGCTTCGGGTCTGTGCTGTCGTTCAACGAGCTGGCAGAAGTGAAGTTCCTCGCGGGTACGATTTTCGACAACGTCGATTACCTGACCAGCAACATCATGTTGCCGCTCGGTGGATTGTTGATCACGATCTTCGCTGGCTGGGTCATGTGCCGCAATTCGACATCCGATGAGCTCGGCGATTCGGGTGGGCTGTTCAAGTCGTGGCGCCTCCTGGCTCGATTTGTCGCACCGATCGGCATCCTGCTGGTCCTCGTCAACGCCGTACTGTAGCGGCAGGGCACCGTACTGGTTTCCACATGCGCAAAGTCAACCGCAGCGCGCTCGTACCGTATTCCGCGGCCCAGATGTATGCGCTCGTCAAGGACGTCGAGTCATATCCGGCGTTCTTGCCGTGGTGCAATGACGCCGAGGTACACATTCGTGGCGAGGATTTCATCGAAGCATCGCTCGAATTGCATCGGGGTCCTATCAGCAAAAGATTTCGCACGCGCAACGTGCTAAGGGAAAACGAGTCGCTCGGTATTGCGCTTGTCGGCGGGCCGTTTCTGCACATGTCCGGTGGCTGGATATTTCAACAATTGGGCGATGCCGGCAGCAAGGTCACACTGGATCTCGAATTTGAGTTCGATAAGCGAGCAACTGACGTCATATTTGGACGGTTCTTCGAGCACACCTGTAACCACCTGGTCGATTCATTCACGACCCGTGCGGCACAGATATATGCAGGTTGAGGTTGTATTCGCGCAGCCGGACGAGCAGGTCTTGCGGGCTGTCGAGTTGCCGGAAGGTGCGACGGTTGCCGAAGCCATCGATGCCAGTAATATCGCACGACAGTTCCCGGAAGTGGATTTCTCTGATCTGCAGGCGGGCGTATGGGGCAAGACCGTCGAGCGCACTCATCCCGTGCGGGACGGCGACAGGGTGGAATTGTACAGGCCCCTGGAGATGGACCCACGAGAGGCGCGGCGGCTAAAGGCCGGGGTCTAGATCCTGATCCCTTCGGATCTCGCTGACGGCGTCATCCTCGAAGAATACCGACACCCAACGCTTGAAACTCGCGTCCTTGCGACCGAGCTTGAGGTAGTAGACGTAATCCCAGCGATTTTTGTTGAAGGGATCGTCTACCATGGGCGTGCCGAGCAGAAAGCGGACCTGGTTCTTGGTCATACCAACCTCGATCTGCCCGAGGTCTTCTTCCTTGATCAGGTTGCCCTGTGCAATGGTGGCGCGATATACGCAGCCGCTGCTAACCGCCATCGCGATTGTCAAGAAGAGAAGAACGGTCCATTTACGGTTAGTCATAGAGTCCGGCTGCCACCTGCGTCATAATAGGCGCGCATCATACCTTGAAAGAGTTTGTTCATGCAGCAACGAAAAGAACTTCGCAAGGCCGGGCTGAAAATCACTCTGCCGCGCCTGAAAATCCTTGAGATTCTCGAGCGTGCCAAGGCACGCCACATGAGTGCCGAGGATATCTACAAGGACCTGCTGCAGTCCGGGGAAGACATCGGTCTTGCCACGGTTTACCGCGTCCTGACCCAGTTCGAGTCTGCGGGCCTGGTGACTCGCCATAATTTTGAGGGCGGACATTCTGTATTCGAGCTCGACGACGGCGATCACCATGACCACATGGTTTGTGTCGAAACAGGTGACGTCATCGAGTTCGTTAGTGAAGAGATAGAGCGGTTGCAGCACGAAATCGCCGAGAAATTCGGCTACGAGCTTCTTGACCACAGTCTCGTTCTTTACGTCAAAAACAAGGATGTGGGTCCCGACGAGGACTGATCAGGCGCGTTTCCTGCGGGCGCCAGCGAGCATCTCGGCAGCGTGCTCGAGCGTCTTGCGCGTAATCTCGACACCACCCAGCATTCTCGCCAGTTCTTCGATGCGCTCGTCTTCGGCCAGCGGACTTACCCGCGTACGCGTGGACTTTCCGTCGGTGACCTTGCTGATCCGGAAATGCTGGTCGGCGAGGCTGGCGACCTGGGGCAAGTGAGTCACACAAAGTACCTGCCTGGTTGCCCCCAACTCCTGCAATCTGCGACCAACCATCTCGGCAACGCCACCACCAACACCACTGTCTACTTCGTCGAACACCATCGTAGGAATTGCGCTGCCATCGCTCGCGATGACCTGGATCGCGAGGCTCATTCGCGAAAGTTCGCCACCGGAAGCGATCTTGGCAAGCGACTGCGGCGCCTGTCCCGGGTTTGCACTGATCAAGAACTCGATCTGATCGAGTCCCCAGGACCTGGCAGCATCTTCTTCGCGGGCCGTCAGCCCGACCTGGAAAACGCCTCCTGGCATACCAAGGCCGTGCATTGCATCGGTCACTGCGGCCGCGAATCCGTTCGCTGCTTTGCGTCTCGCTTTCGAAAGTGATTTGGCGTGCTTCAGATACTCGGTCCTGGCCGCAGCGGCCAGTTCCTCGAGTTCGCGCCCACGTTCCTCAGCATGACTCAGCTCGTCGTGCTCGGCACGCATGCTGTCGACAAGTTCCGGGAGCTCGTCGGCACTGACGCGGTGCTTGCGAGAAATCGTCTGGATCGCGTCAAGGCGCTCTTCCACCCAGTCGCGTCGCGCGGGGTCCATATCAATAGCCTCGCTGTAGCGACGCAATGTATCGGCCGCTTCCGTAACCTGGATGCTCGCGCTAGTCAGCATTTCGAGCACCGGCTCCAGGCTCCTGTCGAATTCCACGAGTTGCTCAACAGACCGCAGCGCATCAGCAACCAGGCTGTTGGCGTTGCCAACGTCGCGATCGAACAAACCGTCCAATGCACGGCTGACGCCCTCAGCGAGCTTGCCGCTGTTCTGGAGTTTCTGTCGCTCACTGCCCAGCGCATCGAATTCGCCATCTTCAAGCGCCAGTGAATCCAGTTCCTGTAACTGGAACGTCAACAGGTCAAGGCGCGAGGCGCGATCTGCTTCTGCGCTGGTCAGTTCTGCGGCGCGATCGGAAAGCGCTTTCCACTCGATGTAATGTGTCGCGACGATGGCACGATCATCGAGCAGTCCACCGAAGTGATCGAGCAACTCGCGCTGAATGTCTCGACGCCCGAGTGACTGATGAAAGTGTTGGCCATGGATATCCAGCAGCAGGTCACCCAGTGCTTTTAGCTGCGACAGCGGTACTGAGTTGCCGTTGATGAACGCGCGTGAGCGACCGTCGGCATTGATGACGCGGCGCAAGAGGCATTCATCTTCGAGGTCGAGTGCCTGTTCATCGAGCCAGGTGGCAACGACTGGCAGTGAGGAGACATCGAATTCAGCCGCAAACTCGGCGCGTTTCGCGCCGTCACGCACCAGTTGTGCGCTACCGCGTTCTCCAAGAACCAGGCCGAGTGCATCAACGAGTATCGACTTGCCCGCACCGGTTTCACCGGTCAGCACGATCATGCCGGGCTCGAATTCGATATCGATACGGTCGACGATCGCGAAATCGCGGACCTGCAGGTTCATCAACATCGTCAGGACTCCGGCGCCAGGTTGCTGCGTTTGCGGCTGTCGCGTCCCCAGAATAATTTGGAACGCAGTATGCCGTAGAAATCATGTCCGGGCGGGTGCAGCAGCGTAATGCGTTTGTCCGCAGTCACGACCTGGAGAGTGTCGCCGGGCCCCAACGTGCCCAGGTGAATGCCATCAACGGTGACCTCCGCCCGCGTGCTGTCTCGCTCGAGAAGAATGATGTCGATAGTCTGATTTGCAGGAATCACGATCGGACGGTCCGTCAACGTGTGCGGGCAAATCGGGACGAGGGCGACAGCGTCGAGTTGCGGCTCAATGATCGGGCCGCCACAGCTAAGCGCATAGGCTGTGGAACCGGTAGGCGTTGCGACGATCAGGCCGTCACCGGAATGCGTGTTTACGTAGCGTCCGCTGACGCTGGTCGAGAAATCGACCATGCCGCCGGCGCCTCTTCGCTGCACCGCAACATCGTTCAGACCGTATTCGCTGGCTTTATCACCGCTCGCCATGGTCAGTATCGCTTTCAGCAACAGGCGCGTGTCCCTGAGGTAGTTGCCTGCAAGGACCTGGTCGACGCTCTGGAGCATCTCGTCCGGTGTAATGTCGGCAAGGAATCCCAGGCGTCCGCGATTAACACCCAGAATTGGAGTGCCGGTTTCCCGGGCAAGGCGACTGGCATGCAGCATCGTGCCGTCACCGCCGATGGCGATGACGAGGTCGGCGTTGCCGCAGAGTTCATCCTCAGCAATGCGCGAAACGGGCAGGTCCAGCGCCAGCGTGTCCGCTGCGGACACAATCGCTCCGGCTTTGGTCAAATGGGCGGCCAGGGTCCGCATCGGCTCTGCGACACGTGCGTCGGTCTGCCGGCCTACTAAAGCGATGTTTTGGAATTCAATGTCCATGGGCTGATTGTTGCAGACCCTTGACCGACCGCCAAGCCGTTGCTAGCGTTTCTCGTGAATGTCGGCAGATGTAAACAAATCTCTACCCACCGATCGCGGTCAACACCTGTTACGCGTGCTGATCCAGCGCTATATCCGCGACGGCCAGCCCGTCGGCTCGCGCACCCTGTCCAAAGATTCCGGTCTTGACCTCAGCCCGGCGACGATTCGCAACGTAATGTCGGACCTCGAGGATATGGGTCTGGTATCCGCGCCGCATACCTCGGCCGGCCGCGTGCCGACACCGCAGGGTTACCGGATGTTTGTCGATACGCTCGTGCGCTACCAGCAGCCAGGCAGCAGCGATATTCAGCGCATCCGTCAGAAACTCAAAGGCGAGTTTAACAATCCGGGCGCGCTCGTCAGCACGGTGTCGAGCATGCTGTCAGAGTTTACGAGCATGGCTGGCGTAGTAACGGTGCCCCGCGCGCCAAAAATCGCGTTGCGCCAGATAGAGTTCCTGCCGCTGTCCGAAAATCGCGTACTGGTCATCCTGGTTATTAATGACACCGAGGTCCAGAACCGGATCCTGCACACCGACCGCAATTACACGGTCTCGGAACTGCAGCATGCGCAGAACTACATTAATGAACACTACGCCGGTACTGATCTGCACACGGTTCGCGAGAAACTGCTCGAGGACCTGGACGATACTCGCGATTCAATGAACCAGGCCATGCACGACATTATCTCGGTCGCGCATGCTGCAATGGACAAGGCCGAGCACCCCGACGAGGAGTACGTGCTCGCCGGCGAGACCAATCTTATGGATTTTGCCGAATTGTCGGATGTCGACACTTTGCGGCGCATATTCGAGGCGTTCTCGCACAAGCGCCTGATCCTCGACTTGCTGGATCGCAGCATCAGCGCCGACGGCGTTCGTATCTTCATTGGCGAAGAGTCAGGCTATAGCATTTTCGATGGCTGCAGCGTTGTAACGGCTCCTTATCATGTTGACGACGACACGATTGGCGTGCTCGGCGTGATCGGACCAACACGCATGGCCTATGACCGGGTCGTGCCGATCGTCGACGTGACTGCCAGGCTTCTTGAGTCCGCTTTGAGTCACAGCAACCAGGGCTAGACCCAAAAAAAATCCCGTAATCGCTTGATATTTCCGCGTCGGTCCCCAAACTCCGCAGATCAATTTCGCAATGGCTGCCTGTTGTGCAGTTAACGTACTGATTTGGAGCATTGAATGAACGCCGAACGCCCCGACGACGCTGGCCAGGATGCGCCAGAAGTGGCGCAGGATAAGACGTCCGAGCTTGACGCAGAGACCGAGGCGGCGGAAGAAGCCGCCGAACCCGCAGATGCATTGGCAGCAGCGCAAGCGAAGGCAGACGAGAACTGGGATAGCTACGTGCGTGCCCTGGCAGAGGTAGACAACGTACGCAAACGTGCGTCGCGTGATGTCGAGAATGCCCACAAGTTCGCACTCGAGCGATTCGGCAAGGAACTGCTTGCCGTCAAGGATAGTCTGGAAATGGGCCTTGCCGCGGAAGGTGCCAGCATCGAAAGCCTGCTCGAGGGCAGCAACGCGACCTTGAAACTGCTGAGTGGGACGCTGGAGCGTTTCGGGATTGTCGAGGTCGACCCGGCCGGCGAACCCTTCGATCCGGAACTCCACGAGGCCATCAGCATGCAGTCTTCGGATAACGTTGAGCCTGGTTCCGTCGTGATCGTCGTACAGAAGGGATACACCCTTAACGGACGGCTATTGCGGCCGGCGATGGTCGTCGTCGCGTCAGAATGAGTTCATTCGGACAAATTTAGGGGCCAAATCGCTTGAAAGGGCTCTACACGGCCCCACCTACAAGCCAGTTTTACGAATTTCCAACAGAATTTGGAGCAA
>Ga0316187_10003741_pt1 | contig 13207 bp, 7 predicted proteins | sample CroRivburrow1_MG_FD_204927 | JGI IMG/M metagenome (GOLD analysis project Ga0316187, IMG submission 204927) | Coastal sediment microbial communities from Maine, United States - Cross River worm burrow 1 | ecosystem: Environmental > Aquatic > Marine > Coastal > Sediment | place: USA: Maine...
AAACTTTAAGGAACTTCCGGTAGGCATCGCAGGAGTAATGCCAATAATCTTATCATTTTCTAATGCGAGTTCTACCAGCGTTTGGCCAAATACATCCTGGTATTTAGGAGGCATATTTTCGGCCTTCGCGCTTATTAAATCGCCGGTTTGCATATTGAATTTACCCGGAGCATGATAGGTAACCTGATTCTCTTCTGCCTTTTTTAAACCCTTACCCTTAGTTGTAATAATATGAAGTAATTTAGGACCTTTTACGGCTTTCAACCGTTCTAATTCTTTTATAAGAGCTTGGATGTCATGACCATCAATGGGCCCTGTATAATCAAAATTCAGGCACTCGAAAATATTCTCATCTTTTGCCGTACCCTTTTTGACATTAGTCAGGTATTTTTTAAGAGCACCTACACTGGGATCTATGCCAATGGCATTATCATTGAGGATTATAAGAACATTCGTATTTGTAACACCGGCATGGTTCAACCCTTCAAAAGCCATCCCACTGGCAATAGAGGCGTCACCAATAACTGCAATATGTTGTCTTTTATTATCTCCTTTTAATTTTGATGCAAGAGCCATCCCCAGGATCGCAGAAATTGAAGTGGAACTGTGACCGGTTCCAAAGGGATCATACTCACTTTCATCTCTTTTTGGAAAACCACTTATTCCACCCAGTTGCCTGTTAGTGTGAAAGACATCTTTACGCCCTGTGATAATTTTATGGCCGTAAGCCTGGTGACCAACATCCCAGATTAATCTGTCAAAAGGCGTATTAAATACATAATGTATTGCCAAAGTTAATTCTACCACACCTAAGCTTGCACCTAAATGTCCTTCTTTGACGGCTACTATATCAATTATAAATTTCCTTAATTCTTTGGCAAGAAGAGGTAATTCATTCGCTTTTATTTTGCGAAGATCAGAAGGATAATTAATAGTATTCAGTAGTTTCATAAGAAGTAGCAAATGTACATTAATTCATTTTTTGTTATAACGACATCTATTCCTAATATTGCAGTATTATGTCTATTGATTTTAAATTTGACGATGCTTATTTTATGAAAAGAGCATTGCAGGAGGCCGAAACTGCTTTTGAGAAAGGTGAAGTTCCTATTGGAGCAATAATTGTTGTGCAGGATAGAATAATTGCCCGGGCGCACAATTTAACCGAGCGACTTAATGATGTAACGGCTCATGCGGAAATGCAGGCAATAACATCTGCCGCTAACTTTTTGGGAGGAAAATATTTACATAATTGCACTTTATATGTAACTCTGGAACCTTGTCAAATGTGTGCAGGGGCACTTTTTTGGAGTCAAATTCCTAAAATTGTTTTTGGAGCCTATGATCCTCAAAGGGGTTTTTCTGCTTTAGGGGGACAATTACATCCAAAAGCTACCATAACAGGGGGTGTTTTAGAAGAGGAGTGTGCAGAATTACTAAAACAGTTTTTTATTCAGAAACGAAATTTGAATTAAGAGCAAAAAAAATCCCCGATTTTGGATCGGGGATCGTTCAATTCAAAATAAAATATTTTTATCCGATTACTTGCACTTGTGCCGCAACCATGCCCTTTCTTCCTTCTTCTTCTTCGTATTCTACTTTGTCGCCTTCGTTTAATTCCACTCCGTTCAATGCTGTGGCATGAACAAAGATGTCCTTCCCGGTGTCGTCGTTGGTAATGAACCCGTATCCCTTGGATTCATTGAAAAATTTTACAGTTCCTGTCATTAAAATAAGTATTAAAATAAAAAAATTACGATACGAAAGTATGATTTTTTGCGCAGACCTCTTTAAAGAAAAGGCAAAATTTGACCAAATTTATTGATTTCCAGACTTTTTGGGAAGTTTCCCTTGCATTTTACGAATATTTTCCTCAGTGAGCATATAATCCTTTACTTTTCTGGTTTTGCTCTCCTTAATAAGAAATAACGGCATAGCTATTAAAAACAGCCCAACAGTGCCAAATCCAATATATTTATTGGCAATTTGAGAATGTTCTTCTCCAAGTGAGAAACCATAAAATATAGCCCCCAGCGATCCCAGTACAATTAAAAGAATGATATGTTTGAGTCTAATTTGCATCTTCTTTTGTAAAGTTAATCAACTTCCTTCTATAAGCGGTTAGCAACTTCGATTTTGAAATAAATCCAAAATATTTCCCGTCTTTTATTACCGGCAGGTTCCATGCACTGCTATCCTGGAATTTTTGCATTACTTCCTGCATAGAGTCTCTTTCATAAAATATAAGTTCAGGGGCATTGTGCATAAAGGATTCGACCCTTATTTTATCATATAATGAGGTGTCAAACATAAATTCACGTATGTCATCCAATAGAACAATACCTACAAGGGCATCATTTTCGTCTATTACCGGAAATATATTTCGGGCAGATTTTGCAACCGATTTGTAGACCAGTTCACCGAGTGTCATATCCTGCCTGACGGCCTTAAAATTCTGTTCAATAATATCATCGAGCTCCATTAAAGTGAGTACAGTTTGATCTTTGTTATGCGTGATAAGTGCGCCTTGTTCTGCCAATTCTCGCGTATAAATAGTATAATCAATTGCATTTTTTGTGAGAAGAAAGGATATTGCTGAAGTAATCATTAAGGGGACAAAAAGTTCGTAGCCTCCTGTTATTTCAGCAATTAAAAAGATGGCGGTTAATGGTGCCTGCAGCACCCCGGCTATAAGTCCTGCCATTCCAATTAGGGTGAAATTACTCTCATTCACGGAAAGCCCCAACCCTAAATTATTGATCACCTTTCCAACCACATTACCCAAAGCGCTTCCCATAACCATTGTAGGAATAAATATACCTCCTGCACCCCCGGCTGCAAAAGTTGTAGTCATTGCAACAGCTTTGAAAATGGTAATCCCGAAGAGTAGTGCTATAACGACCCATATATTATTGGTGTAGTTGTCAAAAGGGGTTTTACCCAGCGCATCAATATGTTCACCGTGCAAGAGCTTATTAATAAATCCAAAACCTTCTCCATAGAGTGGTGGAATAAAATAGAGCATAATACCAATGGCCAATCCACCAACCAGAAGTTTATATTTTGGACTTTTAAATCTTTCAAAGAAAGCTAGTATTCCAAAATACATTTTTGTAAAATAAATAGAGGCGATAGCCGTACCTACTCCTAAGACGATATAGAAAAATGTGTCTTTTATTTCAAATTTTTCAGTTATTGAAAAGCTAAATAAAGATTCATCTCCAAGAAAAAAATAGGACGTAAGAACACCGGAAATAGAAGCTAACAATAATGGCAGCATTGAAATCATTGTCAAATCCAGACTAAAAACCTCGACGGCAAAAATTATTGCGGCAATAGGGGACTGAAATATTGATGCAATAGCCCCCGCAGATGCACAGGCTATTAGAAGGGACCTTGTTTTGGCATTAATATGTAATAACTGGGCAACATTTGAACTAATTGCTGCTCCTGAAGCTACAGCAGGGCCCAAAAGCCCAACAGAACCCCCGAATCCAACAGTTAACGGGGCCGTTACCAAAGGCAAAAATATTTTCTTTACGCTGATTATTCCTTTCTTTTTAGAAAGTGCAAAAAGGATAGAGGAAATGGCGTGCTCCAATTTTTCCTTGTGTACAAATTTTACATACAGATAAACCAGTGTAAGCCCTATAATTGGAGTAACAAAATACAGCTGATAATTTGAAAAAACGATTCCTTTTTCCAAAAGAGATTCTATGAAGTAAGTGATGTTTTTAAGCGAAACTGCCGCAAGACCGGCTAAAAATCCAACAACCACACTCATTAACTGGGTAAAGGTCTTATTGGAGATATTTTTGTACCTCCATTTAAGAAACCTGGTAAATAAGGTTGTTATTCGGTTGGGCATTACGTGATTATACGTTTAAAGGTATTAAAAAATGCCGCTTTTAGACGGGATTGATGTTAAGATTGAATATCCAATTTTAAGTGAAGTTCCTTCAATTGTGCATCATCAATAAAGGCAGGTGCATCAATCATGACATCCCTTCCACTATTATTTTTTGGAAATGCAATAAAATCTCGTATGGTTTCCTGTCCGCCAAGAATGGCCACAAGCCTGTCAAGGCCAAATGCAATTCCTCCATGAGGGGGTGCACCATATTGAAAGGCATCCATTAAAAAACCAAATTGTGCTTTAGCCTCTTCTGGGGTAAAACCAAGATGTCTGAACATAGTGGCTTGTGTATCTTTGTCGTGAATTCTTATTGATCCACCACCAATTTCATTTCCATTTAAGACCAAATCATAGGCATTGGCTCTAACCGCCGCCGGATCAGTATCCAGTAATTCTAGTTGTCCTGGTTTGGGAGAAGTAAATGGGTGATGCATAGCATGGTAATTGCCCGTTTCTTCATCTAACTCCAGTAATGGAAAATCTACAACCCATAATGGCGCAAATTCTTTCGGATTTCTAAGTCCCAGGCGTTCTGCCATTTCCATGCGTAAAGCACTTAATTGAGTTCTTGTTTCTGCAATATTGCCTGAGAGAATACAAATAAGATCTCCAGGTTTTGCACCGGTATGCTTAGCCCATTTGGTAAAGTCTTCCTGGTTGTAAAATTTGTCAACAGACGATTTAAAACTTCCGTCTTCATTATATTTTACATATACCATGCCTTTTGCGCCTATCTGTGGCCTGCGCATCCAATCTATTAATTGATCAATTTCCTTCCTGGTATACGAGGCTGCGCCGGGTACCGCAATACCAACAACCAATTCAGAGGAATTGAACACATTAAAATCTCTGTTCTTAGCTACTTCATTTAATTCCCCAAATTCCATTCCGAATCGGATATCCGGTTTGTCATTACCGTATCTCCGCATGGCATCGTCATAGGTAAGTCTGGGGAATTCTCCAGTTTCTACCCCGATAATTTCAGCAAGCAGATGCCTGGTAAGACCTTCAAAAGCATTTAATATATCATCCTGTTCCACAAAAGCCATTTCGCAATCTATCTGGGTGAATTCAGGTTGTCTGTCTGCTCGTAAATCCTCATCTCTAAAACATTTTACAATCTGAAAATATTTATCCAACCCACCCACCATGAGTAGTTGCTTAAAAGTTTGAGGAGATTGTGGCAACGCGTAAAACTGCCCTTCATTCATCCTGCTAGGCACAACAAAATCGCGCGCACCTTCCGGGGTGGATTTAATTAAATAAGGGGTTTCCACTTCTATAAAGCCTTGTTTAGTAAGGTAATTCCTTACCTCTAAGGTAACTTTGCTGCGAAAAATGAGATTTTCTTTAACCGGATTTCTTCGAATATCCAGGTAGCGAAATTTCATTCTCAGGTCTTCTCCACCATCAGTTTTGTCTTCAATGGTAAATGGAGGTAACAACGATTCGTTTAATACATGAAGTTGGGTAACTAATATTTCGATATCGCCAGTGGGGAGATTCGGGTTTTTAGAAGTTCTTTCAATCACAGTTCCCTTTACCTGTAAAACAAATTCGCGACCTAAATCCCTTGCTTTTTCCAATATTTCAGGATCACTTCGTTCTTCATCAAATACCAGTTGGGTAATGCCATAGCGATCTCTAAGATCTACCCAGACAACAAAACCTTTGTCTCTTGTTTTTTGCACCCAACCAGACAAGGTAACTTCTTTATTTATATGTGATGATCTTAATTCACCACAGGTATGACTCCTATACATTTTAAGTTTCTTGTATTACAGCCGCAAATGTAAGAAGATAAGCTTGTAACCCTATAAATAGTATACAATTTTCAATGCAAAACAGATTTTAACAGGAATTTATTTATAAGAAAAAGCATAAAAAAATATTTAAGCAGCCATTTTATTTATTACATTGAGAGGAAATAACTAATTCAAAACTTAAAAACATGAAACAATTTCTACTTAGAAATATATTCCTATGGTTGTTTTTGACTTTGCCCATCTTTGCATTTTCGCAGGGAATGGTGAATGGGAATATTACAGATTCCGAAGATGGTGTGCCTTTGGCCGCAGTAAATGTGGTTGTTAAAGGAACCACTGCAGGAACTACTTCGGATTTTGACGGTAACTATGAGATCGAGGTCAGCAGTTTTCCGTCTACTTTGGTTTTTTCTTCTTTAGGATATGAAACTAAGGAACTGGAAGTAAGCGGCCCAACAACATTAAATGTATCACTGGCTCCATCGGCAACCGGGCTTGACGAGGTTATAATTACAGGGCTTGCTTCGTCAGTAAAAAGATCAAATGCAGCAAATGCAGTCGCAACAGTCTCGGCAGAGGAACTGGCCGGGGTTACACCACCACAAACTTTAGATGGGGCTTTGCAGGGTAAATTTGCGGGAGCCTTGATAACCAAAAGTTCAGGAGCTCCAGGAGGAGGTATATCTGTGAGGTTAAGAGGGGTGACCTCTGTTAATGGTAATGCCCAACCATTGTATATTGTAGATGGGGTCTATGTGAATAACAGCAGCATTTTTGCACCTGGATTAAATGATGTCTCTCGGGCAGCAGCTGGTGGAGCTAGCGTTTCCAGCAATCAAACCCAAGATAATCCATCCAACAGAATTGCCGATCTTAATCCGGACGACATTGAAAATATTGAAATTCTTAAGGGTGCATCGGCCGCGGCTATATATGGCGCCAGGGCCGCCGCGGGGGTAATTATTATTACAACTAAAAAAGGAAAAGCAGGAAAGACTAAAATTTCGTTTTCTCAAGCTATTGGTTCTAACAGTGTAATTAATTTGCGAGGTTTAAGAAACTATACAGCGGAAATTGCTGAAAATGGTTTTGGAGCTGGTCAGGGTGCTCTTTTTACACAGGCGCAAAATGATGGTAGTTTGGTTGATTATGAAAAGGAGATTTTTGGTGAAAATGGATTTATTTCCAATACTAACATAAGTGCTTCGGGGGGTACCGAAAAAACGCAATTCTTCGCAGGTTTTACAAATAATGAGGAAGATGGGATTGTTAAGAATACCGGATATGATAAAAAGTCAATTAGGTTGAATCTGAATCATAAATTCTGGAATGATAAGGCAAACCTATCCTTGACCACGAATTATATTAACTCTTCTTCAAACAGGGGGTTTTTTAACAACGATAATTCAGGTACTACCATAGGGGTATCGCTTACATCTACCCCACCCTGGGCTAAATTGTTTCCGGATGAAAATGGAAATTATCCAGACAATCCATATGGCGCATCAAACCCTTTACAAACCAGGGATTTAGTTACAAATAATGAGAAAATAGAAAGGTTTATAATAGGGGGAACAATGGATGTAATGCTTTACCAAAAAGAAAGATCCAATTTAAAGCTGATCCTAAGTGGTGGAGTTGATTACTTTTCGTTAGTTACCACGTCAATTTTTCCAAAAGAATTGCAATTTATGAAACCTTCCAACGGGGGGTTGAACGGATTAACAGCACAAGGCACCACCCAAAATAAGGACGCAAATTACTCTGCATTTTTGGTTCATAATTATTACACGGGCAACAATATAAATTTTACAACCCAGGCGGGTATAACCAAGCAGACCTTTTCACAAAATACAACAAGGAATACAACATCTAACTTAATTGCCTCCGAGACTAATTTGGACCAGGGAGCCAATGTTTCTGTTAGTCAGTTTAGGTTGTTGCAGGAAGATGCCGGATTCTTTATACAGGAAGAAGTGAATTACCAGGATAAGTTAATTGGAACAATTGGTTTAAGAGGAGATAAGTCCAGCAATAATGGCGACGCAAATAAACTGTTTTATTATCCCAAGGCCTCCGGAGCGGCTAACCTGCATAATTTTGATTTTTGGAATTTGGACGTTTTAAGTCAGTTCAAACTTAGAGTAGCTTATGGTCAAGCGGGTAACTTTGCACCCAATGGGGCATTGTTCACGGCGTATAATAATTCACTGATAGATGGGATAGTTGGAATTGTAGTTCCGAATACATTGGGAGACCCGGATATTCAACCTGAAACTCAAAAAGAATTGGAATTTGGAATCGATGCCGGGTTATTGGAAAACAGGATTTCACTTGAATTTTCATACTACATCAAAAAGGTAGATGACCTAATTTTACAGGCAAATAACGAACCTTCCTCTGGTTTTAATTTTAGGTTTGCAAATGCAGGGAATCTGGAAAACAAAGGTATTGAACTCGGAATAAATGCCAGTGTATTTGCTAATCGGGATTTTAGCTGGGATACGGGAATCTTATTTTTCAAAAACAAATCAAAAATCACCAAACTAGACGTTGATCCTTTTGATACCGGTGGGTTTGGGACCGGACTTGGTACCTTTAGAATAGAAGAAGGGAAAAGCGTAACTCAAATTGTAGGTAATGACGGAGACGGAAATATAATAGTTCTAGGTGACGCAGAACCAGATTTCCAAATGACTTTCAACAACAATTTCAGGTACAAAGACTTTACTTTATCCTTTCTTTGGCATTGGAAAAAAGGAGGAGACAATATTAACTTATCGAATCTGCTGTTTGATTTTGGCCAAACTTCTGGGGATTATGATGATTTCACATTAGACCCTTCGGGTACCTTATCCAATGGGGACTATAGAATAGATTCATTTTTTGCCGGAAATGCCGCGGCTTTTGTTGAGGATGCAGGTTATTTAAGATTAAGGGAAATAGGGTTATATTATTCGCTCCCCCAAAATTTTTTAGAAAAGGCATTTAAAGGATATGTATCCAATATAAGGGTTGGATTATCAGGGAACAATCTCATAAACATTTTTGATTATAATAGTTATGATCCTGAGGTTTCTAATTTTGGCTCCAATGGGTTGTCATCCGGTGTTGAAGTAACGCCATTCCCGTCATCCAAGCGCTTTATGTTTCACTTTTCAGCAGACTTTTAATTAATAATAATATAAGACAAATGAAAACACTAAATAAATTATTAATAGTAACTCTAATTTTCTTAGCCTTTGGTTCTTGTGAAGTTCAGGATGGTAAGAATTTAAATGGAGCTGATACTACTTCGATATCAGAAGATGTTTCCAGAGGAGAACTCGGAGATGCAATAGCTGGAATTCTTTCGGATATGAGGGAACGTATCGAAACCCAAGTAGATGCAACTTCTGTATTAGGCAGAGAATACTGGAGAATTCAATCATCTGATCCCAGGTGGACAGGGGATTTGTTAACCGGGCTGCTCGACGATAATACATTCTATACTACGGCTCCTTATTCTGCGAGGTATGCTACCGTAAAAGATATAAATCTTGTATTGGAAGGTTTGGTAAATTCAACAGCGGATTTCACTGAGGCAGAAAAGGCTGCAGCTAGGGGTTTAGTCAATACCCTAAAAGCACACGAGCTTTTGATGGTTCTTAATGCTCAATATCAGAACGGGATAAGAATAGAAGTATCGGATCCGGATAATTTGGGCTCATTTATAAGTTATGATGAGGCCTTGTCATCCTTATCGAGTATCTTATCGGATGCTTCTTCTGATCTTTTGAATGCAGGAGCAAGTTTCCCGTTTCCCATTCCATCGGGATTTGAGGATTTTAATACTCCGTCAACGTTCGATGAGTTTAACAAAGCGTTGGCTGCCAGAATAGCGGTTTATCAGGGAAATTATACTGAAGCCCTGGCATTGCTTTCTGAATCATTTCTTGATTTAGGCGGGGATTTAAATAGTGGAGCATACTTCACCTTTTCCCTAACTGGCGCAGATTTATCCAACCAATTGTTCTTTGCGCAAAATTCAACTATTGCGAATGCCAGAATTGCCCACCCTACGTTCATTACAGATGCGGAGGCGGGTGATACCAGGCTTAATAAAGCACCGTTAAGAGATGCTCCATTAACTGCAGATGGTTTAACCGGGGAGAATGATGTTTTTATCTACCAAAGCAATGTTGATCCAGTGGGTATTATTAGGAATGAAGAGCTGATTCTGCTATATGCAGAAGCGAATCATATTACCGATCCTACTGAGGCCGTTAACGCCATCAATATAATTAGGAATGCTGCTGGGTTGCCTAATTATTCGGGGGGAACAGCTCCGGCAGATTTGGTTAATGAAATATTGCAGCAGCGGCGTTACTCATTATTTGCTGAAGGTGGCCATCGATGGATTGATGTAAGAAGATTTGATCGACTAGGAGATTTACCATTAGATAGGCCTGGGGATGGTACGGCGGAACAATTCCCAATACCTCAAAATGAAAATCAATAAAAAGTGATTAGACATAAAAAAACCCCTGACCTTGTGGTCAGGGGTTTTTTGTTAGGATCTTTTGCCGCTTAAGCTGCTATTTCAAGATCTTTCTTTTTTAAAGGTGATTTTTTGGCCCCTCCTTTGAGTTTAATCTTTATTCTGTATACGATATTAAACAGAACAGGAACTATTATTAGGGTAAGGAAGGTAGCCACAATTAATCCAAAAATAACCGTCCAGGCCAGGGGTCCCCAAAAAATGACGTTGTCTCCACCAATATAAATTTTAGGGTCAAACTCCGTAAACAGCGAAAAGAAATCAATATTAAGACCTATAGCCAAAGGGATTAGTCCCAGCACGGTGGTAATTGCTGTTAGCAATACCGGTCTCATTCTGGCTTTTCCACCTTTTACAATTAATTCTGTGACCTGTTCTCTGGATAAGAGCTCTTTATCTTCCATCCCTAAAGACACTTTTTTTCGATCTATAAGTATTTGTGTATAATCCAGGAGAACCACTCCATTATTAACAACAATACCGGCCAAAGATATAATGCCCATCATGGTCATCATAATTACAAAAGGCCAGCCAGTGATCATTAATCCGCCAAAAACACCTATAAAACTGAGGAAAATCGCTGTCATTATAATAGCGGGTTTTGAAATGCCCCCAAATTGGAACACAAGGATTAACATTATTAAACCTAGCCCAGAAAAGAATGCGCCAACTAAAAATTGCATCTGTTTATTCTGTTCTTCAATCTGTCCCGTATAATCTATTTTTACATTGGCTGGAATCCCACTATATTCTTCCATTTCCTTTTTTATCTCCGCCACAATTGCCCCGGCATCTGTAAATCCGGGTCTAAGCCCAGAATAAAGTGTCACAACACGTTTGGTGTCTTTGTGTTTTATCGCACTAAAACTGGAAGTATTTCTCTGGGATGCCACGGCAGAAACAGGAATTTCTTTTATACGGCCAGTTGCCGGGTCCCTGAAAATTACATTCTGATTAAACAGAGCACTGGTATTATATCTAAGGTCTTTATTAAAACGAACATTAATATCATAATCTTCGCCACCTTCTTTATAAATACCGGCCTTGTCCCCAAAGAGTGAGCGCCTTAACTGCATGCCAACCTGTCCTACCGATACGCCAAGCTCACCAGCCTTTTCACGATCTACAGTGACCTGCATACTGGGTTTTCCGGTATTAACATCAATCTTTAATTCTTCAATACCTTCTATATTTTTAGTATTTAAGAAATTACGCATTTGCTCTGCGGTATTTATTAAAACGTCGTAATCCTTCCCTTCGATTTCAATATTTATCGGATACCCCGAAGGAGGAGCAATCTGGTCTTTTTCCACAGAAATAGCAATCCCAGGGTATATACCTTTTAAACCGTCCTGAATTTCTTTACGCAGTGCTTCTGTATCTCTTCCATTTCTGAGCTTATATTCTCTCATAGAAATGGTAATTTTACCCCTGTGTGGCATTTCTGCTGCTGAGCCCCCCTCTGTAAACGGATTTTCAGCGCCCTTACCTACCTGGGAAACACTCGATGCAACCAGTAAACTATTTTCGCCATCCATATATTTGGGATCATCTGTAATGGCGTAAACCCTTTTTTCAATATTTTTCGTTATTTCATTAGTTTTTTCTATGGCCGTGCCCTGTGGATACTCTATATAGACATAAATCTCATTAGGGGTATTGTCAGGAAAAAATTCCACCTTTGTTCGGCCGCTTCCGAGTGATATGCCAAAAGCAATAAAGGCAGCTATCAGTAACAACACCGTAAAACCAAAATATACATATACATTTCTTCCCTTAAGAGCGCTCCTTAATCGATTTTCGTACCAATTTTCAAAACGGGACAAGTAATTTTTTTGAAATTTCAAAGCTGCCTTTTTAAGTCCGTACTTGTATCCCCAGAACAAAATCACCACTACAATCATTAAAGAACCTAAACCACGGACGGCACCCCCAACGATGATTATAAACAGTCCAATTCCTCCTAACACGATACTCAGTCGAATAAGTTGTTTTAGTGAAAGAACTTTGTTGCCCACCTCCATAAAGCTCGATACCAGCATGGAGTTCATAAAAATGGCCACGAATAATGAAGAGCCAAGTACCACAGATAGCGTTATCGGGAAGAAAATCATAAACTCACCCATAATACCCGGCCAGAGTCCCAGGGGCACAAAGGCAGCCACTGTGGTGGCTGTAGAAATAATTATGGGAAAAGCAATTTCTCCAATACCTTTTTTGGCCGCCTCAATACGAGACATGCCTTCTTCTTCAATTAAGCGGTAAACATTTTCAACAACAACAATACCGTTGTCAACCAGCATTCCCAGCCCCATTATGAGTCCGAACAATATCATGGTATTTAAAGTATATCCCATGGCAGATAATATCATGAAAGACATGAACATAGACATAGGGATTGCAAATCCAACAAATAGTGCGTTACGAAAACCTAAAAAGAACATTAAAACGGTTACCACCAATATGATCCCAAAAATAATGTTGTTAACCAGGTCGTCGACCTGATTTAATGTACGACTTGAGGAATCATTGGCGATACTTACTTGCAGGTCTGCGGGGAAATAATTCTCCTTCGAATCCTTTATAATTTCTCTTATATGATCCGCTGCAGTGATCGCGTTTTTTCCTGCTCGTTTTTTAATATCGAGCATAACCACACTACTGCCTCTTTCCCGGGCAAAAGTTGTTCTCTCTTCTTCCTTAAACGAAACCGTTGCAATATCCTTGAGGTAAACCGCATCATTATTTTCTGATTTTACCACAAAGCTCTCAAGCTCATTTGGGTGTTGTATTTCACCTAAAATTCGAATAGTACGACGCTGTCCGCTGGTCTTTAAGTTTCCAGCTGACATAGTCATATTCCCATTGCCTATGGCTTGTATAACATCATCAAAACTTACCTTGGCCGCCATCATTTTATAAATGTCGACCGCTACTTCTACTTCTTTTTCCTGTGCTCCCCTTATATCCACACCTTTAATCTCC
>Ga0316187_10003742_pt1 | contig 13206 bp, 14 predicted proteins | sample CroRivburrow1_MG_FD_204927 | JGI IMG/M metagenome (GOLD analysis project Ga0316187, IMG submission 204927) | Coastal sediment microbial communities from Maine, United States - Cross River worm burrow 1 | ecosystem: Environmental > Aquatic > Marine > Coastal > Sediment | place: USA: Maine...
GCGAAAATCCGACATTATTGAAGCATCGTCACCCATTCCAATCGCTCCAGGACCCCACTATATTGTGTTCAATAAGGTCTCTTTTAAATATGACACCACCATGGTGCTCCAAGACATCAATCTGACGGTTAAATCCGGCGAAATTGTCGCGCTGGTCGGCACGAGTGGTGGCGGCAAGACGTCACTGGTAAACCTCATTCCCCGTTTTTATGATGTCACAGAAGGCGCCGTTTTAATCGACGATGTCGATATCCGAAACGTATCGATTAGCGCCTTGCGACGGCAGATCGCTGTCGTGACGCAAGAACCCATTTTGTTTAATGATAGCGTGCACAACAATATTGTCTATGGTTGTCAGGATGCCAGCCAACAGCAGATCATCCAGGCCGCCAAGGATGCCTATGCCTATGATTTTATTTCTAGCTTTCCCGACGGCTTCAACACGTCTATCGGAGAGCTTGGCGGAAGGCTTTCCGGCGGGCAGAAACAGCGTATCTGCATTGCGCGGGCCCTTTTAAAGAACGCGCCGATATTGATCCTTGATGAAGCGACGTCGTCACTTGACTCAGAGTCGGAAACGTTGGTTCAAAAAGCGCTGGGAAATTTAATGCAAGGTCGCACAACTTTTATCATTGCCCACCGGTTATCTACCATCGGATACGCACACCGCATCCTGGTCATCGCGGATGGTCGAATTGTGGAAAAAGGCATGCACGAACAACTACTCGACCGCCGCGGGGAGTACTATAAACTATACCGGATGCAGTTCGCCGACAACCACCTGATGGATAGCCAGCCGGAAGCCGATGGTCTTGGACGCCTTTAGCACTTAATCGATACGCTATGCAAAAAGTTCAGAACAGATGATTTTACCATGCCACCGTGGCTGGTTGTCGAATCTAAGAATGATGGACTGGTCAACTGAAGGATGAATAAAGATTCTGTGAACGTTTACCGGTATATTAAGCAACATGTTGAAGCCTCCATGACCGGGGAAGGCAAAACCCCTTTCTTATCCCTGGCCTCGGTGCTTTACACGATTTCTTTATTTTATGGTTTCGGGCAAAAGCTTAGAGAATTCTCGTATCGGCAACGCCTATTACCATCCCACCAACTGCCATGTAAGGTAATCTGTATCGGCAATCTAACAGTGGGAGGTACCGGTAAGACCCCGATGACGATGCATGTGGCCCAGGAGATTAAGCGCTTGGGCTACAATACTGCGATCGTCAGCCGGGGTTACCGTGGCGGCGCTGAAGGCCGCGGCGGTATTGTCAGCGACGGCCAATCGATTCATATGGGACCAGAGCAGGCCGGTGACGAACCCTTTATGATTGCCCACAGTCTCAGAGGAATACCGGTAATTGTCGGCAAAAACCGATATGCAGCCGGTATGCTGGCGGTAAACAAATTTCAATCGGATGTCATTGTGCTCGATGACGGTTTTCAGCATTTAAGGCTGAAAAGAGATATAGATCTGGTCCTTTTGAATGGCATGCATCCGTTCGGCAATAGTCATCTGCTGCCCAGGGGAACTTTAAGAGAACCGATTTCATCGCTGGAGCGCGGAAGCGCCTGTATCCTGACCCGCTGCCGGACCGGCAGAAATGATACTGCGAGGCCTTTGATAGAATTGCTAAAAAAGTTTTTGCCTCAACATCGGATATTTACATCGTTCCACGTTCCCGAATTTTATGCGGTCAAAAGCGGAGGACCAATCCCAAATAATGGGACGATCAACCAAAATTCTCGGTTGGAACTCGGCAGCTTGACCGAAGAACCGATCCTGGGCTTCTCCGGTATTGCTCGCAACGCTGATTTTCAAAATACGATATTAGATCAAGGGCTCAACGCCAAAGGCTTTCTAGAATTTCCAGATCATTATCGCTATACGACCGATGATTTAAATTATATTCAGTCAAAATCAGAAGATGCCGAGGCCCGCTATCTGATAACCACGGAAAAGGACTTCGTTCGGCTATCCCCCCAGAATCCCTTTCCCTTAACGCTTATCGTCGTTGGTGTGAAGGTCTCTTTTGGAGACCAGCAAGAGGAATTTTTGTCTTTTTTAAGAAATCAGTTATGTTCCCACGATCGTCATCCAGAAAAATTCTAATCCTATTCGTGCTAACGCTTTACTTTTTGCTGATCGGCCACAAACTGCTGCGGCTGGGGATACACGGCGATGGTGTCGAATATGCCACTGTCGCCAGAAACATGGCGGACGGTCTGGGAACCTTCTGGAAACCCTACCTGGATGATACCATCCATCCGGTGTTCCATGAACACCCGCCCTTGGTGTTCTGGATTCAGTCTCATTTTTTCAGGCTTTTTGGTGATGGGCCTTATTTTGAAGCCTTTTACGGATTTTTTATCGGCTTGGTCATACTCGGCTGTATGGCATGGTTCTGGCGGCGCGCTCGGCAAGATTTTCAGCTGCCGGCGATCGGCAACTGGTGGCCGATGCTGCTGCTGGTGCCGCTGCCGATATTTACCTATATGATGCAGATAAACCGTATCACCAGTACCTATACGATACTGGCGATTTTGCCCACCTATGCTGCCTATCGCAGCGTGGTTGGCCATCAGCATACGATCCTTTTCAGCCTGTTGTCCGGCGTATTAATTTATCTTGGATTTATCGCCAAGGGTCCGGTGGCCTTTTTTACCTTTGCTGTTCCGGCCTTGGGTTGGCTGGTGTTGAAATCAAAGCCTTCAAAGGCTGCCATCAGCACCATTTTAGCGCTTTTGGTCTTTGCAATTATTTTCGGAGCGACCTTATATCTGTTCCCTGACAGCGTGGATTTCTGGAGAGATTTTTGGAAGCATCAGGTCATGGCCAGCCTAAAAAGCGAACGCTCGGCCGGTGACACCCACTGGTATCTGGTTGAACGCTGGGCAGCAGAAATGGCGGTTCCGATTTTCGTTGCCGGCCTCTTTATGGCACTGACCCGCGTATCTTTTCGTCAAATTCGATTTAACCGGCAAGCCCTGTTTTTTTTGCTCATTGGACTGGCCAGCAGTCTGCCGTTTTTATTCAGCACCCGTCAGCACACCCGCTATATTTTCCAGTCCTATCCGTTTTATGTCCTGGGCCTAGCCTTTATTTCAGATCGGATTGCCGACAGAATGGAAGGGATATTAAAAAATAAGCGCACGGTTCGAATCGGGGTCGTTGTGACCGCTGTGGTCTTTTTTACGGCCGCATTCACCAGTATGCTTTATAAAAAGGATGAAAATAAAAAACGAAAACCATTTTACAGGGATATCTACCTTCAAAATATTAAGCTGCCTGAACGGATCACGATCTCGGCCTGTCCGGCAGACATGATATATGACGACTGGCTATTTGCGGATATGATGCGGTTTTACAGAGTCAGTTTAACCGCTGCAATGGGAAACGAATATCTCCTCATCGCCAAAGACAGCGGATGCGAGGTGCCCGAAGGCTATCAAAAAATCCATCGACAACCGACACTCAAATACATCCTCTACCAAAAGTCACCACCTTAACTTCCGGATGATCCCAGAAGACCGTCAGGGGCTTAAGAGAAAATCTGCTTTGACAATCCACTGTGCCTTCGTTGAACGGTTGCTCGTCGTCATCGCTCGCCGCATATTTCCTTATATTGGGCAGTCGCTGACGCGATATATGAATCTGCGGGTGAAACCCAATGAATCGAATCGGCCGGGATTTAGTTCGATCACCGGTTATCTTACCGGCAAACCCGCCCAGGCACGGATTTTTCGGGCCAGCCGACGCATTTCAGTCTGCGCGATGACCGGATACACGCAGATTTCCAGAATGGAAGCCTCCATTCTTACATTTTGGCTCTTTTGGTGTTTTTCAGATGGCTGGAACAGCCTGAGGGCAGTGCAATCGTACATATCAGAAGTTTTTGAGTCAAAACCATTTTTCAAAAGATAGTGGCGCAGGTCATCGCGTTTTTCAGATTCTACCCTCAGAGGGTAGTAGACAAAGATGTGATCTCCTTGCACCGTGTCCGGTGCCCCGATGCCCGGCACCTCACCTAATTCCTCTGTCAGTATGCGGGCATTGCGCCGGGCGCCTTCATTAAAGGTGTCGATATGATTTAGCTGAAGCAATCCCACGGCTGCCTGAAGATTATTCATCCGACTGATGCGCGGGTTCGAATTTTTAAACGCTTCGAGCAATTCATCACCGCCGACGGAATCCATTAGCGGCTGTCCCATCAACAGCCTCAGGCGCAATGCCGGGTACACCGTTATGCCGAAAATAAAAGGCCGGGTCAGCAGCCATTTGAACCAAACCGAAAACGCATCTTTCGTGAGGGCATCCCTTGACGGTACAGGGGCCTGAGACAGTATTTGGCGGGCTTTTTGAGCTATATTATCATCCGAAGTGGCGATCGCCCCCCCGCCGAAACAGGGCATGTTTTTACCCTCGGCAAAGCTGAATACGCCGATGTCCCCAAAAGTACCGACCTGCCGACCGTCGACCCTGACGCCACAGGCATGGGCGCAATCTTCCAGAAGATGGATATTTCGTTGATGTGCCATATCTGCGATTTCGCGGATGGCACATGGCTGGCCGAAAAGATGGGTCGCCAGGATAGCACCGGTGTTGTCGGTGATTTTCGGCTCAATGTGCTCAGGGCCCGAATTGTACGACTTCGGGTCAACATCGCAAAATACTGGTTGATAACCGAGCAGTTTCGCCACTAAAGGGATTACCGGAAATGTAAACACTGGGAAGATGATCTCTGCGCCTTTTTTCAGTCCCAAGGCTTGCAGTGCCAGCTGAAACGCCGAACGGCCGGAAGACGTCCCCAGTGCATGGGAAGCACCTATCCAGTGTGCGAATTCCTTATGGAATTTTTCAATGGTCGCTTCCTGCCGGTTTCCGCCTAAAATGGAACGAATCAGGGTTAAAAAACTTCCCGGCGGAAGATTCACGCATCTTCTTGGTACGGAACCGATTATCGCCATGCGGTAAATTTCCTTTTATATTATTGATGAATGACTAGTTTTCTATAAAGTTCCAAATCTGCCTGCAGGTATTTTAAAGGATATGATGGATCAATGAATTGAGGGTGATCCATATCTTTATCGACAACGGAACTCACCCGCAAAATTAGATCAGAATTAATTGCCATGACAAATCTCCCGATCGGCGGAGATATCTGTTAAATCTTCTTTCGGTGAATCTTTAAGCGGCATATCACGCCAGGTACGTAATCCGATAATGCGCCGGATGGCCCATGTCAGCACCCCCAACCCGATGTGAAGCCAGTAGTCGATAAACCGGTTGACCACCGTCAGTGATCCTGCAATGGATGTTGATATTCCCACCACCCGCAAACAGCTGAACAGCGTAATTTCCACCACTCCGGCGCCGGACGGCGTGAACGGGAATGCCGATGCCAGCAGCGGTATCATTGTCAAAAAAACAACTTCAGCAAATCCGATGTGCAATTCAAAAGCCAGCGTCAATGAGTAAATCCAGGTAGTCTCTAGAGCCCAGATGATTACCGTTAAGACAACAATCGGCAATATTTCTTTTGGCCTGGGCCACATCCCGGTGTGAAATGCCATGATCATTCGCTGAAATTTCTCCGGTACCCAACCGGGAAGCTTCCTTTTGAACAAAATAAACACCAGCATAATGGTGCTGGCACCGACGGCGATGATGCCGCCACCGATCAAACTCCAGATGACCGTCCAGGGCAGACTGGCAGAAAACAGTATCCATGATGCCAGTGATGCCAGCACCAGAATAATCCAGGCATCGAGCATTCTTAAAAAGACAATGGAGCCCAAGGCGGCCGATCGTCGAATTTTGAAATTAATACGAGCCAGATGGGCCGCATACACATCGCCTAACTTGGCCGGCACAAGATTATCCACAAAATTATAAAAAAAGACGAGGAGTCCGAATTTGCTGTTTCCGGCAGTTATGGGCAGATGTATCAAACATCGCCGCCAGCGCATGCCGCGCACAATATAGGTTGCATAATGTGCCACTGCCCCGAGCAAGACAAAGCGTTTGTCACAGGCCGCAATTTCACGCCAGATTTGTTTAAGGTCCACCATCGTTGACGCACCCGCAAGAATAAAAATTGCGATGGCAATACTCAGATAGGTGGGCCACCCCCACAGCGCCGGTGCTTTGTGGTTATTATTTAAAGTTTTATCGTGGTTTCGATTAACCATTTATAATCTTTTTATCTATTCCTAAACCCTATTGGTTTAAGAGATTTATTATTTGGAATTAAGCGCATATCTCCCTGGCGCTCAACAACATAAGGTATTCACGACAGTCTGGCAAGCTTCTTTCTGATTATGATGCCATAAAAATACACTTTTTGTATTGATGACCGCTGTCACCGCCGACAAGACGATTGCAGCGGAACGTAAATCCCGATTTAGCGGGGAATTGACTATAATTTTTAAGGCATTTTTAACATGATATTCTCCGGTAGATATTTGGATAATTCACTTTAAATTTGACCGAATAATCTATATTCTGTTATTGTTCTGGGTATGTCGACCTCCAACCCAACAACGGGCACCTGTCCCAAGCGGAGAGATAGATCTTTCCGTAATGTCCTTATGTTAGCGGATGACTTTTTTATGAAAAAAGGTATTGTTTTTGAAACCATGAGACGCCTGGCACAACGCCTGGATGCCGAAGCCATTCCTTATGCCGTTATCGGAGGCATGGCCCTGGCCGCGCATGGATACGTCCGCATGACCCTTGACGTTGATATCCTGCTAACTCCGGAAGGACTGGCGCGCTTCCGGGAGAAACTCGTCGGCCGAGGATACGATGAGGATTTTCCCGGTGCGGCAAAATCGTTTCGTGATTCAGAAACCAACGTTAAAGTCGAAATTATTACCGCCGGCGAATTTCCCGGTGACGGATTGCCTAAACCGGTTTGCTTTCCTGAACCTGAAGGTCAGACAGTCGAAGAAGACGATGTTCTGGCAATAAATCTCGAAAAACTGATTGAACTAAAATTAGCCTCCGGATTAAGTGCGACCCATCGCATGCGCGATCTTGCTGATGTACAGGATTTAATTATTGCGTTGAACCTGCCACTGGAATTGAAGGATGAACTGGACAAAAGTGTTCGTCCGGAATACCAACGAATCTGGGAAGCTGCAAACAAGGGCCCCCGACGATAATGCGGTTCTATCTTTCCTAAAGCCCTAAGACGCCTCCATCAGCTACTCGCGCAAGGATATCGTCTTTGCCCACGCCCTCGAAAAAGTCCTGGAAGACTACGCGCCGCCTAAGGATCTTCCGGTTCCCCAGCGCCGCCTGGTGGTCTTTCGTGACGAAGAAGACCTCACCGGGGTGGAGTATGACCGGTCCATAAGAGAGCATCTGGAAAATTCGGCCAAGATGTTGGAGATCTGTTCACCCAACGCCCGAGCCAGCCACTTCGTGAGCGACGAGATTTGCCTTTTCGCTGAGAAACGTGGTGGTCAGAACATCATCCCGGTCCTTCTTTCGGGCATTCCCAACTACGAGGCCCACCAACCCGAACAAGACGAATAGAAGGCTTTCCCCCAGTGTCTTAGGGAGGTCATGTCGATGCCACTGGCGGACAGTTTCACCGATCAGGAAGTCAAGCCGATGCCGTTGGCAGCCAGCTTCATCGACCTGGACCCGGCTAGAGACAAACTCTACAAAGGCGTCTTCAAAGGTCCCTGGTACACGGTTTTGGCTAATATTTACGGTGTCCCACACAAGCGACATCGGACAGCGCGATCGAAACCGCAAAAAACGGCAACGGCGCATCACCACAGCCCTCGTGGCCGGGATTATTGCAGCTCTGATCGTGGCACTCATCCAGCGCAAGGAAGCCGTTTCCAAGCGCGAACTCGCGGAAAAGACCCGAGACGAATCAGAAGGACTGATCGAGTTTATGGTGTTTGATTTAAGGGACAAGCTTGAACCTATCGGCCGGATGGATCTCTTGGATTCCGTCAATCTACACGTCAACAATTACTATCAATCAAGGAGGTAGCTTATACATACATTCGAATATAGAGCCTGATGAAGCGGGGTTTGATTAAACAATATTCCTGAAAGGAGGAAGTCATGTCATACGCTATATTCATCAAAATGGACGGCATTAAGGGTGAATCAAGAGATGCTAAACACGAGGGAGAGATCGAGGTTCTTTCCTGGAGTTGGGGAGTAACGAACCTTTCTTCTGAGATTGCTGGTAAGGTAGGCGGGGCGGCCGGTAAGGCTAGTTCATCCGACTTGGTTTTTTCCCACTGCATTGATCTTGCTTCGCCCTCGTTGATCAAAGCTTGCGCCTCCGGTCGCCATCTGAAGGAAGCCGTCGTCACCGCCCAGAAAACGGGTTCCGGGCCTCGGCCATTCCTGGTTATCAAGTTATACGACCTAATCGTAAAGAGCGTGGAGACAGGTGTAGACACATTGGAAAACAGTACGACTGAAAACGTGGCGCTTTCTTTTTCAAGAATGGAAATTGTTTACAACGAACAGAATCTGGACGGGACACTCGGAAGCAGTAACAAAATCTTTTGGGATATAATAAGCAATAAAGTGGCCTGAGGTGATATAAAAAAAGAGCTGGATTTTAACGCTTTTCTTCATGACGCTTAAAATCGGAATAGAGCTGATCAATCTTCGGTCGTAAAATAATCGGATATCACGCCCATAAAGCGGTTGTATTTAATTGCGAAGTGTCTGAGGCCCTGGTTGACAAACTTGGCTGAGATTTCGTTGTCTTCCTGTTCGATGGACCCCGATCTCTTCTCCCAGGATTTCTCATCCAGTGCCAGGATGTCCTCAACTTTTTTGCGATAAAAGTCCGCAACCGGAAGGTTTGAATGGGCATTGACGAACCAGGGCATGATGCGACCGACCTTTTTCAGGAACAGATTATGTTCTTTACCAAAATTGAGACAGGAGCCATCGGTAAAGTTTTCCATGTGAGTCATTTTTGCAAAATCGATGTAGTCTCCCTGTTTGCTGATTTCGTAAGCTTTGGTGCCGGGGAACGGAAAAAAGAACGACCAGCGGTAGCGACCGGGTATGGCATCGGCCATCAGCTGGATGGTCGCCATGAGATCGGCGCGGGTTTCACCGGGCAATCCGATCATTAAAAAAACGGAGGTGTGCAGACTGTACCGGTGAGCAGTATCAATGGCGTTGATTATTTTCTCATTTTTCATGCGGCGCTGCAAAATTTGACTCCGGATGCGTTCACTGCCGCTTTCAACACCGAATTTTACGATTTTGCAGCCGGCGCTCGCCAGGCTGCGCGCTCTATTTTTATCGAAAAAACCCACATGGGCATTGACCACGAACGGTAGGGTGCTAATTTTTTTATAAGACTCGCAGAATTGCTCGACATATGGACGATAAAAGGTGAAAAGATCATCGTCCAGGATAAACATTGAGATATTTTGATATTTGCCCTGCAGATATTCGATTTCGCTCATCAACTGTTCAACTGTGAAATGTCTGATGTAGTTCAGACCCTTGAAACTGCATTGCAGATCTTCGCGATATTGGGAAACCAATTGATGATTAAAGCAGTAAGTGCAGGAAAAGGGACAGCCGCGGGAGGCCATCAAACCCACCCAGCCGTTTTTGGCATTGATGATATTCTGAAAATCGAAAATAGTGTAATCTTTAAAGGGCAATTTTTTTAAATCCGGTAAGGGCCTTAAAGGGTTGAGACGCAATTCACCGTCTTGCAAAAATCCAAGATTTTTAACCTCCGAAGGGTCCTGATTTTGGCTTAACTTATCGACAAATTCCTCAAACGCTTCTTCCGCCTCCCCCCGAATGACAAAGTCAAATACCCGAGACTGCAAAATTTCATCTGCAGCAGCCATGGCATGGATGCCGCCGCACACCAGAGGAACCGTTGTGGCTTTACGTGCCCATGCGGCCAGTTTTTCTGCATAGGGCCACTGGTTGGTGACGACTGAAAAACCGATGATATCCGCTGATTCCTGTCGCAAGCGGCCTATAAACTGTTCTTCGGAAGGCAGCGGCTCAATATCGTCACACAGTTGCCACAGAGCAACATCATGTCCCGCCTCCTTGAGCACCGCCGATAAATGGGCGATGCCGTAGTTGAATCCTAGCTGGGAACCGACGTTGGGATAGAGGAAGAGGATTTTCATGTTTAACCGTTCATGGGTTTAGGGTTTAAAGGTTCAGGGTTCAGCGACGCTGCTGGCCCCCGAAGAGATTGCCCCTTTTTGGTGAGTACCGTTAACGTACTTTGACAGCCAGACAGAGATCCCTACAATATCCATAATCAATTTGTGCGAGATGTTATCAAAGTTAGGCGATTTACAGTGCATTTTGAACGATTTCACCATAATTAATGTCAGGAACAAAGTTATATGGTGGGTAAAAATAGCCATGCCTCGAATACAACCCGAAAACGAAGGTAAATGGCTCTGCATAGATGCTTGTCGGTGGTTCTTTATCCCACTTGATCTGAACAGAGTTGTCTATGCTTAGTTGAATATTGTCAATTGATACGGGCTGATTATTTGTATCCGTTGAAACCCAAGGTGCATTTGAGTCAACAATTAACCATCCATTTTTTGTTAAAACCTCTGATACAGCGTGAGATGAAACGCCAGGAGTAATGAGTGACTTTATTGCGGAATCTGTTTTTTCTTTAGAATATATGGAAACATGCCTGGTTTTAAAGCCAGAATATTTAAATATTTTCTCAATAACCCTGCTCCTGTCAAAACACATACCAGTTTTTGCTGTATATAGTTCTTTCGGTTCTCTTTTTTGACCCAATGGCAAACCATCATTTCTTGGTGCTATATTGAGGACAGAACGTTGAACCGCAATAATAAAACGCAATTCATCTCTATATGTTGGATTTTCTGGCAAAAGTACGACATCACTTAAGTATATAGGGATATATTGCCTGTCTTCCTCGGTCAGTGAATTATCCACAGCATGATAAGACAAAACGAACGCCGCACAGATAATAAGGAATGCTATTGATATGAGAAGTGATTGTTTTTTCTTTACTTTCATTACGCCACCATTTTATTTCGCCTGACACGATAACCGGTACTTTCCGGTTAACCTGCCTGCATCCTCCTTTCATGCATTATGCGGATGATAATGTCTTCCACATCGATGGCGGTCGGGTCGGATAATGTGTCGACATGAACCATCCGGCAGCTGTTGACCCCAAACGCACTCCAGCGCCGAATAAAGCGCATGTTGTTGGAACCGGCAAAAATCGTCAGACAGGGGGTTTGCAGCGCCGCTGCGATGTGCTGACAGGCGGAATCGTAGCCGATATATTCGTCACATTCTGCGATAATGGCGGCAATCTCGCCGATGCGGGTCTGCAAGCCGATGACACCCCAATTGAGCCTGGTGTCCAACCGCGTCTCAAATATTGCATCATAGCGGGCATATCCTTTTGCTTGGATTCCGGCAAGGAGTGCGTTGGAGCTTTGCAGTTCCCTGTCACCAGAGCCCTTATCCAGCAATAAGACGGTGTTAGGTTCCTGCAAAAGGGTCAGTAATAGTTCCTGCTCCAGGCGCGTTTCCACTTTCTTGCGGGGATTTCCACCGACACCAAAATTAATGGCGATAACCCTGCTGGCGCCGTTATTTTTTAGTTTGGCATACAGTTGGGCCGCTTTTTGTATATTGGACGGAAGCAGCCAAACCATGGGATAACAAAAACCCTCCTCCCCCGCTAATTTATTCAGCCAGGCGTTGGTTAATTGCGCCATCGCTAAATTACCGGCATAAGAGTTCTCCGAACGACTGTCAAAAAAGAAGTAGTGATCCAGGTCGATAATGGGGAGCATCCCGAGTTGTGATAAGCGCGAATCCGGATCGATCAAAATGGTATTTTCAAGAGGACAAGCTGCCAGCTCCTGATCGATTATATGCAACACCGTCTGCCAGCTGGACAATCGATCGAGTAATCCACCACTACGGTTGTAAGGTACCTTGCGCAGTCGGATTTTTGAATTACCACCATAGATTTCATCGAGCTTACTGCCGCCGATCAACACCAGTTCGGCGGATGGAAATAGTTGCATCAGCCGTTGAATGATAATGCTGGTAATGGCAATATCGGCCCCGATCGTCACGCGCGACAAAAGCAGAATTTTAGTGACCTTTTGGTGGTGGGACAATACCTTGCTGTCCAGCCGAATTTTTGCGATTCGTTCGAGTAGATTATCCTGGGAATTGATATTGAATTTTGTCAAAGACCGCTCCAATTCACTGCCCGCACGAAGCCGGCGGCAAAATGTGATGATCTGGGCCATGACGCGATTGTAGGTTTCCGTCTGCAGGTCTTCAAAATCATCGCATAGGCTTTCGATGATGATACTGAACAGGGCCTGGGCGGCGATACCGTTCAAATCGGTTTCTACCGAGGCCGTTGTCATTTCGCACAAAAGATCAATATAATCCGCTTCGTAATGACAATCCTTCAGGTAAGCGTCCATAAACGAATAAGCAATTTGTTGGGAAAGACGCGCAACATCCTGTTGGGTAATTATTTGCTCCTTTAAGGATGACCATTTTTTTCGGTAATAAGACGCTTCCATCGATCAAGAAAGTTCCTTTAGCAATTGTTCTATGGCATTCAGCACTTCATCCGGCGTAATCCCGGCCATACAGCTGTGATCTAGTGAACATTTTTTGTGGTGGCAAGGGGTGCAGTCCAACTCGCGGCGCAACACAATCGTCTTTTCAAGATTCCTGTCAGTGTAACGGGGGTCGGTAGGTCCCATGATGACCACCACCGGTATATCAAAGGCAACGCCATAATGACGGGGGCCGGTATCATTGGTAACCAAGAGCCGGCATCGCTGAATTAACGGTTTTAAGAGTGCCAGATCCACCCGATCCGGGCCGGTATTGATTATTTTTGCCCCACTGAGCGTTACGATGTTGTTTCCGATATTCTCTTCTCCAGGGCCGATAAAAAGCAGTATCTTGCAATTCCAGCGTTTGGCTAACAATTCCGCCAACCGTGCAAAATGCGCCGCCGGCCAACACTTGGAACTGCCGAATCGAGCCCCCGGATTCATGCCAATTACCGTATCTTCTTTGGCAATGCCATACCGCTCAAGAAGTTGATTGCCTTTTTTCCGCACAGAATCGGAAAAGAAAAGGCGAGGTCTGGTTTGCATTGGAACAACAAGGTTTAGCCG
>Ga0316187_10003744_pt1 | contig 13204 bp, 8 predicted proteins | sample CroRivburrow1_MG_FD_204927 | JGI IMG/M metagenome (GOLD analysis project Ga0316187, IMG submission 204927) | Coastal sediment microbial communities from Maine, United States - Cross River worm burrow 1 | ecosystem: Environmental > Aquatic > Marine > Coastal > Sediment | place: USA: Maine...
CAAGAGACTGCCGGTCTTTGTTACTATATTGACCATTATATTGCTTGCTCAGTCCCTGGCCAACTTAACCTGGCGTATTATCCCTCAGCCGGAGATAGTGGACGAAGGGCGCGCAATGGTAACTCCTCAGGCACGTGCTGCCCCCCAAGCTAGGGCTAATGTGCCGAACGCCAATGTAATTGCACAGTGGAATTTGTTTGGTAAAGTCGAGCTTGTCAAGCCAAAAGCTAAGCCCGTACAAAGCGTTGAGACAGCCCCACCAACTAAACTCAATCTGAAGCTCAGAGGTCTATTTGCCTCTACCAATAAAGCGAACGCCAGAGCAATCATCGCCGATGCAAAACAGGACGAAGATTCATACGCCATAGGAGACGATGTCCCCGGCGGTGCAAAAGTGCATGATATTTTGAAAACCAAAGTGGTTCTTGAGCGCAACGGTAAGCTAGAGGTGCTTGAATTGCCTCAAGATATTCCGGTGTCATCAGGTGCTGACCTTGCTTCTGCCAAAGCGAGTTCGCGCGGTAGGTCTTCCAGAAGGGCCTCAGCGGCTCCTAAAATAGACTCAAGCAAAGGTGATAACGGGGCATTACTCAAACAGTATCGCGACGCTCTGGTATCCGATCCGCAAAGTGTTATGGGTCTCATAAATGCGCGACCTTATAGCAAGGATGGTAAATTAATGGGTTATAAAATAAAGCCAGGAAAAGATCGCCAATTGTTGCGCCGATTTGGTTTACGTTCAGGTGATGTGGTCACGGCGGTTAACGGTGTCCCCATGAATAACCCGATTAAGGCACTAGAAGTCTTGCGTGATTTATCAACGGCCACGTCATTGTCGGTCGATGTTGAGCGAAATGGTACGCCTCAAAGTTTTAACTTCCCAATTAATGAATAATTCACAGTACAAGTTCAGGTAAATATGGGATAATTAATGGTTTAAGTCACATTAACCCTGCGAAAGCCAGGGTTAATGTGCATCTACAGAATTTTATAGGTCATTTAAAATGTGTGTTGAAAATAAAACGAATAATGGGCAGCGAGCCGATCGGCTAAGCGCTTACTCGGTAAAACCAATGGCATTGCCAGGGAAGCAATGCAAATCATGGCTGACTCAAATTGGTTTTCATGCTCACTCTGCCCTTGTTTTTGCTATTGCCATGCTCCTGTGTTTGTACACAAGTGCATCTTTTGCTGAAAAAGTGACCTTAAATTTTAAGGGCGCTGATATTAAAGCCATAATTACCAGTGTTGCTGAAATAACTGGCAAGAGTTTTATTGTTGATCCCAGGGTAAAAGGCAAGGCCACAATTATTTCCACTAAGCCCATGAACAAGACTCAGGTCTATCAGGTCTTTTTGTCAGTTTTGGAGGTTCATGGCTATTCAGCAGTCCCCAGTGGAAGAACGATTAAGATTATTCCTGACGCAGATGCCAAGCACAGTGGTATGCCGACGGTTACAGATGAAGAGCCCGGCAAGGGTGATGAGGCTGTTACCCGGGTGATACAGGTTGAACACGTTACGGCCGCACAATTGGTTCCAATCTTACGTCCCCTAATACCACCACAAGGCCATTTGGCGGCTTATCCGCAAAGCAATGTTCTAATCGTATCTGACCGGGCTCGCAATATTGAGCGTATATTGTCAATCATTGAACGCATAGATCAACCTTCCAGCGGAGAAATAGAAATCGTACAACTGCAATACGCGGCAGCCGCTGATTTGGTCCGTGTCCTAACCAGTTTACAACAACAAGGCGCTAAATCAGCCGCTAAAACCGACAGACCTACATTGGTCGCTGACGAAAGGACCAATAGTATTCTCATTGGCGGTGATCGATCGGTGCGTCTGCAGTTGCGTGCCATTATTTCCCATTTGGATACACCTTCAGAGGTTGAAGGTGATACCCATGTGGTTTATTTACGGTATGCAAATGCCAAAGACCTGGTTGCCGTATTAACCGGTGTTGCAGATACTCAAAAGAATGTAGGTGTAGGTGGAGCCAAAGGGAAAAAGGGTGCTCCAGCTAGAGCCAGGACGGTAGGTGGCCAAGGTGCTGGTGGAATGTTAAATATTCAGGCCGAAGAAAACTCTAACGCTTTGGTTATCACCGCTCCTCCCGGCCTGTTTCGTTCCTTGGAAGCGGTAATTCGTCAATTGGATGTACGGCGGGCACAAGTTCAAGTAGAGGCCATCATTGCCGAAGTGTCGAGCAGCACGGCCGAAGAACTCGGTGTCCAGTGGTTATTTAACGGGATTCAAGATAATAAGCCTATCGGTGGTATCACCTTTCCTGGCGCGCCAGGTATAGGTCTTACTGATGCTGCGGTGCCTGAAAGCTCCACTGATATCGGTCAAAATATCGCTGCCCTAGGTTTGGCCTCAGCACTAGGGCCTGGAGCGGCTTTTGCCGTCGGCCAGTTTAACAGTGAAAGTTTTAATTTTGCCGCCTTGGTTACGGCCTTAAAGGGTGATGGTCAGACCAATATCTTATCCACACCAAGCCTGGTCACTATGGATAACGAAGAGGCGGAGATATTTGTCGGTAATTCTGTGTCGATTCCTTCTGGTTCATTTACTGGTACGGGTAGTCAATCACCTCAAAACCCCTTTACGACATTTGATCGGGTGCCTGTGGGTATTCGTTTAAAGGTCAAGCCGCAAATAAATGAGGGCGACGCCATTCGCATGGATATAGAGCAAAATGTAGACGCCATAGTCAGTGGTTCGGCGGGTGCGTCGGATGTGGTTACCAGTGAACGGACTATAACTACCAGTGTCTTAGTGGATAATGGTGCCATTTTGGTTTTGGGTGGCTTAATTGAAGAAAACGTAGTGGCAACCCAACAAGCCGTACCATTTTTGGGTGAAATACCTCTATTGGGTGCGTTATTTAGACATACAACAACAAAAAATGTAAAAACCAATTTGATGGTGTTTTTACGACCACTTATATTGCGTGATGAAAACGATAGTTTGACCCTGACACATAGTAAATACAGCTATATACGTGATTGGCAACAACAAATGAGAGATCGGGATTTACCCTTGATTGAAGACGAAGGATTGCCAAAATTACCAGAGTTTGATGGGCAAAAAACATTGCCACCACCATTTAAAGCAGACGAACAAACGAAATCCTTAATATTTGATGAGGATGAAATGCCAAAAGAAATCAAAGAAGAAAGCACCGAAGAGATTGGCGCGCCAGAAATAGAATAGGCCAAAATATGTTAGAAAAGGCACAATCGGAGTTTCCGCAAACCGAAGAATCACTCAAGCCTGCAGAGCTGGAAACAGAAGAATATATCGATAAAGTGGAAGAGGAATCCACTCAGATTCCTGTGCCGACAGTATTATTTGCCTTTGCTAAGCGGCACGGTGTATTCGTTTCCGAGATTGACAACCAGGAAGCGAAGGTGTTGTGTAAACCCGGCATTTCACCGCGTATAATTGCCGAACTTAGACGCTTTTTGGGTATACCTATTCATTTGAAATTCATCGATCCAGATGAATTTGATGCCAAGCTACAACGCGCCTACGAAATGGAAACGGATCATGCCATGAAAATGATGGATGATCTTGACGAAGATGCCGATCTATATCAGGTCGCCGATCAGATGCCTGAGCCGGAAGATCTGCTTGAAAGTGAAGATGACGCCCCCATCATTCGCTTAATTAATGCCTTGTTAACTCAGGCAATTAAAGAAGATGCCTCTGATATTCATATTGAACCTTTCGAATCCCATCTTACGGTACGTTTTCGAGTTGATGGGGTCTTGCGTGAGGTATTGTCTCCACGGCGAGTGTTAGCGACCCTCATTGTTTCGCGTATCAAGGTAATGGCGAAACTGGATATTGCAGAAAAAAGACTGCCGCAGGATGGTCGTATTTCTTTATTAGTGGCTGGCAGGGCAGTTGATGTGCGTGTGTCTACAATACCCACAGGGCAGGGTGAGCGCGTAGTAATGCGATTGTTGGACAAACAAGCTGGGCGTATGGATTTGGAACAATTGGGTATGGATGATAAATCCTTAAAGTTACTTCAGGATGTCATCCAAAAACCCCACGGTATATTACTGGTCACCGGACCCACAGGTTCTGGTAAAACCACCACCCTATACGCGGCTTTAAGCGGTCTTAATGACCAAAAACGTAACATCATGACGGTTGAAGATCCCATTGAATACAATCTAGACGGCGTTAGCCAAACGAATGTTAACACCAAGGTTGATATGAGTTTTGCGCGTGGACTGCGTGCCATATTACGGCAGGATCCCGATGTGGTAATGGTGGGTGAGATTCGTGACATAGATACGGCAGAAATTGCCGTACAAGCCAGTTTGACAGGTCACATGGTGTTTTCAACCTTACATACTAATACGGCTGTCGGTGCCGTTACGCGATTACGTGATATGGGTGTGGAGCCCTTTTTATTATCTTCCAGCCTTATTGGTGTATTAGCCCAACGTCTGGTGCGAGTTTTATGCCCTTCTTGTAAGGAGCCGTATACAGCAAATAAGGTTGATTGTGAACGCTTTGGTCTGGATTGCGATCACCCACCTACCCTATATAAGGCCAAGGGCTGCAAAAAATGTAATTTCCAGGGTTACCGTGGTCGTACCGGACTGTATGAGTTAGTCGTGGTAGATGACCATATGCGCGAAATGATACATGACGGCACTGCTGAGCATGAAGTGGAAGCGCATGCGCGAAAACTGACACCCAGCATTCGTCACGATGGTATCCGCCGCGTATTGGCCGGTCAGACAACCGTAGAAGAAGTCTTGCGTGTTACTAGAGATGAATGATGGCAAGGCTGACATCCGTGGCCAATTATAATTTACTTTTTCGGACCACCCAACAGCGGAAACTAGGATAATGGGCGCCTTTGAATATACGGCCTTAGATGCACGCGGCCGCGAAAAAACGGGTGTTTTGGAAGGTGATGCAGCCCGACAAATAAGGCAGCAATTACGCGAACAAGGCTTAACCCCACTTTCGGTTGAAGAGGTACAGCAGCGCGAAGAACGAACCCGCAAACGGGCGTTTTTTAAAGCGAAAATAAGCGCTGGGGAATTGGCCTTGATTACCCGCCAATGGGCAACCTTAGTGCGTTCTGGCATGCCTGTAGAAGAAGCCCTGCGAACGGTCTCTCTACAGTCGGAAAAGGCTCGAATAAAAAGCATGGTGGCCGCTATCCGCTCCAAAGTAATGGAAGGGCATTCATTGGCCTCTGCTTTAGAGGATTTCTCCCATATATTTTCAGATCTATATCGAGCCACCGTAGAGGCTGGCGAACAATCAGGCCACTTGGATACGGTGTTGGAGCGTCTCGCCGATTATACCGAAGGACGGCAACAAATGGCGTCGAAAATGACCCAAGCAATGGTTTATCCAGTTATGTTGACCATAGTCGCCATTGGTGTGGTTGTAGGTTTGTTAACCTTTGTTGTGCCTAAAATTGTTAAAGTGTTTGAGAATATGGGGCAAGAATTGCCGGCTTTGACAACAGGATTAATTGGCACCAGCGATTTTTTGGTTGCTCACTTTGTGTTAATTACGTTTGTCGTCGCTACACTGGTGTTTGGATTTCTATATATGTTGCGTTTTGAAAATTTCAAACGCAAATACCATAGAGTTTTATTGAATACACCGCTGTTAAAAAAAATGATTCGTGGATTTAATTCATCACGTTTTGCGCGTACCTTGAGTATTGTTGCCTCTAGCGGGGTACCCATATTGGATGGTATGAAAATAGCCGCACAAGTACTAACCAATATTCCTATGCGCGAAGCAGTGCAGGAAGCCGCCAGCAAGGTGCGAGAAGGTTCTGCTATACACAAGGCATTAGAAAAAAGTGGTTATTTCCCGCCCATGACGATCCACCTAATTGCCAGTGGTGAAGCCAGTGGCAATATTGAAGAAATGCTTGAACGCGCTGCTGATAACCAGGAGCGCGAACTGGAGGCTGTGACCCAAGGTTTGCTATCTTTGTTTGAACCCGTGTTGATTTTGGTTATGGGTGCTATAGTCTTAGTGATAGTTTTGGCAATACTAATGCCTATTTTTAATATGAATCAATTAGTTTCTTGATCTAAGTGTAGGACACTGCTCTAGATCTCGTTGATGAGCGGAAAACCAATATGGAATTTTCAGCCTTATCCGAACAAGTTGGCGAATGTTTATTGGCGCACAGATTAATGCTGGTTACAGCAGAGTCCTGTACGGGTGGCTGGGCTGCCCAGGCGATTACACAAACATCCGGTAGTTCACAGTGGTTTGAGCGTGGTTTTATCACCTACTCAAACCAAGCTAAATACGAGATGCTTGGTGTAAATGACAACACTTTACTTAGTCACGGTGCGGTTAGTGAGCAAGTTGCCGAAGAAATGGTGTTGGGTGCTATAAAAAACAGCCATGCTCAAGCCGCTTTAGCCATAACCGGGATTGCCGGTCCCACCGGTGGCACACTCGACAAACCTGTTGGAATGGTGTGTTTTGCATGGGGGATTAAAGGTGTAAAGACCATAGTCAGTACCCAGCGATTTGAAGGTGATCGCACCGTAATACGTAGGCAGGCCGTAGAATACGCTCTACAGGGTGTTATCGAACTGTGCCAAAACTAAGGGGTAGTGACTATAGCACACCCATTCTATAGTACTTAGTATTCATTCCTAATACGGATTTCTGTATTTCCAAAAACAAACACTTAGACAGATATTGTGGCTTTAACCTAGATTAATTGGTTGGGCGCAGAAAAGACATGCAAGATATTGGTGTGCATAGTGAATCAAAAAGTGGCGTGGTCACCTTATTGGTGATAAGCCAACTTTTTGATTTGCTAGGTGCATCAAGAGCTTGTATGTACTTCTGTGATCCAACTGATTAATCTAGGTTTAATCTGACGCGCATAAAATATAGTGTGAAATGGGCTATGCCCGTCAACATATCTATGGAATAATTAGCCGCATAGAGTTCTAGATTCTTATGTTGGTGCAACTAACAAATAAGCGAGGATATTGTGGTGGACGAAAACAAACAAAAGGCGTTAAAAGCTGCGTTAAGTCAAATTGAAAAACAATTCGGTAAAGGCTCAGTTATGCGTATGGGTGACGCCGGAACGGAGCATGATATTGACGTTATATCTACCGGTTCGCTTGGCTTGGATGTTGCCTTAGGCATAGGTGGATTACCCAAAGGCCGAGTGGTTGAAATATATGGACCAGAGTCTTCGGGTAAAACAACCTTATCATTACAAGTGGTCGCTGAAGCGCAAAAACTAGGGGGCGTAGCTGCCTTTGTTGATGCAGAACACGCGCTTGATCCCCTCTATGCAGAACGTATCGGAGTGGATGTTGAAAACTTACTGGTGTCGCAGCCTGATACCGGGGAGCAAGCCTTAGAGATTACTGACATGTTGGTTCGTTCAGGAGCAGTTGATGTTGTTGTTGTGGATTCTGTTGCAGCGCTCACCCCAAAGGCTGAAATCGAAGGCGATATGGGTGATCACCACGTCGGTTTGCAAGCGCGCTTGATGTCACAAGCACTGCGTAAGTTAACGGCAAATATCAAACGTTCCAACACCTTGGTTATTTTTATTAACCAAATTCGTATGAAAATAGGCGTTATGTTTGGTAATCCAGAAACCACCACAGGTGGTAATGCCCTGAAGTTTTATTCATCGGTGCGCTTAGATATTCGCCGTACGGGTGCTATAAAAAGAGGTGATGAAGTCGTCGGCAATGAAACCCGGGTGAAAGTTGTTAAGAATAAAGTGGCGCCGCCCTTTAAACAGGCGGAGTTTGATATTCTTTATGGTGAAGGTATTTCACTTGAAGGTGAAATCGTTACATTAGGCGTCAAACACGAAATCGTCGATAAGTCGGGTGCTTGGTATAGTTATAACGGCAATCGAATAGGTCAGGGTAAGGATAACGTCAGACAGTTCCTAAAAGAAAATCCGGATATGTCAGGCGAAATCGAAGATAAGATACGAGCCTTATTGTTGGCAAGTAGTAAACCCGACGAAGTCATTGAAGAGGTGGCTGCTGAGGCTGAGGCATAAGCCAGTCACAAATCGAATTGGTAAACTTGTGATGCAGAATCCGATGGTTGAATTAGAACCATTAGAAGTAGAGAAACAAAGCAAAGAATTACGTCGTCATGCCATTATGTTGCTAACCCGGCGTGAGCATAGCGCACGCGAACTGTCGCAAAAGCTCATTGCAAGAGGTTACGCTGCTGGGCTTATGCCAAGCTTGCTACAAGACCTGATGCAAGAGGGGTTACAAAGCGACAGTCGTTTTGCCGAAAGCTACATGCGCTTTCGGCGTGAAAAGGGCTTTGGCCCAATACACATTCGAAAAGAACTACAGCAACGCGGGGTTTCAGAAGATGTGATCTCAGCTATAGTGGATGTGCGAGATCAAATGTGGTTGGAATATTTGGAATCGGCAAGAAAAAAACGTTTTGGCCAGGAATTGCCCCAAAATCTTAAGGATCGAGCAAGACAGACCCGGTTTTTAACGAATAGGGGATTTAGTCAAGACCAAATTGCCAGTATTTTTTCCGACGATTGGGAGTTTTAGCTGTGCCTGCTGTGGCCGCTGCAAGATTAGGAAGGTTTGTCGCGCTTGCTGTTAAGGCATTGTAAAATATCAGCTTATTTCTAAAAATAGCAATGTATTGGTGTTGAAAGAGTTGATAATACAAAAAACAAGTGGGGAATATACTGTAGAGACTAAATAAGTCAAAGCAGCGTATTATAAGGACATTGCACAACGGAATATTTAATTACAATAAAAAAAATACAGCACCTGTAATAATTCCCAGATTTAATTTTCCTTTATACCCAGTGATATCCCTAAATACCGTATATAATTCATAGCGGGTTATGGTATTTCTTTCCAATGGCTCTATGTGGGGATAAAATAAGCACAATGTGAGGTCGAACCAGGTGTAGGTGACAGGCTAGCCGTTTATATATTATGAATACTGCAGATATACGCAAAAGTTTCTTAGACTATTTCGCTAGCAAAGATCACGAGGTCTTAGCGAGTAGCTCTCTTGTGCCTGCCAATGATCCTACCCTATTATTTACAAATGCGGGAATGGTTCAATTTAAAGATGTGTTTCTAGGTCAGGAAACCCCTCCCTATGTGCGCGCAGTCAGTTCTCAACGCTGTGTGCGAGCGGGTGGCAAACATAATGATCTTGAAAACGTCGGCTACACTGCACGCCACCATACCTTTTTTGAAATGTTGGGCAATTTTAGTTTTGGCGATTATTTTAAACGAGACGCCATATACTATGCGTGGCAATATCTCACTGAAGTAATCGGTCTAGCACCTGAAAAACTTTGGGTGACCGTATATGAAGAAGATGATGAGGCCGCTGATATTTGGCTAAAAGATGTTGGTGTGGATCCCCAACGGTTTTCCCGCATAGGTGCCAAAGATAATTTCTGGTCCATGGGTGACACCGGCCCGTGTGGCCCGTGTAGCGAAATATTTTACGATCACGGCCCCAATATCGCTGGTGGACCACCAGGCACACCCGAAGAAGATGGTGATCGTTATATCGAGATCTGGAATTTGGTGTTCATGCAATATGACCGTAACGCCAAAGGCGAACTCAATCCATTGCCCAAACCTTCTGTCGATACCGGTATGGGGCTTGAACGCTTAGCCGCCATAATGCAGGGTGTGCATAACAATTATGACATCGATTTATTTAAATCCCTGATCAAGGCAGCTGCCGATTTGACCGGAGTAGATGATCTGAGCAACAACTCTTTACGGGTAATTGCCGATCACATTCGCGCCTGCGCGTTCTTAATAACTGACGGTGTAGTGCCTTCCAATGAAGGCAGAGGTTATGTATTAAGGCGCATAATACGACGTGCTATTCGCCACGGTTACCAGCTAGGTTTAAAAGAGGTTTTTTTCTATAAACTGGTGAAACCCTTGGTGACTGAAATGGGGCAGGCTTATCCAGAGTTGGTTAAGGCTCAGGAACAGGTTGAACGACTGTTGCGGCAGGAGGAAGAACGTTTCGCAGAAACCATTGAACAAGGTATGGGGATATTGGAGCGAGCCATTAAAGGCATCTCCGGAAAAACCATACCGGGTAAGACAGTATTTAAACTCTATGATACCTACGGTTTTCCAGTTGATCTAACCGCCGATATCGCGCGTGAAAGGGGCCTGAAACTGGACAATAAAGGCTTCGATAAGGCAATGGCTGAGCAACGTGAACGAGCTCGTGCCGCTAGTCATTTTAGTATGGAATTAAGTGACGGAATTGAAATTGCTTCGACCACGGATTTTACCGGTTATACGCATCTAGAAGACAAGTGTAAGGTTGTTGCCTTGTATGCCGACGGCAAGCCTGTGGATACATTGACTGAAGGGCAGGACGGTATGGTCGTCTTAGACAAGACACCGTTTTATGCGGAATCTGGTGGTCAGGTGGGCGATCAGGGAGTCTTACGTGTCTCAAAGAGTAAAGGCAATGGTGCCGTTTCTTTTGATGTAAAAGATACGCAAAAACATCAAGACGCTTTCACCCATGTGGGTACGGTTGTGAATGGTAAGATTTCCATTGGTGACAAAATGCTTGCCAAGATAAATAGAGCTGATCGCAGCGCCATAGCCCATAATCACTCCGCAACCCATTTATTGCATGCCGCCTTACGCCAGATTTTGGGCGATCATGTTACTCAAAAAGGCTCCTTGGTTGATGCTGATCGCTTACGTTTTGATATCTCACATTTCGAGCCAATCACGTCAGAGCAATTGGATGCCATTGAAGATTTAGTTAATGAAAAAATTCGTAAAAATCTAAAAGTCGAAACACAATTAATGGCGCACAAAGACGCTGCGGCATCCGGAGCAATGGCACTGTTTGGTGAAAAATATGGTGATATAGTACGCGTATTGCGTATGGGTGACTTTTCAGTGGAACTGTGTGGTGGGACACATGTGCAACGAACAGGCGATATTGGATTGTTGAAAATCACATCCGAAACAGGTGTAGCGTCCGGTGTTAGGCGAATTGAGGCTGTTACTGGCGTTGGTGCAATAGATTGGGTGAAGCAGACAGAGCAGAGCTTACAAAATCTTGCAAGCCTATTGAAAAGTAATCGTGAAGGTGTAGAAGAACGTGTCGCACAATTATTGCAACGCAACAAAGAGCTAGAGAAACAACTAGAACAAGTAAAAGGCCAAATGGCTAGCTCGCGTGGTGGAGATCTTATTAGCCAAGCGCAAGAAGTAGAAGGAGTTAAGGTGTTAGCCGCTAAGCTCGATGGTGCTGATCCTAAGTCCTTGCGAGATACAGTCGATCAGTTAAAAAATAAACTAGGCAGTTGTGCCATTGTGTTAGCCACTGTTGAAGATAATAAAATAAGCCTAGTCGCAGGTGTTTCTAAAGATCAGGTAAAAAACATACAAGCGGGAAAATTAGTCAATTTTGTGGCGCAACAAGTCGGTGGCAAGGGTGGTGGCAGACCTGATATGGCCATGGCTGGGGGTAATGAGCCAGCACATTTGGAAAATGCACTGGTGTCCGTATCCGAATGGGTAGCGTTGCAGTTAACGAAATTACCGGCTTAATAAGTATAAAAGGGCAGATCGAACTACGATCACTAAAATAATAATAATAGCGAATTGAATTCTGCTAAAAAGCCCATATGTAAGTTAGCCTAGAAAATTGAATAAGCCATCGAAAAAGATTGTGAATTCAGTTGCTAACAACAATAAGACAATAATAATTAAAAATAGCATTAAGCTATTGTTTACAAATATTTTTCAATTATATGACGCCAGCCCTTTATCTCTGATAAAAATTAGTGTTAAATGTTAGGTGTTAAGCTCGGTAAAAAATGGCATTAATAGTCCAAAAATACGGTGGCACTTCTGTTGGTGATGTTGAACGAATAGAGCACATTGCCGATAAAATTGCCAAGCACCAAGCGCAGGGTGACCAACTTGTTGTCGTCGTTTCAGCAATGAGTGGTGAGACCAATCGCTTGACTGAATTGGCGAAGTCCATTAATGATAGGCCAGAACCTCGCGAGCTCGATGTATTGTTGTCTACTGGCGAGCAGGTCACCATCGCATTGCTGTCAATGGCCTTAATAGCAAAAGGCTGTCCTGCACGCTCGTATACTGGCTCGCAGGTCCATATTCTAACCGACAGTGCCCATAATAAAGCGCGAATTCTAGATATAGAACAAAAGCGCGTACAAAAAGATTTGGACGACGGTACCGTTGTCGTTGTAGCTGGTTTTCAGGGCACAGATGAACATGGCAGTATAACCACCCTCGGTCGTGGAGGCTCGGATACCACGGCGGTAGCATTAGCGGCTGCATTAAATGCAGATGAATGCCAAATATACACAGATGTAGATGGAGTATACACAACGGATCCCAGAGTCGTTCCCGAAGCGCGTCGCTTATCACGCATCACTTTCGAGGAAATGTTGGAAATGGCCAGTTTAGGATCAAAGGTACTTCAAATTCGGGCAGTTGAGTTTGCCGGTAAATTTAATGTGCCTTTAAGGGTGTTATCCAGCTTTGAAGATGGCGAAGGTACCTTAATTACTTATGAGGATGATCATATGGAACAGGCCCAGATCTCGGGTATAGCCTTCAACCGGGATGAGGCTAAATTAACCATGTTAGGAGTACCGGACCACCCAGGGGTAGCGCACCAGATACTTGGACCCATTGGTGAGGCCAACATCGAAGTGGATATGATTATCCAAAACGTAGGCCAAGATGGTACTACAGATTTTACCTTTACTGTTCATCGAAATGATTATTTGAAGGGCATGGAGGTATTAAAGACCGTTGCTAAGGAATTAGGCGCACGAGAGATTAACGGTGACGATAAAATCGTTAAAATCTCACTAGTTGGTGTAGGAATGCGGTCACATGCTGGAATCGCCAGCTCAATGTTTGAGGCTTTGGCCAACGAAGGCATCAACATTAAAATGATATCGACCTCTGAAATTAAGGTTTCCGTAGTTGTGGACGAAAAGTATCTAGAACTGGGTGTAAGAGCATTACATACGAAATTTGACCTTGATGAAGGCAAATAATTACAAATTTGGCTACCAATTTCGGTAAAAGAGTCTAAGATTTTGATACCGATAAGATTTTTTCTATTTGCCAAAAAACTGTAACTGTTTTTTTGAA
>Ga0316187_10003747_pt1 | contig 13197 bp, 13 predicted proteins | sample CroRivburrow1_MG_FD_204927 | JGI IMG/M metagenome (GOLD analysis project Ga0316187, IMG submission 204927) | Coastal sediment microbial communities from Maine, United States - Cross River worm burrow 1 | ecosystem: Environmental > Aquatic > Marine > Coastal > Sediment | place: USA: Maine...
ACGGGGCCGCACCCGCGGTGATGCCTGCAGACCCGGCTGAAGTACCGGAGACAGCAGTTGCCATTGCACCCACCGTGGCGGCTGGAATCGAGGTGTCCTACCTGGACCCGGCCGCACCCTGGGCGAAGTTGTTGGATATAGACATCACCGGTAAATGCCTGGCCCCCGCCGCGGCAGTGACCGTGCAATTGCTGTACGACGATATCCGTGCCGGAGTGAATCACACCGAGACCTACGAGGCGATTATTTTTCCGCTGGACGGCGTGATCGACGTGGAAGAGGTACGGGCCGTGGATCACGATGCGCGTGACTTCGTCGCAGAAGCACCAGCAGGCGTCAGTTATGAGCTTGGCAACACCAAACTCCAGAACAAATCATTCTGGACGTCCATGCAGGCTGACCTGAAGAACTTCCTGGTATCCAACCGCAGTATCGAAGTCATCAAGTGCCCACCTCTGAAGCTGTACTCCAGGGTGGGAGAGGCCGAAGAAGCATTTGTCACTCGATGCCGTGAGGCCGCAGATAATGCAGCAGACATCAAGATCGCCAAGCTCAGAACGCAATACGCAAGGCGCATCGACCGCCTGCAAAATCAGATCTCAACTGCTGATGCCAGGGTCAGAGAAATGCAGGTGGACTCTTCCAGTCGGACCCAGAGCGAGGTAATGTCGGGAATAGGCGACCTGCTGGGCGCGGTGCTGAGTGGCAAGTTCGGTTCCAGCACCATCAACAAGGCCGCTTCCAGGAGAACCGCTTCCAGGAAGGCGAAGGCCCGGCTTGAAACCGCACAGGAAAAGGTGGATGCGAAGCAGCAGGACCTGGTGGCATTGGAGGAAGAACTGGAAGATACTCTGGTCGCCATTGCTGACGCACATGACGCCATGGCCGATGACCGCGAGGTGCTGGAAATCGGACTGGAGAAAACCGATATTCGCGTAGCCGAGGCCCGGTTGGTGTGGGTGCCGGTAGCATGACCCCCGGGTGACCAGACCAGGGAATCAAGTCCGAACGGGCAGGCAGCTACGAAGTCTCAACCGCAATGCCTGCTTAGTTGTCCGGATTTCAATCGGAGATTTGATTACAGCTCGATCTCTGCTCCTGGCCGAACTGAGAACAAATCGCCTGTGAAATTGGATGCTGAATAAGTTCCGCTGCTCGCTTGGTAGCGGAACTGAGCCTTTGACTACTTAAAACTTCCGAGTTCGACCCTTTTCGGAATTTAAGGCCGGCCTCGGGGCGGACTATTCGACGCTCGAGGTTTATGGCGAAGACAAGGTCACCGTCTTTCACGCCAATTTTAGGGACGAAGAGACCGGGACCAGCAATAAAAGCCCAGGGGAGCGACGTTTCTGCAGCGATTGCGGCAGCGCTCTGTGGGTTTGGGATCCCCGCTGGCCTGAACTGGTGCATCCGTTCGCCTCGGCGATCGATACGGATCTGCCGGTACCGCCCAAACGCACCCATATGATGCTGTCCTCGAAGCCTGCGTGGGTAACCGTTGAAGTTGCGGATGGCGACAAGTCCTTTGATGCATATCCCGATGAGTCACTGGCCGAACTCGGCACTGAACTCCTCTGAATATCTCGACCAGGGGAGTTCTGTTATGTGCTTTGATAGCAGAACCGACCATTCCAACCTCAGCGGGGCCGCTTCCGACCCGTTGCGGTCATTCGCGAATTACGACCGCTTTGGAGGTGTTGGCTCCGTAGACGTTTCTCGGCGAGTGCTTCCTATACCCCTTGAATTTTAGCAGGAAGCAATCCGGATCAATCTGCGATCACCTGATCCGACAAACCGCTTAAATGTGGCTAGTCACAATCATCATCATCATCTTCACAATCCGGACAGTTAGGATATTTATCCTCACACGCATCGAAACAATCATCATCGTCGTCGTCGCACTTATCGTAGCAAGCATCGGCAGCGTCACACTCATCGGCGTCTTGATTGCCTTTGCGGCGGTCTTTAACTCCAGCCAATAACAGAACAGTATCGTCGGTGGTATTCGAAGGAACATTCAAACTGGTGTCAGTGCTTGCCTGCAATGAAACACAACTGAACGCCAGAAAAAGGGCTGATACTAATAGGGTCCGAATGAACATAAACACTCCTCATATTTGTGTGTATTTTTCGATCAGTTTCAGCTTAGCACAAAGCCCAGGCGTAGACTTCCTCACTAAGTATCGGTTCAAATAATGCGGGACGATTCCTTATTCAGTTGGCCAACTTCGACGGTTTCCGGCTTCGGATTTGTGATGTCGTTCCCAATGATCGTGAGATTTTCCGCCACGACGTCACAGGGACCGTAATCCTGCTGAAAGGTATCGATAGACTGCTGGTTCGACAAAGATATATCGGCGGGAACGCAGTCTTGTGCGAACGGAGTGTCAATGCAAAGTACTGCAAGGAACCCCATTAGCAGGGTATCCTATCGAATGTTGATGTTTCCACCCGTGAGATCAGTGGGTTCCAGAAGTGACAACGCCCACCTCTCAGCACCAGGCTTCGGACGATAGATTTTAAACCAAATCAAATCGGTATCGTCATCGCAATCCCACACTGTGACAGTGAATTCATGCCCACGCAGCGGCTTGGCCGCCCAACCAGCGTGTAGCGTCATCACGCCGGTCATTGTTACCCACCGGCATTCGTCGTTTGGCTCCCATTCAATTTCGGTGATCTCGGTGCTGACTCCGACACTGGTTCCGCCATCGGCGTATTTTCTCTTGAAATGAAAAGAACCTTTGAATTCACTGTGCTTGTCAAGGCCGGCAAAAAAGGAGAAGGTGAAGTCGGCTGTCTGCAGATTAAACTCGTTATCAAGAAGCGCATCTTTAATAGAGCCGCCTCCATTTCCCAACACAACCATCCCTGGTTTACCTGCATTAATTGGTGTTGAAAATGCGCACAGACAGATCGCCGCTAACGCGAACAGCGCGAACAATGCTTTCTTATTCATTACAAACCTCCTTCATCAATAAGCCTATTGATTAACAGAAATGAATGCGGCCTATGCCGCCACTGGATCGGGAGGTTACTTGCTTTCTATGCGCCGATTGTGTGAATTCTTGTTAAGAATAATCAGGCGATGATGTAGCGGCTGATACCACATATTTAAGTATAGGAGAGCAGGTTTCGTTGTCTATTTGATTCGGACTGGTGAATTATTTGGAATGAGTTTGCGGCAAAGAAAAGGCCCGCACGGTGGCGGGCCTTCCCCCTTAATCTTGTGCAGGTGGCGAACTCACACTTTAAGTATAGTGCTTGTTCCGAATTTTGCTTCCACCCTGCAGATTATGGAACGGTTCAATGACGAAGGAATCGATTTTGCCTTCCCTACTAAAACCTTGCATATTGCAGGTGATGAAAAGATGCCCCTGACCGTTGCAGAGATAAGCGAGGGCAGGGCAGATCAAATCGAAAAATATAATTTCATTCCGGGCAAAACACTTTCAGCGGCAACGGAGGCAAGGATAAGCCCCATCACCCGGCTAATACTGCATTTTCTGTTTGCATAACAGCGGCCAGCATTGCGCCCGGCCCGGCAATCGACGGAACCGCTAGCGGGAAAACCGCAGTGTCTCTGGCCGAGCGCACTAGCTTCACTTCCTCTTCCGGCTTGCTTTCGCCAAATATCATCGTAAGTGCGAACAAGAACAACACGATGCCACCGGTAATCTGGAATGCTGGCAGCGGTATACTAATTGCGGTCAGGATTACCTCGCCCGCCATTACAAAGAATATAAGAATCAGTGCAGAAATGACGGTTGCCTGGACGGCAATTTTCCGTGTTGCAGCCTAGCTATGACCTGACGTCACGGCAATAAATACCGGGACGGTACCAATCGGGTCAATAACCGCAAAGAACACGATAAACGTGGCTACAGAATGGATCATTTGTTATTTCAGCACCTTAGTAATCTGTATCAACTCAGTCGGGCAGAATAACTGCGCGACCGTTCACCTTGCCTTCATGCAGATCATGATACGCCTGCTCAATCTGGTCGAAAGCGAAGTGCTGGACATGCGGGCGAACCCGGCCGCTTTCGGCCAGCGCGACGACTTCGGCCAGGTCGATGAGCGACCCGCCAAACGTATAGCCGATCGTCGCAGCAACAGGGAGCGCTCCATAGCTCAGCGGGAAGGTACCACCACCAAGACCGACCACCGTGACCTTGCCGCGCTTGCGCACCAACGAGGCAGCCATCGCCATGGTTGCATCAATGCCGACGAAATCGAAGGCCGCGCCAACACCAAGTCCGGCGGTTGCTTCTTTCACCGCGGCTGCCGTGTTTTGATCAGAGTCGAGCACCAAATCAGCACCGAGATCAGTCGCCATCTTGCGTGCAGCCGCGCTACGATCCACCGCAATCACGGGCCCACCCGTAAGTTCACGCAGATAGGCGACTGCCATGTGACCAAGCCCACCAACACCAATCACCAATGCCGCTGCGTCCGGCGTCAATACACCAAGCGAGTGCTTGACGGCATGATAAGAAGTTAGTCCGGCATCGGTCAGCGGTGCCGCCTCGGATGGCTTCAGGTTGGTAAGCGCAATAAGCGCGTGAGCAGGTGCCACCATATGAGAGGCAAGACCACCATCGCGACCAAGTCCGCCGCTCAACATAGTCGGCCCCTCACAGTAAGCATCGTCACCAGCGCGACAGGCAGCACAACGCCGACAGGCCCATACGGGAGAAACAATAACCGGCTGACCAATATCCCAACCACTCACGCCAAATCCCAGTGCTTCGATAAAGCCACCGTTCTCATGCCCCAGCGTAAAATCGGATTCGATGTACGCAAGCTCCGGCATATTCTCCGGCGCCCACTCATGCATGATGTGCAGGTCAGAGTGACAAACGCCGGCCCCGCCCATTTTGATCAACGCTTCTCCGGGCCCGGGTTCGGGTTTGGCTACGTCAACGAAATGCCCGCCTTTTGTCCACCCTGCCAGCTTGTATGCTTTCATAAAGTTTTTTCCTGCCACCGAACTTTGTTAACTATCGAGATAGGTATAGCACAATCGAATCATGCTATTACGAAATAGCATCAGACGCACGCCTCTTAACGATCAGCAAACAATGCCTTCAATCGCAAGGCATTCGCCTTATCCCAGTCCTTTGGATCGGTGACTTCCACCCAGGCATCAATATAACCGCGGGCTCACTCGCATACTGTCAACCGGCAAAAAGCCTGTTGCATCAGAAACGCATGAGTTTCAGCATGCGACATCTTCACTCACTTCGATACCCATCACGACAACGTGATATCCAGGGAAGAGTTAATCGACATGATCTTCGAGCTTGCCTTGTAACCGATGAACCTAATGCTCGTCCCCTGCGAATCCAGTCCAATGGGACATGTAGCTTACGAAAGCTTCGCTCAATCACTGTATGCGCATTTGCGCCCGTTGAAATCAACATTTCGAACTGTGTCAAATTAATCTAAGATAAGTCGAATCCGCCATGTGCGTAGCCAACAACAAGGAATCCTGAATCATGAAAATTTCCTGTTCAAGCCGCCTCATCTTCTGCCCAGCAGTTGTCGTCCTGCTGTTGGCCGCGTCGCTTCAGGCCTCAGAGAAGGGAGTTGTGAGGCTATCCGACCCCGTTGAAACCACGAGCAGTTATGAACTTTACGGCGAACGGTTTCCCGAACCCGAAAAGCCGCTGAATCTCGGTGAACTGGTTGAAAACAGTGACCAGCACCTGGATGGCAATGTCCTGGTCCACACCCGTATCGCCAAGGTTTGCCAGAAAAAGGGCTGCTTTTTCGTGGCTACTGATGGGGCGGCAACCGCTCGCATCACGTTCAAAGACTATGGCTTCTTCATCCCAACGGATTCGGGCGGCAAGCAAGCCACCCTGTACGGTGTCTTCAGCCGCCAGCCCGTGAGCGAAGCCGAAGCGGAGCATTACGCCGACGACCTGGGTGAAAGTGGCAAATTGAATGTTGAAGATTTCAGTTATTCCATCGTTGCGAAAGGCGTAAAAATTTTTAAAAGCTGATACTGACACTACCAGGCGCCGGTTAAACAGCGCTACCTATTCGCACTCCAGTCCTGCAACATTCACCAGTTGTTCCATCAGCAGACTGCCTTTCGCCCCGGTTTCGGCCATGGACTCAATACCGGGTGTCGCCTCGCTCCAGCCCGCTTCGAAAGTAACCTTGTAGCTTGCACGGTATCCGGGAGAGAAATCATCCTGGGCAGATACCGGCACGAGCCAGCATAGTCCGATTAGAGCCGGGAATAGGATTTTGAGCATGGGTTGGCACCAGGGTAAGTTGCGATAGGCTATAAGACCCACTCTGGGCCGTGCTTCTTTCACAAGTTGTGAGCCAGTGTAATTTGACCTGACTCTTTCCTAGGCCTTGGTCTTGTTGCGGCGTCAAACTGATCGGCGGTTTGGTCGTAACGCTCTATTTCAGGATTTGCCCGGTTCATACATTCGAGGAGCGATCATCGTTAAAGCCTTTTTCCATGAAACCCTTGTCTATTGAGATCAAGAAGATTGTTCAGGCTTTTCAGCGCTAACCGGCTCCACGCGCCACGCAATGATCAACAGCGCAGCTGTCAGCAGGCCGAAAGTCGTAGTCAACCAGCGAATACCGCTCATCAGCCTGTCGAAAATGCCGTCAACTCCGTAGGCCTCGGCGTAAGCTTGCGGGTTGTCGTACCAGGGCAGGAAAAAAAGTGCGGTGATTCCGGCTATCGTCAGCAAACCAGACATCCATGCCATTCTTTTCGTGTCGCCCATGGCCAACCGGGTTATCGGATTTGCCGGATGTAGCACAGGATCCTTCTTCGACAGACCGCCGTACTTCCTCCTGAAGATGAAATACGCAACCGGACCGCTAAACAGGGCGAGCATGCCACCCAGGAAGTAATCGGTACCGCTGATGAACAGGGCAAGAAGAGCGATGGTGATGGGTGGAATACACATCATGATCAAACCCTTCGTTCCGAGCGGTATCCTGAAGGGCCTTTCCAGGTTCGGCTCCTTGACGCGCAAGATGCAGGCAGAGATAAAGATCAGCACGTAAGCGGACACGAAAAGCATCACGTCCACCACCACGATGACTTCGAATGGGAAGGTGCAGGCGATAAGGCTGAATGCACCCAGCGACAGGACCGCGATGTAGGGTACACCCCGGTCCTTGCTGCATTTGACGAGTGCGCGCGGTGCAAGGTTGTCTTCTGCGAGGGCGAAAAAGCCTCGCGAGCCGGACGCGATGTAGGTGTTGAAGACCGAGAAGTTCGCCAGCACCGCAACCAGCACGAAGAGGATCCCGAGCGTGGGGAAGTGGCTTGCGACGACATCACTGTAGGATAAGCCGCCTTCTGATGCCCATTGATCCCAGGACCCGAGTGATGCAAGCCCGCCCATCGTGGGGAGGATATACACCGCCATGATCAGGGGGACCGTGATTAATGTGGCTTTTGGAATCACTTGCGGATTCTGGATCTCGCCTGCCATGGTCGACATCGACTCATAGCCGGAGTACATCCAGATGCCAATGGCAATGCCGGTGCCGATACTTTGAACCAATGACTGGTCCGGCGGCACAAAAGGTTCAAACGGATTGCTCTGCCAGGTCGCGAATCCGATCACGGCCACCAATGCGAAGGCAAGCATGACGAGCATGGAAATCGCGGTGCTTGCGAACCCAACGTCCTTGATGCCTCGAATGTTGATGTATGTGAAAACAATGATCATCGAAGCCTTGAAGGCATACTCCTGCAGCGGGCTGAGCTGAACAACGGAGGAAAAATACGAGCCGGCCAATACAACGTAGATGGTGTTGTCGACATAAATCGAAACGGTTCGCCACCAGCCTGCCTGGAAACCCCAGAACTCGCCGCAGGCGCGCTGAACCCATTTGTAGAATCCCCCTTCTTCAGGAATCGCTGACCCAAGCTCCGAAGCCACCAGGCCCATCGGCGTGCTCCACAGGAAAGGCAGTACCATCAACATGACGAGCGTGAGTCCGGGGCCGGCCTGCGGAATCATGTCCTCGATGCCGTAGGCGCCGGCAGCGCAAAGACAGAAGATCATGAAAACAACGGTCGAAACCGAAATCTGGTGTTTTTTTAACCCGCTGTGAACGGGGCTGCTCATATTTTCATGTTGTTGCCGAACCTGGGTCTGCAAACCATACACCTTCAAAATGATCATCCGCAAACGATGCAAGTGGTGATTTATACTTCGGGTCAAACAATACTCTCACAGGCTTCAGGAGGAATGGCCATCATGACGAAAGACTCGTTGCGTAATCGGAGGGAACGTGCGCTGGGTTCGGGCGCTGAGCTTTTTTACGATGAACCCCTCGAGATCGTGCGGGGTGAGGGGGCCTACCTGTTCGACGCCGATGGGCGTCGCTACGTCGATATGTACAATAACGTCCCTGCCGTAGGGCATGCCAATCCAGCGGTCGTTAAAGCCATGGCGGAGCAACAGGCAACCCTGAACACCCACAGTCGCTACCTTCACCGGGGTATCGTGACCTTCGCCGAAAGGTTGACCGCGCTCAACCATGATGGGATCGAGAGCGTGGTGTTCAGTTGCAGCGGTACCGAGGCCAACGAGGTGGCCATTCAGATCGCTCGCCTGATCACGCGAAAACGGGGCCTGGTTTGCACCGATGCCGCCTACCACGGCAACAGCGAGGTGGTCGATTCAATGAGCTATGTCGGTCTCTCACCCAGCAGGTCGGGTGAGGTCCGGAGTTTTCCGTTTCCGGAACGTTACAGGCCTCTTAAAGAAGGATTGAGTGATGAAGAATTATGCGACGCGTATCTGCAGCGAGTCGCCGCAGCCATCAACAGTTTGAATTCAGACGGTCCGGGCTTTGCCGCCCTGATCATCTGTTCGATCTTTGCCAACGAGGGCGTACCGGTCGTTCCGACAGGCTTCATGCACAAGGTCACGGAATTGGTGCACCGGGAAGGTGGCTTGGTGATCGCTGATGAAGTGCAGTCTGGCTACGGGCGCACGGGTCTGTGGTGGGGGTACGAGTGCCTGGATTTTCGACCAGACATCGTGGTGACGGGCAAACCGATGGGTAACGGTCTTCCGCTTGGAGCGACGGCAACCAAAAAGGACTACATCGATAAATTTCGTTCTGACAAGGATTATTTTAATACATGCGCGGCGACTCCATTACAGGCGGCTGTCGGAATGGCTGTGCTGGATGAAATCGAACGCCTGGATCTTCTCCGGAATTCGGCTGAAGTTGGCGCCCGGCTGTTGAACGGCCTGCGGGATCGGCTCGACAGGTATGAGGAGGTCGGCGACGCCCGAGGTCTGGGTCTTTTTCTCAGCGTGGAAATGGTCCGGGACAGTCTCAGCAAGGAACCGGACAGGGATTTGGCCCTGTATTTATCCGATCGCCTGAAAGAAAAAGGATTCCTGGTTTCGTATTCCGGCAAGTATGAAAACGTGCTGAAGATCAGGCCACCACTGGTGTTTTCTCACGCCGATGCGGAAGGGTTCCTCGTTGCATTTGACGAATGCATGGAGGAATTGCATGCGTAAGCCGGCATGAATACCGGTGACAGAGTGCTGCCCGCAAGCGAATTCATGGAAGCCGCATGGATCGCCGTGCAGCACTTTCCGGTCGATGCTATTGATATCGAGCCCATCATGCAGTCGGAAAACGTGACCTTTCGGGTCACCGACCGGGCCGGCGGTGCGCGTTATGTGCTCAGGTTGCATCGGCCAGGATATAACTCCAACGAGGAACTCGAGTCGGAGCGGCTGTGGGTGGATGCGCTGAAGGAGACCGGCGTGCCCGTTCCGGCCTCACTCGAGGCCTGCCAGGGGGGCCACTTCACGCTCATCGACATACCGGGCGTCAATGAACAGCGCTTTGCAGGTATGACAGTTTGGCTTGAGGGTGAGCCGCTGGGCAATTTTCTCGAGTCGTGCACCGAAGTATCAGAGCGTCAGCGCATGTTCCGCAGATTCGGTGAGATTGCCGCTGCATTGCACAACCAGTCAGCCCGTTGGCAGGCGCCGCCTGGCTTCGTCCGCCGGAGGCTGGGTGTTGAAAACCTGCTGGGCGAGGCCCCATTCTGGGGCCCATTCTGGGAGCATCCGGAACTGAACGGGTCTGAGAGGGCGTTGTTGCTGCGTGTACGTCACAGCCTGCGTGAATCGCTCGAAACATATGGCGAAAAAGCGGATAGATTCAGCTTGATCCATGCTGATTTCACGCCCGACAACATCATTTACGACGGAAACCAGCTCGCCGTCATTGATTTCGATGATTGTGCGTACGGCTGGCACCTGTACGATATCGCGTCACTGCTGACTGAATGCACGCTCTGTCCTGACTTCAGGGAATTGCAGGAGGCTTTGATCGATGGTTATTGCCTGCATCGCGACCTGACGCTGCAGGATGTATCCCTGCTTTCAGATTTTCTGCTGGTGCGCGCAATGGCGGTCATCGGTTGGTTTTATCAACGCCCCGAGCATGCCGGTTCTGATGAATTCAATGATATTAAAAATTGGGTTCTTGACCAGTGTGCCGCCCGCTGACGATACAGCCGGCACCATGGCGGCCAGTGTTGCGATCAGCGTAACCTGGGCAGTAGCTCCTTGACGCACATGTAGGCCGGTGTGCCGGCCACCGAGCCGCAAGGGTAAGTGCCGGATCCACAAATGGACATATTCTCAAATTCGCCGAGCTGGTAGAAACGTTGTTGTGGATCGCTGGCGTAATTACGGTCGAAATAGCATTGCCCTGCAACCAACATGGTGTGTTCGATGTTGCCCCCCGGAAAGCCAAAAGTCTGCTGCAGGTCAGTGGGCGTGAGAAGCCGGCTCCAGGCGCAATCCTCCGGGTTGGCGATATGGCGCAAAATAATTTCTTTCACTTCGGCCTCTACCGCTGGGAGTTCGGCGCCCTGTGCACCGAGCCCGAGGTTCTTGAAAAATACAGCGAGCCGGTCAAAGGGTTCGTCCAGGCCCATCCGGCGCATGGATGCGCCTTCGCAATAGACCTGGAAGTAACCGGGGGTGAAATCCTCCCCATCGATGACTGCAAAGGTTGACCGCTCGAAATCCGCCAGGGTATCGGTGGCAAAGAAATAGCGGAACGCCGTGTCGGCTTCCGGCTTGTCCGTGCCCTTTTTCCACTGTACCGGCTTGCGAAACATGAGGTTGAGCTTGCCTGAAGTGCCCAGGATTTTTTGGCCGTCAGTATGGCCGATTAACTTCGTATCGCCGGTGAGGCGTGCGGCTGATTGCGGGTCGGTCGCAAAAACGACATGGTCTGCACGAAGCAACCGGTCACCATCTGAATTTTCATAACGAACCGTGCAGTTGCCCGGGTCCACCTCGTGCACAGCGCAAGACAATTCGAGATTCACGCCCAGTTGCTGGTTGATTCGCCCCAATTCGCGGGTGATTTGCCAGATACCGCCCTTTACAAAACCGTAGCTGCCACCGAAAACAGATCCGGAGGACATCATCGGAATAATGAAGGCGGAGTAGGGCTCATCAACCGATACCGGGCCGCTTTCCGAAACGTCCATGGCAATATGCACCTTGGTGCGTTCGGACGTGAAATAGTGATCGAGGAGCTGCCGGGCGCTTCCGGTGATCCACAGCGAGGCCAGGTCGACGCCCAGCGCCGCAACAGCGTCATCCACTGTGGGTGGCCGGCCAGCCCGATACCCCGCTTGCAGGAAGCGCACAACCCGGTCTTCATCGGTGACATAGGCTGCTACGTCCCCGTGTTCGCCCCACTTTTCGGCATACTCGCGGGCTAAATCCGATGCGTCAGCGTAGAGCTGTGTTGGCTGCTTCTGACCCGGGAAGAACACCAGGTCCGGATGCGGGGTCGCCCAGATTTCAAGCCGGTCTGACAGGCCAGTTTCCTGCCAGACGAAATCCTGCATCAATCCGAGTGTCGAAGCGCCTAACGCATAGTCCTGCCGAATGCCATCGATGGTGGCAAATTCCGATACGCATGCGCCGCCAACCCGGTCGCTACGTTCGAGCATGGTTACCTGGTGGCCGGCCCGTTGCAGGTAATTCGCAGCGACCAGACCGTTGATGCCCGCGCCGATAACGGCAATTTGGAGAGAGGAAACTGTCACTGACAACAAGATAGCATGTAATTACCAGCCGCCATTACAGAATTTCATGGTCGCTTGCCCAGGTAGCGAATGTCATCATAGGTCTTGACGATGTCCGGATAAAACACCGTCAATGCGCTGATCAACGCCCCGTTCAGAAACCCTTCAGGAAAAGTCAGCAGCAATACCAGCGCATGGTCCAGTTGCGGATCCAGTATCAACGTGCCCACCCAGAGAGAGGCCATCAAGGCCAGCATACTGCCAAAAAAGCCCACGCCAAGCATATACACAAAAAGATTGGTGCGTCGCAGCAGGTTGGCCATCGCCAGAACGGCCATGGTGACGACAACAGGCACCAGCACCACCAGCGCCAGGTTCACCGGCAGGGCTTCCGCCGGCCAGGTGCCCACAATCAGCATGACCAGTCCGGCGATCGTACCTGCAATAACGGCCAGCTGCCATCCGAATATCAGTGTAACCGTGGTCATTCCCAGTAGCTGAAAACCAACCCCGCCCGGCAGGCCCGGACTCATTGACCAAAGCAATGGCAGTGTGGCAATGGCCAGCCCCAGTGCGCTCTGGCGTTCGAGATGTGTCAGCAGTTGTCGCCAGGGGGCCGTCAAAAAGGCAAGCAGCAATCCGAGCAGGTGGAGGGCAAGGCAGAACCCGTAAAGCTCAGGTGCAGGTGTCAAATCCCCCAGGTTCATTGCATATTCACGGTTTAAAAATCTGATATTAAGCGAAATCAGGGCAGGAATGAACTGACCACGATTCCGCCGCCTTCTTTGTGCGAATCTTTCGGGGGCTGACAGCCTTTAAATCATGGGGTAGGCCAGGCGCGGCTGTGCACCGGGTTTGGAAAGTATCACCCCGGCAAAGGGCGACTCGAACAGTTCGATCCGCTGCAGTTTAGGCAGGGGTGTAGACAATTCATTCATCAGCCATTTCGCCAATTCCAGGCAGCCGTCGTTTTCACCAGGCACAAACTGTTCCAGGTAGCGATGGTCGAGTTGTTGCATGTAGGGTTCGAACGCCCTGCGGACATCTCCAAAGTCATACACCCAGCCCAGAGTTTCTTCCAGCGGTGATTGCAGGACGATCCGCAGCTG